>Ga0308164_10000154_pt1 | contig 183953 bp, 128 predicted proteins | sample PhyTR2_FD_201031 | JGI IMG/M metagenome (GOLD analysis project Ga0308164, IMG submission 201031) | Phyllosphere microbial communities from UC Gill Tract Community Farm, Albany, California, United States - DLSLT.R2 | ecosystem: Host-associated > Plants > Phyllosphere > Unclassified | place... | reverse complement strand
TCAAAGAAGGATTAGTCATGGCTATCACCCATCAAGAAGCACTGCTGCGCTGTATCGAACACCGCGAGATTTTCCACGACGAGATGCTGCACCTGTTCCGCCAGATCATGTCCGGCGAAATGTCGCCCACCATGGTGGCGGCGCTGACCATGGGCCTGCGCGTGAAAAAGGAAACCATCGGCGAGATCGCCGCCGCCGCGCAGGTGATGCGCGAGTTTTCCACCAAGGTGCCGATGGCAGACCCCACCGGCCTGCTCGACATCGTCGGCACGGGCGGCGACGGCGCCCACACGTTTAACATCTCCACCACCGCCATGTTCGTGGCGGCGGCAGCCGGTGCACGTGTGGCCAAACATGGCGGCCGCAGCGTGTCGTCATCGTCGGGCAGCGCCGACGTCATCGAGGCGCTGGGCGCCAACATCAATTTGAAGCCCGAGCAGATCGCGCAATCGATCGCGCAAACCGGCATCGGCTTCATGTTCGCGCCGAACCACCACGCGGCCATGAAGCACGTGGCGCCGGTGCGCCGCGAACTCGGCGTGCGCTCGATCTTCAACATCCTGGGACCGCTGACCAATCCGGCCGGCGCGCCGAATATCCTGATGGGCGTGTTCCACGCGGACCTGGTGGGCATCCAGGTGCGGGTGCTGCAGCGCCTCGGCGCGCAGCACGCGATCGTGGTGTATGGCCGCGACAATATGGACGAAGTGTCGCTGGGCGCGGGCACCATGATCGGCGAACTGGTCGACGGCGAAATCCGCGAATACGAAATCCACCCCGAAGACTTCGGCCTGCCGATGATTGCCAGCCGCAACCTGAAAGTGGCCGACGCCGCCGAATCGAAAGCCAAGATGCTGGAAGCGCTGCGCGGCGAACCGGGCGCCGCGTTCGACATCGTGGCGCTGAACGCCGGCACCGCGCTGTACGCCGCGGGCGTGGCCAGTTCGATCGAAGACGGCCTGCAACGCGCCCGCACCGCCATCACGTCGGGCGACGCGCTGAAAAAGGTCGAACAGTTCGTGAGCGTGACCCAAAGCCTCGGCGCAGCCAACCAGGCATAAGCACCCGCATCCGCCGATCCGTCATCCCCGCGCAGGCAGGGATCCAATTGAAGCTCGCAAAGATGGAAGCACCACCATGTTCGGCATCCACGACCTGCCACTGTTCATCGTCTCCGGCCTGCTGCTCAACATCATGCCCGGCCCCGACTCGCTGCTGATCATGACCCGCAGCGCCACCCAGGGCTGGCGTGCCGGCTCGGCTGCCGCGCTGGGCATCGGCGCCGGCACCATGGTGCATATCCTGGCCGCAGCACTGGGCCTGTCGGCACTGCTCTCCACGTCCGCTGCCGCCTTCACGGCAGTCAAGTGGATCGGTGCTGCCTATATCATCTATGTGGGCATCGCTCTGCTGCGGGCCAAGCTGAAATCGGCGGTGGCCACGGACGCGACGCCATTGCACCTGCCGCGCCTGCCCTACGGTAAAATATTCTTCCAGGGATTTCTGACCAATGTGCTGAACCCGAAAGTGGCGCTGTTCTTTCTCGCCTTTGTGCCGCAGTTCATTTCGGCCGATTCCACCAGCAAGCCACTCGCATTCATCGTGCTCGGTTGCATTTTCAATATGAATGGCATGCTGTGGTGCCATGGCCTGGCGTTGTTTACCGCATTTGCCAGCACGCGCCTGAACATCCGGCCGCGCGTGGCGCAATGGCTCAACCGGGTGACCGGGGGCCTGTTCGTCGCCCTGGGGCTGCGCCTGGCGCTTTCAGAACCAACTTAACACTACGCTTAAAGTCCATCATGTCCGACATCCTCAACAAAATCCTCGCCGTCAAAGCCGACGAAGTGGCCGCCGCCAAAAAACACCGCAGCTTCGCCAGCCTGCGCGACGACGTCGAATCGAACACCGAACTGCGCGCCGAGCTGCGCGGCTTCGAAGCGAGCCTGCGCGCCAAAATCGCTGCCGGCAAGCCGGGCGTGATCACCGAAATCAAGAAGGCCTCGCCATCGAAAGGCGTGATCCGCGCCGACTTCCGCCCCGCCGACATCGCCCAAAGCTACGAAGCCAACGGTTCCGCGTGCCTGTCGGTGCTGACCGATGAACAGTTCTTCCAGGGTTCGGTGGCGTACCTGCAGCAGGCGCGCGCGGCGTGTGCGCTGCCGGTGCTGCGCAAGGACTTCATGGTGGACATCTACCAGATCTACGAAGCGCGGGCGATGGGAGCGGATGCGGTCCTGCTGATCGTCTCGGCGCTCGACCATGGCCTGATGGCGGAAATGGAAGCAGCGGCCCATGGCCTGGGCATGGACGTGCTTGTGGAAACCCACGACGGCGATGAACTGACGGCCGCGCTGCGCCTGAAAACCCGGCTGCAGGGCATTAACAACCGCAACCTGCGCACGTTCGAGGTATCGCTGGAAAACACGCTGGGACTGCTGGACCGCATCCCGGAAGACAAGCTGGTAATCACCGAATCGGGCATCATGGTGCCGGCCGACGTGGAGCGCATGCGCGCCGCAAACGTCCACGCATTCCTGGTGGGCGAGGCCTTCATGCGCGCCGAAGATCCGGGCGCGGAACTGGCCCGCCTGTTTAACTAAATTTTACCCCGGCCCCCGGTCCGTCGCGGGGTCGTACCCCAAAGAGGTACGACCCCATCGTTCTTGGGGGTTGCAGGCGTTACTGCGTCTTGGTCCAGAACACCAGCGGCGCCAGTGCGCTGGCCCGCCAGGTGAGCGTGAACGCCACGACCACGGCCGCGCCGGCCACGCTCATCACCCACACCAGCGACGCCATCGACGCCGAGTCGACCATCAGGCACAACACCAGCGACGTCAACAACGCCACCGCGCCCAATACCCGCAACGATTTCACGGTGGCCGGCGGGCACGTGGTGCGACCGCGCACCTGCTCCCAATGACTTTCCATCGACAGGGCCAGCCAGCCCATGCCCAGTACGGTGACGACCAGCGCCACCAGCAACATCAATGCATCAGGCATGACCTGCCTCCATCACGGGGGTGTTGACTGTAACCTTGCTCTCGGCGCGGCGTTGCAGCTTGCGTGCGGCCAGCAGCGCCAGCACGGCGCCCGTCAGCATGAACAGATCGGCGCCGGCCACGGGCCAGTAACCGTTGCCGATGGTGCGCAGCAGGTGGTCGCCAGTGGTAATCCAGTTGAGCACCGGCGCCACCACGGCCAGCACGGCAACCGCCAGGCACTGCTCGCGCCAGGCTGGCGCCAGCTGGCCTTCGGCCACCGGCGCCGTGCGCCAGAATGCGTGCGCCATCGCCGCCACCCAGGTGGCCCAGAAACAGTAGCGCTCCATGTCGCCGCGCAGCGGCCAGCCTTCCGGCATCACTTCCGGCAGCAGGCGGTTGGCGATGAGCATGCCCAGCGCCGCGATCAGCATGCCGGTGAGCGTGGTCACGCCCAGCGCATCGACAATGCGCGCGCCGCTGCTGTTTTGCTTGGCGTGCTGGCGCTTGCGCTTTTCAACGAAGAAAAGGAAACCGGTGGCGATGCACGCGCAACCGAGCAAGCCGCCCATCACGTACATCCAGCGCAGCAGCCAGTGGCGGAAGTGCTGCAAGTGCAGGCCGGTGAGGAATTCGTTGATGCGGCCCACGGCGGTAGGCGGCGGATCTTCGCGCAGTACGGCGCCGGTGGACGCCTTGAAGTGGATGCCCTCGCCCGTCAGCGCGATGCGGTCGGTGCCGGCGCGGTAGATGCTGACATAGCCATTGGCGTCGTTCACGTGCTGCACCTGCAGGAAGCCCACTTCGCCAGCCATGCCCTTGGCGGCCCAGCGGCGCTGCGCTTCGACCACCATGGCATCGACAGACGCCATTTTGGCAGGAACGCCGGCCGGATCGTGCGGCAGGCCGGTTTCCGCAGCCTCGTGTATTTCGTGCTGGTCGTGCAGCGCCTTGAGCTGGGTGTGGCCGATCGGGAAGTAGATCCCGGCAAAGATGACCAGGCCCGTAAAGGCAAAGAAGAAGTGGAACGGCAGCGCGACCACACCGGTGAGGTTGTGCAGGTCGAGCATGCTGCGCTGGGTGGTCTTTTTGGGACGGAACGTAAACAGTTCGCGGAAAATCTTGCGGTGCATGACCACGCCGGTGACCAGGGCGACGAGCATCATCAGCGCGGCGAAACCGACGATCCAGTAGCCGACGTCCTTCCAGTAGAACGTCAGGCTGTAGTGCAGTGGGTAGAAGAAACTGCTGCCGACCTTGAGGCGATCGTCGGGCAGCGCGGCGCCATTGCGCGGATCGACCGTGCGCTGGGCAAAGATGGTGGTTTCCGGGTCTTTGGCGTTGGGCACCTCGTAACCGGCAAACATGGTCAGCACCGGGTCGCGGTGGGTGGTGTAGGCGCCCCAGCTGCGGACCTTGTCGAAATGCTCAGGCAGCGGGCCGTTGACCAGCGGTTCGGTAAAGGCACGCGCCTGCGGCAGCGGCTGCATGTCTTCGAAAATCGGGCGCATCAGCTTGTCGAACGATGGCATCGGTTGCGGTTCGAAGCGCGAGGCGGGGATCGCCCAGCGGTCGATTTCGCGGTCGAACACCGACAGCGAGCCAAAGAAAAACACCACGATGAGTACGAAACCAAGCGCCAGGCCAAACCAGGTATGCACCCAGGCCATCGATTGGCGGAAATTCTGCAGCATGAAAGTCTCCGTCAGTTGCTGTCGATGACAGCGTATTTAAGTGATCAGGTTCTTGATCAGGGTGGCGGCGCCCGCCATGACCGAAGCGCCAACCAGCAGTACCGCCCACACGCGCGTGATATTGCGGGCGCCGAAGGCGGTGAGGAAAATGGTGAGGAACACCAGGAAGCCGATCAGCGCGGTAAGGTGCTCGGCGTCATGGAATTCCATGTCGGCGGCAACCATTGCGGCCATGCCGAAGGCGATCAGCCCCCAGGTAAAGGCATAGCCGCCAAGGACGGCAGCAAGCGTCCGCGAGACGATATTGAGTCGGGAAATTGATGCAGTGGCCATGTTGAACGCGTTTGGGCGAATGAGAATTATTCGCATGATAGCAGCATTGAACGGTGGCGGGGTAACCATCTTTATGCCTAAAGGGGCAACCAAGGGGGCAACTGAAGGGGCCGATTTCACGACTTTATGCTGGTTTATGGCGACCACATGCCGAAATATGGCTTAAAAAGCACATAAAAAAGCCGCCATCGTGGATGGCGGCCTCGTCAGGCAATTCCGGGGGGATCAGCGCACAGCGCTTGGGCGCAGCGGTCCCGTCGATTTCTTCACCACCGGATCGAGCGACAGCGTAATGCCCGGCACCCGGTCGCCTTGCAGTACGACGCTGAACGTCATCAGCTCGTCGCGGCGGAACGCGTGGACTTCCACCGTGGCGCCAACCTTGTACCGCGCCAGCAGCGTATCGAGATTGGTGGCCGTCACCCGCAAGCCATCGACTGCCACGAGCAGATCGCCGGCCGACAAGCCCGCGCGGTGCGCGGCGCCATTCTCATGCACGGCCGACAGTTTGCAGTCGTTGCCGTCGCGGCCCAGGTTGGCGTCCAGGCTCGGCTTGGCCGACTTGCGCTCGTCCGCGTACTTGACGCCGAATGGCGCCAGCAGCTTGGCCAGCGGTACATCGTCGGTGCCGCGGATGTACTTGTCGAAGAACGGCTTGAAGCGCCCGCCGCTGATCTCGTCGAACAACGCTTCGACTTCTCCTGGCGTCACGCCACGGGCGCCGCCCTGGTAAAAGTCGCGGCCATAGCGCTGCCACAGTGCGCGCATCACGTCGTCGAGCGACTTTTTGCCGCCGGTTTTGGCGCGGATGCTGAGGTCGAGCGCCAGTGCGATCAGCGAACCCTTGGTGTAATAGCTGATGATGGCATTCGGCGCATTCTCGTCCTGGCGGTAATACTTGCCCCAGGCGTCGAAGCTCGACTCGGCCACGCTCTGCTTGGTGCGGCCGCTGCCGCGCAGCACGCTGGCGATGGTCTTGCCCAGCAACTTCAAATAGGTCGGCTCGGCGATCAGGCTTGATCTCACCAGCATCAAATCGTCGTAGTAACTGGTAAAGCCTTCGAACAGCCACAGCAGCGGCGAATAATTTTCTACCTGCAGGTTGTACGGCGCGAACGCGGCCGGCTTGATGCGCTTGACGTTCCAGGTGTGGAAATACTCGTGGCTGCACAGGCCCAGGTATTGCAGGTAGCCGTCGCCGATATCCTTGTTGACGGCTGCCGTGGTGGGCAAGTCGGCGCGGTTGCAGATCAAGGCGGTGGACGCGCGGTGTTCCAGACCGCCGTACCCGTCGCCCACTGCCATGGTCATGAACACATAGCGGTCCATCGGCGCTTTTTTGGTTTTCGGTTCGAAGAAGGCGATCTGCGTTTCGCAAATGCGTTTCAAGTCGGTGCACAGGCGGGCCAGGTCGAGGTTCGGTACCCGGCCGGTGATGACGATGTCGTGCGGGATGCCGTGCGCCTTGAAGGTAGCCAGTGCAAAGTCGCCCTGCTCCACCGGATGGTCGATCAAGGCGTCGTAGTCGGGCGCGATGTACGTGCCATAGCCATAGCGTTTGGCCTTGAGTTCCGGCAGCGAAGTGGCCACGCGCCAGGTTTTGGCGGCGTCGTCGCTCGGGCGCTGGATGTCCACCACGTGCGGCTGATCTTCCTGGCCCAGCACGCGCAGGAATACGCTGGTGCCGTTGAAGAAGGCGTGGTTCTGGTCCAGGTGGGCGGCGCGCACCGACAGATCCCAGGCATACACTTCGTAGTGCAGCGTGAGCGGCGCCGCGTGGTTTTTCAGCGGCGCGGCCTGCCACGAGTGTTTATCGAGCTTGGTGAGCGCTACCGGCTGGCCGTCCGACTCGGCGCGAATGCGCACGATATTGCGCGAAAATTCGCGGATCATGTAACTGCCCGGTATCCACGCCGGCAGCGCGAACACCTGGCCAATGGCGGCCGGCGCGTCCACCGTCAAGGTCACGTGGAACAGGTGGGCCGCCAGGTCGTGGCCCACGATGGTGTAGACGATGCCCGGGGTTTTGTTCGTTTTCTTCATCTCAGTCCTGGTTATTCAAGGTCGGCTTGGGTATCGATATCGCGCAGTACGCCGTTGTCGTCAACCACCACCTCGCGCACGGGATGGCTGTGGACGATAGCGCGCGCGCCCTGGTCGCCATCGAGCGCCAGCAGCAAGGGTAAATGATAACCGCTGAACGCCACCGGGTTGCCGCGCCGTCCGTGGTACATCGGTGCGGCGATGTTGGCGCCACCATCGATGGCGGCGGCCAGCGCGCGCATGGTTGCCGGCTGCACCCACGGCATGTCACCGAGGCCGATCAGCCAGCCCTCGGCGCCGCGCGTGTAATCGATGGCCGTGGCCAGCGATTCGCCCATGCCCAGGTCGGCGTGTTCGCACACGCGCACTTCGCATCCCAGCTTGCCCAGGAGCGCCGCCACGCGGTCGTCGCCGGGCCGCACCACGGCCAGCACGCGCGGCACGGCGGCCAGCATGTGACGGGCACTGCGCGCCACCACCGGTACACCATCGACCAGTTGCAGCAGCTTGTTTTGTATGCCGGACGGGTCGAACCGCTTGCCCCGTCCAGCCGCCAGCAAGATACCTGTCAGCGCCATATCGCCCTTATTAAGCCGAGGCCAGATCGAACGGCAGCTTGCGCAGGCGCTTGCCGGTGATCTTGAACAGCGCATTGGCAAACGCCGGCGCCAGCGGCGGCAGACCAGGCTCGCCCATGCCGGTCGGCGGATCGTTCGACGGCACGATGTGCACGGCAATCGCCGGCATGTCGGTCATGCGCGCCACCGAATAATCGCTGAAGTTCTGCTGCTCCACCACACCGTCCTTGAGCGTGATGGCCGCGCCGGCAATCGTCATGCCCAGGCCCATCAGCGCCGCGCCCTGGATTTGCGCCTCGATCGTCAGCGGATTGACGGCGGTGTTGCAATGCACGCCAGCCGTGACCGAGTGCAGCTTCGGTGTGCCGTCCTTCACGGACGCCACCACCACGTACGCCACCACGGTATTGAACGATTCGTGCACGGCCACGCCCCACGCCTGCCCTTTCGGCAAGGCTTTTTTACCGTACCCGGATTTGGCCACGGCCAGGTCCAGCGCAGCGATGTGGCGCTTGCCTTTTTCGCCAATGATCTTCTTGCGGTACGCCACCGGATCCATCTTGGCAGCGTGCGCCGCTTCGTCGATCAGCGTCTCCATCACGTACGCGGTGTGGGTGGAACCGACCGACCGCCACCACAGCACCGGCACATTGGCCTTGGCGATGTGGGCGCTCAGGTTGAGCGGCACGTCGTACGGCTCGCCCATGCCTTCCACCATGGTGGAGTCGACGCCGTTCTTGATCATCATCGGCTCGAACATGGTGCCGGCCGCAATCGACTGGCCCACGATCACATGGTCCCACGCCACGATATTGCCCTTGGCATCAACGCCGATATCGGCGCGGTGCACATGCGACGGCCGGTAGTAACCGCCCTTGATGTCGTCCTCGCGGCTCCAGATCACTTTTACGGGTTCGGTCTTGCCAGCGGCGCGCCACACCTTGGCGACATTGACCGCTTCCACCAGGTAGTCGGACGTGGGCACGCCACGGCGGCCGAAACCACCGCCGGCCGTCATCGTGTTCAGTATCACCTGCTCGGGTTTCAGGCCGGCGGTGGCGGCAATCGCACCCTGGTCCACGGTCTGGAATTGCGATCCGGCCCACACGGTGCAGCCGTCCGCGCGCAGGTCCACCACGCAGTTGAGCGGCTCCATCGGCGCGTGCGCCAGATACGGGAATTCGTAGACGGCCGAGATTTTTTTGGCGGCGCCGGCCAGTTTCGACGTATCGGCACGGCGCGCGGAAACGCCCGGGGTTTTCGCCAGTTCCTTGAACTGCTTGAACTGGGCGTCAGTGCTCACCTTTTCGACGGCGCTGCTGTCCCAGTCGATGACCAGCGCGTCGCGGCCCATCTTGGCCTGCCAGTAGCCGTCGGCCACCACCACCACGCCGCTGCCGCCACGGTCGGTTTTCACTTCAAGCACGGCCAGCACGCCCTTGATGGCCTTGGCCTTGCTCGCATCGAGCTTGCCCACCTTGGCGCCAAATACGGGTGGACGCGCCACCAGCGCCACCTTGCTGTCGGGCGCCTTGAAGTCCATGCCGAACTGCTGCTGGCCGTTGGCCTTCACCCGGGCGTCCAGCCGTTTGACAGGTTTGCCGATGATCTTGAAATCTTTCGGGTCCTTCAGCTGCACGGTGGCGGGCACCGGCTGCTTCATCGCCGCATCGGCCATGGCGCCGAACGTGGATGTCTGGCCGGCGGGGCCGGTCAACACGCCGTTGGCGGCTGCTACCTGGCCGGGGGACACCTTCCATTGCTCGGCGGCGGCGGCCACCAGCATCGCGCGCGCCTTGGCGCCGATTTCGCGGTACTGGATGTAGGAGTGGGCGATGCTGCCCGAGCCGCCCGTGATCTGGATGCCGAACGCCGGGTCCTTATATTGGTCGCCGGCCGGCGCCAGCGCGCCATGTACCTTCGACCAGTCGGCGTCCAGTTCTTCCGCGATCAGCATCGGCATCGACGTCTGCACGCCCTGGCCGAATTCCAGCCGGTTGACCTGCACCGTCACCGTGTTGTCGGGCGCGATGTGCAGGAACGCGTTCGGTTCGTACACCTTGGCTGGCGGTTGCTGGGCGTTGGCGAAGCGTCCGGCGCCGGGCATGAAAAAGCCCAGCACCAGGCCGCCGCTGGCCACGGCGCCGGTTTTCATGAAGCCGCGGCGCGAGACGCCAGCAGGGGCCTGCGCCGCTGCCAGAGCAGCGTCCACGTTGTCTTTATTGATCCATTCGATACGCATACGTCCCCCTCAAGCGATGGTGCTGGCGGCGTCTTTGATGGCGGCGCGGATGCGTTGATAGGTGCCACAGCGGCAGACATTGCCGCTCATGGCGTTGTCGATGTCGGCGTCGCTCGGCTTTTTATTGGTGCGTAACAGCGCGGTGGCGCTCATGATCTGCCCGCTCTGACAGTAGCCGCATTGCGGCACGTCGAGTTTTACCCAGGCGTCCTGCACGGCCTTGCCGATCTTGTCGGACTCCATCGCTTCGATGGTGGTGATCTTCTGGCCGACGGCCGCCGATATCGGCATCACGCACGAGCGCACCGGCTCTCCGGCCAGGTGCACGGTGCAGGCGCCGCACAGGGCGGCGCCGCAACCGAACTTGGTGCCGGTCATGTTCAGGTTATCGCGCAGCGCCCACAGGATGGGCGTCGATGGATCGGCATCGACTTGTACGTCCTTGCCGTTGATATTTAAAGTGATCATGAAAATCTCCTGGAGGACGTACTGCTGGTTTTGGACTTGCGACTACGATTTTATTTTTGCGAACTTGGCTTCAAGCGTCTTGGTGTCTACCGCACCTGGCAAACGCGAACCATCGGTAAAGATGATGGTGGGGGTGCCGCTGACGCCGATCTTGCGGCCCAGCGCGACGATTTCCTGGTTGGGCGTGGTGCACGTTGCAGGCGCCGCCGGCGGCAGTTTACCGTTCAGCATCCAGTCGTCCCACGCCTTGTTACGGTCGGTGGCGCACCATACGCCAGCGGACTTGGTGAACGAATCTTCGCGCAGGATGTTGTACAGGAAGGTGTACACGGTGACGTTGTCGATTTCGGTAAGCGTGGTTTTGCGGAACTGCTTGCAGTAGCCGCAGTTGGGATCTTCGAACACCGCGATCACGCGCGAGCCATCGCCCTTGACGGTTTTCAGCGCCTTGTCCAGCGGCAGGTCGGAGAACTTCACCTTGGTCAGCTCGTCGATGCGCTCGCGCGTCAGGTCGGTGCCGGTGGTGATATTGAAGATATGGCCATTGAACACATAGGTGGCGGTTTTGTCGGTGTACAGGATGTCGTTACCCATGCGGATTTCATACAGGCCGCCGTACGGCGTAGCCTTGACCGAATCGACCTTCACGCCCTCACCAAGGCGCGGCTCCACCAGCTTGCGGATTGCTTCTTCCGACGGCGCTTTCGCCGCATCCTGCGCATTCCCGCACGACGCCATCAACGCCGACAACAACACCAATACCAACTTGCTCATTCTCATAACTTCTCCGGTAATTACATTGCAGACGGGATTATTTACCCATGGCGTGCGAGATCAGGCGACGCTTCAGCACAGGGATTTTATCGAGCAGATTCAGACCCAGGTTGCGCACCACGCGCAGCGGCTCGATGTCGGTGCCGAAGAGGCGCGCCAGGCCGTCAGTGGTGACCTGCATCAGCAGCACATCTTCCTTGCGCGCGCGCTCATAGCGCGCCAGCACACGGGCGTCGCCCACGCCGCGCTGCGGCTCGCGGTCAGCCAGGGTTTGAATCAGCTGGGCGACGTCGCCGAAGCCCAGGTTCATGCCATGGCCGGCCATCGGATGCACCACGTGGGCGGCATCGCCGACGAGTGCCACGCGCGGCGACGTCATTGCGTGCGGGCGGATCAGGCGCAGCGGAAAATCGCGCACCAGTTCCGGTTGCAACGGCGTAAGTGCGCCCAGTTTTTCAGATGCGTACACGGCCAGGCGGTCGGCGATCTGCTGCGCCGACTCGGCGCGCAGGGTATCGGCCAGCGCATCGGGCGCCGACCACACGAGCGACACCTGGTTGCCGGGCAGCGGCAGCAGCGCCACGATGCCCTGCTCGCCCGTGAACCACTGGTGCGCGGCGCCATGGTGCGGCTTTTCGCAAGCAAAATTGGACACCACGCCGCGCTGGCCGTAACTGCGGTAATCGAGACCGATGTCGCACTGGCCGCGCACCCACGATTCGGCGCCATCGGCCCCCACCACCAGTTGCGCTTCGATGCTGCCGCCGTCAGCCAGCGTGACGGTGGCGTGATCGTCTCCGCGCAGCAGCGCCGTGGCGCGGCCACCGACAATGGTGACGTTTTGCGCAAAGCGCAGCGCGGCGTCGAGTGCCTGATTCAGATTGCGTTCTTCGAGTATCCACGCCAGCGTGTCGGTGTGGGCGCCGTAAGCATCGAACGCCAGCGCCCCGGCAGAGGCGCCATCGCCCTGCACGATCATCGCGTCGACCGGCGTCACGCGGGCGGCATCGAGCGCGCCCCACACCTTGAGCGACGACAGCAGCCGGTGCGCGGTGTGATTGAGGGCGTACACGCGGGCGTCCCAGCCGGTCTCGGCCGGTGGCGCGACCAGCGGCGCAGGCGGCCCCAGCAGAATAACCTTGAGCCCGGCGTTAGCCAGACCCAGTGCCGTGGTCTTGGCAATCGTACCATTGCCAACAATGCAAATCTCGGCGCTTACCGTGGAGGCGGTGGTGGCGGCGGAGGCGGACAGGGACATGGATTTATTCATCCAACCATTATAGCGTTTGTCGGCAACAGAATTTGGTGCTTGCGCTTTTATGGAAGCCTGCTATAATTCTGGTCCTTGGCCTGGTAGCTCAGTTGGTAGAGCAGAGGATTGAAAATCCTTGTGTCGGTGGTTCGATTCCGCCCCGGGCCACCAAGAACATCGTTCACGCAACGCCCACTCATGCAAGTGGGCGTTGTCGTTTCTGGGATGCGCAGTCCTTGTGTCCGGTCTAACTCCGGTAGTGGCACTTCGCATCGAAGGGCTGCCCACACGTCCAAACGTCCATCATATCGCGCCGATCACCCTGATCTTGCGCCGGAACGCGCAGCGTAGAGGCAGTCCAGTCGATAGCCAGATTAGCATTTTTACGCACGCTCAATCTCATCTTCGAAGAAGTCCGCCAACCAAATAGAAACACCGTCTTTGCCAGAGTATTCCACGACATATTTTCTCGGAGCTCCAGGAGCAGTCAAGATATCGAGTAACGTGCCAACGTCACCCAACGCAGGTGGGCGTTGATTCACGCCCCATCCGTCCAATGCATCAGCAGACTGAATCAGCTGCCGCACGCGAACAAGTTCGTACTCTTTGAAAAGGGTTGGTATCGGGCTGACGCTGGACGTAACTGATCCTTTACCAGAAGTGCTAGCGATCTTTGACACAATACTTTTCCTTTAATCCCTGCAGCCAAGCGCGAAGATTTTCTTGGGCAGAACCCGGATTCGCTTCGAATCCCTCGTCGTCAAGATATCCTTCAGTTTCGATTGCATATTCTTGGTCTCGGAGTTCGTTTCCCACGCCCATTGGCACATTTTCAAGCGCCCGAATGCTGTTACTTAAAAAATCAACGAATGCAGTTCGCGTAACTTCGCCTGCGGCGTATGCCGCAAGTCGCTGCTCAAGGCGTTCGATGATCGAGAGGTTCGACATGGGATCGCTAACCTGGAGCTAACCGGCGCTGCGCGGCTTTATCGCGCACCATCCAGCGACCGAAGGGGCAAGGTTGAGCACCATGTTATGCCTTTTCTAGAAGAACGAACCGACTAGATTTTGCATTCCAGTTTACAGCATGCCATTGAAGAAAGACGAGCTGCCCGTACTCATCCATTGTCGATTCGCGGCCGGACATGCGCAACCACTCCTCGTAGAAGGTATCGAAGTCGGCACCATTAAGTGAGGGTAAGAGCGTGGCTGAATAGTCAAAGAACGCTGAGAAGTCGTCATTCGCGGAAAGCGTCGTTTTTGTCAAAGAACTAATGCCAAGAAGTCCCATCAACAATTCAAGTTCCTCGTCATTTGCAAGAGCGACCGCAAAAAATTGACCGCATTCCCGTCCTAGGGATTCCAAAGAAGAGGCCGCGACCAAACCCGGTTCGTTGCATGATGCGAATACGTAACTTTGAAATCGATCACTCATGGGGCATAACGTCAAATAGACATGCTGTCGTTAATTATGGGGATGGAGTTCAACTAGTTGCCTCAGAAAAGAGCCTAGATTGCGTCCGCAATCCGGACACCGCACCGCGCCGCGATCCTCGACCATTTTAGTTCCACAGCCAGGGCAATTCAGCTACCACCAATAACGAAATCGAAGTTCGTATCTGGCGGTTGACGAAGCCGAGAGACGAAGCACTCGTCCAAGTCAGCCTCCATCTTCTTCGAGAGGCTCATACTTCCGGAAATGCAGGTGAGCTCGCCATTTACGTTCACCAGCAAATTCCCGCATTTTGGACAGAACATAGTTAGCGATTTAGATGGACAGATTAAGATTGTTCAGCGGCGCCGTTAGGGCGATTGTAATGGCACACGGACGTAGTTTTCATCCTCGTATTGATCCGATGGTGCAAGCTCCGCCACATGCATTACGTAAGGCGCAATTAATGACGCCACGATAAGCCTGTTCCCGTCGTTTCCGACAATTTCTACGCCTCCAAAATATCGCACCGAAGCCTTTGCTTCGGCAGGTGCACTTCCAGGGACGCCTTGACATTGACGAATTGGTCCTTCGCCTACAGCGCCATCACATGGCGCGCCGACGTCCAGCCACTCCTCGGTCTGCAACAAGTAGACTTTGATCGGCCCAGGGAAATCCAAGGGTGTCCACGTCAGTACGTCAGGCACGGGCGTAAATAATGCAACCATAGGAAAGACTTCAAAGCGACGCTCAAGAAACTCTTCCTCCAAGTATAACTGTACCACTTCACCTTCCGTGGTCTGAACAAAGCACGACGCGCAACCACCGTTTCGTGTGGTATAGCCAAGGACGCCCACGGCGCGAATCCCGCCACTCAAACTCGTGAGAAGTCCGAGAGTGCTAGCCGAAAGTTGAAGATCGTAATGTGGCAAGAGCTAACGTTGGACGTAACCGGTCGATACAGCGCGAAGCGATGTGTCGTTCCGGTTGACGGAATTATTGAGGAATAATCGCATTCAAAACTCCCTTATTGACGAACGCGACGTAGCCGCTTTCCAGGGACACCAAAGTATCGGACCGCTGATCGCCGACCACGGGCATTTTCTACGGTAACGAGGAAGTGCCGACCATACGCGGCATCAGTCCCGAATCGGACTTGAAGAGATTTTATGTCATCAAGCTCAACACCGTGCTTCGCACAGAAATCGGGAAGCACTTCCCGATAGAGGCAAACTGCGCGGGCGAGACTAGCGGACGCAGGCGAACCCGTCGTAGTAGCGTTCAAAAAATTCACAAGGATGTAGCCCTCTTTCGAGGCAGCAGCTTCGGCAAAAACATCCATCGCATAGTATCCGACCAAAAGGCCAATTCCGCTCGCGAATGAGTCGGCGAAGTTATGCCCAATAGCCTTGATCGTTCCCAGCTTCGCCGTCATTTCTTCAGACCCATGTACTCACGCCCAACGTGAGAATTCACCGGACCGCGCGGGTTTCGCGCGGGTCCGGTGGAATGCAGGGTTGGGACGCATACACACTTTGATCTTTACCACTCATGGGCCTTTTGAAGAACACGTAGTACAGCAGAATTATCTTTGTAGCGTTTACGGAGCGTGGCCTCGTCCTTGTCGATCTGTTCGCAACGGTACTTCTTCACAGCCGCAGCAATCTCCCTGCGGCGCGCTGCGTCGTAGGGTTCCTCGCCTCCGAAGTGCGTACACATGGCAATTCGCTCAGCGACCGCAGCGACATCCCTAGGCTGTCCCCTTGTCAGTTCCGCCATTGGATCAACTTCAGCATGGCCATTTGACGCTACTAAGATCATACCAATAAGCATAGGTAGGCGATGCATTTCACTCCCAACGTGAAGTAGACACCCCAACCGTCGTCGCCTCCCCCTACCAAATCGTGAGATTCCACACGGAAGACCAGTGCCTTTTATTTATTATCAAAGAGTTACCCCACTTTAGCGCACCCGAATCCTAAGGCCCATAGCCTTGTCACTGGTGCCAGGCTCGCGCCCTATAGCGAATCGACGGAAGTTTACTGCATATATTATTCCGACGGATGAACCCTGCCAAAGCCCAAGTCCTCCCATACCTTGGTTTTTTTGCCAGCGCATGAGCTCGCGTAAAAGCTCCAACCCGCGCGCGTCTGCTGTCGTTCGGCTGGCTTACCTTCGGGTCGATCAAGCCCATGCTTGGCTAGCCAATCACCAAAACGTTCCTCACCGATCACCCACCGCCCGAAGCGCCGTCAGGTCTTCGGGCATTTTTTCGTCTCGATAGAAAGGAATACCAATGATTAAGATCAGTGCCAACCCCACGTTGGAATGGCAAAGATTGAAAATCCTTGTGTCGGTGGTTCGATTCCGCCCCGGGCCACCAAGAACATCGTTCAGTTCGTCTGAGCAGTCTAAGAAACCGCATTCTTCATAGGAGACTGGGGTTTTTTTACGTCCCAAGGTATCCAGACGTGATGGGGCAATATCAAGCCCCAAGTTAACTGTCAGGATTAGATCCTCATTTACTGGCATGCCTCACCTCATCAAATTATGCACTTAAGTTCAGGTGGCAGCAGAGACCTGAATTGTGTCTGCCCCTCCCACCTCATGCGTAAGCGCAAAACTGAAACGTGTTGCCAATGGATAATTTCTACTGGCGCGGCAATGTGTTACACCATCACACCTGGCGCATCGACCACCTCTGGTGGCAAAGGAGGATCGCTTGGCCGAGATACGCAAATGCTACCGGCAGATATCCGCTTTCTGGCCCAGTGGCATGGCGATTGTGAAGACTTCGGGCAGTGTGATGGGATGGGCAACTATCTTATAAAACTAAAGAAAAAATATGCCCAGGATCCCTCCGCGATGAAAGAACTCCGAAGATATGAAGGAGACTGAGCCGCGTTACTTTTCCGGCACATCCAGGAAAAAGATGGCATAAACCTTGGCGCCCGATTTGACGGTCGGTTTTTCGATCTTGATCTGCGCGCAGTCTTCAGTCACCACGCTGCGCCAGTTGGTCACGCCAGCGTTGGCGAACACGGAATTGACCTTGCACGCCAGGCTCATGTCGAGCGCCAGGCGGGCGTTGCGCGGCTCATCCTTGGTGTAGTTGATGCCGCGGATCTCGATGCCAAAGGAGCTCAGCCACGGCTCCCACAGGCCCCGTTCCACACCCTGCGCAATCCGTCCCAGCATGGCTTCCAGCGACAATCCTTTCTTGACGACGGCACGCAGCAATTGCAGCGATGGCGCCGTGCGGATGTCGTTGCTTTGCTTGCCCGCGCCGCTCTCGCCGATGGCGGTCAACTCTTTCGAAAACGCGGCATCGCGTTCCGTGTAGTCGCGCATGCGGTTGTAAAACTCGATGTTCAGGAAGGGATTTGCCGCCCGACCGGTGGAGGCCTCGGCTGGCTGCTTGGCGGGAGGCTGTTTTTTGTTGGTCATGACGGTAGCTTTGAAAATGTAAGGGCGCAGTGTAGCACCCTCATCCCACCCAGCCATCGGTAACGCAGTTTCCCTTCACCGCCACCGCTTTGCTGATATATTCAAAAATCTTTCCTTTTATGCAGCACCGGTGTATTGGGACCGTTTCCTCATTACAGCCGGCCGGAAGGCTGTACAGCGACGATGAGAGGCCCTCCCCCGTGATAAAAAAATCCTTGCTGGTGATGTTGCTGGCCCTGGTAAGCGCATGCTGCATGGCGCAGAACACCAGGGAATTGAACGTGCTCCTGACGCCGGAAATTGGCGGCATCCAGCAGGCCATCGACATCCGCACCGATGATAAGAGCAAGCCGGTCCTGCTATTTTTGTCTGGCGGCCCGGGCAGCTCCATGATGAACAACGCCGCATCATTTACAAACATCCTGAAAAACCGATTTACGCTCGTGCAGTGGGATCAGCGCGATGCCGGCAAGACCTTGGCATTGAATGCGTCACCGCAGCAGCCCACGGTGGCGCAGATGGTTGAGGACACGCGCCAGGTCATCGAGTTCGTCAGGAAAGAACTACGGCAAGACAAGATTTACCTGCTGGGTAGTTCCTGGGGCAATGTGCTGGGTTTCGAGATGGTCAAACACCACCCTGAGGTGTTGCATGCTTACTTCGCGGTCAACCCCGTCGTCAGCCAGCTGGCCAGTGAACAAGAACTGCTGCAAACATTGAAACGCCACTTCAAGGACAATGCCGTCGCCAGCAGGGAATTGGGCGAGGTGAATATCCCCTTCAATAATGACGAGCACCTGTACTACCTGCGCAAATGGCTGTTCTACAAGGAAGGCAAGGAGTTCGCGCTGGGTCCTGAATTCAAGGACCATTTCGTACAGTGGTCTAAAACCTGGTCGCCGGTGTGGAACGACGTCATGGGGATCGATCTGCGCGCAACCTTACCCTCAGTGCGATGCCCGGTCTATTTCTTCGTCGGCAAAAACGACATCCAGACCGCCACCGCCATCACCACCGCATACTTTGAACAGCTCAACGCTCCACGGAAGGCATTATTTTTTTTCGACCATTCCGGGCATCAAATACATAAGGACGAGCCGGAAAAATTTCAAAATACAATCATCAGCATAGTGGACAGCGCGAACGTCCAGCAGTGAGGACGATAGGCGTTCGATAGTCTTACGTGCCGGGCGCAACTTACCGCACCGACCGTGCCAACTTCTGGAGCTTGCGATGACGTGGATTTCTCTGCGCGGCTGGTGGTTCACAGTTGCTTTGCTGCCGATAACAACCATCGCCGCGCAGCCGCAAGCGCTTGCGCGCACCCACGCCCAGAACTACAAGGACATGGTACTGGCCACCTGCATCGCGCAAGCGTACCGCAACGACGCAGGTGCTGCCGTCGATGCCGGCAGCAGCGCCAGCGCGCTGCGCGACTGGACTTATTTCGATCTGGACGACAGCCCGGCTGCGGTCAAGGCGCTGGTGGACGCCTATCTCGCACGCGACTACCGCAACCCGCTGGTGGAATCGGAGGTGCAGGGAGTGCGGTTCGACGTCTTGAAGTGCCTGGACCTGTATCACAGCAAGGCGCTTGAGGCACTGGTCGAACGCGTGGTGCTCGATCCATCGCGCCGCTTCGCACCGGAGAGCCACTGACGACCCGCCTGCCCGGCCCCAGGCTCACACCTTCTTCAATGCCTGCGCCTTGTGCGCCGCCTCGGCGCCGGTCTTGTCGCTCACCACCAGGTACTCGGGATGCTCGCTTGACGCCGCCACGTGGTGGCCCTTGATGTCCGTGGGCGACGTCAGCTTTTTCTTGACGGTGCCGTGCACCGTTCCCTGTGACGATTCCCACTGCACCTTGTCGCCCGGCTTCAATGTGTGTGCCATGACCGCTCCCGTTCAACGCAAAAGGCGATTGGACCACGATTTTCCAACCGGGCGCGTACCGCAGAAGCAATCGGGCGCGGCGGTGAATTCGCGCCTGCTAGACTTCACAAACAGTCACCCAAACTCACGCTACACGTTAAGGAACCCCATGCGTCCAAACCTCGGGCTCGTCTGCATCACCGTCTCGAAGGATGTACGCTACCGCACCGTCACCCGCAAGCGGCTGCTGGAACTGTCGCCCGACAGCCAGCGCAAGCTACTTGACGATATCTACCGTTCGAATATCCAGACCCTCGACGGCGCCCTGCGCTTTTGCGAGCAGCAAGGGGTGTCGCTGTACCGCATCGTCTCGTCGATCTTTCCATTTTTTGATGAGGACATCGGCCGCGCGGCGCTGGCGCCGTTTGCCGAAGCGCTCGCCCGCACCGGCCAGCGCGCGATCGAACGCAAGATTCGCCTGGTAATGCACCCGGACCAGTTCGTGGTGCTCAGCTCCGACTCGCCCGAGGTGGTGGTCAACAGCATCAAAATCCTGCAAATGCATGCGGACATCATGGATCTGTTGCAGCAGCCCCGCTCGCCGTGGGCCTTGTTGGAAATTCACGGCGGCAAATCGGACCGGGCCGATGCGCTGGTCGAACGGATCGCCACGCTGCCCGAAGCGATCCGTTCGCGGCTGGGGCTGGAGAACGACGAGTATTCATACAGCGCCGCCGAGATCTGCGATATCTGCACGCGCAGCGGCGTGCCGATGGTGTTCGATGCCCACCACCACATCGTCCACGAAAAGCTCGACAGCTACGACCATCCAAGCGTGGCCGAAATGCTGGCCAAGGCGCGCGCGACCTGGCCCGATCCGGCGCAGCAGCTGGTCCACATTTCCAACGGCCGCACCGCGTTCGGTGACCGCCAGCACGCAGACCTGATCGACGTGATGCCCGCCTGCTATGTGCAGGCGCCGTTTATCGAGGTGGAGGCCAAGGCCAAGGAAGAGGCGATTTTAAAACTGCAGCCTTGGCTGGCTGCCATAGACAATTGAGTTCGCTCCGACACGGTTGCCGAGCTCGGCAAGGTATGTCCTGATGCAGTAGCCAGCTTCCCTTGCCTTGCAGCTTATATCAATATCGTCATCGCAGCCTCCAACGAGGAATCCATCTCCCCATTGTAGACCGCAGACGATACGCTGTCGTCCGATATCGAGCGGCAACCGGCCAGCGTAGCCGGTTAGCGCGCGGCCTGTACTGGCTTCGGCAACACCTTCACCACCACCAGCTCCTGCCCCAGCCGGAACTCGCTGGCCAGTGCACGCACGCTGGCGGCGGACAGGCCCGCGGCCAGTTGCTGGCTGTCCTTCAGATAGCGGGCGTCGCCGTACTGGTTGTAGCTCAGTTGCAAGCGGTTGAATTGGGCCGTGTGGTCGAGCTTGCGTTTCGATTCGTCGCTGCGCATCTGGCGGATTTCCTCTTCCAGCATCGCGCTATCGAGCTGCATCGGCGCCGTGTCCAGTACCTTGCGGGCCGACGCCCACAGGCTGTCGAGCCGTTCCGGCGCGGCCGTGAACGACAGTTCGCTGACCAGCCGGTTCTGCTGGTCCAGGCTCAACTTGTACGTCAGGCGATAAATGCCCGCTTCCTTTTCGCGCAACTCGTGGCGCAGCTGGCGGTACACCAGGCGCGACACGATGGCCGTGCGCATCGCCCGCTCCGGCGACCAGGTCAGCGCCTGGCTTCCCTGCACGCGCACGCTGCCTTGCGGCTCGATGCCGATTTCGAGCCGGCGCTCGTGATAGCCGCCGCGCTGCACCAGCGCCGATGCAGCCGGCAATGCCGAAGCCGCCGCGCGAGGAATGCCGGCCAGGTGCCGTTCCACCAGCGCCCGCACCGCTGCCGGTGTTTCCGGGCCGCTCACAAAGTACGTGACCGGCTGCGCGCTCAGTTGCTGCCATTGCTGGCGCACCGTCTGCAAGCCGACTGGGGTCGACAGCAGGTCGAGCGCGGCCGCATCCGGGAATGCATCCTGCGGCAGTTCGCCGAAGCGCAGCTTGCTCATTGCGCGCGCGGCATTGTCGCCAGCGCTGTTGGGCCGACGCGCAGTCTGGCGCGCCAGCTGTTCGCGCGCGCCGTTCAACGCGGTTGACGTCAGGTCGCTGTGCATCTGCCGCGCCGCGTACAGCCGCAACAAGTCGTCCAGTTGCGCCGCCGGCACTTGTGCCGAGTAATGGAGGTGGGTGTCCGTTTGCTGCTGCGCCAGCTTTACCTGGTGTGCGGCAGCCCAGCGATTGAACTCGCCATCGGACTGGCCGTCAAGGTCGGCTCCCTGCCCCAGTTGCGCGGCCAGTTGCCATTGCCACGCCGGCGCACCGGGCAAACGGTAACCGGCGCCGGACTGCGCCACCACGCGCATCACAGTATCGTCGGGCACGTGACGCCACACCAGCACGTCGCCGTTTGCCAGGGTCCAGCGCTGCACGCCGTTACCGAGGTCATCCTGGCGGGTGATGACGCCGCTGGAATCGAACTCGGGCATGATCGCGGCCTCGGCCACAGCTTCCTGCTTCGGTTTCACCAGGGCCGGCAGCGGTTGCTGCGTCAATGCTTGCTGGGCACCGGTCACTTGCGCCACGGTGGGCAAGGTCAAGGGACTCAAGCCCGGCGCCAGCATGAACAGCGCGCGGTCCGGGGCGTCGATCCACAGTCGCACGCGGGCGTTTACTTCGGACACCGTGATGCTGTCGACGATACGGCGTATCTGCGCCTGCTTTTGCTGCGGATCCTGCAGCACGCGTTCCGCCTGCACGGCCTCGCCCACCATCTGGCTCCAGCCGTTGAAATCGCGCGCAGCCTGTTGCGCCGGGCCCTTGTCGTTCAGGCGCCGCACTTCCGCGATTTCGGCCAGCACGGCTGCCTCGCGCACGCCGTCGCGCCGTACCCGCTCGCGCAGCAGGAAGATCTGCTGCATGCCGGCCTCGTGCGAACCCACGGCCACGCTCGACGAGAAGCCGAGCGACGCCGTGGCCTCGCCCAATTCTCCTTTGCTGCTGGTGAGCGAAGTCACGCCAGCCGGCAAGCCCACGGCCGCTTCGCGCACCAGCGCCTTCAGGCTGCGCTCGGCAATGCGGTCCACCAGCCGGGCGCGCAGGCCTTCATCGTCCTGGCGCTTGTCCACCGCGAAGCGGGTGACCCAGCCCACCTGGCTGGTGCCGCTTTCCGAATCCTGCAAGCGCGTGATGCGCAGCTGGTCGGTCAGGCGCGGATCGGCCGGATTGCGTGCAGGCAGTGCGGCCGGTGTCAGGCCACCGAACGCGGCGGCGATGCGCGGCTTGAGTGCGGCGGCATCGACATCGCCGACAATCACCAGCGCCATATTGCCGGGTCGGTACCAGTCGCCGTAAAACTTGCGCAGTGATGCGGCCGGCTGGGTGCGGATGCTGGCTTCGGTGCCGATCGTGGGCCGCTGCGGATACAGCGAGCCTTCGCGCAGCATGGCGCGCCGCTGTCTGTCCATGCGTTCGCGCACGCCGAGCTTGCCGCGCCATTCTTCCAGGATCACCTGGCGTTCGCTGTCGAACGCATCGGCGGGAATCTGGGCGGCGCCGGCAATTTGCGCTAGCACGTCGACGCCCGCGTCGATCTGCGCGGGCTTTTTGTCGGCCATCAGCTGGTACAGCGTGCGGTCGAAATTGGTTTGCGCGTTGTAGTGCTTGCCAATGCGCCAGCCCTGGCTTTCCATGTACTTGCCCACGCCCTCGGGATGGGCGGCGGACGCCTTGAACACCATGTGCTCGACCATGTGCGCCACGCCGGACTGGTCGTCGCGCTCGTCGAGCGAACCCACCCGCACCAGCAGTTGCAGCGACACCGTATTGCCGAGGTTTTTGCCATCGACGATGTAATACGTAAAACCGTTGTCGAGCTGGCCACGTTGCACGCGGTCGTCCCAGCGGAATGCTTCCGCAGCCGTGGCGGCGGACAGGGTGAACCACAGGCCCACTACGGCAAATATTTTCACCGGTTTAGAAGTCATAGCCGATCTCCAGGGCAATGGTGCGGCCGCGTTCGTAGGTGGCGTACGAGTCGTTTACGGCAATCATGTTCTTGTGGTTGGTGATGTTTTCGATGGTTAGCTTCACATCGAGTTCCTGGCGCTTGTAGATGCGCGGCGACCAGTGAATCACGGTATCGAGCGCCACCGAGCGCGGCATTGCCGTCGGTTCGAAGTTCGCCATCGAGGTGCCATCGACCACCACGGTGCCGCGTTGCAGCACCTGTTCGAAATTGCCGCGCACGCGCAGCATATTGTTGATGGTCAGGTGCTGGGACGGCAGCGTGGTCATGGCGCCAAAACGGGCGGTCCACGGGCGGTTGTAATTGGCGGCCGGAATTTCCGAATACCGCATCACGGTGCCGTCGTAGCGCACCAGGCTGTCGGCCTGCATCGACGGCGAGTAGCTGGCCGCGTAGGTCGAATAATTGGCCTGGGTTTTGCTCTTGTTGACCGCCACCCACAGCCGGTTGGCGGTATTGGCGAACTTGAACGCGCGCGCGTTCGACCAGCTGACGGTGACATCCCTGGTCGTGGTCTTGCCGCTGTTGGTGAAGACGAAGCAGCTGTTGTTGGCGCACTCGGCCTGGCCGGTTTTCGACACGCGCACAATCTGGTCCTGGCCATCGCGGTGCGTGTAGCGCACGCTCAAGGGGCCGGCCAGCACGTCGGCGTCGTAGGTCAAGCCGGCGGTCAGCTCGTCGTCATACGGCGAGTTCAAGTCTTCCAGGCGGTTCGACGGCTTGGTGACGGTGGGCGCCGCCCACGCCAACGAGGACGTGGAGCGGGTGCGCTGGGTCTTGAGCGTATTGACCTTTTCCTGCATGGCAAAGGCAAACAGGTTGCGGCCGTAGTAGCGGTTGGCGCCCGCGTCCAGCGCCAGCACGTCGCTGGCCTGCCAGCCCAGCTTGACGCGCGGGGCCACATTGGTCTTGCTGATCAGCGAGTCGCGGTCGGCACGCAGGCCGGCCCGCAGCGACACCTCGCCCCACGTCGCTTCGTCCTCGAGATAGGCAGCAGTGCTATGGGCCTTCACGCCGATGCTGCCGGCGTTATAGGTAATCTCGGTGCGGAAAAACTGTCCCACGCCCTTGAGCGTCGGGGTGGCCGAGCAGGCCACGGTATCGACCGTGCCGTCCGGCGCCTGGCAGCGCGAGATGATGCCGGTGGCAGGCAGGTCGCTCAGCGTGGAATAGTTGTACTGGTTTTTCAGGCGCTCGTACGTCGCTTCCTGATTGCGCAGTTCCAGGCCGCCGCTGGCGCGGTGCGCAATCGGGCCGGTCTTGAACGGCGTGAACGCGGCGCGCAGCTTGTATTCGACCGACTTGATTTCCTGGTCGACGTCGCCCTGCGCGCCCTCCCCGCTCATCGGGTTGGTGCCGTTGGTGGGATCGCCCCAGTTTTTCTCGGTGGACCAGCGCCAGTTCAGGTACGTGTCGGCCGCGCCCCGGCGCGACTGCTGGTTGCGCGAGTAGGACAGCTGGTTGGTCACGGTGGCCAGGTCGTAACGCGACTCGAGCCGGCCGCTCAGGTTCAGGCCGCCGGATTCGATGGTGTAATCGCTGTTACGGAAATTCTCGATGAAATAGCTGTTGGCCGATGGCGCATACGCCAGCGTCATTTCGCCCTTGTGGATGCCGGTGGCGGGCGAGTAATCGGTCTTGACGATCAGCGTATCCTGCTTGCGCTTCTGGGTGACCTCGCGGCTCTCGGTCGTGCCCGCGTTGGTGGTGGTAAAGCGGTTGAGCGGAATCTCCGACGTGCGGCGCACGCCGCTCACCAGTACGCCCCAGTCGGCGCCAAGACGCGCTTCGGCCGTGGTTTTATAGGTCCATTTCTTGAAATTCGGCTGCAAGTCGGCGCTGGTCGACTCTTCAAACGCCTGCTCGCGCGCGGGATCGACCAGCAACTTGCTCCAGCTCGAAGACGTGTAGCCCACCGACACCTTGCCGCCAAACTGCTTGCGCGCCGCGCAAATGCGCGACTTGACCACGCCGCCCACAAAGCGGCCATACTCGGCCGAGACGTTCGAATCGAGCACCTCGATCTCGCACAGGATGCTGGCATCGACGGCCAGCGATTGCGCGGCGCCGGGGATCATGTCCGGGCTGCTGGTCGTGATCTTGTTGCCGGGATCGATATCATTGGCAATCGATACGCCATCGAGCAGGATTTCGTTCTGGTAGGCCTTGGCGCCGTGGATGCTGATCTCGGCCGGCGCAATTTCCCCGCCCGTCATCGACGACAGCTGGCTGTCGTCGTACTGGATGTTCGGATTGATACGCAACATCGTGGTCAGGTCGCCGTTGACGGCCATGGTGTTCTCGATCATCTGGCGATCGAGCTTTTCCACCGTGCCCAGCGTGGACGCCTGCACGTGGATCGGCTGCAGGGTGGGTTCAGCGGCCGGCTCGGCTTGCGCCGTCTTGCCGGCGCGCGCCGCCGCTGCCGCCGGGCGCTGGCGCAGCACGAAGCCGCCCGACTGGTTCATCACCGCGTCGTACCCGGTGCCGCCCAGCAGCGCCTGGAAGCCGCCCGGCACGTCGTACTTGCCCTGCAAGCCTTTCGATTGCGCGCCTCCCAACAGGCCGGCGTCGAACACCAGCACCACGCCCGACTCGGCGGCAAAGCGGTTCAGCACATCGGCCAGCGGTGCGGCGGCGATGGTGTAGGTTTTGGCGGGCTGATTGCGCACAGCCTCGCTGCCCTCGGCAGCCATGGCACTGGCCGGTAACAGGATGCCGGCAGCGAGCAACGCGGCAAACAGGGGACGAATGCGCAGCGGACGACTGCGCGCTGGGCCGGTAACGGCACTCTGGAGGACAAGGTTCATATGGTGAGGGAAAATTGATCGGCTTGTCTGTAGGCCGGATCAAGCGCGGAAAAGTACCGTCTTTTTTAAAATAATTTTTTGCGACCGGTAGTTGAACCTAACGTGGCCGCAGGCGCCAGCCGGCAGCGGTCCGGTCGAGGCGCAGCGCCAGGCCGTCGGCCAGCGTGTGCAGCGAGCGGTCGGCGGCGTCGATGCGGAACGTGCCCGACACGCGGCGCAGCGCCAGCGCCGGCGCCACCTCGATGGGCTGGCCCGTGTACAGCGCAAAGCGGTCGGCAAATTCGGTCAGTGGCATATTGACCGCGGTGAGCAGGCCGTGGGTCCAGGCGTCTTCCGCGAACACCGCCCGTTCCGGGCGGCCGCTGCCGGTTTTGGAGAAGATCACGCGCTGCCCTGCTTCCACGCGCACGCGCGAACCGGTCAACGGTTGCGCCTCGGCTGCGCTCTGCTGTACGGCCAGCACCGTGTGGTCGCCAAACAGGCTCACCGTGAGGCGCGTGCCCAGCGGCCGGATCACGCCGTCGCGCGCCAGGATGCGCAGCTTGCGGCCTTGCGGGTCGCTGCCGCTGGTCAGTTGCAGCGCCCCCTGGGTCAGGTAAATATCGCGGCTGCCAGCATCGTAGGCAATGCCCACCCGGGTGCCGGACGCCAGCCACAGGCGGCCGCCGTCGGGCAACACCACTTCGCGCCGCGCGCCCGCCGCAGCCACGATCCACTCGATGGGGGTGGCAACAGGCGCGGCCTGCCAGGTGGTGGCCAGCCGGTAGCCGAGGCCGGCGGTCACGACCACGCCAAGCATGCTCAGCACCTGGCGGCGCAGGCGTTTGCCGTTGCGGTCGGTTTGCCGCAGCACTTGCGGGGTCTGGCGCGGCGCCGCCGCCAGCAGGCTTTGCAGCTTCTCCACCTTTTCCCATGCCCACTGGTTCGACGGGTGGGCGTCGTGCCAGCGCTGCCAACGGTGGCGGTTGTCCGGCGTATCGTCTTCCAGCAGCAGCAGGAACCAGTCGGCGGCCGCTTCCAGCGGCAGGTCGTCGGCGGAGCCAGCAGCGGTCACAGGCATTTCAGGCATTGCACCACCGCCTTGTGCATATACTTTTTGACGCTGCTGACCGACACGTCGAGCTGCTGGGCAATGGTGGCGTAGTCGAGCCCCTCCAGTTGCGCCAGCAAAAAGGCCTGGCGTACCTTCGGGCCCAGGTCAGCCAGCATGCGGTCGATGCTCAGCAGGGTTTCCAGCAGAATGGCGCGCTCTTCCAGCGACGGTTGCAGCGCCGGCGGCACCAGTGCCAGCTCGGCCAGGTAAGCCTGCTCGATGTCGTGGCGGCGGAAATGGTCGATCATCAGGCCGCGCGCGATGGTGGCCAGGTACGAGCGCGGCTGCGCCACCTGCGCCACGCAGGCGCCGGACTGCAAAATGCGCACGAACGTGTCTTGCGCGAAGTCGGCGGCGCGGTCGGAACAATGGCCGAGACGCGCGCGCAGCCAGCCCGTCAACCACGGGCTATGTTCGCGATACAGACTCTCCACACTCGACGCCACGGGACCACCCAGAAAATTAAATGAGAACTATTATCATTTAAAAGTATGGGAGTGGCAAGCAAATTAAAACGCACCGTGGGCTGGGAGCCGCACGGTGCGCTGGTTTTTACGCCGGAAAATCAAGGTTGCTTGTGAATGCGCACGGCAAGACGCTGCAACGACTCTGTGGTCTTTTTTCTTCAAAATGAGCACAGCGAGGCGCAGCGCCGTAGACAGTGCGCCTGCACGGCAAGGCGCTGCAACGACGCTGTGGTCTTTTTGCTTCAAAATGAGCACAGCAAGGCGCAGCGCCGTAGACAGTGCGCCTGCACGGCAAGGCGCTGCAACGACGCTGTGGTCTTTTTGAAGCGACCGGTTAGAACTTCAGGCGCATGGTCAGGCCGACTACCCGGTCATAACGGCGGATGTCGCGCGGATTGCTGGCAATGCCGTGGTAGTCGCGGTACGTGCGGTCGAGCAGGTTTTCCACGTCCAGGGTGAAGCCCAGGTTGTCGGTCACGCGGTACGAAATCGACGCATCGGCAGTCTTGATCGGATCGACGATCAGGTCCAGCGGGCCCACCGGCGCGGCCAGGTTGCGGTAGTCGAAGGTATCGACAAACTTGCTGCGCCAGTTGTAGGCCAGGCGCGCCGACCACTGGCCGCGCTCATACAGGCCAACGATGTTGTACGAGTTTTTCGACAGACCCTGGAATGGCTTTTCAACGCCGTTATCCTCCAGATGCCCTTTCAGATAAGTGTAGTTCGCTTCCATGCCGAAGCCGCCCAGCCAGCCCGGCAGGAAATCGAAGAACTGGCGATAGCCGAATTCCACGCCTTCCAGTTGGCCCTTGTTGATGTTGCGCGGGCGGTCCATGCGGTACACATTGCCATCGATGGTTTCCAGCGCTGTCGAGCGGATGATGTAGTTCTCGAACTTGTGCTTGAACACGGTGGCGGTCACGCTGCCGGTCGGCGCGAAATACCATTCCAGCGCCAGGTCGGCATTCTTGCCGGTCACCGGTTTCAGGTCCGGGTTGCCGCCGCTGCCGCCAAAGATGCCGAGGCCGTCCGGCGTAGCGCCCAGCGACGTGCCCGGGTTGAAGTCACCGAAGGCCGGACGCTGGATGGCCTTGCCCGCATTGAAGCGGGCGATCAGCGTGTCGGTCAGGCTGGCCTTGATGGTCAGATTGGGCAGCACGTCGGTGTCCGACACGTTACGGTGCACCGCCATCGGCGGCGCGGTCGGATTGTTGTCGTCCTTGCTGAAGCCGTTCACATCGAGGTCGGTCTTCACCACGCGCACGCCAAACGTTCCTTCGATCGGCACCTTGCCCGCGTCGAAGCCAAAGCGGGTCTTGCCGTAGAAGGCGGTGGTGTCTTCGCTGTTGTTGTAGAGCGAGTATGGATCGGGCGCAGTCTTGCCATCGCGGCCGTACATCTTGCGCCAGGCGTCGAGATTGGCGTGCTGGTACTGCTCGCAGATCACCAGCCAGCGGTTCATGCCGTAATCGTTGGCAAGCGGCATCGACGGGCAAGTCAGGCCCGGCAACGATGTGACGGCTGGCAAACCTGCTTCCGGCACACCCAGGAAGTTGGCGCTCTCGTGCTGGTACGACGCCTTGCGCTTGGCCAGCCGCACGCCGCCCGAGAATTCGCGGAAGAAGTGTTCTTCGCCGGCGTTCCAGGTGACGTCGCCGCGCCAGTCGTTCGAGCTGCCGCGCGTGCTCGACCAGTTGTCGATGAAGGCGCCGAGTGTGTAGTTGCTCGGGTCCATCATGTTGTAGCCGGGGTAGTCGTAGTAGGCGCCGCCGTTTTTATAGGTGCTGGCCGTGATGGTGGTCGGGTGGGCCGACATTTCCATGATCGGCATTTCCTGTTGCCACTTGCTGTAGGTGCGCACGAACTCGCTGCTTACTTTCAGCGACGGCGAGACGTTCCAGCGTCCGCCAATGGCGGCCTGGTGGGTTTCCGAATCGTCCTGCGGCGTCTGGTTCGAGCTCAGCGCGCTCAGGTTGCCGGTCGAGGTCACGGTATCGACCTGCTTAGTTCCCGGGAACAGCGTGTACTGGCTGTTGGCGTTCCAGCCCAGGCCGCTGATCATGAACTGACGTTCCATGTCGTGATCGATGCGGGTGGACCAGCCTTCCGCGTACAGCTCGACGGTGTTCGACGGCCGCCACTGGAAGGCCCAATTGCCGGCGTAGCGGGTGCGCTCGCCGCGGCTGTTGGTGTGGCCCATGTCGAACGGGCTGGTGATGGTCGGATCGCTGGTGACGGTATTCGATGGCTGCGAGCTCCAGGTCGCTTCGTCGTGGTAGCGCCCCAGCTGGTACGACAGGCCGAACAGGGCGCCGAAGTCGCCAAACGACGTTTTCCAGCGGTTCGAGACCATGCCCGAAACTTGCGGGTCGCGCGTGCCGGATTTGTCGCGGTCTTCCACGCGCGTGGCCAGGTTGCCCGAGAAGCCGGCGAAGTCGAACGGGCGCGCAGTGCGCACGTCAACCACGCCAGCGGTGCCGCCCTCCACCATCTCGGCGCTTTGCGTCTTGTAGACGTCAATGCGCGAGAGCATGGTGGTAGGAATGTCGGCCAGGTACAGGTTGCGGCCGCCGGACGTGTACACTTCGCGGCCGTTGAGCAAGGTGGTCAGGCCGGGCAAGCCGCGGATGATCACGGAACTGGCCTCGCCGCCGGAGCGCAGCACCTGCACCCCGGTCACCCGGCCGAGAATTTCGGCGACGTTTTTGTCGGGGAATTTACCGGCTTCTTCGGCGACGATGGAATCGATCACGTCGTCGGCGTTTTTCTTGATGTTCTGGGCGCTCTGGGCCGCGCGGCGCACGCCGGTCACGGTGATGGCGGTCACGGGAGCGGCAGTCTCCTGCTCGGCCGCCACCTGGGCGTTCTGCGCCCAGACCGAAGCGCTGCTCAGGATGCCGGCGCCGGCCAGGATGGCCACCGTTAATTTGATTTGCAAGCGTGGGGATGCTGCGTGACGCCCGGTTGCGGGTACGGTCATGTTGTCTCTCTCCAGTGTGTAGTTTTTGATGCTTCTTTTTTAACCAACTATCACACTGGTGCGATGGCCCAGTGCGAACTGGAGTCATCTTATTGATCGCGCAAGTACTGAACCAATCAATTTTTTGCGCAGTCCGATATCGAAACTATTATGTCGGTAGTACGGGCATGCCCCAAAAGCGTGCAAAAATGGGCCATTGCGGCCCATAGGCCAACGGCCCGGGCGGGGGCCGTTGCCATGCACTTTGTGCGAAAATGAGACAGATAAGCGCTTAGTTAGCGACCACTTTGAGCTGTTTGACGTCAAACGTCGACTCGCCGAAGGTTTCCTTGTCGAACTCCCCGGTCAGCTCCACCAGCGTGTTGTGATCGATGGTCACGCCTTGCGGGAAGTGCTTGGCGTCGATTTCCACCGTGATCTTGCCGCTGGCATCGGTAAACTCATAGTCTTCGCCGCCCTTGTGGCTGGTGAGCTTGCCCTTGAGCTTGGCGTACTGGTCATCCTTGCCATCGGCCAGCAATTGCTTGGCCGTGGTCAGCGCTACGGCGGACGGGCCGGTGTAGCCGGCCGGGGCAGGCTTGGTCGATGGGCCGGTGTAACCCGACTGGGCAATGGCAAAGGTGGAACCGGCCAGCAGCGCGGTCAGGCAGGTTGCTTGAATCAGGCGTTTCATGATGAGGTCCTTTCGTGTGGTGAGCGTGGACCCATTACACCGGCCGGACATGAAGTGGATCTTAAAAAACCGTGCTGCCGCCACCGCGAAACGCCAGCATTAGCAAACGGGGTCGTGCGGGCTGATCGCGGCAAAGTCCAGCACCACGCCCAGCCCGCGCCCATCGAGCCCGTCGCCAAACACCAGCGCGCCGCCATGCAGGGCAACGATGCGCTGCACGATCGACAGCCCCAACCCGCTGCCGGGCTGGTTGGCGGCAGCGCCCAGCACGCGGTAAAACCGCTCGGCCAGGCGCTGGCGGCTGGCGGCGTCCACGCCGGGGCCGTTGTCGCGCACGGCAATCACGATGCGCGCGCCGCTGCGGGTGGCGTCCAGTACGATGCGGCTGCCGTCGGGACAATAGCGCAGGGCGTTATCGAGCAGGTTGCGCACGGCAATTTGCAGCATGGCGGGTTGCGCCTGCACGACCACCGCGTCGTTGGCGTGCACGGTCAGCACCATGGCGCGCGCGTGCGCCTGCTGCGCGTGCGCGGCGCGCAACTGCTCGAACAGCGGCGCCAGCGCCACCGCTTCCGTCGCCAGCTGTTCGCGCGCCACCGGATCGAGCCGCGCCAGCGTCAGCAGGCTGTCCACCAGCGCCGTCACGCGGCTGATGTCGTCGCGCAGTTTTTTGAATGGCGCCGCCAGCAGGGCCTCGGGATGCTGGCGCTGCAGCAGTTGCACGTGCATGTGCAGGCCGGCCAGCGGCGTGCGCAGTTCATGCGCGGCGTCGGCGGTAAAGCGGCGTTCGGCCTGCAAGGCGGCGTCGAGCCGGCCCAGCACGCCATTCAAGGCCAGCACGATGGGCAGCAGTTCGCGCGGCTGGCCGGTGGTGTCCACCTGCGCCAGGTCGTGTGGAGTCTTGGCGGCAATCACGGTGGCGGTGCGGCGCAGCGGTTTCAAGATGCGGGTAATCAACAGCCAGCACGCCAGCGCCAGCAAGGCCAGTAAACCCAGCATGGGCGGCCACAGGTGCTCGGCCAGTTCTTCCAGGATGTCGAGCCGCTGCTTGTGTTGTTGACCCACCTGCACTTCGAAGCGGCGCTGGCCGTCGCGCACCACGAACACGCGCCAGCGGCGGTCGCCGATGCGCGGGTTGGCAAAGCCATGGTCGTCATCGATCTCGGTCACGAACGGCGCTGCCGGCGCGCCGCGCGTGCGCTGCAGCACGCGGCCGCCGACCACGATCTGGTATTGCATGTCCACCTTGCGCGCGCCGGTGCCGCCGGCACGGGCCGGCGACAGCAGGCCGCGCTCGTTCCAGTCGGTGGTGGCGGCCATGATCAGATAGCCCGATTCTTCCAGCGCATCGTCGAATACTTCACTGGTTTCGTGCCAGGCGATATAGGTGACGATGGCCACGCTGGCCAGCCACAGCACGGTACTGGCCGCCACGATGGCGCCCAGCAGGCGCCGCCGCAGCGACCACGGCCGCGCCGGTTCAGGCGTGATTTCAGGCGTGGATTCAGGCGTCGCCATGGTGGCGCAGCCGGTAGCCGAGGCCGCGCACGGTGACGATGCTGTCGCCGCCCAGTTTTTTGCGCAGGTTGTGGATATACACTTCGATGGCATTGCTTTCCACCTCGTCGCCCCAGCCGTACAGGCTTTCCTCGATCTGGGCGCGCGAGACGATGCTGTTTTTACGCAGCATCAGCGCGTACAGCACGTGGTACTCGCGCGCGGTTAGCGCCAGCGGCTGGCCGTCCAGGCTGGCCTGGCGGGTGTCGAGGTTGATGGCGATGTTGGCGTGCGCCAGCGTGTTGCTGGCCTGGTCGGCGCCGCGCCGCACGGCGGCCCGGATGCGCGCCGACATTTCCTCGAGTTCAAACGGCTTGACCAGGTAATCGTCAGCGCCCAGGTCCAGTCCCTCCACGCGGTCGGCCAGTGCATTGAAGGCGGTAATCAGGATCACCGGCACGCGGTTGCCGGCTGCACGCAGCGCCGCCAGCAGGGCGTCGCCGGTCAGGCCGGGCAAGCTGCGGTCGAGCAGCACGCAGTCGTAGTGATGCGTCATCAGCGCAGTTTGCGCCGAATCGCCACGCTGCACCCAGTCCACCGCATGCTGGTCGAGCCGCAGCCAGGTGAGGATGGTGTCGCCGAGGGAGGTGTCGTCTTCGACTAACAGGATGCGCATGGGGCGAGTGTGGTTGCGGAAGATGAAGCGTATCTTAAGACGAACCGGGACGGGTAATCGTGGGGCGGCATGCCTGCGCCGTCATGCTGGGGTCTGCAAACCGTCAGCCCTGGAACCATACTCCGTCATTCCCGCGCAGGCGGGAATCCAATTTCGTAGCTCCGCCAACACAGCGCGCAAAAATTAGATTCCCGCCTTCGCGGGAATGACGGTTCTGGCGCTAACGGTGGCAATCAGTTTGCCTTGTCAGACAAGCGTTCAACCCGCGCCGCGTACCTGGCGCGCATCGAGACGTGCCCGCAGTTCCTGGATTTCAGCCGCAAAATTGTCGCGCGCGGTGATCGCGCCCACCAGTTCCATCTCGGCCACCAGGCGGCGGTCGGAATCGGCGGCGGCCGCGGCCACGTTGCGTTCCAGTTGCTGGCGCAAATCGGCCAGCTGGCTGTCCTTGCCTTCGATGGCCAGGTGGTCCTTGGCCTTGCCCACCAGCGCATCGGTGGCGATCTGGCGCGCGTTGCGCAGTTCCGCCTGCAGGCGTTCGATCTGTTCGTCGCGCTCGGCCAGGATTTCCAGCGCCTCGTCCCGCGCGGCAGTAACGCTGTCGCGGTCGGCTTCGAGTAGTTCGCTGGCCGCCAGCAGGGCGTCGAGGTCGCCGCCGGTCTGTTCCAGGCCGGCGCGGTTGGCGGCGCCCGCTTCCTCCGAATATTGCTGGGCCCAGGTGGCCAACGCGGCCAGCACCGCGTCGGGCAACTGCGGCGGTGGCGCCGGGGCGGCCTGCACTTGCGCGCTGCGCCAAGCCGCCAGGTGTTTGTGGATGGAAATCGATGCCGGGGTGCCCAGCGCGCCGCTCACGGTATCGATGGTGACGGGCTGGCCGCTGCTTTGCAAACCGGCCGCCGCTGCTGCCACCGCGTCGAATGTGACACCTTCACTTGCCATGACTTTCTCCAAATCGGTACAGACAGCCAATATAAACCAAACCGTCCAATTTTCCCACCAGCAATAGGCTGCCAAACCGGCGTGATGAACTGTGTTTGAACCGCTTTCCGTGCGCACCGCAGCTGCGCACGGTATACCTGCGAGCTGTGGACCGTTACATTGATCCCAAGCCGGTTCAGTATCGGTTCAACCACCACCAAGGAGCACATTATGAAGAAATTTTTGATGGCAGCGGCATTTACCATGGCCTTCGGCGCCGCCCAGGCAGCAGATATTGTCGATACCGCGAAAGCGGCCGGTTCCTTCAACACCCTGGTGACGGCCGTGCAGGCGGCCGGCCTGGAAAGCACGCTCAAGGGTCCGGGTCCGTTTACCGTGTTCGCACCGACCGATGCCGCGTTCGCCAAGATCCCGAAAGCCAAGCTCGACGCGTTACTGAAGGACAAGGCCGCCCTGACCAAGGTGCTGACTTACCACGTGGTGCCGGGCAAGGTCATGGCAGCCGACGTCAAGCCGGGCGACGTCAAGACCGTGGAAGGCGCTGCGTTCAAAGTGGCCGTCAAGGGCGACAAGGTCATGATCGACAAGGCCCATGTGACCAAGACCGATATTGCTGCCGACAATGGCGTGATCCACGTGATCGACACTGTGTTGATGCCCAAGTAATCGAGCCGGTTCCTCTCTGTCGCACTTTTGCCGCCCTCGGGCGGCATTTTTTCGTGGCGTTTTTACGTAGAAATTTGCGCTATCATCGGCGCATGGATAACCACTACCTCACCCCGCTGTTCGCGCCGAAATCGATCGTGGTATTTGCCGGCCGCGACGACCAGCCCGACAGCCAGACCACGTACGGCCGCAGCATCCGCGCCCAGCTCGAACAGGGCGGGTTTACCGGCCCGGTCAGCTATCTCGATATCGGCATGACCGGCACCCTGGCCGACCTGGCGCAGTCGCGCGCCGACCTGGCCGTGATCGCGCTGCCGCACGACCAGCTGGCGTTTGCGCTGGAAGTGGCCGGCCGCATCCAGTGCCGCGCTGCGCTGATTTTATCGACCAATGTCGATCCGGCGCTGGCCGCCACCCTGGTCGGCATCGCCAGGCGCCACGAGATCCACCTGCTCGGTCCCAACTGCCTGGGCTACCAGCGCCCGCGCCTGCACCTGAACGTCAGCGTGGCCGGGCCGCTGGCCCGCCCCGGCAGCCTGGCATTGATCTCGCAATCGGGCGCGCTCACTACCGCCATCCTCGACTGGGCGGCCAAGAACGCGGTCGGCCTGTCAGCCGTGGTCTCGCTGGGCCCCAACACGGCGGTAGACCTGGCGCAGACGCTGGACTTCCTGGCCACCGACCCGGCCACCCAGAGCATCGTCATCTGCATGGAAGGCCTGACCAATGCGCGCCGCTTCCTCTCCGCCTTGCGCGGCGCGGCCAACACCAAGCCGGTGATCGTGCTCAAGGCCGGCAACGCCACGGCCGCCTCGCAGGCGGCGCTTACCCACTCGGGCGCGATGGTGCTCAGCGACGTGGTGTTCGATGCGGCGCTGCGCCGCACCGGCGCGGTCAGGGTCAAATCGTTTGTGCAGCTGTTCTCGGCCGCCAAGTGCCTGGCCTCGCGTTACCGTCCGGTGGGTCCACGGCTGGCCGTGGTGACCAACGGCGGCGGCCCCGGCGTGCTGGCGGCCGACTGGATCCATGAACTGGGCCTGCAGCTGGCGCGTATTTCAGCGGCCAGCGCGGAGGCGCTGGCGCCGCTGGTGCCGGAACACGCCACGCTGTCAAATCTGCTCGACCTGGGCGAAGACGCCAGCGCCGACGCCTACCGCGAAGCGGTGCTGGCCTGCGCGCGCGACAGCCAGGTGGACGGCATCCTGGTGATCTACTCGCCCAAGCTGGGCGGCGATCCGGCAGCCGTGGCGCACGCGGTCAGCGCCCTGAACGCGGGCCTGGGCAAGCCGCTGCTCACGTGCTGGATGGGCGACTCGCAGGTGGCAGAAGCGCGCCAGATCATCAACACCGCCGGCCTGGCCACGTTCCGCACGCCTGAGGCGGCGGTCGATGGTTTTTCCAATATCGCCTCGTTCTACCAGAACCAGCAACTGCTGCACCAGACCCCGCCGCCACTATCGCAACTGGCCGATCCCGACCTCGATGGCGCCCGCCTGCTGATCGAAAGCGTGCTGGCCGAACGGCGCAAGGTGCTCACCGAAATGGAATCGAAAGCGTTGCTGGCGGCGTTCCATATTCCCATCACGCCTACCCTGCTGTCGCGCAGCGCCAGCGAAGCAGTGCTGATCGCCAGCCAGCTCGGTTACCCGGTGGCGATGAAAATCGACTCGCCCGACATCTCGCACAAGACCGACGTGCAGGGCGTGGTGCTGAACGTGCTCACCGCCGCCGGCGTGCGCGACACCTACGACGACATGCTGGCTACCGTGCGCCGCCTGCGGCCCGATGCCAAGATCAATGGCATCACGCTGCAAAAAATGGCGGGCAAACGCCATGGCCGCGAACTGTTCATCGGCGTGTCCACCGACCGTTTATTCGGCCCGGCAATCAGCTTCGGCGCCGGCGGCACCATGATCGAGCTGCTCGCCGACCGCGCCACCGAGCTGCCGCCGCTCAACCAGTTCCTGGCGCAGCGCCTGATCGGCCGCGTGCGCGCCGCCGATACGCTGGGCGAATGGCGCGGCGCGCCGCCGGCCCAGCGCGAGGCGATCGAACACATCCTGCTGCGCGTGTCGGAAATGGTGTGCGAGCTGCCGCAACTGCGCGAGGTGGATATCAATCCGCTGATCGTCGATGAACACGGCGCGCTGGCGGTGGACGCAAGGATCGTGATCGATGCCGCGCCGCCGTCGTCGCACAAGTACGACCACCTGGCGATCCTCCCCTACCCGGCGGCCTATACCCGGCAATGGCCGCTGCGCGGCAGCGGCTTGTACACCTTGCGGCCGGTGCAGCCCGACGATGCGCACATGCTGCAGGAATTCGTGCGCGGGCTGTCGGAAAAATCGCGCTACTACCGCTTTGCCTCGTCGCTGCGCGAACTGTCGGTGCCGATGCTGGCCAAGTACACGCTGATCGATTACGACCGCGAGATGGCATTGGTGGCCGTGCAAACCTTGCGCACGCCGGGCGCCGACGGCGGCTTCGTGGAAGCGGAGCGGATCCTCGGCGTGTCGCGCTACATCGCCAACCCGGACGACAGCAGCGGCGAATTCTCGCTGGTGGTGGACGACCGCTTCAGCGGCCAGGGACTCGGTACCCGGCTGATGCTGGCGATCATGGACGTGGCGCGCGACAAGGGCCTGAAGGAGCTCAACGGCCTGGTGCTGGTGAAGAACAGCGGCATGCTGAAACTGATGGCCAGCCTGGGGTTCCAGATCCGGCCGTATGAAGAAGATCCTGATTTCCGGTTGTGCAGCAAGGCGCTTTGAAACCCGCACGGCCAGGGCCGGGGTCAGACCCCGAACGGGGTCCGACCCCACGAGGTACGGCATGCGTAGTGGTACCTGCGGGTGCCAGGGTTACGCCGAGAGGGTCTGGCGCGCGGCCTGGCTGATGGCCTGCGTGGCCGGGTGACTCAGGCGCCGCTCGGTGGTGATCGCATACACCTGCTCGCGCAGCGCCGGAATGGTACCCACCAGGACCACGCCGGGCTGGGGGTCCGGCAGGCCGGTCGCCGTGGTGACGATAGGCGCAAAGAACAGTCCGGCGCCCGCTTCACCGAACGCCCGTATCATGGCGCTGTCGTCGAACTCGCCCACCACGCGCAGCCGTGGCACCTGGGTATGCAGCCATTGCATCAGCTTGGCGCGGACGGCAAAATCTTCGCCCGGCAGCAGCAGCGGCATATTGTTCAGACAGGCGGGAAAGTCCCCCGTCAGCGTGGCCGCCAGCGCCGGCGCGGCAAACACGCCCAGCTCGCTCTCGCCCAGTAAATGGTTGTAGCCGCGCACGCTCAGGTGGCTGGGCATGGGCCGGTCGGCAATGATCAGGTCCAGCCGGTGGATTGCCATGTCGGCCAGCAGCGCCGCCAGCCGTCCCTCGCGGCAAACCAGGCGGGTGGGTTCCGCCAGCGATAGCGCGGGCGCCACCAGCCGGCACGCCACTTCCTTCGACACCGAATCGGACACCCCCACCCGGAAGCTGCTGGCCTGGGTGGAAGACTGGTCGCGCACCACGTCAAGCAAGGCGTCACCCGCGCTGAAGATATCCTCGGCATGGCGCAGCACGCGGTTGCCGGTTTCGGTCAGCTCCAGGCGCCGGCCCACGCGGCGGAACAATTCCACGCCGAGCGTATCGGCAAATTCGGTCAGTTGGCCGGAAATTGACTGCGGCGTCAGGTGCAACTGCTCGGCCGCCTTAGCGATGCTGCCGCTGCGCGCCACCATCCAGAAATACCGCAAATGCTTGTAATTAAGGTTGCCCATAGACATAAATACATCCATTTTTTCGATGATTCACTCAAGTATATTCGAATTGCACGAACAATCGTGCGCTCTTATGATGGCCAGGCATATCGCTATATTCATCTAACTTCAGGTAAGGAGGACCGTTCATGACCGGATTGGAAAACATTGCCACCGCGCCCATGTGGGCCGGGTTCGTGGCATTCGTACTGCTGATGCTGGCGCTGGACCTGTGGGTCTTCGGCGGCAACAAGGCACATAAAGTGTCGGTGAAGGAAGCCGGCGCCTGGTCGCTGGGCTGGTTCAGCCTGGCACTGCTGTTCAACGGTGGCCTGTGGTGGTACCTGAAAGGCACGGTCGGACCAGAAATCGCCGAGCAAAAGTCGCTCGAGTTCCTGTCCGGCTACCTGATCGAGAAAGCGCTGTCGGTCGATAACGTGTTTATCTTCCTGCTGATCTTTACCGCGTTCGGCGTGAAACCCGAGTACCAGCGCCGCGTGCTGATTTACGGCGTGCTCGGCGCGATCGTGATGCGGGCCGTGATGATCCTGGCCGGCGCCTGGGTGGTCAGCGAATTCACCTGGATCCTGTACGTGTTTGGCGCGTTCCTGCTGTTCACCGGCCTGAAAATGCTGAAAGCCGTCGATGACGAGCCGGACGTGAAAAACAACCCGGTGCTGCGCTGGGCCCGCAAGGTACTGCCCGTGTCGGAAGACGACCACGGCGAGAAGTTCCTGGTGCGTAAAAATGGCAAGCGCTACGTGACCACGCTGATGCTGGTGCTGATCCTGATCGAGGTAACCGATCTGATCTTCGCAGTGGATTCGATCCCGGCAATCTTTGCCATCACGTCCGATCCGTTCATCGTGTTCACGTCGAATATGTTTGCGATTCTCGGTTTGCGGGCGCTGTACTTCCTGCTGGCCGACGTGGCGGACCGGTTCCACCTGCTCAAGTATGGCCTGGCCCTGGTGCTGTGCTTCATTGGTCTGAAAATGCTGTTGCTGCCGTGGCTGCACATTCCGGTGCACATCTCGCTGATCGTGGTGGCCGTGCTGATCGGTAGCAGCGTGATTGCCAGCCTGTATGCCACCCGCAAGACCAGGTAATCACACCATGCCGGGCCAGCGTGCTGGCCCGGCAATTTAAAACATCAAGGAGTAACCATGCGACATTATCAAGAAAACAGTGCCAGCGCCGCTGGCCGTATCGTGGCCCTGGCGATGGTGGTCGACGGCGCGCTGGCGCCGGCCGAACTGCGCGCCCTTACCCGCACCCGCCTGCTCGAACATATCGACATCGACATCGATACCTTTCACGGCTTGCTGGAAGACCTGTGCCACGACCTGCTCACCAGTTCGGTCGAGCAGGGCCACGTGGTAATCGATGCGGCCACCATGGATAGCCTGCTGGCCGAAATTGCCGACCCCGACCTGCGCCGCCGCCTGCTGCGGGCCATGTGGGCAATTGCCGATGCCGATGGCGTGCTGGCCGATGCCGAAGCAACCCTGCTGGCGCGCGCTTGCGCCATGTGGTCGGTGGAATCGCGCTTCGTCAAGGAACAGGCAATGGCGTAACCGCAGGCCGGGGTTTCCAACCGGATTTTCTCCTTACATATTGGTAATTATTTGACTGCTGCCCCTGCCTAGAATGGCCAGGCCTAAGTAATCAAAAACATATCAATAATGTCAAAGGAGAAATAACATGGATGTATCGACCAGCCAGGGCGCCCGGGCCGACACCACGACGATAGCCCGGCCCCAGCGGCCAGGCACGGCATGGCGGGCACTGGCCAAGGCCCTCGATCTCACGCGCAACCTGCGCCAGCATTTTCAGCTGTCGCAGTTGCTGGGCAGCCTGGGCCTGCTGAACCAGCAAGAGTTTTACAGCGGCATCCGCTACCGGTATCTGCGCAAGTACTACCTCGGTACCGGCTTCTCGATACCGCAGCGGCTGCAGGTGGCGATCAACCATTACCATGGCATGGCCCGGCATTTCCTGCCCGAGTTCCTGGGCGTGGCGCGCCGCACCGGCTACGGCTTGTGGGGCAGCGCCCACGAAGGCACCCGCTTCGACATCGCGCTGCGCTATCCGTACGCGTACAACCACGATGGCGACCTGTGCCTGTCGTTTGACGTGAACGGCGACAGCGTATGCATCGTGACCTTTACGCTGGCGCCGGGCGCCGTGGTGGGCGTGCCCGAGCCGCAAGTGCTGCTGGTGTCCGGCATCCAGGGGATCGCCGGCAAAATTGCCCAGATCCGCCTGGCCACCGAGGCGTGCAACAACGTCACACCAGCACTGATGCTGCTGTTCGCGGCGCAAACGCTGGCGGCGGAAATCGGCGTCAAGACCATTGTCGGCATGGGTCAAAACCGGGTACGCGGCGCCCAGGCCGAGGCCGCTCCCGGCCACGGCACTGCCTTCGACTACGACGCTTTCTGGATGCCGCTGCTGGGCGTGGAAGAACCGGGCGATTTTTACCGCATCGCGCTGCCACTGACCGACAAGCCGATCGAATCGATAGCCGCCAAGCATCGCAGCCGCGCCCGCAAGCGGCGCGAACTGCGCAACCTCATCCGCCAGGACATCGCCACCCAGGCCCAGGCAGTCCTGCTCAACCTTTGCCTGGTGAAAAATACCTGAAAACCACAGTTGAAATGACGGCTGTGTATGTTTTCATGCAACGAACATTACACAGCCGTAATTGAAACTGGTTTCATGCGCGATACAATACGTTACATCCGTCTTTACTGGACGTTGCCATCCGCATCGACCTTGCGCACGTCGCCCAGGTTGAGCTCGCGCACCCCGGCCTCCACTTTCTCCATGTCGCCCACCACCACCCACACCAGCTTGCTTGGCTCGATGGTGCGTTTGGCCAGCGCATTGGCATCAGCCGGCGTCATCGCGGTGATCTTGCCGGTCACGGTGTCGTAGTAGTCTTCCGGCAGCTGGTACTGGAGGATGGTGCTGTAGGCGCCGCCCAGCTGGCTCACCGTCTCGAACGAACCGGGCAATGCCAGCGTCGAGTTGTCCTGCGCTTCGCTCAGCTCGGCCTGGGTGATCGGTTTGGCGCCGGCGATGTCGGCATATTCGCGCACCAGTTCCTGCAACGCTTCCTTGGTCTTGTCGGCCTGCACCGGCGACGTGCTCAGGTACAGCCCCTGGCCCACGGCGGGCTGCACGCTGGAGCGCACGCCATACGACCAGTGCTTGTTCTCGCGCAGGTTCATATTGATGCGCGAACCGAAGTTACCGCCAAAGATGTTGTTGACCACGCTCAGCTGCACCGCTTCCGGCGCATTGCGCGGCGGCGCCAGCTGCACGCCATAAATCACGCTTTGTTGCGCACCCGGCTTGTCCATCAGGTACACGCTGGTTTTCTCCGGCTGCGTGACCGGCGCAATGGTTTTCTTCGGCACCGCGCCGCCTTGCCAGGCGCCAAACGCTTTTTCCAGCTGCGGCACCACGTCGGCCAGCGTGGTATCGCCCACCACCAGCAAGGTGGCGTTGTTGGGCTTGAACCAGGTCTGGTGGTAGTTGACCAGGTCGGCGCGGCTGATGCGCAGTACCGATTCATCGGTGCCGGTGCCCGACGACGGCAGGCCGTAAGCGTGGCCCTTGCCATAGATCAGGCCCGGAATCACGCGCTGCGCCATCGACATCGGACTGGTTTTTTCACGCTGGATTGCCGCCAGCTGATCCTTGCGCAGGCGGTCGATTTCCTTTTGTTCGAAGGCCGGATGCAACACCACGTCCGCGTACACTTCGAGTGCCTGCGGCAAGGTGGCTTTCAGCGTGTTGAGCTGCACGAACGAACCGTCGAGGTTGCTGTAATTGTTCAGCTCGGCGCCCAGCGATTCGATTTCTTCGCTGATTTTCGCCGCGCTGCGGCGTTGCGTGCCCTCGTCCAGCATCGACAAGGTCAGCTTGGCCACGCCCGGCAGCGCGTGCGAGTCGGACGCGTAACCGGCATTGACCATCAGCGACAGGTTGACCACGGGCGCCGTGTGGCGCTCGGCCAGCACCACTTGCAGGCCGTTCGACAAGGTGGCTTTTTGCATGGCCGGCAGCTTGAGCGACTCGGCCTGGCCCAGCGCCGGCGGTTTGCTGCGGTCCAGCTTGGCGGTGGTGGTGTAATTGGTGGGGAATGGCTGCACGTCGAGCACGTAGTCGCCATCGGCCAGCCAGACATTCATTGCGTGCTTGACCGATGCCGGCGTGGCGGCCTTGACCGCTTTCAGGTAATCCTTGTAGCAGTCGGGGTTGCCGGTGAAGGTCTGGCAGCTGGCCAGCAAATCGCTCTTGCCACCAAAGCCGCCCACCCGTTCGACGATGCGCGTGTACTGGGCCAGGATCTTGGTCTTGGCAATTTCGAGTTCGGCTGCGGTGGGGCCGTTCTTGAGCAGCGCCTGCAGTTCTTCGTCGGCCTGGCGTTCCATCATGGCCGAGTCGGCGCCGGGACGGGCAGTGAGTACCATGTAAAACTGGCCGGCGATTTCGGACGACGAATTGCTGGCGGCCACGCTGGTGGCCAGCTGCTCCTGGTACACCAGCCGTTTATACAGGCGCGAGGTCTTGCCTTCGCCCAGCACGTAGGCACCCAGGTCCAGCAGCGGTTCGGTGGTGCTCTTGGCGCCCGGCACATTCCACACGCGGTAGATGCGCGCCTGCGGTACCCGGTCCTGCACCGTGCTGCGGTGGGTGCCGGTACGCTTGGCGATCCACTCGCTGTGGCGGGCCAGCGGCGGCCCGGCCGGAATGTCGCCATAGTATTTCTGGACTTTTTCCAGCGCCTGCTCCGGCGTGATATCGCCCGACAGCACCAGCGTGGTGTTGTTCGGACCGTAGTTGGTCTTGAACCAGTCGGTCACGTCTTTCATCGATGCCGCATCGAGGTCGGCCATCGAGCCGATCGTGGTCCACGAATACGGGTGGCCCACCGGCCAGGTGTTTTCGGTAAGCAGCTGGCGCGTCACGCCGTATGGCTGATTTTCGCCCTGGCGCTTTTCGTTTTGCACCACGCCGCGTTGCAGGTCGAGCTTTTTCTGGTCGAGCACGCCGAGCAGGTGGCCCATCCGGTCGCTCTCGGCAAACAGCGCATAGTCGAGCATCGAGGTAGGCACGTTCTGGAAATAGTTGGTGCGGTCGGGATTGGTGGTGCCGTTCAGGTCGGTCGCGCCGATGCGCTGCAAGGCGTTCAGGTACGTCTGGTTGAAGTTGTCGCTGCCGCTGAACATCAGGTGTTCGAACAGGTGGGCAAAACCGGTCTTGCCCGGTTTTTCATTCTTGGAGCCCACGTGGTACCAGGTGTTGATGGCCACCACCGGGGTCTTGTGGTCTTCGTGGACCAGCAAGGTCAGGCCATTCTTCAGCACGAACCGGGTGTACGCGATGTCGGGAATCGCAATGTCGGCGCGGGGCGCCGGTTTGACTGCAGCGGCGTGGGCGGCGGAGGCCGACAGTACGGCGATGGACGCCGCGATGAGGGTGCGGCGTAGCGAAATGGTCATGCAGACTCCTAAGGAAAACGCGCGGGCATGGGCGCCGGCAGGGATTTGATTTTATTGCAAATCAGAAAACCTGGAAATAATATAAAAGAATATTTCCGGCGCCGCCGGCGGCACGGTGGGCTAACGTACGGTGTGGCGGACGCGGCGCGGCCACACTGAAGGCCGTGCCACCCGGAGACCGCCATGCCCGAAGGACCATCGATCGTCATCCTGCGCGAGCAGGCCGCCGCATTTGCCGGCCATACCATCGTCCGCGCCGAAGGCACCAGCACCGGCGTGGAGATGGATGCGCTGGCCGGACAGCCGGTGCTGGACGTGTGCACGTTCGGCAAGCAGTTCCTGTTGCGGCTGGGCGACCGCGCGCTGCGCATCCACTTGCTGATGTTCGGCACCTACCGCATCAACGACACCAAGGATGCCAAGGCGCGCCTGAGCCTGTTCTTTGACGACGACAGCACGCTGCATTTTTATACCTGCTCGGTAAAGACCATCAGCGACGATCTCGATAGCGTCTACGACTGGCGCGGCGATGTCATGGCCGATGCCTGGTCGCCGGCGCTGGCGCTGAAAAAACTGCGCGCGCAACCGGACCTGCTGGTGTGCGACGCCCTGCTCGACCAGGACATTTTTGCCGGCGTGGGCAATATCATCAAGAACGAAGTGCTGTTTCGCGTCCGCATACACCCGCTGTCCACGGTGGGCGCGCTGCCGGCCGCCAGGCTGCGCGAACTGGTGGCGCAGGCGCGCGCGTACAGCTTCGATTTTCTGGAATGGAAAAAAGCGGGCGTCCTGAAAAAACACTGGCTGGCGCACACCAAAAAAATCTGCCCGCGCTGCGACATTGCGTTCGAGCGCGGGCATTTGGGCAAAACCCGACGGCGCAGCTTTTATTGCGGGCGTTGCCAGAAGCTGTACGCCACCCCGGCTCCCTAGACCAGCCCGGTCAGGTAATACACGGCAATCACGACAAACACCGCCAGCGTCTTGATCACGGTGATGCCGAAGATTTCGCCGTACGACTGCTTGTGGGTCAGCCCGGTCACCGCCAGCAGCGTGATGACGGCGCCGTTGTGCGGCAAGGTATCCATGCCGCCGCTGGCCATGGCCACCACGCGGTGCATCACTTCCAGCGGAATCTGCGCTGCCTCGGCCGCGCGGATGAACTGGTCGGACATGGCCGCCAGCGCAATGCTCATGCCGCCCGAGGCCGAGCCGGTAATCCCGGCCAGCGTGGTCACGGAGACGGCGGCATTGACCAGCGGATCGGGCACGCTTTTGAGGGCGCTGCTCACCGCCAGAAAGCCGGGCAATGCCGCGATCACGCCGCCAAAACCATACTCGGACGCGGTATTCATGGCCGCCAGCAGCGCCCCGCCCACGGCAGCCTTGGTGCCTTCGGCAAAGGCGTCGCGCACCCGTCCAAAGGCGGTCACCACCACGAACAAAATGCCCAGCAACAGCGCACCTTCCACGGCCCAGATGCCTATCACGGTCTTGATCGGCAGGTTGATGGTGTCGTGCAGGCCCGGCAAGGCGGCATTGGTGAGCGCATAGCTGTCGCCGTACCACAGCGGGATCATCTTGGTCAGCGCGAAATTCACCACGCCTACCAGCACCAGCGGCGCCACCGACAGCAGCGGGTGCGGCAAGCCAGTGCGCGCGGCAACGGCCTGTTCATTGGTACCGCCGCCATAGCCCTCGCCGTTAGCCATGACCTTGCGCCGGCGCCATTCCAGGTACGCCAGTCCGGCCGCCAGCGTGACGATGCTGCCGATCACCCCGAGCCACGGCGCGGCCCAGCCGGTGGTCTTGAAGAACGTGGTGGGAATGATGTTCTGGATTTGCGGCGTGCCCGGCAAGGTATCCATGGTGAACGAAAACGCACCGAGCGCAATGGCCCCCGGCATCAGCCGCTTGGGGATATTGCTTTGCCGGTACAGCTCGGCCGCAAACGGATACACCGCGAACACCACCACAAACAGCGACACGCCGCCATACGTGAGCAGCGCGCAGACCAGCACGATCACGGCATTGGCGCGGGTGCGGCCGATGTAGCGGATGGCCGCCACCACGATCGATTCGGAAAAGCCGGAAATTTCAATCAGCTTGCCGAACACCGCACCCAGTAAAAACACCGGGAAGTACAGCTTGACGAAGCCGACCAGCTTTTCCATGAAGATGCCGGAAAACACCGGCGCCACCGCACCGGGGTCGGTCAACAACACCGCCCCCAGCGCGGCAATCGGCGCAAACAGGATCACGCTGTAGCCGCGATACGCGGCCAGCATCAGGAAAGCAAGCGCTGCAAGGACGATCAGGAAGGACATGCCGGCTCCATAGGATATTGATCTCCGGCCATTGTAGTCTTAAAGGCAACGAACACACCTGCCCATACGGCAGACCATGCCATAATCAAAACCAATCGCACCACCAAACAACACCAACCATGCAGAACGCCACAGGAATCTCATGAACCACCCCACCCTGCTCCTGCTTGCCACCACATTGCTATTCAGCCTGAACGCCACCGCCCAAACCAGGGCGCAGCAGGCCCGCGACAAGGAACGGGATCGGGCCGGCGCCCAGGTCCGCATCGGCGTGGTCGCCCCGCTGTCCGGGCCCAGCGCGCATCTGGGCAAGGACATCGAAAACGGCGCCCGCCTGGCCATCGACGACCTCAACGCCACCGGCCCGCAGATCGGCGGCCGCGATGTCCAGTTCGTGTTGCAGGTCGAGGACGATGCCGGCGATCCCAAGCAAGGCACGGCCGTGGCGCAAAAACTGGTCGATGCCGAAGTGGCCGGCGTGGTCGGCCACCTCAATTCCGGCACCAGCGTGCCGGCCTCACGCATTTACGCCGCGGCCGGCATTCCGCAGATCACGCCGGCCGCCACCACGCCGCTGTACACGCGCCAGGGCTTCCAGACCGCGTTCCGGCTGGTGGCCAACGACAACAAGGTGGGCGAAGTGCTGGGCCGCTATGCGGTGCATACGCTCAAGGCGCGCCGCATTGCCGTGATCGACGACCGCACCGCGTTCGGCCAGGGCCTGGCCGATGCATTTTTAAAAGGCGTGCGCGCCCAGGGCACGTCGGCGGACGCCGTCAGCCGCCAGTACACGACCGACCGCGCCACCGACTTCAATGCCATCCTCACCCAGATCAAGGCGCGCCAGCCCGACCTGATTTTCTTTGGCGGCATGGATGCGGTGGCCGGCCCCATGCTCAAGCAGATGAAAGCGCTGGGCATCAACCTGCGCTTTCTGAGCGGCGACGGCATCTGCTCCGAGCGCATGCCGCAGCTGGCCGGCGACGCCCTGGCCGACAACCAGCTGACCTGCGCAGTGGCCGGCGGCGTGACCGGCGACTACGACGTGGGTTACCGCGCATTTGTCGACCGCTACCAGCAGCGCTACAAGTTGCCGCTGCAAACCTACGCGCCATACGCGTACGACGCCGTGATGTTGCTGGCCAAGTCGATGCAAGCGGCAGGCACTGCCGTGCCCAAGTACTACTTGCCGGAGCTGGCCAAAATCAGGTACCAGGGCGTGACCGGCGCCATCGGTTTTGACCGCTATGGCGACCTGGCCAATCCGGCGGTCACGCTGTACACGTACCGGGGCGGACGCAAGACCAAGGTCGACATCCTGCACTGAGCGCCAGGTTAGCGTGCGCCGCCGGCGCCGGCGCTGGCCTACCATCGTGGCTATGCCATTGATGCCCGAGGATACGATGTCCGTTCGCCGCCCGTCCGCTGTCTTGCCGTCTGCTGGCTTGCCGGCTGCTGGCTTGCCGTCCCCTGGCTTGCCGTCCGCTGGTTTGCCGTCCGCTGGCTTGCCGTCCCCTGTCTTTCCGTCCCCTGTCTTGCCGGCTGCTGGCTTGCCGGCTGCTGCACTGCCTGCTGCTGCAAAGCCGGCCGCAGCCCGCCCTTCGGCTGTCCTGCTGGCCATGGCCATGCTGGCGGTCGCCGGCCACGCCGCCGCGCAAGCGGGCACGCCCGCTGCCCCCGCTGCACCCGCCACCGCCGCGCCCCCCGCCGCGCGCGTCACCGTGGCGGCCACCCGCGATCCGGTCGACAAGTCCTACCGCAAGATGATCGCCGGCATGGACCGCTTCGAGCGCCTGCATGCCCTGGCGCCGCAAGCCACGCTGCGGTTCCAGCTGCTGCCGCGCCTGCCCACCACGGAACTCGACGGCATCACGCTGCGGGTGGCCGGCGACAGCGTCTCGCTGCCGGTGACAGTAGCGCCCGACCACACGTTCACGCTGCCGCGCGACGACCGCGCGCTGGCGCAGGACGCGGCCCTGATCGCCAGCCGCAAGACCAGCACCCTCACCTGGCGCGCCCAGGTGCGCAGTCCCGGCGTGCCGGCCGGCATGCGCCGGCTGGGCGACCTGCGCCTCGAATGCCAGGTGGGCGTGCAAGCCGGGCTGCTGTCGAACAATGCCCAGGTGTTTGCCTGGCTGGGCGAACTGCTCACCGATCCCGACCGCGTGTGCGGCGCGGCCGATGGCAACTACCTGTTCTTTGCCGACCGGCCCGTATTTGGCATCACCTTGCACCATGGCGCGCGCAGCGCGGCGCTGCCGTTTGCCATGCTGTATGCGGGCGGCACGCAAACCGCCGCCACGCTGCCGTTCTGCGATTGCCAGGTGCTGCTCGACCGCAGCTTTTACGCCCCGCTCGGGGATGCGCGCTGGCCCGACGACACCTTGCTGGCATTCGATTACATGGAGGACGCCGCTGGCACGCAGCCCGGCAGCACGGCGCTGGCCGCCGGCTACGGCGACACCGCTGCCGTGCGCGCCCGGCTCGGCGCAGCCACCGCGCTACAATTCGACAGCGGCGTGCAGGTATGGCGTTATCGCTATCCGTCAGCGCAATCCACCGACAGCGCGGGCCAGCCCCAGTGGGCCGAGTTCGTGATTTTGTTCGGCGCCGACGGCGTGGCCCGCAAGGCCCGCCTGACCGAGCCGTTGTAACCGATGCCACCCAACCTGGAGCACGTCCCATGCACACCGCCCTGTTTCCCCTGCGCCTGGCCGCAGCCAGCCTGCTGTTGCTGATGACCGCTGCCTGCGCCAGCCCGCCGCCTGCTACACCTGCTACACCTGGTACACCTGCCACACCTGCCTCACCTGTTGCACCTGCGGCACCTGCTGCGCCTGCTGCACCTGCTACCCCTGCTGCCCCGCCCGTCGGCACCGGCACCGACAGCCTGTGGCAGCAAATCCAGGCAGCCAGCGCCGGTACCTGCGACCGCGACAGCCAGTGCCACACGATCGGCGCCGGCGCCAAGGCGTGCGGCGGCCCCGAGCGCTACCTGCCGTGGTCCAGCCAGCGCGACGATGGCGCCATGCTCAAGCAGCTGGTGGATCAACACGCCGCTGCGCGTCGCGCCGAAGACCGGCAAAACGCCATGATGTCCACCTGCTCGGTGGTGTCCGACCCCGGCGCCAGCTGCCGCGCCGGTCGCTGCGTACTCAATCCGGCCAGCGCCGGCGGCCAGCCCAACGCCCGCTAACCCGGGCCAGCCCGCGAACCGCCACCGTCCCGGTTTCGGGGTCGGCCCCGCGAGGTCCCACCCCAGCCTGGCCGTGCCGGGTACCAACGAAAAAAAACCTGCGGCGCCCGAAGGCGTCCGCAGGTTTTTTTATCAGTAACGGCTGCTTAGTAAGCGAACTGGCCCTTGTTGGACGCGTTCTTGAACAGTGGCAGCGGATCGGTGGTGTCCACGTCGATCACGGTGGTGCCCTGCTTGACGCCGCCCACCAGGTAGTTCACCGCACCGACATAGCGCTTGCCGATGTCGAGGTTGCTCCAGCTCAGGCCCACCGACGCGGTACCGCCAATGGTGGCCGCGCCTGGCGACAGCACCTTGAAGTTACCTGCGGTCGAGGTTGGCTGTACCAGCCAGCTCGACAGCTTGTAGGCAGCCTGACCACCGGCTGGCTGGTAACCGATCACGCACAGCGTGTAGGTGCCAGCGGCTGGCGCCACCAGTTGTACCGATTCGTTCGACGTGGCATTGCCGCTCGAACCCACCAGCGCAGTGCCGCGCAGCAGGACCAGGTCGAGGTCGGAATCAACGCCGGAAGTGCCGGTATTGTCCGCATCGAACAGCGAGAAGCGCGCCAGCAAGGTACCGCTCGGAACGGTGAACGAGTGGATGTTCACGCCCGGCGCCGCACCAGCGCGGCACAGCGCCAGGTTGTCGACAGCAATATTCGCCTGGGCGATAGGACGGCTGGTCTCGGTAGCAGCCAACAAACCTTTGGTGGTGCTGAAAGCGCCGGCAAAGCCGCTGCCCACGGTGAGGATCTTGCTGCCCGATGCTTTTTCGCTGTACACGGCAGAAGCCACGGACAGGCCGGTGCCGCGCGCCGTCAGCGGGCTGCGCACTTTATGCACGCCGTCGCTCCAGGTCAGCGAACCGTAGGCCCAGGTATCGAGCGGCGCGGTGGTGCGGGTGAGCTTGGCCGTGTAGGTGGCCTTGGCGCCCGGCGCCAGCGTCAGCGTTGCTGGCGACACGACCACCGAGAAGCCCGGCAGCGTGGCCGTCACGTTGTAGGTGGCATTGCTGCTGCCCACGTTGGTGACGGTGCGGGTCAGCGTTTGCGTGCCGAGCACGGTGGCGGCGGTAAGCGACGCCAGGTTCAGGTTGTACGCTGCGATACCGCCGCCAATGCTGGTGCACTGGGCAGTGGTGTACAGCAGGCCCTGGCCGCACAGGAAGCGCAGGTAGTCGACGGTGGTGATGTCGTACACCAGGCCAGGATCTGCCGCCTGGTTGGGCGAGATGTGACCGGCGCCCTGGCCGAACGACCGGTTGCCGGCGTAGGTTGCCGACGTATCCCACGGCACCTGGGCAACCAGGCCGTCGCTGTAGGTGTCGTAGGCGCTGGTCATCAGGGCCGACTTGATGGCGGCCGGGCTCCAGGTCGGGTGGCGCTGCTTGAGCAGTGCCGCCACGCCGGCCACGTGTGGCGAAGCCATCGAGGTGCCGGTCAGGAAGCCGAATTCCACCGACTGCGCCGGGTTGCCGGCAGCGATAGCATCGCGCTGGGCCTGGGTCAGGTCGGGCGTGAGCGCGGCCAGGATGTCGGTGCCCGGTGCAGTCAGGTCCGGTTTCAGGATGTTGGCGTCCGCCACGTTCGGGCCGCGCGACGACGAGGTGTTCATGATCGGCGCGGTGACGGTGGTGTCGACAATCGCGTGCAGATTGCCCAGCGACGCGGTGGCGCCGGTGTTACCCGCAATATACGACTTGAGGATGGCGCCGTTTTCCTTGGTGATGTGGACGGTGGACAACGAGTGCGACTGGTTCAGGATGGTGACAGCGCCGCCTTCCACGTTGGCAATGATCGCACCCACGGCGCCAGCGGTCTTGGCGTTGGCGCTCTTGTTGACCAGCACGTTATTGCCGCGGTCGCAGACCAGGATCTTGCCGGCCACCTTGGCCGGATCGAGCAATGGCGCCAGGTTGTCGGCCGGGCCGAAGCACTGGTTCAGCGAAGTGAGCTGGGCTGGCGTGAGGCCGGCCACGCCAGCGTCGCGTGCCAGGATCAGCTGCGACGACGGGGTGTTGGCGTTGCTCGACGCACCGGTCAGGACGGCGCCGGTAGGCAGCACGGCATCGCCCACGTACAGGCGGTTGTGGGTGGAGTTACCGACCGACGCCAGCCATGGACTGATGTGGCTGGCTGGGGCTGGAGCAGCCGCGCTCGGACCCGAGTTACCGGCCGAGGTGGAGACGAACACGCCGGCTGCCGCAGCGCCAAGGAACGCCTGTTCGGTGGCTTCGTCAAAGGCGCCGCCGCCCGAGGATGGGCCGATCGAGAAGTTGATGACGTTTACGCCGTCCTTGACCGCCTGGTTGATTGCCGCGACGCTGTTGGCCGTGGCGCAGCTGCTGCGGCGGGTAGGATCGGTCCAGCACACCTTGTAGGCGGCAATGCGGGCGCGCGGCGCCATGCCGGTGATCTTGCCCAGGCTGACGCCGTTGATGATGGCGTTGGTGCTGGCGTTGCCGGCCACGGTGGTGGACGTGTGGCTGCCGTGGCCGCCTTCACCGACGGAACCGCCGAGCGAGTCGCGCGCCGAGGCGAATTCGGTCCAGTGCAATTGCTGGCCGGCGCCCTTGTAGTAGCGCGCACCGATCAGCTTGTTGTTGCAGTTGGCAACGCCGAAGCCTTCACCGGTATCGCAACCACCTTTCCAGTTCGCAGGCGGCGCGTCGTACACCTGGCGGCTGCCGCTGTGGCTGGGGTTGCCCTGGTCGTCAACGCGGTCGGCATACGCCGGATTTTCCGGCCATACGCCGCTGTCGACGATGCCGACGATGATGTCTTCGCCCGACAGCGCCTGGCCGCCCAGTTGCGACCACAGGCCGCCCGGCTGGTCGAGGCCGAGGAAGGACGGGGTGAAGCTGGTGTCGAGCATCATTTCCGAGTCAGCCGTGATGGCGGCCACGCCGGCGTTTTTCTTCAGCGCGCGTACTTCGTCATCGGTGAGCAGCGCGGCAAAACCGTTGAACACCACGTCGTACTTGTGGGTGATCTGGGCGGCGCTGACGGAGTTGATGACGTCATTCTGTTTGGTGTCGAGGTAACCGAGATACGCTTGCACGTTGCCGGCATCGACATTGAGGCGCTGGCCGGCCGCCGGTTGGGTGGCAGCCAAACCGGCCACCTGGCCGGTGTAGGTGGCAACTGGCTTGTCGACCAGTTGCACGATGTAGGAGCGGCGCACCTGTTCGGCGTGGGCAGCGCCGGACAGTGCAGCCAGCAGGACAATGGCGGAGCAGATAGGACGAAGTTTCATGGATGGTTCCTCGATCAGGCAGCGATGACGGTGGTGGATGCAGCAGCGGCGGCGCGCGCGCGGCGGCGCGACAGCCAGCCCACCAGGCCCAGGCCCAGGCCCATCATGGCGTAGGTTTCCGGCTCGGGAACAACCTGCAGGTTATCGATGGCGAACTGCGACTGGTTCTCGGCACCTGCCAGCGGGCTGACGCAGCCGCCGTTACCGTCGAACAGGCACGAACCGATGGTCAGGCTGCTCAGGTAGGTGCTACCGAAGGTGCTTTGCAGCCACACGGTGGTGAACGGCGAGGCGCCAACGCTGTTGAGCACGGGGAAATCGTAGGCAAACGACAGCGCGCTGCCGTCGGCGGTGACGCCGGCGAGCGTCAGCTGGCCGTACGAGTAGCTGGCCAGGCCGCCGATAGGGGCGAGGAAAGCGTAATCGATGCTGGCCACCTGGAACAGCGAGCCGTTCTCGCGCTCCACCTTGAGGCTGCCGTCATTGACACCGAGGTAGAAATGGCTGCTGTTGCCAACCGGGCAGGCAGCAATCGCGCACAGGTATTCATCGCTGCCATCGCCCACGGCGCCGGCAAAGCCGGTGCTGCCAGGACCGGCAGCTGGCGTGTCGATCACCGTCAGGTTGTAGCCTGAATCCTTGATGACTTCGGTGCCACCGTAGATGCTCGGAGCAACGGCTTCGAAATCGATGGTGGTGGCCATGGCCGGCATGGCGGACATCAGCGCCAGCGCACCAAAGGTGGCGGCAGTCAGTTTACTCAGCTGCGATTGCTTGAATTTCATTTCCGTTGCCCTTGTGATTAAGTGGTGAACTCAGGACGGCCCGGCTGGTCGCCTGGCGGTCGCATGGCTTACTTTCTTGAAAAGTAACAATCAATATAAACAAACAACGCTTGCGTCAGTAACATATTATTACAATTTATTATATTTTTATATTGATTAATACGAAATTAAATACAGATTCTCCTATGAAACCTTCTGTTTTATAGCGCCTGTCAATTCGCTATGCACTGCACAGTTGTTGTTGTTACCATACAAAAATACCAAAAGGAAATTTACAGTTCCCATTGAAAATATTTCAACAACCTCGTCTATCTCTCCATTAATTTTCTTCATCTTGGCGCTACCCACACTAAACCGTTGGGCCATAAAAAAAGCCGGCGTTGCCGCCGGCTTAACCATACTGATGCCATGGTGAATTTTATTCTGTCATTGCTTTCTTTATGGCAACGCAGCGCTGATCTTCCTGGTGTTCGACCAGCAGGGCGCGGCGGGTGCCGGCCGACAGGTCGGTTTGCGCGCTTACTGCCGCCTGCAGGCGCGCCACGCTGGCCGGCGTGCACGCAGACGGGATCAGTGCCGCCGCATAGGCGCGCATGTAGACCGGGCCGGCTGCCTTGTCCACGGCAGCCAGGCTGTCCAGGCGCTGGCTGGCAGTCTGCTCGGCCAGTGCGCCCTGCTCGGCCGGATACAGCGCGAACATGGCGGTACGGATACGCGAGAACGGCAGCTTGGTCTGCAAGTCGCCGATGGTGGCCAGCCACTCGGCCTTCACCTTGGCATCGGGACGCACCACGGTGGCGGCCAGCGCGGCAGCCTGGCCGCTGTCGGACTTGTCGCGCGCCTGCTCGGCCGCCAGCAGCGCGGCGCTGCCACGGTAGTCATAGCGGTTCAGGCGGGCGATGATGTCCCAGCGCACATCCTGGCTGACGTTCAGGCCCGGCACCACCAGTTTGCCATCCAAAATGTCCGCCAGCTGCTTGAGCGCAGCGGGGCTGGCCGCCAGGCCCACGTAGGTATTGAACCAGCGGCGCTGGAAGTTGCTGTCATCCCTGGCGGCCACGGTGGCGCGATAGGCCATCGCTTCGAGCTGGGCACCCACCGTGGCGCGATAGCGCGCGGTGGACAGGCCCATCTTGGCCAGGTACTGGCTGGACTGGCCGATCTTGCCCGCGATATCGCCCAGCAAGGTGTAATCCTTCTCGGCCGGCGCATTGGCCAGCACCGTTTTCAGGAAGGCGTTGAGCGGCAGCTTGCCGTCGCGCACGCTGTCCCACAGACTTTGCCACAGCATCGCGCGCAGCAGCGGATCGTCCACCTTGCCCAGGCTGGCCTGGGCGGTGGCGAACGATTTCTTGTCGAGCGCCACCTTGGCGAACCCCCAGTCCTGGTAGTTCGGATAGACCAGGTCCGGGCAGGCCGCGCCCACCAGCTCCGGCACTGGCGTTTCGGCCCCCTTGTAGGTGACCGCGACGTTCTGGCTCAGCGCCATGCCATCCTTGCCCTGCTTGAACAGCGCCACTTGCACGCGCTGTTCGCGCAGGGTCGGCATGTCCTTGCTCGGCGCGCTTTGCAGCAGCTTGAAGCTGCTCACCTTGCCGCCGGCGCAGCTGAGCGATGCCTGGATGGTGTTAACGCCCGGCTCGTACAACCACTCTTTCGTCCAGCCGGTCAGGTCGCGGTTGGCGGCCTCGCCCAGGCTGCCGATGAAGTCTTTCAGCTCGGCATTCTGGTACGAGTACTTGACCAGGTAGTTGTGCACGCCCTTGCGGAACACTTCCGCACCGAGCAGGTGGCGCAGCTGCATCAAGGTGGAGGCGCCCTTCGAGTACGTGATGGCGTCGATATTGTCGAAGGCGTTGGCGGTCGAAGGCACCGGCGTTTCGATGGCATGCGTGGTTACGCGCTCGTCCATGACGTACGCGGCCTGCTTGCCGCTCGAATAAAAGCTCTGCCAGGCGTTCTTGAATTCGGTGGCTTCGGCCGTACCCAGCGTGCCCATGAACGACGCAAAGCTTTCGTTCAACCACAGGCCGTTCCACCACTTCATGGTGACCAGGTCGCCGAACCACTGGTGCGCCATCTCGTGCATGATGACCGAGGCCAGGCTCTGGCGCTGGGCGGCGGTCATGGTTTCCTTGTGCAGGAAGCGGCCTTCCGCAAACGTGATGGCGGCGGCGTTTTCCATGGCGCCGTACAGGAAGTCGGGCACCAGCAGCTGGTCGTACTTGCCGAACTGGTAAGGCACGCCGAAATACTCATCGAAGAATTTCAGGCCTTGGGCCGTGTAGGTGAACCAGTCCTTGGGCGACACCTGCGCCGCCACCGACTGCCGCGCAAACAAGCGCATCGGGTACGGGCCGCTGTTGTCTTCCCATACCTTGTACGGACCGGCGTGCATGGCGAAGTTGTACGGGCTGAGTTTCTTGGTGCGCGGGAAGGTCCATTCCTTGCCGCCCGGGACATCCTTGATGCCGCTCTCGCGCATGGTGGACGACACCACCCAGTCGGCCGGCGTGGTCACGGTGACCTGGTACGAGCCTTTCAGATCGGGCTGATCGAACAGCGCGAACATCTGGTGGGCAGCGGCGGGTTCGAAGTGCGAATACGTGTACACCCGGCCATCGACCGGATCGACCATGCGGTGCAAGCCTTCGCCATTGGTGCTGTGCAGGCGTTCGTAGGCAATCGTCACGCTGTTGCGGCCGGCCTTCAGGTCCGCTGCAGCGATGGTAATGAACCACTGGTTGTACTGCGGCGTGACGGTCTTGCCGTTGACCGTCATGCTGGCAATTTTTGCCTTGTCGAGGTCGATGGTCAGCGGCTGGTCGGTGTCTTTCAGGTCGAATTCCAGCGTGGTGATGCCGGCAAAGCTTTCCTTGCCGGTCAGCGTGAATTGCAGCGTGTAGTCGACGTTGGCAACGCGGGCCGAGCGGGCCATCGCGTCTTCCTGCGACAGGAAGGCGTTTTCGGCGCGCGGGGCGGCCGTGGCGGCAAACGATGGCTGTGCGGCGCCAAAGGCCAGCAGCAGTGCGGTGGCGATCAGGTGTTTTTTCATGGTGGGTAGTGGAAGAGTTTGAATGCGTCGGTGCGCAGAGGCATTGGATACCCGCCTGCGCGGGTATGACGGATTTGCGGCCAGCGTAACAACGCCGTCCCGCCTGCGCGGGGGTGACGGCATTGCTGCCGCTGACCGCGAATTCGTCATCCCCGCGTGCGCGAGGATGACGGATCGTTGGCTGACGATTATTTTTTCAAATACGTATCAAGCCAACCGATCACTTCGTGATGCCACAGCACCGAGTTGGCCGGCTTCAGCACCCAGTGGTTTTCATCCGGGAACATCAGCAATTTGCTCGGGATACCGCGCCGTTGCAGCGCAGTAAACGTGCCCAGGCCTTGCGCGGTCGGGATGCGGAAGTCGAGGTCGCCCTGTACCACCAGCATCGGCGTTTTCCAGTTTTTCACGAACAGCGCCGGATTGAATTTTTCGTGCGCTTCCGGATGGTCGTAATAGGTGCCGCCGCTTTCCCACTCGGTGAACCACAGCTCTTCGGTCGAATAAGCCATGCCGCGCGTATCGAACACGCCATCGTGGTTGACGATGCACTTGAAGCCGTCGGACCAGTGGCCCTCGATCCAGTTCATCATGAAGCCGCCGTACGACGCGCCCAGCGCGCAGCTGTTCTCGCGGTCGAGCCACGGGAACTTCTGCACTGCAGCCGCCAGGCCTTTTTGCAAATCTTCGAGCGGCTTGCCGCCCCAGTCACCGCTGATCGAGTCGGTGAACTTCTGGCCGTAGCCGGTGGAACCGTGGAAGTCGATGAACACGGTGGCGTAACCGGCACCCGCATACACTTGCGGATTCCAGCGGTAGCTCCACGAGTTGCCGAAGCTGCCTTGCGGGCCGCCATGCACCAGGAACGCGATCGGGTATTTCACGCCCGGCTTGGCGTCCCACGGCTTCATCACGTGGCCGTAGACGGTTTCGCCATTGGCGCCGGCAAACGAGAACTGCTCGTACTCGCCGAATTTCACATCGGCCAGCGCGGCCTGGTTCAGGTTGGTCAACTGGGTGGCCTTCTCGCCCGAGCCGCCCAGCTTGAACTGGTACAGCTGCGCAGCAGACGACAGGTCAGCCTTGGCAATGACGATCTTGTCCTTGGCCACATCGAAACCGCTGACATAACCGTTGCCGGTCAGCTTGGTCACTTTGCCGCTGGCGGCGTCGATGGCGAACAGCGGGTGCTGGCCGATGTCGTCGGCGGTGGCGAGGATGGTCTTGCTGTCCGGCGCCCAGCGGTAGTCGGCAATCGAGCGGTCCCAGTTGTCGGCCACCGTGCGTTTTTTACCGGTGGCCACATCGACCAGCACCAGGTGGAAACGGTCGGCCTCGAAGGTGGGCTTGTCCATCGCCAGGTAGGCCAGGGTGCGGCCGTCGGGCGAGTAGATGGCCTTGGTGTCCCAGGCTTTGTTGTCTTCGGTCAGGTTCTTCGGTTCGCCGCCGGTGGCGGGCACCGTGTACACGTCGAAGTTGGTCGACCAGGCTTCGGTCTTGCCGGCGATGCGCGCGGAAAAGACGACAGTCTTGCCATCGGGGCTGAAGTGGTATTCGCCGTTGTCGCCGAACGGTTTCGACGGCACGTCGCCATCGAGCTTGCCGCTCAAGGCTACCGGCTCGCTGCTCACCTTGCCGGCAGCATCGACCGGTGCCGCGTACAGCACGTTGGTGCGGCCATCGGCCCAGGTATCCCAGTGGCGCACGAACAGCTTGTCGTAGACCTTGCCGCTGGCTTTGACTTTGCCCTGCTCGTCGAGCCGTTTTTTGGTGCACGCCAGGTCGGCGCAATCGCGGAACACCGACACGCTCAGCGCCAGGCGATCGCCCTGCGGCGACAGGCGGAAATTATCGACGTCGAGCGGCAGGCTGGTGACCCTGGCTGCTTCGCCGCCGGCCAGTGGCAGGCGCCATACCTGCGACGAACCGCTGCGACCCGACAGGAAATAAATCGCGTCGCCGTTGGGCGACCAGGTAGGCTCGCTGCTGCTGGCATCGGCCGTGGTCAGGCGTACCGGCGCGGCCTTGGGCGCGCGCAGGTCGAGCAGGTACAGCTGGGTGTTACCACGGTTCTTGTCGAGATCGGTAGTACGCACCGTGTACACCACGCGGGTGGCGTCGGGCGACAGCACCGGGGCGCCCACGCGCTCCATCTTGACCATGTCTTCAACGGTAAAGCCGCGTGGTGCGGCCATCGCGCTCGACGACGCAACAGCGGCGCCAAGCAGCAGCAGAGGTAATCTCATTCGGGGATCTCCGACTGTTGGGCACCTCAGAAAACCGTCGCGAGCGGCCTGTTATCGTCGGGAGTAGCGCAAGCGTACGCAGGTACGCTGAGCAACGCAGCGGCGATAGCGGGCCGCGCAGCAGGTTTTCGAGGTGCCCTGTTAACAAAAAAGTAGCGGCTGGTAGCCGGTCGAACTTCATGATACCAAGATCAAGTCATGCCAAGGGCAAATGTTACTTTACGCTACTTAGCGCCAAAAAAAGCGTTTGACTTTTTTAAGACGACCGGTCATATTACACACATGGCCAAACCTAACGTCAAACAACAACTCGTCACTGCCAGCTTGGACCTGCTCCACAGCAAAGGGTTCAATGCGACCAGCGTGCAAGACATTACCGACGCGGCCGGCGTGCCGAAAGGTTCGTTCTACAACCACTTTGCCAGCAAAGATGCGCTGGGGCTGGAAGTGCTGCAGCGTTACGTGGACGTGGCAAGCCAGGTCAGCGCCCTGCTGCAAGACGGTACGCTGCCGGCGCGCGAACGGATCCGCAATTACTACACCGAGATGTGCCGCTGGAACGCCGCCGGCGCCTTCGAGCGCGGCTGCCTGCTCGGTAATTTCAGCACCGAGCTGTCGCAACAGATACCGGCCATTCGCGTCCAGCTGCAGCAGGCGTACGATGGCACCCGCGCCCTGCTCGAGGGCGCGATTGCCGACGGCCAGCGAACCGGCGACATCGGCAGGGCCTTGCCGGCCAGCGAACTGGCCGCCTTCATTGTCGATGCCTGGCAAGGCGCGGTATTACGCAGCAAAACCGAGCAAAATGCCGTACCGCTCGATCGTTTCATCCATATCGTCCTCACGCGCATCCTGGCGTAAGGTTTTCAAGCCGGCGTTTTTTTCCATTAATTTCAAGACGACCGGTCATATTGCACAGTGTTTTTAAAGGAAATCACCATGAACCTCACCAACGCAGTCGTACTGATTACCGGCGCCAACCGTGGTCTGGGCCAGGCCCTGGCGGAAGCGGCCGTCGCCGCTGGCGCTACCGTGTATGGCGGCGCCCGCAACCCGGCGTCGATCACCACGCCGGGCGTCACCCCGATCAAGCTCGACGTGACCAATGCCGGCGACATCGCCGCCGCCGTGGCTGCGCTACCCAACCTGACGGTGTTGATCAACAACGCCGGCATCGCCAACATGACAGCGGTGACCGCGCCCGACGTGCTGGCCACCGCCCAGCGGGAACTGGCCACCAACTTTTTCGCCCCGCTGGCGCTGAGCCAGGCGTTTGCGCCGGTGTTGAAAGCCAATGGCGGCGGCGCCATCGTCAATGTACTGTCGGTGCTGTCGTGGCTGACCAACGCCAACACGGCCATCTACAGCGCCTCGAAGGCGGCCGCCTGGGCGCTGACCAACGGCCTGCGCATCGAACTCAAGGAACAAAACACGCAAGTGGTGGGCGCCCACATGAGCTACATGGACACCGACATGACCAGCAGTTTTGACGTGGAAAAATCCGCGCCGGCGGACGTCGCCGCCAGCATCATCGCCGCACTGCAAAATGGCGAATCGGAAGTGTTGGCCGACGAGACCACGCGCCAGGTCAAGCAAGGTTTCAACGCGCCGCGCAGTGTGTATCTGGGCGAAGTGTAAGCTGGCAAGCCGCAGGGCCCCAAGCGGCATGGCATGCGTCGTGATGCAAGTGATTGAAGGTTGCGCATCGCAGCAAAAATAATTTTTGCTGCAATGCCGACAGGCGGTTCCACACGGTCGAAAATAGGCGCATACTTTCTCACTCAGCCAGGTTCAGTTTGCACCATCCGTAGCACGGCTACCGCCGGCATGCCGTGCAACTGCAGCGCTTTCCCCGCCGGTAAATTTTTCTATCTACAACCTTGCTACTCAGCTAGTTGTGAACAAGTGTAAATCGACGTTGCATGAGGCCGGCCCGACGCTAAGGTAGTCAGCTAGCGCCGCACCGGACTCCTCCTCTGAACGTCCCGTGCAGCCTCAGTCATACGAAATGGGAAACGTTATGCTCACTGCCACTTATGTCATTCTGTCTCTGTCCGCCGAACAGAAAAAAGAACGCCAGTTCATTTCACGCCTGCTGCAATATGTGCAAGCGATCAGGCGCCGTCCGCAGGAAATGGATCCTGCGTATATCGAGTCGCAACTCAAGGAGTTGACCACGTTTGCCGAGTCGCGTCACCAGCGCAAACTCGAAGCGTGCCTGATGCCCGCCGTGCGCGCGGCCGACAGCAATTGCGGTCCGCTCATCAACGATCTCGAATCGCTGAGCCGCCACGGCAGCGTCACCCTCGCTGCCGTGTACAAATGCCTGCGGCGGGCCATGCGCCGCAGCGCCTCGCAGTGCAAATTCCTGTGCCGCACCATCGACCTGTATTGCCACAACCTGCTCAAGCGGCTCGACCGCGAAGAACAGGAGCTGCTGCCGCTGGCGCAAAAAGTAATTTCCAGCGCCGAGTGGTTCGAGATCGGCCGCGAACTGCTGGCGCAGGAAGACAGCGGCGCCGCCAACCAGCCGTCGCTGCGGCCGCGCCATGCGGCCACGTACGCCGGCCGGCCGGTGCCTGCCGGCGCCTGATCCACGCGCCGCAATGGTGCAGCCGGATCGCCGACAGCCGGTCTCTCACCCTCACCCAACGCGCCGTCAAGGCGCGTTGTTGTTTTGAGTCCAGCAACACCGGGAACGCTTGCCTAAGAAATTAGGCGCGGCTAATATCGGCTCATGCCCATCACGCTTGCGACCTCACCATGAGCCAAGGCGCCACCCTCCTGCACTTGCGCGGCGCCGCCGGCATGGATGCGATTTATCGCAAGATCAGCTGGCGCCTGCTGCCGCTGCTCATGCTGTGCTGCGCGGTCGCGTATCTCGACCGCGTCAATGTCGATATCGTCCAGCGCCACATCGGCGCCAGCCTGGCTTTCCGCGACCATGTGCACAGCTGGGGCATGGCGGCGTTCTTCATCGGCTACGGCGTGTATGCCGTGCCGTGCAACCTGCTGCTCGAACACCTGGGCATGCGCAAGACGCTGCTGCGCATGATGCTGGGCTGGGCCGCGTTCTCCGCTGCCACCGCGTTCGTGCGCACGCCGTTCGAGTTTTACCTGATGCGTTTTTTGCTGGGCGTGTTCGAGGCCGGCTTCTTCCCCGGCGTGATCCTGTACCTGACATACTGGTTCCCGTCCGGACGGCGCGCACGCGCGATCGCCGTGTTTGCCGCCAGCACGCTGGCCGCCGCCATCATCGCCGCGCCGCTGTCCGCCAACATGCTGCAAACGCTGTCGGTGCTGACTGCGCTCGATTCCTGGCAATGGCTGCTGCTCACGCAAGCGGCGCCCGCGCTGCTGCTCGGTGTATTCGCCTGGTGGCACCTGGACGACCAGCCCGGCGACGCCGACTGGCTGTCCGGCTTCGAGCAGCAAATGGTGGCGCAAGACCTGGCGCGCGACGAGGCGCGCCGCCACGGCGGCTCCGAAAAAGACCCCGACGACCACGATGCGCCGTCGCCGTTGGCCTTGCTGTGGACGCTCGCGCGCAACCGCACTTTTGCGCTGCTGGCGTTTACCAACCTGCTGCTCACCGGCGCCGGCTTTGCCATCGTTCACTGGTCGCCCGCGCTGCTGCAACGCTGGACCGCTGCCGATTCCGCGCAACTGCCTTTGCTTGCCGCCTTGCCCGGACTGGTGGGTATCGCCGGCATGCTGGCCATCGGCCACGACTCGGACCGCCGGCGCGAGCGGCGCGGCCATTTTGTGGCCAGCACGGTGCTGGCGGCCGGGGGACTGGCGCTGGCCATCGCGGCCGACGGCGCCCTGGGCTGGTCGCTGGCCGGCCTCACGCTGGCCACCATCGGCATCGCCGCGGCCACGCCGCTGCTGCTGGCCATTGCCACCGACCTGCTGCCGCGCCGGCACATGGCCATCGGCATCGGCGCCATCGCCAGCATGGGCATCGCTGGCGGCGCCTGCGGCCCTGCGCTGGGCGCCCGCATGCTGGCCTGGGGCGACAGCGCCGCCATGCTCGCCGCACTGGCGGGCGGCTACCTGGCGGCGGGCCTGGTCCTGCTGTTGGCGCTGCGACTGGCGCCGCGCCACGGCGGGCTGGAAGCGCAGCGCGGCCATGGCGACAAGCTGGCCCGCAATTCCGACCAGCGCTGAATCCTGGCCTTCACGGTTCGACGAAACGATTGGGATAGAATACCGGCGCCGTTTGCCTACCCGTGACCGGCGCCTCCGTCCACCCAACTTCAAAGCGAACCATCAATGCGTTTTGTCTTGCCTACTTCCACGCTGGCCGCCATCTTGGCCACCGCGCTCGTCAGCGGCCATGCCGCCGCTGCAGTTACTTCCTCCACCCCGATCACGCTGGACCAGGCCATGGCCAATCCCGACTGGATCGGCACGCCCGTCGAAGCGGCATGGTGGGGCTGGGACAGCCGCCAGGTGTACTACAAACAGAAACGCGCCGGCTCACCGCTGCGCGACACTTATGTCATCGCCGGTGGCGCCGCCAGGCAGGTGGACGACAAACAGCTGGCCAACCTGGACAGCGCCAACCCGGTGTATAACCGCGACCACACGCGCGCCATCCTGCTGCGCAACGGCGACCTGTTCGAACGCGATCTGAAATCGGGTGCGCTCACGCAAATCGTGCGCGGCACGGCAGCCGCCGCCGATCCCCAATACGCGGCCGACGGCAAGCACGTGCAGTTCCGCGTGGGCAGCGACTGGTTCAGCTGGAGCAGCAAGGAGCGCCTGGTTGCGCCGGTAGCCGTGCTGCGCACCGCCAAGGATCCGGACGCGAAACCCGATGCGGACGCGCTGCGCGACCTGCAGCTGCGGCTGATCTCCACCCTGGCGCGCGTGAAGGAAGAACGCGACGAAACCCGCGCCCGCCGCGACGCGGAACGCAGCGCCGACGCCACCCGCGCACCAAAGCCCGTGTACCTGGGCGAAAAAGTGGTGATCGAATCGAGCGCGCTGTCGCCAGACGGCCGCTACCTGCTGGTGATCACCAGCGCCAAGGACGGCGACAAGCGCCGCGTGGGCAAGATGCCGCGCTACGTGACCGAATCGGGCTACGAGGAAACCGACGACGAGCGCAAACGCGTGAGCGACGCCGGCCCGCTGCCGCACCAGCTGAAACTGGTAGAAGTGGCCACCGGTAAAATCACCGACCTGGCGTTCGACACCCTGCCCGGCATCAAGGACGACCCGCTGGCCGACATGCGCGCCGCGCGCAAGCTCGACCCCATCAAGGGCAACCGCCCGCTGCGCTTTGAAAACAGCAGCGAAGCAATCCGCTGGAGCGACAACGGCGCGCGCGTGGCCGTGATGGCGCAGGCGATCGACAACAAGGACCGCTGGATTGCCAGCGTGGACCTGGCCGGCGCCACGCTGCAACCGCTGCACCGCCTGTCCGATGTGGCCTGGGTAAACAACCGTGGCAACGACTTCGGCTGGCAGCCGGACAACAGCACGCTGTGGTTCCAGTCCGAGGAAAGCGGCTACGCCCACATCTACCTGAAAAATACCCAGACGTCCGATGCCGCACCGCGCGCGATCACCGCCGGCAAATGGGAAGCGAGCGACGTCACCTGGTCCGCCGACGGCAAGACCGCCTATTTCATGTGCAACCCGAAACTGCCGGGCACCTATGAAGTTTGCGCCAGCAATGCCGGCACCGGCGCAGTGAAAGAACTGACCGCGCTGGGCGGCGTGGAAAGCTTCACGGTATCGCCGGACGGCCGCCAGCTGCTGGTGCGCTACTCGACCTCGTACATGCCGGCGCAAATTGCCACGGTATCATCGAGCGGCGGCGCCGCCACCCAGCTGACCGACACCCGCAGCGCCGACTACAAGGCCCGCGCCTGGATCGCACCGCAAATCGTCGCCGTGCCCTCCACGCATGGCGCCGATCCGGTATGGGCCAAGCTGTATCGCCCGGCCACCCTGGAACCCGGTAAAAAATACCCGGTCGTGATGTTCGTGCACGGCGCCGGCTACCTGCAAAATGTCACGCAGCGCTTCCCGGTGTACTTCCGCGAGCAGATGTTCCACAACCTGCTGGTGCAGCAAGGCTACATCGTGCTGGACATGGACTATCGCGCGTCGCTCGGCTATGGCCGCAACTGGCGCACGGCGATCTACCGCCAGATGGGCCACCCGGAACTGGAAGACTACATCGACGGCCTGAACTGGCTGGTAGCGAACCAGCAGGGCGACGCCAACAACGTGGGCATCTACGGCGGCAGCTACGGCGGCTTCATGACCTTCATGGCGCTGCTGCGCGCACCGGACCAGTTCAAGGCTGGCGCGGCGCTGCGTCCCGTGACCGACTGGACCACCTACAACCACGAGTACACGGCCAACATCCTGAACACGCCGGAGCTGGACCCGGAAGCGTATAAAGTGTCGTCGCCGATCGAATATGCGGCCAACCTGAAAGGCCATATCCTGATCGCCCACGGCATGGTGGACGACAACGTGTTCTACCAGGATTCGGTGCGCATGGCGCAGCGCTTCATCGAACTGAAAAAGGACAACTGGGAACTGGCCTCGTACCCGCTGGAACGCCACGCGTACGTGCATGCGGAGAGCTGGTACGACCAGTACCGTCGCATTTACCAGCTGTTCGAGCGTACGCTCAAGGCTAAATAATTGGATCCCCGCCTGCGCGGGGATGACGGCTCTCGTGCCACTGGCCGTAAATCCGTCATTCCCGCGCAGGCGGGAATCCAATTTATACGCCTACGACTACCACATCAGATCATCCGGAATCTGGAACGCTGCATACGGATCGTCCTCCTCCACCACCGCTGCCGACTGCTTGACGCGCACCACCAGCGACGGATCGCGCTCTTCGATTTTATCGGCAATCACGCGCGGCACCAGTTCCACCGTCGCCCCCAGCACCACGATCACCAGCCGTCCCGCCACCAGGTGCTCGCGCACCGCTGGCGACACGTAGATTCGTTCGATCTTGGTGCCATGCGTGAAGTTGTAGGCGATATCGTCCTTGCCGTTTTTGGTCTTGTCCTGGCGGTTTTGCTGCACCATCTGCACGATCTGCGCCATGATGGCTTTCTGCTGGGCCGCCGCATCACGCAAGGCATTGGCTTCGCGCGCCTTCTCGGCATTCTTGCGCTGGATTTCCTGCGCCGCCAGGCGCGCCTCGTCCACCGATTGTTCGCCGGTGCGGCGTTCGATTTTTTTCTGCTTGCTCTTTTCCTGGTTGGCCAGTTTGGCCTTGGTCTTGTCGACCAGGCCCGCTTTCAAAAACTGCTCTTGTAAGGAAACCATGTCCTCTGCTCCGTTGTATGCGACGTCAATGCGGATCCGCCGGCGCGGGCCAGCGCGGGTCGGCATAAAAGCGCTAGCATAGCAAAGTTCCGGGCCTACTCGGTCGCCAGCCGCCTGGCCAGCCGGTACAGATACTCCTGGCCGTCATACAGCGACTGCACGCGGATATGCTCATTGAGGCCATGCGCGCCCGAACCCTCGGGACCATGGAACATGCCGCTGATGCCATAGGTCCAGATGCCGGCGTTGTTGAGGAAGCGGCCATCGGTGCCGCCGGTGGACATGGTGGGGATCACCGGCACGCCGGGCCACATATCGTTGCTGATCTCTTCCACTGCCTTCATCAGCGATGGCGTGAGCGGCGGCATGGCGGCGGCAATCGCCTCGCCGATGCGGGTGATCTTGATGTGGTCATCGGCCACCACCGTTTGCAGCGTGGCCTGCACTGCGTCCACCAGTTCGCCGGGCAGGATGCGGCAGTTGACGGTGGCGCGCGCCCGCTGCGGCAAGGCGTTGTCGGCATGGCCCGCTTCCAGGCGCGTGGCCACGCAGGTGGTGCGCACGGTGGAATTGTGCACCGGGCTCGCCGCGTAGAGGCGTTCCAGCGCGGCCGGGTCGGGCGGATCCTGCAGGATCGCCTTCATGTCGGCCGCCACCTGGCCGGTTTCGATGGTGGCCATGCGCTGGTAAAACGCCCGCGTGACCGGCGTCAGCTTGAACGGGAACGAAAACTGTCCCAGTTTGGCCAGCCCTTCCGACAGGCGGTAAATGGCGTTGTCGCGGTACGGCGCCGAACTGTGGCCGCCCGGGTTGGTCACTTCCAGCTGGAAGCTCTGGTAGGTTTTTTCGCCAGCCTGGATGCTGTGGCGCACCGGCTTGCCGTTCTTGTCGAGCAAACCGCCGCCGCCCTCGTTGAGCACCAGTTCGGCATCGATCAGCGGCCGGTGGTGCTGCAGCAGGAAATCGACGCCGTCGTACGGGGACGGCACCACTTCCTCGTCGCAGGTGAGCGCCAGGATCAGGTCGCGCTTCGGCGCCAGCTTTTCCTGCTTGTAGCGGATCATGTTGGCGACGAACGCGGCCGCCATGGCCTTGTCGTCGGATGCGCCGCGCGCGTAAAACATGCCGTCTTCCTCGACCAGCTTGAACGGATCGCGGGTCCAGTCGGCGCGGTTCGCTTCCACCACGTCCACGTGGGCCAGCAGCAGCAACGGCCTGGCGCTGCCGTCGCCTTTCAGCCGCGCCACCAGGTTGCCCTTGGCAGGCGCGCCGGGCGGCGCCAGGATCTGCATGTCGGCATCGCGAAAGCCGCCAGCCTTCAGGCGCTTCGCCACCTTGGTGACGGCAGCCGTGCACGAGCCGGTGGAGTTGGTGGTGTTGGTTTCCACCAGCTCCTGGTAAATCTGCCGCAGTTGCTGTTGCACCGGCGTGGGCGGCGCTGCCGCAGCGCCCTGCACCGCCACCACTGACGACAACGCCGCCAGCCCTGCCATCCACCGCGTGGCCCATGTCATATCGTTTCCGTTCATCACTGAATTATCAAGTATTCAATGTATCCCTTGATAATTATCAGTGTCAAGAAACTAGTCTCATGCAGGAAAATTTGGCGTTTTAAAAAATCGCTGCTACAATTGCGCGCCTTGGCCTGGTAGCTCAGTTGGTAGAGCAGAGGATTGAAAATCCTTGTGTCGGTGGTTCGATTCCGCCCCGGGCCACCAAGAATTCAGCAAACGCCACCTTCGGGTGGCGTTTTTGTTTTTGCAACACCTATCATTATGTCCCCCGCTGCTGCTAGATCATCTAGAATGGTTGCACTTTCATCATTGCATGGGCGAACTATGAAACGGGTGATCTTCAATCAAAAAGGTGGCGTGGGCAAATCCACCATCGCGGTGAACCTGGCGGCCATTGCTGCCAGCCAGGGCAAGCGCACGCTGTTGATCGACATCGACCCGCAATGCAATTCCAGCCGCTACGTGCTGGGTGCGGCGGCCCACGAGGCCAAGCCCACGCTCGGTGACTACTTCGAGCAAGTGCTCAGCTTTAGCCAGTTTGCCCAGCCGGCCAACTACTATGTGCATCCCACGCCGTTCGACAACCTGTCCGTCATCGTCGCCCACCCCGAGCTGGGCGATCTGCAATCGAAGCTCGAATCGCGCAACAAGATTTACAAGCTGCGCGATTTGCTGCGCGAGCTGGGCAAGGAATACGACGAAATCTTCATCGACACCCCGCCCGCCTATAACTTCTTCAGCCAGGCCGCGCTGATCGGCGCGGACAGCTGCCTGATTCCGTTCGACTGCGACGATTTTTCGCGCCAGGCCTTGTACACGCTCATCAACAACATCAAGGAAATCAAGGCCGACCATAACGCCGACCTGGCCATCGAGGGCATCGTGGTGAACCAGTTCCAGCCGCGCGCCAACCTGCCGCAGCGCATGGTCGAGCAGCTCACGGAAGAAGGTTTGCCGGTGTTTGCCAACAAGCTGTCGAGTTCGATCCGCATCCGCGAATCGCACGAGCGCAATCTTCCGATGATCCATCTCGACCGCAATCACAAGCTGAGCCAAGAGTACCTGGCGTTGTATGGAGAGTTGCGCGGCGCGTGAGCGGTCTGGATCAAGGCTGCGGCGCGGTGCTACAATGATTAACCCCGGGGAGAAAATCATGTCCAAGCTCAGCTTACGAAAACTCTCGCAGCCAGGTCAGTTCCAGACAAAGCGGTCGGAAGCGGAAGATCTGGCCACATTTCGATCAGTCGTTACGGCACTCAAGCGTAACCCCGACAGACTGAGAAACGTCGTGACAAAAGCTGGCATTACCACCCCCGCCGGCAACCTGAAAAAAGCGTATAAAAGCTGATGAATTTCGGTTCTCGCTATGAACTTCTGCCAAGTTTCCTCATCGGATTTCACGGCACCGATCTGAAGACGTCCGAGAATATCCTGAAGGGAAAGAGTCATCTTGTCGCAAGCGAAAACGACTACGATTGGCTGGGACACGGGATTTATTTCTGGGAATATAGTCCCCTCCGGGCAGAACACTTTGTAAGCGAAAAATTCAAATGGCAAGGCCGCAAGGAAAAGGTTGCGGTCGTGGGCGCCATCATCGATCCAGGACTATGTTTGAACCTGCTGGATGCCAAGGGGCTAAGCTATCTTGAAGGCGGTTATGACGCGTTGCTGACCGCGCGCGGCGGAGAGGAATTTTTGCCGAAAAATGGTGAGGGCAAGGAACTGTGGAAACGCCAGTTGGACTGCGCTGTGATTAACATGGTGCATGAACTAAGAGCCGTCACCCAAACCAAGGATTGGCAGCAAGAGAACCCAGGAATTCCCCCTCTTCCAGCATACAACACGGTACGCGGCGCTTTTTGGGAAGGGGGACCGATTTATCCCGGTGCCCGCATCGAGAAAAAGAACCATGTGCAAATCTGCGTGCGAGATTCCGCAAATATCATCGGTTACTTCAGGCCTATTCCAGACGAACAGTAGCATGCGGCGGCACCGCCTCCGCCCCGTGCGCGGCGCCCATGCCCAGCCCTATCCCCATCCCACCGCCGCCGCCCTGGTTGTTACCGCCACCTTTATTCCCGGACTTGTCGCCATCATCCTTGTTGCGCCCCGCGCCGCCGCCTTGCGTACGCGTGGGTCCCTGCAACGGGATCACCACGTCAGCCGGTATCGGCCCCAGGTCGAGCGCGCTGCGGATAAAGCTGCGCAGGCTGACCACCAGTTCCGCCGTGTGGATCGGGCGGCCCGCTGCCAGGTCGGCCGCTGCCTGGCCGGCCAGCCGGCAGTGCTCTTCGGTGCCAAGCAGCAGGATGTCGGCCAGCGCGGCCTCGACCGCATCGCGGATGCGGCGTGAACGGTCGGAACTGGCGGCCGCATCGTCGGGCGGCGCGTCCGGTGCCGGCGCGCGGTTGCGCAAGTCGCGCAGGTGGGTGGGATCGACCGTCAGTTGCCCGGTAAACGAACCGCCCAGGGTGCGATAGGCAGCCATCAGGGTTTTTACGCGCTCGTTGATCTGGCGGTTCATCCGTTCTCGACGTTGCTGGATGGTTTGCATCACCAGGATGCGGATGCCCACGCCCAGCAAGGTCACCAAGGCCAGCCCGACGAGAGTCGTCATCGCTGCTTGCCACGAACTGAAATCCATATACCGCATGCCGGCCTCGTCTGTCATTGCACTGCGAACCAGTGTACCGGGTCCGATGGCGCTGTATGTATGGTGGCGAACACTAGCGCCTGTCAATTTCCTTTATCCTGAGGAAAATTTATGCTGAGAAATTGTCTACGCTGCCCAACGGGTTAGCCGAGCCCCGCCCTTCGTGGCGCAGGCGCTGGCTGCTGCCGTTCCGACATCAGCGCAATCCATTTCCCAGGAAGGATATCCATGAACTCCCCCACTGCTCCAACACCCGCGCCGCCCGATACCAAGGAAAGCCGCTTCGTTTTCAAGGTGGCCATTGCCGCCACCATGGGCGCGCTGGCGTTCGGCTATGACACCGGCGTCATCTCGGGCGCGCTGCCCTTCATGACCACGGCGCCGGAAGCCGGCGGCCTCGGCCTGACGCCAGTAACCGAAGGCATCGTCACATCGGCCCTGGTGTTCGGCGCCGCGATTGGTTCGCTGATGGCCGGTTCGCTGTCGGACAAATACGGCCGCCGCACCACGCTGATGGGCCTGGCGCTGGTGTTCCTGATCGGCGTGCTCGGCACCACGCTCGCGCCATCGGTGAGCATCATGGTGGCGATGCGCTTTGTGCTCGGACTTGCCGTCGGTGGCGCGTCGTCCACGGTGCCGGTGTTTATCGCCGAGATGGCCGGACCCAGCCGGCGTGCCAGGCTGGTCAGCCAGAACGAGTTGATGATCGTCAGCGGCCAGTTGATCGCATACATCCTCAACGCTGCGCTCGCGCATTTTTCCGGCTCGCCGCACGTCTGGCGCTACATGCTGGCGATTGCCGCCGTGCCTGCCATCCTGCTGGGGCTGGGCATGTTGCTGGTGCCGGCATCGCCACGCTGGCTGGCCAGCAAGAACCGCATGAAAGAAGCGCGCGCCGTGCTCGAACAAATCCGCTCGACCGACAAACAGATCGAATTGGAACTGGCCGAGATGGTCAAGCTCAACAAGATTGAACATGAACAGGTAGGCTGGTCTGCCGTGCTCGGTACGCCGTGGATCCGCAAGCTGCTGTGGATCGGCATCGGCCTCGGCTTCGTGGCCCAGTTCACCGGCGTGAACGCCTTCATGTATTTCACGCCGATCATTTTGAAGTCCACCGGTCTCGGCACCAACGCCGCCTTGACGGCCACCATCGGCAACGGCGTGGTGGCGCTGATCGCCACCTTTATCGGCATCTGGCTGATTGGCAGACACGGACGCCGGCCGATGCTGCTCACCGGCCTCAGCTTTGTCATCGCGACCCAGGCTGCGCTGGGCGCGGTGCTGCTGTTCATGCCGGAGGGGCCGCTGAAAAGCTATGCCGCCCTGGCCTGCATCCTGTGCTTCCTGCTGTTCATGCAGATGCTGATTTCGCCCGTGTACTGGCTGCTGATGTCGGAACTGTTCCCGATGCACCTGCGCGGCGTGCTGACCGGCACGGCCGTGGCTTGCCAATGGGTGTTCAACGGCCTGGTGGCGCTGCTGTTCCCGGCCGCAATGGCGCAGTTCGGCAGCGCGACGTTCTTCGTGTTTGCCGGCATCAATGTGCTGTCGCTGATTTTTGTGGCCACTTGCTTGCCCGAGACCAAGGGTAAGTCGCTGGAAGGGCTGGAGAAATTCCTGCAGAAAGAACTGACGCCAGCCACCTGAACACGGTAACCCAGAAGAACACGCCAACCGCTGCCGGTTGGCGTTTTTGTTTTCTGACGGTGAGTGCAGCGCCGCAGATAGTGGCTGGTAACAAATCGGGCCAGGAAAGCTGCTAGGCCGGCAGCGCCGTGTGTGGCCGCCCGGCCGCACGCACCGGCGCCCGGCCATCCGCATCGAGCTGGAACTGGCTGACGATCTGCGCCAGTTCGCGCGCCTGTTCCTGCATCGATTCGGCGGCGGCCGCCGCTTCTTCCACCAGGGCGGCGTTTTGCTGGGTGACGGCATCCATCTCCGTGACGGCCTGGTTGATCTGCTCGATGCCCTGCCCCTGTTCGGCGCTGGCGGCGGCAATGTCGCCCATGAGGGTGGTCACGCCGCGAATGCTGTCCACTACCTCGGCCATGGTCTGCCCGGCGTTTTCCACCAGCGCACTGCCGGTGCTGACCTGCTGCACCGAGGCGTTGATCAGCGTGGTGATTTCCTTGGCGGCCGCGGCCGAGCGGTGCGCCAGGTTGCGTACCTCGGTGGCCACCACGGCGAAGCCGCGGCCCTGCTCGCCGGCGCGCGCCGCTTCCACGGCCGCGTTCAGGGCCAGGATATTGGTCTGGAACGCGATGCTGTCGATCACGCTGATGATGTCGGCCACCTTGCCCGACGAAACGCGGATTGCCTGCATGGTGTCCACCACGCTCGCGACCACGGCGCCGCCGCGCACCGCCATGTCCGAAGCATGCACCGCCTTTTGACGTGCGTCCTGGGCATTGTCGGCGTTGTGCCGGACGGTGGACGTCAGCTCCTCCATCGACGACGCGGTTTCTTCCAGCACGCTGGCCTGCTGCTCGGTGCGGGCCGACAGGTCCTGGTTGCCGCTGGCGATCTGGCTCGATGCCGAGGCTATCGTTTCGGTGCCGCCGCGCACGCGGCTGACGATCTGCTGCAGGCTGCCGCTCATGGCATGCAGCGCCTGCAGCAGCTGGCCGGTTTCGTCGCGCGTGGCCTGGTAACGACGCGTGCGCAGGTCGCCCGCTGCCACGGCCTCGGCCAGGCTTACCGCCTGCACGATGGGCCGGGTGACCGAGCGCGTGATCACCCAGGCGCCGGTGGCGCCGCAGCCCAGTGCCAGCACGCACAGCAGCAGAGCGGTAAAGCGGGTGGCGTCGACACGGGCACCGATATCGGTCATGGCGTCGCGGGCAAGGTCTTTTTGCAGCGTGGCCAGCCCGCCGATGGTGGTCTGCAGGGCGTCGAGCGCCGGCAGCGTGGTGCCGATCAGCGCGGCGCTCGCTTCATCGCGCTTGCCCTCGGCCAGCAGCGCGCTGACGCTGGAAAACGACTGCACGTACCGGGCGCGGTCGGTCTTGAACTGCGCCAGCAAGCTCTTGCCTTCAGGGCGGTAGATCAGCCGGTCGAGCACGGCCACGGCATCGGTAATGATTTTTTTATTCGCCTCGATCTTGGCGCGCACGCCGCCCGCATAAGCGGCGTCGGGGGCCATGAACAGTTCCATCGTGTAGCGCGCATTGCTGCGGGTGGTGGCATCGATCAGCGCCACGGCGTCGGCCTTCACCATATCCTGGTGTACGATCTGCTGGCTGCGTTCGCCGATACCGCCGATCTGCGTCACCGAAATCAGCGCCTGCACGGCCATCATCAGCAGCACTGCCCCAAAGCACAGCCCCAACCGGGTACCGATCTTCATATCCTTGATGCGCATTCCATCCTCCGTTTTACGCTGTCCCGCCAGCGGAACATGAAAACGATGTTAATCACTGAATTAACGTGCCGCAATGGATGGCCGTTCATTTCGCTGAAATATTCCGCAATGCAACAACGGTGCTGACGCCCCCGATTGCGCAGTTCATCCCGCGCCAGGCGCCGTCTGTCGCAGGGCGCACCTGCAGCGAGCAAACAGCGCTACCATCGGCTGGCGCATGCAAAATTGCCATGCTTAACCTTCCGCCACTTCCACGAGGTCCCCATGCACCGCTTTGTCCGACACGTTCTGCCTGCTCTGCTGCTTGCCAGCGTCCTGCCTGCCTACGCCCAGGCGCCGGCCACTACCGTCACCGATGTGCCGCTGATCGAACGCGCCAAAATCTTCGGCAACCCCAGCAAGTCCGGCGCGAATATCAGCCCGGACGGCAAGTGGTTGTCATGGATCGCTCCGCGCGATGGCGTACTCAACGTATGGGTGGCGCCATCCAACGACCTGGCCAGGGCCAAGCCGCTGACGGACGAAAAGACCCGGCCGATCCGCAACAGCTTCTGGTCGCCCGATTCGCGCACCGTGCTGTTCATCCAGGACAAAGGCGGCGATGAAAACTTCCTGCTGTATGGCGTCGATGCAGTCAGCGGCAAGCAGACCAACTACACGCCGTTCGACAAAACCCGCGTGCAGATCGTCAATATCAGCAGCAAGGTCAAGGACCGCATCCTGATCGGCCTGAACAACCGCGATCCAAAGTGGCACGATGTCCACAGCCTCGACCTGAAAACCGGCAAGCTCACGCTGGTGCAGCAAAACGACGGCTACGCCGGCTTCCTGGCCGACGAACAACTGCAGCTGCGCCTGACCATGAAGCCGCGTCCCGACGGCGGCGCCACCTATTACCGTATGGCGGACGGCAAGATCGAACCTACGCCCGTCACCGAGGTGGGCCTCGACGATTCGCAGACCACGGCGCCGCTCGGCTTTACTACCGACGGCAAGACCTTGTACTGGACCGATTCGCGCAACCGCAATACCTCGGCGCTGCTGGCGCAGGACGTTGCCAGCGGCAAGACCAGCGTGGTGGCCGAAGATCCGCGCGCCGACATTTCAAACGCCCTGCAGGACCAGCGCACCGGCCGCGTGCTGGCCTACGGCGTCGATTACCTGAAACAGGAATACGTACCGCTCACCAACGAGCTGAAAGCCGACCTGGACTTCCTGAAGAAAAACATCAAGGGCCAGTTCGTCATCTCATCGCGCAACGAAGCCGACGACAAGTGGCTGGTCACGGTCGATACCGTCACCGCCCCCTCGTCCACCTGGCTGTATGACCGCAAGGCCAAGAAGCTGAGCCAGCTGTACGTGAGCCGGCCCGAACTGGAAGGCGCGCCGCTCACTGCCATGTATCCGCAGGAAATCAAGGCGCGCGACGGCCTGACGCTGGTGTCGTACCTGACCCTGCCCAAGGCGGCTGATCCGGCCGGTACGGGCAAGGCCGCCAAGCCGGTGCCGCTGGTCTTGCTGGTGCACGGCGGCCCGTGGGCGCGCGACCGCTACGGTTACAACAGCACCCACCAGTGGCTGGCCAATCGCGGCTACGCGGTGCTGTCGGTGAACTATCGCGGCTCCACTGGCTTTGGCAAGAATTTCATTTCCGCCGCCGACCTGCAATGGGGCCGCAAGATGCACGACGACCTGATCGACGCGGTGGATTGGGCCGTCAAAAGCGGTGTGACCACGGCCGACAAGGTGGCCATCATGGGCGGCTCGTATGGCGGCTATGCCACGCTGGCCGGACTGACATTTACGCCCACCACGTTTGCGTGCGGCGTCGATATCGTGGGGCCGTCCAACCTGTTCACGTTGCTGCAAACCATCCCGCCGTACTGGGAAGCGGGCAAGCAGCAGTTTTATAAACGCATGGGCGATCCCACCACCGACGATGGCAAAGCGCTGCTCAAGGAACGCTCGCCGCTTAACTATGCCGCCGATATCCAGCGGCCGCTGCTGATCGGCCAGGGCGCCAACGATCCGCGCGTGAATGTGCGCGAGTCGGTGCAGATCGTCGAGGCGATGAAGGCGCGGAATATTCCGGTGACGTACGTGGAGTTCCCTGATGAAGGCCACGGTTTTGCGCGGCCGGTCAATAACATCGCCTTCATGGCGGTTACCGAGAATTTCCTCGGCAAATGCCTGGGCGGCCGCGCCGAGGCGATTGGCGGCACCATCAAGGCGTCGACCGCGCAGGTGAAGGATGGCGCGCAGTTCGCGCCGGGGTTGGTGGAGGCGTTGAAGTAATCTTGAAACCGTCATCCCCGCGAACGCGGGGATCCATAACCCCGTTGAGTCGTATTGGCCGAGCGCGAAGCTGCCACGGCTTTGATGTTCTATGGATCCCCGCGTGCGCGAGGATGACGGAGCAGCGGTTACCTGGTGGCCTTGCTCCGATAGTAATCCGCCAGCACCCCGAACGCCTGCTTGCGCACGCCGGTTTCCGACATCAATCCCTTGCGGTTCCAGCCGTTCTGGAATACCGGGTGTTCGCGCCGTGGCGACTGGAAGTCTTTTAAAATCCATGGCGACAGGCCGCGCAGCGTGGGCAACTGTTCCGCCATCGCCAGGGTCTGGCGGTAGTATTCGGCCTGGTATTCCTCGGTAAATTTTTTCATGCCGTCGTTGCGGTAGCCGGCCAGCGCATCGGCGCCGAATTCGGACAGGATCAGCGGCCGGTCGGGCGGCAGCTTCCACTTCAGGCCGGGCAACGCGGCCAGCGTGTCGCCACCATACCAGCCGGCGTAGGTGTTTACGGCCAGCACGTCGAGCTTGTCGACCAGCGGGTCGATGATTTCGGTCACCTCTTCACCATTGACCTTGTGCCGCTCCACCAGCAGCGCGGCGCTTACCAGCCGGGTGGGGTCGAGCGCGCGCACGTTGTCGGCCATGGCGCCGTGGAAGGCGGTGCGCGCGGGCGACACCGGCGTCTCGTTCCCCACGCTCCACAACACCACGGCAGCGCGGTTGCGGTCGCGATAAATGGTTTCCGCCTGCATCGCCAGCGCCTTGTGCAACACGGCCGGGTTCTCCCAGTCCACGGTCCAGTACACGGGAATTTCACTCCACACCAACAAGCCCATTTCGTCGGCCAGGCGCAGCGTGGTTTCCGCGTGCGGATAGTGCGACAGCCGCACATAGTTGGCGTTCAGGCCGTACTTGATTTCGCTGAGCAGTGCACGCGACGCCTGTTCCGTCATGTTGCGGGCCGGGTTGGAACCGAACTCTTCTTCGTGCAGCGAAATGCCGCGCAAAAAGATCGGTTTGCCGTTGAGCAGGATTTCGTTACCCTTGACGGCTATCGTGCGGAAACCGATACGGTCGCGCACAGCATCGGTTGCGGTGGAGAAGCGCACGTCGTACAGCCTGGGCGTATCGGGCGACCAGCGTTCCAGCCCGGCCGGCGCCTGGATGGCAAACTGGGCGCGGCCGCTGGCATCGGTGGTGGCGCTGGCCGTGGCCAGGTTGCCGATCGCCACCTTGACCAGTTGCCCGGCCGCCCCCTGGCCTTGCAGTTGCACGGCGCCGGTAATGCGGCCGTCCAGGCCCAGCGCGAGGGTGGCGTCGTCGATGAACGTGGCCGGCGTGAAGATCAGCCGCACCGGCCGGGTGATGCCGCCGTACAGGTCCCAGTCGGTGATCGCGGTGGGAATGGCCTGGGCATCGTGGGTGGAATCGACACCGACCGTCAAGCGGTTGTCGCCGCTGCGCAGCAGGTCGGTAACTTCCAGCACGAACGGCGTGAAGCCGCCTTCGTGGCGGCCGACTTCCTTGCCGTTCAGGTACACATAAGCGCGGTAGTTGACGGCCTCGAAGCGCAAAAAGGCGCGCTTGCCATCCTGCTTGCTGGCGTTGAATTTACGCTGGAACCACACCAGGCCGTCGTAATAGCGCAGGGTGGGCGTGGCCGCGTTCCAGGCGCCGGGTATGCTGATCTGGGCGCTGCGGTCGAGGTCGAACTCGAAGAATTCCACGCCGCCCTTCGCTTCCTGGGCGGCAATGTCGATATCGCGGTAGCGCTGCATGCGCGACTTGGCCACCCACCCGTTGATGTCGTTCAGGCCGGTGCGATACAGGTCTTTCGAATACGTCCACTGGCCGGACAGGTCGACGCTGTCGCGCGATTGCGCGGCAGTCAGCAGCACGGCCGGACGCAGGCTGGCAGGGGTGGCAGCAGCGGCTATCCCGAGATGGAACACGATGCACAAGGCGGTAAGAAGTTTTTTCATCGTCGTCAAAAATAAAGGTGTGGTTAGCGTAGCAGGCCGGCCGCGCGCGCCGCTTCGTCGAGGGTATCACCGACCAGCGCCATGTTCTGGATCGCGGCCAGCCCCCATTGCGCCGCGCCGTTGGTGCCGATATTCGGCTGCTCGGTCAGCGGGCGCAGGGTGGCGCTGCCCCCGATGCGGCGCGGCGCATCGCGCGCGGCGTTCTGCGCAAAGTCGGCGCCGAAAAATTCGCGCCAGGTGCGCAGCGCCAGTGCACGGTCGCGCTCGTGGTAGGCCGCGTAGGCAGTCATGCGCGAATTGGTGTTGGTCATGCCGCGTCCGCCCGGGTCGCGGCCCAGCAGCGCCACCAGGTCGGCCTTGGGGGCGTTGTAGGCACGGCAGTAGGCCAGCCAGGTCTTGCGATAGGCCGGCACGTCCACCAGCGCCAGCAGTTCCGAGTTCATTTCCACCACGCCGAACACGCCGTTCAGGTTGGAGAAGTGGACACCGTCGCCGGCGCCGCCAAACTTGCCGGTCTTCGGGTCGTACGGCGCGGCCGCCGCGAACCAGCCGCGCGGGAGGCCGCCAATGGTCTGCATGCCGTTGACGATCTTGTCGCGCCAGCGCGTGTTGCCAGTGCGCTCCCACTCGGCCAGCCACGCCGCGATCAGCGCACCCCACACGGTGCCGAACGAGGCGTTGACGTTGCCGGGTGCGGCTGCCGTTGCATCCCCCGGCTTCAGCTTGCGCGCGATATCGACCTTGTGCAGGTCGGCGTCGGACTCCAGCAGTTCGCGCATCAGGTCGCCGGCGCGCTCGTCGGCCGTGAGGAAATAATAGATACGCCGGTACGCGGCATTGGACACCCGCGGCTGCTTCGACGAATCGGACCAGTGCTGCACGCCGTGGCGCGTGCCGAAGCCCTTGAACCTGCCCAGGTGATACACGTCCACCTCGCCGGTGTGGCGCGTCATCGCCTCGGCCAGCCGGAACAGGTCAGCGCGGCCGGTGCGCAGGTAGCTGTACCACAGCCACAGGTCGCTGGACAATTCCGAGTTGTCCCAGGCGTAGCCGCCGATATCGTAGCGCCACATGTGGCGGTCGTTGTCGTACGCGTGCATCACGTCGCCGTAATTCCAGAAGCCGTACCAGCGGTGCTGCTCCACTTCGCGCAGGTACTGGTCCAGTTGCGCGGCCAGCCGTTCTTCCAGCAGGCGCCGGCCCGGCGTGCCGGTATCGACCACGTCCCAGTCGCCGAACACCGCGCATTGATGGATGCGCTCGGGCGCCAGCACCAGCCGCGCCGGATTGGCCACCTGCTCGGCCATGTCCGCCAAGGCCTGGTGCGACGGCGTGGCACGCAGCGCCCATAGTTGCAGCTCGCTGGTGCGCGCCACGCCGGTGGCCGAGTCCCAGCCTTCCTCGTAATCTTCGTACGTGATATTCAGCCCGGCGATTTGCTTTGCGTGGGTATCCATGCCGTTGGCGGCGCGGTATGGCCGCATGTCGAGCGCCGGCGCCGCTGGCGAATACAGCCACGCGGTGATCTCGGCCAGCGGGCTGGCGGCATGGCGCACGTCGAGCCGGGTGGTGGCGCGCTGCCAGAAATCGCGCAAACCCAGCGCCACGCCGCCCGTCGCGCCGCCCACGTAAGCCAGCCCCTTGCTGCGGGTACCGGCGTTGGCATCGATCCAGGCCTGGCCGGCGGCCGTGCGCTTGCGCAGGATAAAACCGTCGGCGCTCAGCTGAGACAAGGAAAAATCGTTCCACTCCGGTATCCACGGCATGCCGTCCTGCACCGTCTGCGCCATGCCGGCCAGCGGCGGCAACGCCTGGCCCGCCACTTGCGCAGCGCGGAACGCGGCGCCGGGGTCACGACGCAGGCCGGTAACGGGCCGCACGGCTTCGCCCCAGATGCCCACGTCTTCGCCGGCAAAACGAATGTGGCGGTCGTAGCTGGCGTCTTGCATCGGTACCTGGGCGGTGACGGCCAGGCCGCAAATGAAATCCTGTTTGGCGTCGCCGTCGAACACGAAACTGTGGACGATGCGCACGCTGTCCGAGCCGGCATAAAAATACAGCCGCACAGAGAACGGCAACCATGCCCTGCCCTCGCCGCTGTGCATGCCGTCGAGCTTGAGCGTGGCACGCACCGGCCCGGTCTGCTCCACCGTCACCTGATCGACGCGGCTGGTGTAGCGCTGGCGTGTCACTGTTCCAGTCTCGTCGGGTTCCGGCCCATCCTGGCGCAGCGCCAGCAGCTTGACGTTTTGCACGATGGTGCGGCCGCCGCGCGTGGCGCTGGCGATCAGGTGTTCGCCGCCGGTGGGGATGGTCCACACGGTGTCGCCCACGGTGACGGTCATCAGCGCCGGAGTCTGCCTGACCGTTACTGCGCTGGCGCCTGCGGCGGCGGGAGCGCCGTTTTCCAGCCGCCAGCCGTCGGCAGGGGCGCCGCCGGCCACCGCGTGCGCGGTCCACTTGAGTGAGCCGTCGGGCCAGTAGGCCAGCGGCCATGACTGCATCGGCACTCCATCGGCGCCGCCCAGCCGCCATGGCAGCGGTCCCGTGGCCGGAGCATGGACGGCGCCACGCGGCCATGGCACGCCCAGGGTGGCGCCTTCAAAACGGGCCGGCGGCTTGCCGTCGAGCCAGCGCAACACGGTGCCGGCCAGCGGCCGCGCCTTGCCGCCATCGTTGGCGGTGGCGGCGTACGCGGTGCCGAACACGCCGGGCGCGGCGGCCAGAACGGCGGCACTGGCGGCCGATTGCATGAATTGCCGGCGCGACGCCAGGCGGGACAAACAAGCGGGCATCATGGTCACGGCTGCGTCTCACTGAAATATTAGTATTAAAGCGAGTATAGGCAAATCGCCGTGCCGTGATCGCCGGGCGGCGAAATAATCACCGGCTTGCCCATTACGGCCCGCCGCGTAGTGGGAAAAATTTGATATAGAGCAAAGAATTGGCGGGCAGTCGTCCCTAGAATGCGCAGCTTTGCTCCCACGTCATGGTCAAAGCTCCCGAACTCCTCCTTCCTGCCGGATCATTGGCGAAGATGCACGCCGCCTTCGATTTCGGCGCCGACGCCGTCTATGCCGGCCAGCCGCGCTACAGCCTGCGCGTGCGCAATAACGACTTTTCCACCCTGCAGGCGCTGCAGCAAGGCATCGCTGGCGCCCACGCGCGCGGCAAGCAGTTTTTTGTCGCCAGCAATATCTTCGCCCACAACGCCAAGCTGAAAACCTATTTGCGCGACATGGAACCGGTAATTGCCATGCGGCCCGATGCGCTGATCATGGCCGATCCCGGCCTCATCATGATGGTGCGCGACAAATGGCCGGAAGTGCCGGTGCACCTGTCGGTGCAGGCCAATGCCGTCAACTGGGCCGACGTGAAATTCTGGCACCGCATGGGCCTCACGCGCGTGATCCTGTCGCGCGAACTGTCGCTGGACGAGATTGAAGAAATTCGCCAGCAATGTCCGGACATGGAACTTGAAGTGTTCGTCCATGGCGCGCTGTGCATTGCCTACTCGGGCCGCTGCCTGCTGTCCGGCTACTTCAACCACCGCGACCCGAACCAGGGCACGTGCACCAACTCCTGCCGCTGGGACTACAAGGTGCAGCACGCTGCAGAAGACGCCAGCGGCGATCTGGGCGCCATGACCGTGATACCGCTGCACTTCGAGCAGGCGTTGCAGCAAGCCCGCCAGCCATTCTCGAACCTGCACCAGCAGCCGCGCCATCCATTGGCCGACCAGCCGTACCTGATCGAGGAAACCGGCCGCCCCGGCCAGCTGATGCCGATCCTCGAAGATGAACACGGCACTTACATCATGAACTCGAAAGACTTGCGCGCGGTGGAGCACATTGCGCGGCTGGTGGCCATTGGCGTCGATTCGCTGAAGATCGAAGGGCGCACCAAGTCGCTTTATTATGCGGCACGGACCGCGCAGGTATATCGCCAGGCCATCGACGACGCGGTGGCCGGCCGGCCCTTCGACACCGGCTTGCTGGGCCAGTTGCAGGGGCTGGCCAATCGCGGTTACACCGACGGCTTTTACCAGCGCCACCACACCCAGGCGCACCAGAACTATATGCGCGGCGCGTCCGAAGCGCACCGCAGCCAATACGTGGGCGATGTGCTCGACGTGCAGGACGGCTGGGCCCGCATTGATGTGAAGAATCGTTTTGCCGTGGGCGACCGCATCGAAGTGGTACACCCGGGCGGCAACCGCGACATCACGATTGCGCGCATGCGCAACGCCGACGGTGCCGAGATCGGCGTGGCGCCCGGCAGCGGCCACCAGGTGCGCATCGAGCTCGATGCGGCGCTCGACCGCGGCTTGCTGGCGCGTTACCTGTGATGGGCGCGCGCGGTCAACGCCGCTTGGTGATGACAACCTCGAGATACTCTGCAGGCAGCACCAGCGAGTGCGCGCCCGCGACGTTGCAGCGATCGAGCAAGGCCGTGAGTTCGGCAGTAAGCGCCTGCTGGCCGGCATCGTCGAGCGCAGCGTAGGCCTTGTGGGTGGGACCGTAAAACTCGCGGAACACCTGCAACCAGTGCTGCGCCGAGGCATAGCGGAAGTTGAACAGCTTGCGAGCGATGTCGATGCGGTGCGCGGCGCCGCCGAACAGCGCGCGCAGGTGTTCTTCGGTGCCCCACAGCAGCGGCGACTGCACGCCGGCCGGCGGCGGCACCAACGCCCCCACGGTCTGGAAGATTTGGCCGAGCAGGCCGGCCGGCGTCCAGTTGGCCAGGCCGATCCTGCCGCCGGGACAGACCACGCGCAGCATCTCGGCTGCCGTGCGCGCATGGTCGGGCGCGAACATGGCGCCAAACGTGGACAGGGCCACGTCGAAGCGGCCATCGGCAAACGGCAGTTGTTCGGCGTCGGCCTCGCGGAACTCGATGTCGAGGCCTTCGGCGGCGGCACGGCGCCGGCCCTTGTCGAGCAGCGCCGGCACGTAGTCGGTGGACGTGACGCGGGCAAAGCGGCGCGCTGCCGCCAGCGACGCGTTGCCATTGCCGGCGGCGATGTCGAGCACCTGTTCGCCGGCGCGGATGTCAGCCGCTTCGGCCAGGGTTTCACCCACGATTTGCAAGGTGACGCCGATCACGGCGAAGTCGCCGCTGGCCCAGGTGGCTTGCTGGCGTTGCTTGATGGCGGCGAGGTCGGGCGCGGTGGTATGCATGATGGTCTCCTGGCGTGTGGTAGCGGGGTGGGTAGCGGGGTGGATCTCGGAGTTGGACCACCGGCGCTGGCGCGCGTTCCATCGCCAGGTTCAATCGACCGCGTAAACGGTATATACTGGCCTCACATGAAGATTCCCTGCACCTGCGCGCCACACCCCCACCGCCCCCGCTACCTGGGCCGGTTGCCGGTGGCCGCGCGCTTTGCCGCCTCGGCCAGGAATCTCGCTCGCCTTTCCCTCGCTCGGTAAGTAGAAACCTCACGGTTCTCCGCCTGCCGAGCCGCTTCACCCACCCCTTGTCATCCGCCGCATCGCCCTGTGGGCCCCGCCGGCACGCGTACGTACTTTTACTCAACTGGAGTCATCCATGAAACCGCACATCACTGTTTCCACACTCGATATCGAACGGCTGGAAGCCCTGTTCGACGCCCTGCCGTCCGCCACCGCCGAGGCCAATGCCGGCCTGCTCGAAGAACTGGGCCGCGCCAAAGTGGTGGAGCCGGAACAGATGCCGCCCAACGTGGTGACCATGCGCTCGCAAGTGCGCTTCGCCATCGCCCAGCCGCCCCAGGAACTGTGCCTGACGCTGGCGTATCCGAAAGACATGGCCGAACTCGACGACGGCATCTCGATCCTCACCCCGATCGGCACCGCGCTGCTGGGCCTGTCCACCGGCGATCGCATCGACTGGCCCCTGGCCGACGGCCAGGTCAGCACGCTGACCATCCTCGACGTCCCGTATCAACCCGAACGCGCCGGCGAAATCTTCCGCTAGCACTTCGGGGTCAGTGCCGACATTCGGACACGGCCTCATCAGCTAACAGCTGGGTTCGTGTCCGAATGCCGGCACTGACCCCGAATTTATTTGCAGGCGGGGGACGGGTTGGCGGCGGGGCCGGCCTTGGTTTGGGCGATGAACGGGATGGTGCCGTCGGCGTTGTACTGGAACTCTTCCACCGCGACCGAGCGGCGGTATTCGCCGCCGCCCGGCAGTTCGGCGTTGTGGTACACGATGTAGGACTTGCCGTTGAACTCCACGAACGCGTGGTGTACGGTGCCGGTGTGCAGGTTCTTGTCCATGATCTTGCCGCGATAGCGCCATGGTCCGGTGATCTTGTCGCTGGTGGAGTACACGGTGTACTCGGGCCAGTCGCGCGAGTACGACAAATAATACGTGCCGCCGCGCTTGTGGACATACGGCGCTTCGGTGAACTGCGGCAAGCCGTCGGTATAAATCTGGCTGTCGAGCTCGATCATATTGCGCTTGATCTTGGCGTACTTGAGCACCTGGTTGCCCCAGAACATCCAGGCCTGGCCATCGTCGTCGAGGAAGATGCCGGGGTCGATATCGTCCCAGCCGATATCGGTCTGCAAGGTCATGCTGTTGGTGATCAAGGGCTTGCCGATGGCGTCGCGGAACGGTCCCAGCGGGCTGTCGGCCACGGCCACGCCGATGGCCTTGGCCTTGGCCGCCCGTTCGGTGACGGTGGCAAAGAACCAGTACTTGCCGTCGCGCTTGATGATGTCGCTGGCCCACGCCGAACCGCTGGCCCAGGCGAACACGTCATAGCGCAGCGCGGTGCCGTGCGCGGTCCAGTGCTGCATATCGCAGGTGGAATACACGAGCCACTCGTTCATCACGTACTTGGTGCCCTCGGGCGGCGGCAGCGCCTCGTCGCGGCCCGCGTACAGGTACACGCGGCCGTTGTCCACCAGCGTGGCCGGATCGGCCGTGAATGTATCGGCAAACAGCGGGTTGCCCGCCTGCGCCATTCCTGCTGCGGCCATGGCAAACAGTGCGGCAGCCATCGTGTAGGTCTTGATCAAGTGGAGTCTCCGGTGAATGTGTGCAAAATTTAACACGCGCGCAGCGCGGCAAATACGCAACCGCCTGACCAGTTCACGCGCCAGGTAGGATATAGTGTCCTGGCCGCACACTCCCGTTGCACTTACCTTACAAGCGAGGTCCTTCCCATGAAAAAACTGTTCGTTGCCGGCTTGCTGCTGGCGTTTGGCGGTGCGGCGTTTGCCGCCGAGCCAACTGTCCAGCAAAACAAGATGAAAACCTGTAATGCGGATGCGGTGGGCAAAAAAGGCGATGAACGCAAGGCGTTCATGAAGCAATGCCTGAGCGCAAAGGCGCCAGCGGCGGAAGCGCCCAAGCTGACGCAGCAGGACAAAATGAAAAAATGTAATGGCGACGCCGCCGGCAAAAAAGGCGACGAGCGCAAGACCTTCATGAAGGAATGCCTGAGCGGAAAATAAGCGGTACCGCGCCATAACGCCTGCCGCAGCCCCCGCTGCGCCAGGCTTTTTTTTTATCGATTATAAAATTGCCACTCTGGCACAAAAATTGCTCTGCACATACCTTTTTGTGATCGACCAAAAGTTATGAACGCAAACCAACTACCGCGTTCGGACATGTTTCTACCCTACATGCCGGACGTTGCGCGCTGCGAGCTGTCGCTGCGCGAACTGAATCAGATGTGGCAACTTATCGAATCGTCCGCCAAGATGAACTGCCCGGCCGAGGCACGGCTGCTGCTGCCGGCCATGGTGGCCACGCGCACCGGTTTCGCGCACCTGGAACAGGCACTGATCGCCAACCTGGTGCAGGAAAAGGTGCGCCACGTGCTGGCCAATCTCGGCACCCAGGCCCGCTATGCGATCGACATCCTGGTGCGCAATCTGTTCGAGCGCACCGCCGACGTGGGCTTCCTGGCCACCGACGCCGACTTGTGCGCGTTCGTGGCGAACCACGACGACGCCAACCATGCCGCGCTCGACGCCGCGCGCCAGCGCCTGGCCGCCTACCGCGACAAGTACACGGTGTACGACGAAATCCTGCTGCTCGATACCGCCGGCCGGGTGCTGGTGCAGGCCGACATGACCACGCCGGTCACCAGCAGCAGCGATGCGCTGCTGGCCGCCACGTTGGCCACCGACGGTTACGTGGAAACCTTCCGCGCCACCGATCTGCGTCCGGGCAAAACCCGCGCACTCGTGTACTCGCACCGCATGCGCGATCCGCGCACCGGCGAACCGGCGGGGGTGCTGTGCCTGTGCTTCAATTTCGAGCAGGAGATGGACGCCATCTTCGCCGCCTACCGCGATCCGTCGCACCGCGCCAACATGCTGCTGCTCGACGCCCAGGACCGCGTCATCAGCAGCGCCGATCCGCTGTGGATACCGGCCGGCGTGCAGGTGCCGGTCAATCCCGATGGCGCCGCGCGGCCGTTGATGTTCGGCGGCCGCGAATACCTGGTGCGCACGTTCAGCTCCGCCTGTTACCAGGGCTATCCCGGCCCGGCCGGCTGGAAGGCGCAGCTGATGCTGCCGCTGGAGCTGGCGTTCCGCGACCGCGGCGGCGAGGCGCTGGGCGGCGTCGATGCGCGCCTGATCCAGGGGCTGCTGTCGCATGCGCAGGCATTCAGCCCGCCGCTGCATGATTTGATGAGTTCCGTCACCCACACCACCCGCACCATCGAGCGCATCGTCTGGAACGGCAAGGTCACCAGCCATGGCGGCGGCGTCAACAAACTCAATACCATCCTCGACCAGATCGCCGAGACCGGGGAGCGCAGCGATGCGCTGTTTTCGCGCTCGATCCGCGACCTGTACCAGACCGTGCTCGCGGCCAGCATCAGCGAAGCGGAGCTGACGTCGCAACTGCTGGTCGACATGCTGGACCGGAATCTGTACGAACGCGCCAACGACTGCCGCTGGTGGGCCCTGACGGCGCAGCTGCGCAGCGGCCTGGCCTTCCCGGCCGACGGCCAGGCCGCCGCCATGGGCGCGGTGCTGGCCCACATCAACCGGCTGTACACGGTGTATGCGCGGCTGGTCGTGTACGACCGCAGCGGGCGCATCGTCGCCGTCACCGGCGATCAAGCCGCGCTGGGCCTGCAGATCGATGCCGACACCTTGAGCCGCGTGAGCGCGCTGCGCAGCGAACTCGATCACTACGCCGAGCCGTTCGGCCCCTCGCCGCTGTACGACGGCGCGCCCACGTACATCTACCATGCGGCGATCCGCCACCCCGAGCAGCCGGGCACCGTGGTGGGCGGCATTGGCGTGGTGTTCGACGCCCGGCCCGAACTGGTCAACATGCTGCACAGCGGCGTGGCGGCGCGGCGCAATATGCAGGCGTTTTTCATCACGCCCGATTGCCGCGTGCTGGCCAGCACCGATGCCCGGTACGCGCCCGGCGCCACGCTGGCACTGCACCCGGCGCTGCTGGCGGCGGCCGATGGCCAGGCCCATGGCAGCGGTTCGCTCATCATGGAGCACGATGGCCAGTACGTGATCGGCGCCTGCACCCGCGCCGGCGGCTACCGCGAATTCCGCGGCGCCGCCGGCGTGGAGCAGCCGGTGCTGGCGGTGCTGCTGGAGTCGTTCGGACCGGTGCGCGATGCCGCTGCGCTGGCAGCAGCGGGCGCGCAGGCGGTACGGGTGGAACGCACGGGCGACACGGGACCGGACTTTGCGATTTTTTATGCGGGCCGCACGCTGATGGCAGTGAACGCGGATGCGATCCAGGAAGCGGTACCATTTTCCCGCGTGCAGCGCGCAGCAGGCAACAACCCGGCGCGCATTGGCATGCTCGATGTCACGCGGACCGGCGCCAGCGCCGCCACTGGCGGCAGCAGCCATTTCGTGTGGGTGTTCGACCTGGCGCTGCTGGCCACCAGCCGCGCCGGCATCATCACCGACAACAGCCAGGTGATGCTGGTGCAGGTTGGCAGCGGCACCATCGGCCTGCTGGTGGACGACCTGCACTCGGTCCAGCAATTCGATGCCGATGCACTGATCGACTCGCCGCTGGGCACCGCCGACACCGCACTGGCGCCGCGCCTCATCAAGGCCAACGACGGCAACCTGCTGATCGAGGAAATCGACCTCGAACGGCTATTTGCCCGCCTGCGCGGCGGAGGGTGAAAGGCGCTGGCGGCGGTACAACAGCAACGTCGCCAGCAGCCCGCAGACGGCGGCAAACGTGAGCCACCACCCCGGCGCGCTCTTGTCGCCGGTCGCTTCGATCAAACCGGTGGCCACGGCCGGCGTAAAGCCGCCGAAGATTGCGGTGGCCAGGCTGTAGGCCAGCGAAAAGCCCACCGTGCGCACCTCGACGGGCATCACCTCGGTGAGCGCCACCACCATGGCGCCGTTGTAGCTGGCGTACAGGAACGACAGCCACAACTCCACTTCCAGCATGCGCGTAAAGCTCGGCGCCTGCACCAGCCAGTGCAGCGCCGGCCACGCGGTGAGGATCGCCAGCACGGTGCAGCCGATCAGCAGCGGACGGCGGCCCACGCGGTCGGACAGCGCGCCCATCACCGGCAGCCAGATGAAGTTCGACACGCCCACGCACAGGGTGACCAAGAGCGCCGCGCTGGTGGTCAGGTGCAATACCGATTTGCCGAACGTGGGCGTGTACACGGTAATCAGGTAGAACGACACGGTGGTCATCGACACCAGCATCATGCCGCACACGATCAGGCCCCAGTTGGCCATCATCGAGCGGAAAATCTCGCGCAGCTCGGGACGGTGCTTGCGCGCCTTGAATTCCTCGGTCTCCTGCAGCGAGCGGCGGATCATGAACAGCACCGGCACGATCATGCAACCCACGAAGAACGGCAGGCGCCAGCCCCACTCGGTCACCTGTGCGGGCGCCAGCAACTGGTTCAAACCGAAGCCCAGCGCCGCCGCCACCACGATTGCCACCTGCTGGCTGGCCGACTGCCAGCTCACATAAAAGCCCTTGCGGCCCGGCGGCGCCATTTCGGCCAGGTACACCGACACGCCGCCCAGTTCCACGCCAGCCGAAAAGCCCTGCAACAGGCGCCCGGTGAGCACCAGCAAGGGCGCGGCGTAGCCGATGGTGGCGTAACCGGGCACGCAGGCGATCAAGAGGGTGCCGGCGGCCATCAGCGCCAGCGTGACGATCAGGCCCTTGCGGCGGCCCACGCGGTCGACATAGGCACCGAGGATGATGGCGCCCAGGGGCCGCATCAGGAAGCCGGCGCCAAAGGTCATGAAGGTCATCATCAGCGACGCCACCTCGTCGCCGGCCGGGAAGAACGCGGCAGCGATGGCATTGGCGTAAAAGCCGAACAGGAAAAAGTCGAACATTTCCATGAAGTTGCCGCTGACGACGCGGAACACGGTGCCGGCGCGGGACGGAGTGGCCGGTGCGGCCTGAATAGCGGAAGGAATAGCGGAAGGAATGGCGGACATGGCTACCTCATACATTTGCGTGACCCATTATTGAGTACTTCATTTGTAAAGTAAATCAGTAGTAACCCTGCCTTTTTGGAGGGGCCGCCGGCAAGCGTAGCCTTGCTGCAACATTGCAGAGATTTTGCGACGATTTGTCGCCACCGCGACGGCATGCCAGTAAAATCAATCTTGTTAAAAATAGTTATCAATTAAGGAAACTCATGCGCCGCCTCCTGCACGCCGCCATCATCGCCGCCACCCTGCCCCTGGGCGCATGGAACGCAGCGGCCGCCGACGCCACCCGCACCGTGGCGCCGTTCATCGCCGTCAACGCCAAGGGGGCGTTCACCATGACCATCGAGGCGGGCAAGACGCAGTCGGTCAAGATCAGCGGCGACAACGCGTTCATCGGCGCGCTCGACACCACCGTGGTGGACAACGAGCTGCAAGTGACCGTCAAGGGCAAGTCGCAGAACGTCAAGGGCGATCCGCGCGTGACCATCACGCTGCCGTCGCTCAGCCGCGTGAAGGTGGAAGGCGCGGGCCAGACCATCATCACCGGCGTGGCCAGCGACCGGCTCGACCTGAGCTACATGGGCGCCGGCCAGCTCACCGCCACCGGCAAGGTGCAATACCTGCGCCTGAACGCCAAGGGTGTGGGCGAAGTCGATACCAAGGGCCTGCATGCCGAGCGCGTGGACGTCAACTTCAATGGCGTGGGCAACGTCAGCGTGTATGCCACCGACACCGTCAACGCGGTGGCCAAGGGCATGGGATCGCTCGCCTATTACGGCAAACCGAAAACCGTCAACAAGCAGGTGTCGGGCATCGGCAACGTCGGCCCCGGCGACTGACCGGCAGCCCTCCCCTCGCGGTGACACTGGCGGCGATTGCAGGTAATATCGTTCGCACAGGAAACACCACGAGACCCGGGGCAGCATGGCCGTGCCGAACGACATCGCGCACTGGCGCGCGCACCTGTTTGCACGGCTGCTATGGGTCGTGTTCGTGCTTGGCGTGGCGACGGCGGTGCCCAGCGCCGTGCTGGCGGCCCGCCAGGGCCTGTGGGCCATCGTCATCATGGATGGCGTGGCGCTGGCCTGGATCGGCGCCATCCTGGCCTGGCGCCGCGCGCCCTACACCTTCCGCGTGGCGAACTTCCTGGCCGTGGCGTTCATCGTCGGCGTGGGCCTGATGCTCAAGGTGGGACCGGTCAGCCAGATCTACCTGATGGCGGTGCCGGTGCTGGCGGCGCTGCTGCTTGGCCTGCGGCCCGCGATCTGGACCCTGCTGCTGGCCGGGCTGACGGTGCTGCTGCTCAGCTTTGACGACCGCGCGCCAACGCCCATCGCCGGCCTGCCCGACCATGCCTGGCTCAAGCCCGTCATCATGTCGCTCAACTTCATGTTCATGACGGCCGTGCTCACGCTGTGCTGCGCGGTACTGCTGCAACAGCTGGCGCGCTCGTTCGACGAGCTGCAGCTGCATTCGGAAGACAACCACCGGCTGGCGTTCTTCGATGTGCTCACCGGCCTGCCCAACCGCCGCCTGCTGATGGACCGCATCGACAAGCTGCTGGCCAGCTCGCAGCGCGGCGCCACTTACAGCGCCGTGATGTTTGTCGACCTCGATCGCTTCAAGACCATCAACGATGCGCGCGGCCACGCGGTGGGCGACGCCGTCCTGCGCAAGGCGGCGGCGCGGCTCGAACAGGTGGTGCGCAAGGCCGACACGGTGGCGCGCATCGGCGGCGACGAATTCGTGGTGCTGCTGGGCCACCTGTCGGCCGACCTGGCCAGCGCTTCGCAGGCGGCGCTGACAGTGGCCGAAAAAATCCGCGCCGCCATCGGCGAGGATTTCGAGATCGAGGGCCAGTTATACAACTGCACCGCCAGCATCGGCGTGACCCTGCTACCCCGCCCGGGCAGCGCCGGCAACCAGGGCGCGCTCGATCTGCTGCGCGAAGCCGACACTGCGATGTACCGCGCCAAATCCGGTGGCCGCAACGATATCGCCTTTTTCGAGGCCACCATGCAGGCAGCGGTGGAGCAGCGGCTGTCGATGGAGCGCGACCTGGCAGCGGCACTGGCGGCCGGCGCGCTGCGCATGGTGGTGCAGCCGCAGGTCAACCGCCACGGCCGCGTGGTGGGCGGCGAGCTGCTGATGCGCTGGCCGCAGGCCGACGGCAGCATGGTGCCGCCCAACGTGTTCATCCCGGTGGCCGAGGAATCGGGATTGATCCTGGCGCTGGGCGCATGGGCCATGCGCCAGGCCTGCGAAGCGGTACTGGCGCTGGCGCGGGCGGGTGTGCCGCTGCCGCTATCGGTGAATGTGAGCCCCAGCCAGTTCCGCCAGGCCGATTTCGTCGAGCAGGTGCGGCGCGTACTGGCCGATGCCGGCAGCGTGGCGCTGGTGCAGGCCATCGTGGCCATGGCCGGCCACATGGGGTTGCAGGTGGTGGCCGAAGGTGTGGAAACCCGGGCGCAGGCCGACTTTTTGAACGGCCTCGGTTGCGCCAGCATGCAGGGCTACCTGTTTGCGCGACCCATGCCGCTGGCGGCGCTGATCGCGCAGCTTGCTGCCTGATTTACTGCACCACGGTGACGCGCTTGCCGCTGATGTCGCGCTGGCGCGGATTGCCATACACGGTAATGCTGCCCGAGCCATTGCTGCCAGCTACCAGCGCGCCGCTGGCCGATGCCGTGATGCTGCCGGAACCATTGGCACTGAGGTCGGCATCGCGGCTGGCCAGGCCCGCCAGGTCGGCGCTGCCCGAACCATTGAGGCGCACGCGCACCCGTTCCACGTTGCCGCTGGCGGTGGCGCCGCCCGAGCCGTGCAGTGTCAACGCCAGCGACTGGCCTTGCAGGCGGCCCAGTTGCAGTCGTCCGGAACCGTTCAGGGTGGCGTCGGTGGCGCCGCTGTCGAGGCTGGCGGCGTTCAGTCCGCCGGAGCCGTTCAGGCGCACGTCGAAGCGGTCCACCCGGCCCGCGATCTGGACGTCGCGCGAGCCGTTCAGCCGCACATCGAAATCGCCGCCATTCAGGCCGCTCACCACCAGCCGGCCCGACCCGTAAGCCTCCACCTGGCGCAGGCGCGGCAGCGTAAGCGTCACGCGGAGCGGATGGTCGGAGCGCACGCTGCCCTCGAAGCCGATGCTCAAGGTACCGCCGCTGGCATCGGTGCGCAGCAGCGGCAGCAGGTTGCTGTCGCCTTCCACCTGCAGCGACGCCGTTTCGCCCACGCGCACCGTGACCACCATCGAACCCTTGATGTCGATGCCATCGACGCTGGCGCTGACGGCGCGCTGCTCGGTAACGACCTGGCCGTTGCCCTGCACGGCGTTGCTGCCGAACGCGGACTTGATCTGCGCATTGCCGTCTTCGGGCACGACGATCACGGCGCAACCGGCGATCAGGGCGAGGACGAGGGCGGAGGAAGTGAAGGCGAGACGGCGCATGGCGGCAGGTCCGGAAAGTTATGATGTTGCCACTGTAGCCCGGCGGGCGGTCGCCGGTGGCAGCGATGCGACGAACGGCGCAATTCGGGGTATGAGCCGCATCCTGCGCTACCATGGCAGCCATGAGCGACCTCCCCATCTCCCCTACCGACAGCCTGGCGCACTTGCGCGCCCTCACCCGCCAGTTCGCCCGCGAACGCGACTGGGCGCCGTTCCACACGCCCAAAAACCTGGCCATGGCCCTGTCGGTGGAAGTGGCAGAACTGGTCGAGCATTTCCAGTGGCTGCCCACCGGCGCAGACGCCGAACTCGATGATGCCGCGCGCCTTGGCATCCGCCACGAGCTGGCCGACGTGCTGTTGTACCTGGTGCAGCTGGCCGACCAGACCGGCGTCGATCTGCATGCGGCGGCGGTGGAAAAGATTGCGCTGAACGCGCTGAAGTACCCCGCCCCCCGGTAACTGCGGTCTGGTCGTGCGGGTTACGGCGCCGCCATCCCCAGCGCCTGGCGGATCTGCGCGGCGACGATGAGCCACGCCGGCGACGTGGCGGCCACTTCGTCGTAGTGGCTGGCGCCGGGCAGCACCACCATCTCGGCGGCGTCGCCGGCAGCGCGGGCGCGGTGCGCGTAGTCGCTGCCCACGCGCGGCGGCGAAACGGTGTCGTGCTCACCGTGGATCAGCACCGTGCGCACGCCGGACGGCAGCATCTCGGCCGGCGACGTGTCGGCGTAAATATCGGGACGGGCGGCGCTGGCCGTGCCGGCCAGTTGCGCGCTGCTGCGGTCGCAGCTGCTCTGGATCAGCGCCGCCTCGTTGCGCAGGTCGGCCAGGCCGCCCAGGCTGATGACGACCGGCACCGGCAGCGGGTCGGCCATGTACAGGGGGCTGCTGCGCGGCAGCCGCGCGCGCGACCCGGCCCATTGCGCCAGGTGGCCGCCGGCTGAATGCCCCACCAGCACGATGCGCGACAGGTCCAGTTGGTACTGCGGCGCCAGCACCCGCAGGCGGTCCATGGCGGTGGCCACGTCCTGGTACATGCCGGGATAGCCCCCACCTTCCTCGTCGTAACGGCGGTATTCAATATTCCACACCGCGATGCCCTGCGCCGCCAGCGCGCCGGCCATATTGCGCATCTGCGTGATGCCGCCGAACTCCCGGGTCCAGCAGCCGCCATGCACGATCACCGCCACCGGGTGCGGCCCCTGACCGGCAGCGGCAGGTTCGAACAATTCGGCGAACTGCGACGGCGCGGCTCCATACGCGACATGCGCGGTGGGCGCCGGGCCGGTCAAGGCCAGGTAGGCGTCCAGCGGCATCGGGGTAGTGACGGTGGCTGCGGCCAGCAAGGTGGCGCCGAGGGTATTCAACATTGCGACAGGCTCCTTTTTTTGATGCGGCCATGCTACACGAAAAAAAAGCCGCCCCGTGGTGCGGGCGGCTCAAATACATCCCCAAGGATCCAGCTTAGAACTTGTAGTTGGCCCTTACGTAGTAGTAACCGCCGTTGATGCCGAACGGCGAGAACGACGGCAGTACGGCGACCGCCGCATTGTCGAGCGCTGCGCGCTGGTCGGCCAGCAGCGCCGGGTTGATGCCGTTCGGGTACAGGTTGAACAGGTTGTTCGCACCGACCGCCACCGACCACGCCTGGTCGATCTTGTAACCGACTTCCAGGTCGGTGATGGCGCGCGTTTTGATCTCGTTCTTGTGGTACACGGCGCCGTCTTCGCTGTCGTAGTTGTTCGACTTGCCGTAGATCGCTTCGCGCAGGTTGACGGTCCAGTTACCGATTTTCCACAGCGCGCCCAGGTTCACGCGCATTTTCGGCGACGCCGTTTCCAGGTTCGAAATGGCAGTCTTGTCGAGCAGCGTTTGCGGCATCAACTCGGTCGGCGCCTGGTTGATCTTGATGACGTCCACCTTGTTGTAGTTGGCAGCGATCGACCAGTCCACGCGGCCGTAGGTGCCATAGCTTTCGTTCAGGGTGGCGACGAACTCCATGCCGCGGCTGCGGGTATCGACGGCGTTGGAGAAGATGTTGATACCGGTCTGGCGCACGGTGCTGTCGAGGACATTGCCGTTGGCCAGAATCGCGGCCACCACGGCCGGCGAGTTGACCGCGCCGCCCGAACCGTACAGCGCACCGGAACCGACGATACGGTCGCGAATCTTGATCTGGTACACGTCCAGCGTGACATTCAGGTTGCTGGCCGGGTTGAACACCATACCGAAGCTGTAGTTGTTCGACTTCTCCGCTTTCAGGCCGTTCACGCCCACCAGGCGCGCACCGGGCGAATTTGGCGCCAGCTGCACGAAGGCGCTGGTCGGGCCCACGTTGGTGGCCGAGTAGTACGATTCGGCCAGGGTCGGCGCGCGGAAGCCGTTACTGATGGTGCCGCGAATGGCTGCCATCGGCGTCAGCTCGTAGCGCGAGGTGAGCTTGCCCACGCGGGCGCTGCCGAAATCGCTGAAGTGTTCATAGCGCGCGGCCAGGTCCACCGTCAGATCGGGAATCGGATTGCCGGCGATGTCGATATAGGCTGCCTTGTTGCTGCGATCGTGCTTGCCGGCGTCGGTCAGTGAGAAGCCGGGGTACGACTGCGAACCTTCCTTGTAGCGCGAAGCCGGATCGCCCGCTTCGATTTCATACTTGTCCACGCGGTATTCGAGACCGGCAGCGATATTGAGCGGCTTGTTCCAGCCCACGTTGACTTCGTGGCTCGCTTCCAGCGTGGTGGTGGCCTGGCTGGCGATGAAGGCGCCAGCACGGAACTCGGTCGGCGAAGAACCGGTGTCCGCGTACAGCGACGCATTGACCGAGTCTTCCACGCTGATGCGCGACTTGTCGCGGCCATAGGTGGTGCTGAGGTCCAGGTTCCAGTCCGAGATCTTGCCCTTGACGCCGATGGTCAGCGCCACGTCGTCCTGCTTGATGGCTTCCTTCGGTGAGAAGCCTTGCGGGTACAGGCCGGGCACGCGGTTGGGCAGGCGATAGTTTTCGTAGGCGCGCGCTTCCTTGCGGCCGGCGGTACCGATTGCGTACACCTGGGTGTTGGGATCGAGGTCCCAGCCGAAGTTGGCGGCGAGGACATTCAGGTGGTACTGGGCGTCGCCCTGGATCTTGTTCAGGTACGGGTAGCCGCTGATTGCCGTCATGCCCGGAATGTTGGCCACGTTGCCCGGATCGACCAGGCGCGGGTCGATGCCGCCACGATCGCTGAAGCCGTGGTATTTCGATTCCACGGTCAGGCTCAGGAACGCATCCTTGAACGGTTCCACGCCGATGTTGGCCGCGCCGTCGGCAGTGCGGCCGCCGCCGTCGCCGTAACCGCCGGCGGTGGCCGACGCGGTGCCGCCATGGCTGTTCGATTTCAGAATGATGTTGATCACCCCGGCGATGGCGTCGGAGCCGTATTGGGCGGCCGCGCCATCCTGCAGCACTTCGATGTGGTCGATCGCGGCCACCGGGATGTAGTTCAAATCGGCAGCAGCACCACCCTGGTATGGTCCACCGAGGACGGCCAGGTTGGCGGTGCCGTGACGGCGTTTACCGTTGATCAGCACCAGCGTGTTATTCGGGGACAGGCCGCGCAGGCGTGCCGACAGCGTCAGGTTGGCGGTGTCGCCGCCAAAGGCCTGGGCCGTAAACGACGGCAGGTTTTGCGCCAGTGCCTGGATCAGGTCCGGTTGTCCGGTACGTTGCAGCGAGGCGGCGTCCAGCACCTGGATCGGCGACGCGCTGTTTTCGGCTTTCATGCCGCTCGAGCGCGTGCCGGTGACGATCACCGAAGTGGTGGCTTCCGGTGCTGCCGCTGCATCTGCCGCAGCAACGTCGTCGGCTGCCCAGGCGATATTTGCGGCGCCGAAGGACAGGGTGGACAGGACGGCTGCAACGCCGATCTTGAGTGTGGCCTTATGCATATTTTTAAATCCCCATTTTTGAATGAAAGAACAAAGTAAGACCTGATCCGTGCTGCTTATTTTTACTGCTTATTTTTTCGCGGCGACCACTTCGATTTCAACCAGCCAGCCCGGGTTGGAGAGTCCCGCTACCTGCACCACGGCGCGCGCCGGCAGGTTGGGCTGGGTACCGCCGAAATACTGGGTGTACGCTTCCATGAAGCCCTTGGTGTCGGCCTTGCCGCCCATGGCCGGATCGCCCACCAGGAACACCTGCATCTTCACCACGTCGGACATTTCCAGCTTCATGCCCTCGAGGATTTCCTTGATCTTTTTCAGCACCGTTTCGGACTGGGTTTTGGTGTTGCCGAAGGCGGCCAGCGAATCGGCCGGCGCAGCCTTGTCCACCACCGCCGGCACCTGGCCGCTGATGAAGTGGATGGTGGCGGTGGACGGAATGGTCACGGCCAGCGCAATCGGAAAATCGGAGCCGGGGATCTTGTGGCGCACGATGTCGGCAGCTGCCGGCGCGGCCGGTTTGGCGGCATGGGCGGCGCCGGGCAGCAGGCCGGCAGCCATGAACGCGATCGGGGTCAGAACGGTGGCGAGGATTTTTTTCATGTGTGCTCTTTCGTGGTGGTTCAGTGTTTGTTCAGTGTTTGTTCGACATTTCGGCGGAGCCGAATTGGGCCACGCCCAGCGTGGTGCGCAACTGGTGGATTTCAGCCTCGGTCAGCGCGTCGGCCTTGTTGCCCCAGTCGCCGCGCACATAGGTGAGGATGGCGGCCATATCGCGGTCGCTGATGGTTTCGCTGAAGTCGGGCATGCCGCCGCGCCCCTTGAGCAGCACGCCGGCCACTTCGCCGTGGTCGCCCGTGACGAACTTGTTGCCGGCCAGCGCAGGGAATGCGCCCGGGATGCCCTTGCCGCTGGCCTGGTGGCAGGCAGCGCAGTTTTTCAGGAACAGCGCCTTGCCGTCCGCGCCCGCCTGGGCGCGGGCTGGCGCTGCGGCCAGCAAGGTGGTGGCAAGCACGGTGACGGTAAGCGCGGCGGCGGTCATGACGGCGGTGGTAAACACTGGCTTCATGCGCTGGCCCTCGCGTGGATGCGGGCGATCTGCTGCCACGCCGATTCGATGGCGCCGGCCTGCCAGCCGGTCAGGTAGCTCAGGTGCTCGCCGGCCAGCATGATCCGGCCTTCGCCTTCCACCAGCGTGGGATAGGCGGCAGCGCGGGTCTTGTCGGTCCACTCGGCCCAGCCGCCCAGGTTGTACTGCACCCGGTGCCAGGCCACGGAGAAGGCGTTATCGTATTCCTTGCGGTACTGCGGGAAGATCTTCTCGCCGGCTGCCACCGCAAATTCGGCGCGTTCGGCAGGCGTCAGCGCGCTCACTTCAATGGCGGCCGTCTGGTACTGGTAATAACCGAGCAGCACGCCCTTCTTCTTTTGCCAGTTCGACGATGGCAGCGAAATCGTGTTAATGCCGCGCAGGTCGGTCAGCACGTGGCCGCCGTAAATCTGGTCGTCCTCTTCCCAAAAGCGGCGCTTCATCTGCAGGCCGATCTTGCCCACCGGCGCATAGGCCACCGTGGCCACGGCCTTTTTGAACTTGTCGGAAAAATCGGTATCGATCTGGCGCAGCACCGACAGCGGAATCGTGCACAGGCAGTAGTCGGCGGTGACGGTGCCGCCCTTGCCGGTGGCCGTGTCCTTGAAGGCGATGGTCACGCCCTTGTCGTTCTGGCGGATGGTCTGCACTTCGGCGCGGTAGCGGATCACTTTGCCCAGGCGTTTTTCGAATGCCTTCGGAATCGCGTCCATGCCGCCCACCGGCTGGAACATGGTGGCCTGCATCGGGAAGTCATGCACGGCGCTGTACACATTACCGAGCTTGGACGCCAGCAGGTCCTGGAAGCCCAGCGGGTCGGAGGCCTTGCCCGGTCCCGGCTCCATGCCGGCGCCCGGATAAACCGAGTAGCCGCGCCCGGGCCGGCCACGGTAAGTGAGGTCGGTGGCGGACAGCTGGCCTTCGTGCACCAGGTAGTCGAGCAGCAGGCGCTGGTCGTCGGCACTGAGTTTGGTATCGAGTTGCGAATTCTTGATGGACTTGGCCAGCAGCTCGTCCACGTGGCCGCGCATGTCGGCCTTGACTTCCTTCAGGCGCATGCGCTTGCCCGAGAACGGACCGGCGTTTTCGGAGTACACATACGAGTGATCGTTTTCGTTGACCATCACTTCCAGCGGCACCTCGAACAGGCGGGTGTAGTGCAGCGTGGACTGGTGGTGCAGCGGAATGCGCCACGGTCCGTGGTTGATGTAGTGGCCTTCATCGAAGGCGCAGGTCTGCTTTTCGCCACCGAGCTCGGTCAGCGAGAAGCCCTTGCGGGCGCTCTGGCAGCGACCGCCGGCAAAGTCGCGCGCTTCCAGGATCTGGCACTGGTAACCGAGCTTGCCCAGTTCAAAGGCGGCGGTGAGGCCGGCCAGGCCGGCGCCCAGGATCACCACTTTTTTTCCCTTGCCGCTGCCGGTAAGCGCCGGTGGACCCGACACCGTGGAGTTGATCCCCATGCCCCAGGCGTTCATCGTGGTCAACAACAAGCTGGTGCCGCCCACGGCCGCGGCACGATACAGGAAGTCTCTGCGGGTAAAAGAGCTAAACGATTTAAACGGTTTTACTGTTTTGCTTTCCATCTGCTTTCCTCGCCACTTCTGCTGAAAAAACCTTGGGGTCACTTGCTTCCCCATAGTTCATCTATAGCAAGCGGCGTGCCACATATGAAAGTCAAATAAACATCATTCATCGTGCCGGGAAGCCTTTATCTGCAAGGGTTTCGCCATCGAACAAAGTATTTACGGCACCCCGTTTTAACCGGTGCAAACACGCCGCCAAGCAGGGATAGCGACAAACTTTATTTTCGTGAAACAGACTTTATTTATACTGTTTAGGTGATTTATCCAAGCATGGCGCGCACGCACGCATGCACCACCAGATGGCGGTGGTGCATGACGGTGCAGCGCGGGGAAAATCAGCCAGCGAAGCTGACCAGGGCCGGTGCGTCGATGCGCACGGCAGTGGGGACAGAGGCGGTAGCGGCAGGCAGGAAAGCCATTTCCGCTGCGCTCAGGTTGCGGCGCACCTCGGTGACGCCGGCGTCGGCCAGGTGGCAGGCGTGGAACTGCAGCGGCGCGGCGGCGTCGAGCAGGTAGATCGTATCGAGGTTCGATGGATCGTGCGCCACCTTCACCTGCCAGCCGCCGCGCTGGCGCGCGCGGTCGTACCAGCGTTCCTGGACGGCGCGCGCGCAGCTGTAAATACTTTCGGCGAAATGGATGCCATCGCCGCTCACGGTGGCTGCCGCCACCGGCATCAGGCTGCAGCGGATCAGGTGCTCGGGATAGGTTTTCAGGCCGCCGCCGCGATGCTCCACGCCCCAGTCCCACAACTGCGCCGGCGTGACGTTGCCGGCATCGGCTGGCAGCGCATGGCGGTTGTTGTAATACAGGATGCAGTCGATGACGATGCGGGTAAACTGCGCCACATCGAGCACGCCATCGAGCCGGCACGGCGCGCCGGCAGCGTCGGGCGCCAGCAGGCGGAAGCGCCGTTCCAGCACCGCCTGCCAGTCGCTGGCGCCGCCGTCGGCCGCCACGCAGCGCAGGTTAAAATTGTTCAGCAGCGTGTCGCCGCTGCCGCCGCCGAAGCCATTGCTGCCATTGACGGCGCCGGCCAGCCCGGCCAGCGCCGCGCCCACGAACAGCGTGTCGGGCAGGTGGCGGCTGGGCCACTGCGCCGCTTCGATGCGGCGGCCGTATTGCTGGCTGTAGCGCTGCTTGTCGGCGCCGCAGTTGGCCAGCGCCAGCATCGCCTGCGGCCAGCTGGCGGGCCCCATGCCCACATGCACGCCGGTAATCATGCGGCTGAAGGTATCTTGCACAACATAGATGTGCGGCCGCCCGATGGCCTGCTCGCGGTCGGCGCGCGACACCAGCTGCACCTCGGCGCACACGGCGTCCAGGTGGTAGCTGGCGCCAGGGCGGCCGGCGGCGGGTGTCCAGGGCGCCAGCGCCGACGCCAGGTCGGCGCTGGCGCCGCGCAGGTCCGCCACGGCGCCCCGGCGCGCCACTTCCGGCGGCCGGTCGTCATCGTGGTCGAGCCAGTAATTGAACTGGCCGAACGTGGGCAGCATGGCGGCGCGGCGCAGCGGCGCGGACTGCACCCGGCCGGTGGCGGCATCGATGCGGCGCTCGATGAAGAATTCGGCCAGCATCTGCTGGTAGGCGCCCAGCCGCGAAAACTTCTCGTGGCCGGCCGCGTAGCGGGCAATCGCCACCCGGAAGATGCGGCGGATTTCCTCGTCGGCGTTCAGGCCCGGGCCATCGTCGGCGCCGTTCTTGCGCGGCCGGCCGCGCTTGACGCCAGCCGACGACTGGCGCACCTTGCCCTTGCCGCCCGAGTTGCAGTAGTCGGGCAGCAGCGCGTTGGGGGTCTGGCCGCGCTGCCAGTAGCGGCGCAGGTAGCGGTAAATGGTGGGATGCGAGACCTGGTGCGCAGTGGTCGCGTGGGCGATCATCTGGCCGCGCCGGCGCGCATCGTAGATATCGGGTTCCTGCGCCACCAGCGGCGCAATGATCTCCCAGGCGCGCGCCCGCAGTTGCAGGTATTTGGCGGGCAGCATTTCCTGGCTGACCACCATCAGGTAAGGATCGGCCGGCAGCACGCTGGCGTGGCCGGAGCGCAGGTCGGCCAGCAGCACCGCCAGTTGAACAAGCTCCACGTCCGCCGAGCGCGCCGCCACGTCATACACATAGGCATGACTCTGGTCGGGAGCGATCCACAGGACACGGACGGTGCGCGGCGATGGCTGCCGGTATTGCAGCAGATCGTTGCGCAGTAACATCAGCGTCCCTTGCCTGGCAGGTTGAAGGGCCGCGTATCGACCACGATCACGTGCAAACCCGCAGTGGCGCGCGGTCCGCCGGCATCCCTCTCGCGCAGCATGGGCGGCTTGATCGCGTCGACGAAGGTATTCCACAGTTTCCTGAATGGCGTCATGTCTGAGCTCCGATCCAAACGACTTGTCTCCAGGTTGAGGTGCGTCAAGCGCACCGTTTATCACGTTTGTGCTGACACATATGCAATAACCGGGCCAAGCAACGTTCTCCTATGAGAACGCTTTTTCAGGATCACGCGCAGCACCATGTTTGCGCTTTCACAAGCTTTTTGTTGGTGCAGCGCAGCAAGCGGACGCACCGTGGACGTGCGGGACGAAAAAAAAGGGCCTTGCGGCCCTTTTAGTGACGATACCAGTATCGATCAGTACTTTTTACCCACCGTCACCTTTTTCTTCGGTGCGGCCGACTTCGGCGGCGTGGACTTGACCGATTCCGGCGGCATGCGGTCCACCTGGCTGATCTTCAGCTGCGAACCACCAACCCACACCTTGCCCAGGCTTTTGAACAACTCGTTAGGCATGCCGTCAGGCAATTCCAGCATCGAGTACGTGTCGAAGATTTCGATGCGGCCGATCAGGCGCGCTTCCAGGCCGGTCTCGTTGGCAATCGCGCCCACGATGTTGGCTGGCGTGACGGCGTTGACACTGCCCACTTCCACGCGGAATGCGCTCATCGGCAAGGTGGCCTTGGCTGGCTTGTCCTTTTTCTTCTTCGGCACTTCGTCGTCGAACTCGGTCGCAGCAGCGGCAACGGTGCGCGACAGCGGCGACGCGGCCGGACCGGCAGCCGCTGGCGCAGGCTTGGCAGCGCGCGGTGGCACCGGACGGGCGGCAGGCGCCGGCGCGGCGGCCGACGCGGCCACCGGTGCGGACGAGGCCGCCGCTGGCGCGCCACCGCTGTCGCGGCTGATGCGCAGCGCCTGGCCCGCTACCTTGATGCCGGCCAGGTGGTCGAGCACGTCGCCACCGAGGTCGCTAGGCATGTCGAGCACGCTGTAGTCGTCGTAGATTTCAATACGGCCGATGTTCTTCGAGTCGATGCCGCCTTCGTTGGCAATGGCGCCCACGATATTGCCCGGCTTGACGCCGTGCTGGTAGCCGACTTCGATGCGGAAGGTTTCCATGCCGGCGTCGGGTGCGCGCACGATGCGTTCCTTTTTCGGGAAACGCTCGCTGCGGTCCGGGCGTTCGCCACGCTCGGGACGGTCAAAGCGGTCACCACGGTCGAAGCGGTCGGCGCGTTCCGGACGGTCAAAGCTGCTGGTGGCACGGGCCGGACGCTCTTCCCACTGGGTGACCTGCTTTTTGTCGAGCAGCAGCGGCACGTCGCCGCGCGCCATCTTGGCCAGCGCCGCAGCGATTTCGATCGCCGGGATATTCTGTTCGCGTTCGAAGTCTTCGATCAGCGACTGGAACTGTTCCAGTTCGCCCTGCGCCAGGGTTTCGGAAATCTGCTGCTTGAACTTGGCGATCCGCACGTCATTGACGGCCTGGATGGTGGGCAGTTCCAGCATGTCGATCGGCTGGCGGGTGGCGCGCTCGATCATCTTCAACAGGCCTTTTTCGCGCGGCGTGATGAACAGGATCGCTTCGCCGCTGCGGCCGGCGCGGCCGGTGCGGCCGATACGGTGGGTATAGCTTTCCGGATCGTGCGGCACGTCGTAGTTGACGACGTGGCTGATGCGCTCCACGTCGAGACCGCGCGCGGCCACGTCGGTGGCGACCAGGATGTCGATCTTGCCATCCTTGAGCTGGGCAATCGTGCGTTCACGCTGGGCCTGCTGGATGTCGCCGTTGATGGCGGCTGCCGAGAAGCCACGCGCCTGCAGCTTCTGCGCCAGTTCTTCGGTGCCCAGCTTGGTGCGCGAGAAGATGATCATGCCGTCGAAATCTTCGGCTTCAAGGATGCGGGTGAGCGCGTCCAGCTTGTGCATGCCCGACACCAGCCAGTAGCGTTGGCGGATGTTGGCGTTGGTGCCGGTCTTGGCCGCAACGGTCACTTCCTTCGGATTGCGCAGGTAGGTGTTGGCAATGCGGCGGATGGCCGACGGCATGGTGGCCGAGAACAGCGCGGTCTGGCGCGATTCCGGGGTTTCTTGCAGAATCCGTTCAACGTCGTCGATAAAGCCCATGCGCAGCATTTCATCGGCTTCGTCCAGCACCAGGGTTTTCAGCTTGGACAGGTCGAGCGAACCCTTGTCCAGGTGGTCGATCACGCGGCCGGGGGTACCCACCACCACGTGCACGCCACGGCGCAGCGCCGACAATTGCGGGCCGTAGCTCTGGCCGCCGTAGATCGGCAGCACGTGGAAGCCGGGGATGTGGGCGGCGTAGGTCTGGAACGCTTCGGCGACCTGGATGGCCAGTTCGCGGGTAGGCGCCAGCACCAGCGCCTGCGGCGAAGTCTGGCGGATATCGATGCGCGACAAAATCGGCAGCGCAAACGCAGCGGTTTTACCGGTGCCGGTCTGGGCCTGGCCCAGCACGTCGAGATTGTCGAGCAGCAGTGGGATGGTGGCCGCCTGGATCGGCGACGGCGTTTCGTAACCGACGTCCTTGAGCGACTGAATCAGCGGTTCGCTCAGGTTAAGGTCGGTAAACAGGGTAATGGGGGTATCAGACATGGCGTCACTCACAAGTATGTTCGAATCGCCTAATTGCGAAAGAAATTTGTGCGTAGTTTACTCTGTCTCAGCCATTTGAGCGTTAATTTGCGCGAAATCGGCCTGTTTAAGCGCCATTTAAGGGAGAAAAATGCCCTATCCACCTATATTGTCCGCTGCCCATCATAGGAGATTGCCAACATGATTATTTCATCCATACCGCGCATGCTGGCTGTGGCGGCGCTTGGTTTGCCATTATTGCCCGCCGTGTCCGCCGCCGCCCCAACCGGTTACGGTCCGCGCCTGGAAGGCTTTACGTATCCGCACCCATTGCAGCAATTCGATTTCACCTCGCAGGGTATCAAGTTGCAGATGGCGTACCTGGACGTGGCGCCCACCGCGCATGGCCAGGGCGATGGCAAGACCGCCGTGCTGCTGCATGGTAAAAACTTTTGCGGCGCCACGTGGGAAGACACCATCAAGGCCTTGAGCGGCGCCGGCTACCGCGTGGTGGCGCCCGACCAGATCGGCTTTTGCGCATCGAGCAAGCCCGAGCATTACCAGTACACGTTCCAGCAACTGGCGGCCAACACCAACGCCCTGCTCCAGCATATCGGTGTGCAGCAAGCGGTCATGATCGGCCATTCCACCGGCGGCATGCTGGCCACGCGCTACGCGCTGATGTACCCGCAAGCCACCGAACGACTGGTGATGGTCAATCCGATCGGGCTGGAAGACTGGAAAGCGCTGGGCGTGCCGGCGCGCAGCGTCGATCAGTGGTATGAACGCGAACTGAAAACCACGGCCGACAGCATCCGCGCGTACGAAAGCAAAACCTATTACGGCGGCAAGTGGAAACCGGAGTATGAGCGCTGGGTGGACATGCTGGCGGGGTTATCGAACGGCCCGGGCAAGCAGGTGGTGGCGTGGAATTCGGCGCTGATCTACGACATGATTTACACCCAGCCGGTGGTGTACGAGTTCCCGCTGCTGAAAACACCCACGGTACTGCTGATCGGCGACGCCGACACCACCGCCATCGGCGCCGACATCGCCCCGCCCGCAGTCAAGGCAAAGATCGGCAACTACAAGGTGCTGGGCAAACAGGCCGCCAGGAGCATCCCGAACAGCCGGCTGGTGGAATTCCCCGGCAAGGGACATGCACCGCAAATGGAAGACCCGGCGGCGTTTCACCGGACGTTGCTGGAGGAATTGAATCGATGATTGGCTGGACCAAAATCCGTCATTCTCGCGACAGCGAGGATGACGGAATATAAGTAAGAGGTACTAGCCGGCGGCCGGCACCGCACCGGGCCGCCAGAGCTGGCTTACTTGACCGGTGCCGGTGGTGCCGGCGGAGCTGGTGGTGCCGGCGGCGCTTTCACCGGCATTGGTGGCGCCGGTGGTGCCGGTGGCACCGGTGCGCCATCCTTGTCAGCATGCGGCTTGGCCGGTTTTACCTTCTTGGCGTGGGTTTTCTTGACGTGCTGGTCGGCGTGACCGGCTTCCGGTGCGGGCGGTACGGCGCCATGGCCGGTCGGCGCAGCCACCGGCGCTGGTGCGGGCATCGGCGCTGGCGCCGGAGCCGGGGTTTGCGCAAAGGCGACGCCGGCGAACAGGGTGGCGATCAGGGAGGCGATGATTTTCTTCATGATGTGAAATCCTTAAAATAGTCCAAATCGTTTATATAGTTATGCGTAACTGACCCTGCTTTTTTTCATGGCCGCCGATAACGTCGGTCATGCGCAAAAAACGCGGGCGCCCTGCCCGCCGTTGACGCCCTTTACACCTGCTTACATTCCTCCGCGCACGCTTACACTTGCTTACAGGCACCGCCAAATTCAAGTAAGATGGTCCGCTTTTACGTCACGGAGTCACCATGCGTTTTACCATGCTCGCCCTCGCCGTCAGCCTGGCCGTTTCGGCCCAGGCGCAAGTGCCCACCCAGCAACCTGTCGTGACCGAAGCGCCGCCGCGCGCCCACCTGTCATTCCTGGCAGACGACTTGTTCGAGGGACGCGGCACCGGCCAGCGTGGCGGCCTGCTGGCCGTGCGCTACCTGGAAACCCAGGCGGCCGCCATCGGTCTACAACCATTGGCCGATGGCACGTACCGGCAGTCGGTGAAAATCGAAGGCACCCGGCTGCAACCGGGCAGCGCGCTCAGCTTCGACACCGCCGGCAAGACCGTCACGCCCAAGGTGGGCGAAGACATCCTGATCGGCACCATGAGCGGCCAGCAGGACGTGGCCATCGATGCGCCGCTGGTGTTCGTGGGCTACGGCGCCGAGGCGCCGGAAGAAAACTGGGACGACTACAAGGGCGTGGACGTCAAGGGCAAGATCCTGGTGATGATGGTCAACGATCCCCAGCCCACCGCGGACGAACCGAACCGCTTTGCCGGCAAGGCCTACACGTATTATGGCCGCTGGCTGTACAAGTTCGAGGAAGCGGTGCGCCGTGGCGCTGCCGGCGCCCTGCTGATCCATACCACGCCATCGGCATCGTACCCGTGGAGCGTGCCGGCCAATGGCTTTTCCCACGAGCGCTTCCACCTGAAGGGCAAGGGCAACCCGGTGGAAGGCTGGCTGCACGAAAACACCGCGCGGTCGCTGTTTGCCGCTGCCGGTTTCGACCTCGACCAGCTGCGCGCCGCCGCCGAACGGCGCGATTTCAAACCGGTGGACCTGAAAACCCGGGTGCACGGCCAGATCCGCAGCACCGTGCGCCAGATCGAGGAATTCAACGTGGCCGGCATCGTCCCCGGCACCGACCCCAAGCTGAAACAGCAGGCTGTGATTTATTCGGCACACTGGGACCACATGGGCATGGACGACGCCAAAACTGTAGATAACGGCCAGCACGACCACATCTACAACGGCGCCATCGACAACGCCTCGGGCACCGCCGCGCTGCTGGTGATGGCGGCCGCAGCGGTCAAGCACCCGGCCAAGCGTACCCAGGTGTTCTTGTGGCCCGCCGCCGAAGAACAGGGCTTGCTGGGCGCCGCCGCCTATGTACAGCACCCGGCCTGGCCGCTGGACCAGACCACGGCCGACCTGAATCTCGACAGCATGAACTTCGTGGGCAAGACCAGCGACATCGGCGTGGCCGGCGCCGAGCGCAGCAGCCTGTACCAGGCGTCGGGCGCGGTGGCAAAGCAGATGGGCCTGACCCTGGCGCCGGCGATTCCCGACCTGTCGGGCGCGTTCTTCCGCGCCGACCACTTCGTGTTTGCCAAGGCCGGCATCCCGGCCTTCAATGTCGGTTCGGCCGTGTTCTCGGGCGACGGCCACTTCACGTTCGTGAAGGACCTGGACGCCTCGCGCGCCAAGCTGGTGGCGTTCAAAAACGATTACCACCAGGTGACCGATGAATACCGCGCCGAGTGGGATTTGTCGGGCATGGTGCAGCAGGCCCAGTTCACGCTCAACCTCGGCTATTACGTGGCCAATGCGCCAGCCATGCAGACCTGGAACCAGGGCGAGGCGTTCGGCAAGGTGGAACGCAGCAAATAAGCGTGCGTTATACGCCACAGGGATGTGCTCCGTGGCAATTTTTCAAAGGTAAAGCGCCTATAATTCAGGCAGGCGTTTTACCTGAGAGAAATAATGTTCCGATTCCTGTTGCTGCTGCTGCGTGCGGTGCTATATACCCTGTTGCTGGCCGGCGCGGCCCGCGCGGGCACCGTCAATTTCAATGGCAAGAACGTCGGCAACTGTACCCTCAGCGGCACCACCTATACGTGCGGCACGGCGTTCCTCGGTGCCACCGATACCGCGTCGATCTTCAGCGGCTATACCGTCATCGTCAACGGCTCGCTGCAGCTGGGGTGGGAGCAGGGCCTGAAGATGACCGGCACCGCCCGCCTGGAAACCACGGGCACCGGCGGCATCCGTCTGTCCGGCGCGAACCCGGCCAACATCAACATCACCGGTGGCACGCTCAAGGCCGCCGCCGATTTTGTGCTGGGCGGTAACCGGCAAGACATCACCGCCGACGTGATTGCCGCCACGCTCGACATTACCGGCCCCGGCTCCAAGATCACCGGTTCGGTCACCACCACCGGCGCCATCAACCTGGTTTCGCGTTCCGAGATCACCGGCGCCGTATCCGCCGGTTCGCTGGCGGCCGGCGCCGATGTGATACTGGGCGGTTCCGTGACGACCACCGGCGCCATCGTCCTGCAGTCGCGCACCACCGTGGCCGGTGCGGTGACCGGCGGCTCGATCAAGACCGAGTCCGGCGCCATCCTCAACAGCACCGTCAAGGTCGATGGCCTGGCCGACTTCGAATCCGGCTCCATGGTCAATGGCAACGTCACCGCCGGGTCACTGACCTTGCGGCCGTCGGGCACCACCATCACCGGCAATGTCAATGTGAGCGGCGATGTGACGATGGGTTCGGGCACCGTCATCAATGGCGACCTGGTGGGCAACAACGTCAAGACGCAATCGTCGAACGCCCGGATCAATGGCAACGCGCTGGTGTATTCGCTGTACTTTGCCTACGGCGGCACGGTGTCGAAAGTCATCACCTGCAAGGTGCCCGGCGACTTTCCGTGCAGTTGCGTGACCTATGAATCCGGCTACAGCTACAGCCCCACCTGCGCCGCCGCTGCCCCCAGCACCGCCCACCATTTCCAGATTACCCACGGCGGCAGCGCCCTCACCTGCCAGCCGCAGACCGTCACGGTGACCGCCTGCGCCAACGCCGCCTGCACCGCGCCGCACTACACCGGCACCATCAAGACCACCTTGCAACCGGGCGGCGCCGAGTTCACCGTGACTGGCGGCGTCAACAACGCCGCCACCGTCAGCCGCAGTACCGTCGGCACCGCTGCGCTGTCAGCGAGCGGCGGCAGCAACGCTTCCACCTGCGTGAATACCGGCAGCGGCAGCGCGTGCAACATGGTATTTAGCGACAGCGGGCTGGTGATGTCCGTGCCCGACCATGTATCGATGACTACTGCCAGCGTCACGGTCCAGGCCCTGAAATCGGCGCCCGCGCCCAATGCCGGCAAGAGTTGCGTGCCGCTGGTGGCCAGCACCACCGCTGCCGTCAATTTCAGCTGCAGCTACATCAACCCGGCCAACGCGACCAAGCAGCCCCTGGCGCTCAAGAACCAGGACGCCGGCGCCTATACCAGCGTCAGCTGCGGTACCGGCAGCACCGGGGTATCGCTCAAGTTCGATGCTGACGGCCTGGCCACCGCCAACCTGCAGTACCCGGAAGTGGGCAGCATGAGCCTCACCGCCAGCTACACCAGCGGTAACCTGGGCGCCAGCACGCCGACGGCAACGTCGTTCGTGGTGGCGCCCAAGGAATTCTTCCTCACCGCGACGCGCAAGACCACGCCCGCCATGACCACGGGCTACTTTGAAAAGGCCGGCGTGCCCTTTACCTTGACGGTGCAGGCGCGTAACGCTGTCGGCAACGTGGTGACCAATTTCGGGCGCGAGAGCACGGCCGAGAATTTCGCGCTCGACGTCAAGGTGACCGAACCGGCCTCGGGCAAGGGAACCCTGCTGGGTACCATGGGCGCCATCACGGCTGGCGTATCCACCAGCGACCTGCGCTTTACTGAAACCGGCACCATCGAGGTGACCGCGCGGCTGCTGCGCACCAGCGGCAACTACATGGACAACGCCACCACCGGCTTTGCCACCAGGGGCAAGCTCACCATCGGCCGCTTCACGCCGCAGTATTACGACACGGTGCTGGTGGCCGATCGTCACATGGCTTGCAGCAAACTCACCACCAGCAACCGGCCCTGCCCTACCGCGGACGGCATGTTTACCCACGCCAAACAGGGCTTTTTCATCAAGGTGCTGGCGTATAACGGCCTCGATAGCCCTACCATGTCTGAAAACTATACCGGCACCCTGGCGGTGCCGGTCAACATCAATGCGTACACCAGCGCCGGCGGCAAAACCGCCACGCCCGATGCCACGCTGGAATGGACCAGCACCGATGCCGCCGTCGCGCGCTTCGCCTTCAGCATGGGTACGGGCACGCTGGCGGACGAGTCGAAAAACTTGCCGGTGTTCAAATTCAATGCCGCGTATCCCGCCAGGATCCTGCCTGTCACCGCCTACCTGCGCGCCAGCGACGCCAACGGCGTCACCTCGGAGCGCACGCCCAAGGCGGGCGAGGCGGAGCTGACCTTCGTCAGCGGCCAGCTTTTGGTGGGCAACACCTTCGGTTCGCAAAACAGCATGGCGCCGGTGAACGCCACGGCCCAGTATTACCTGGCCAGCGGCTATGTGGGCAACCCGCTGGTGACCGAGAACAGCGTGGCGTTCGGCACCTTTGCCACGTTCAGTAATTGCACCAAAGCGCTCGATGCCGGCAACAAGGCCTGTCCGGCCGGGCTGCGCATTGCCGACAGCACGGCCAAACTGGCCCTGGTGAATGGCAAGGGCGTGTTTTACATCGCCCCGCCCAAGCCGGCCATCAGCGGCACCGGCAGCGCGGCGGTTTCGCTCGGTGCGCTGCTGCCCCACCTGCCCAGCACGACCGGTACCGCCACCTTCGGCATCTACCGTTCTGGCCCGGTAATTTACACGCGCGAAATGTACTGACTTCCTGTTCCAAATGGCGGACAGCAGCGCTCTCGAAAACACGGTACGATGGTTGTTTTCGATTTTACGCACAAGGAGCACCATGGAAACCAATTCGCAATGGATAGAAGTTACTACCGATGACGGCACCTTCGGCGCCTACCTGTCGCTGCCGCGCGGCGGCAAGGGTCCCGGCATCGTGTTGCTGCAAGAGATCTTCGGCGTCAACCAGCACATCCGTAATGTAGCCGACCAGTACGCCGCCGACGGCTACGTGGTGATTGCCCCCGACCTGTTCTGGCGCGACGGCGCCCGCATCGAACTCGGTTACGACGAAAGCGGCTGGAAGCGCGCCGTGGAACTGATGACGGCGATGGACTTCGCCAAGGCCCAGACCGACATCGGCGCCACCATCAAGGTGCTGCGCGCCCACGAAGGCACGGCCGGCCAGAACATCGCCGCACTCGGCTATTGCATGGGCGGCCGCCTGGCCTACCACACGGCCGCCAACGGCCTGGTCGATACCGCCGTGGCGTACTACGGCGGCGGCATCCAGAATTCGCTCGACCGCGCCGATGAAATCAAGGTGCCGGTGCTGATGCACTTCGGTAACGCCGACAGCCACATCCCGCTCGATGCCGTCAAGAGCATCGCCGAGCGTTTTGAAGGCAACAGCGCGGTTGAAATCCACGTGTACGACGGCGCCGAGCATGGCTTCAACTGCAACCACCGCGAGTCGTACCAGCAGCGCGCTGCTGCCGAAGCGCATGGCCATACGCTGGTGTTCCTGAGCGAACAACTGTAAGGACGCGCCATGGCCCGCCTCGCACTGGATTTCCCCGACGACCAGTATTATTTTTCAACGCAATTAACGGTGCGGCATACCGACATCAACGCCGCCAACCACCTGGGCAACGATTCCATGGTTTCCATGATTTCCGAAGCACGCGCCCAGTTCCTGGCGGAGTTCGGTGTGCAGGAAATGGACAGCAGCGGGGCCGGCATCATCGTGACCGACCTGGCCACGGTGTACCGGGCGGAAGCGCATGCGCGCGACCACCTGCTGTTCGAGGTGGGGGTCATGGATTTCAACCGCTATGGCGGCGACATCACGTTCCGCGTCACGCGCCCGCGCGACGCCACGCTGGTGGCGATGGCCAAGTACGGCTTTGTCTTCTTCAATTACAAGACTGGCGAGGTGGCGCCGATGCCGCCCGCCTTTGCCGCCAAATTCCCGCGCGTCAATCGCATCGGCTGACCGCTACCGGCACGGCGTGCCTGGCACTGCACGCGGAGTGCCGGTGCCAGCTTAATTTGCCGCTACCTTGGGCGTGATGGTCTTGTCGAACCAGTCGTCGATCATCTGCTTTTCGTAGCGCAGCGGATCGCTGTCGGAATACCGGGTAAACCGCTGCTGGTACATCATGTTGGATAACTCGCCGTCGCCGCTGCGCAGCACGGTGCCGTTTTGTTCCAGCGTGTAGCGCAGCTTCATGTGCGGCCAGTCGGCGCCGCCGTTCATCACACGGATATCGTCGCCGCCCGACCGGCGCGGCCACAAGCGCCCCGCCAGGTCGATATCGAGCACCTCGATTTTCAGCTGCTGACCGGCCGGCAGTTTTTTGTCGAGCGTGGAAAAATAGCTGGTGAATTCCTTGAGCACCCGTTCGCGCTCCAGTTCGCCGCGCGGCACGTCCACGAATTCTTCGGGTTTGACATAGCTGACGCTGACCTGGGCGCAGGCCGCGCCTGCCGTGCCGGCCAGCAGCAATGCGGCCAGTGACAATCTGGCCAGGGACAATCTCGATAATGTGCGCATGGGGCGCTCCTCGTGACATCAAAGTTTAGGTAAACAATATAGCCCGTTTGGCTGCGCGCCGCGCGGCTTGAAGCGTTTTGTTACCAATCGTCAGCGACATCATTCTTGCATGTCACGCTGCTGTCATATCGGATGATTAACATGGCGCCCGTCGGGATGCGCCACCATCCCGGATGATGCCGCGCCGCCGCCGGCACATGAATTGGCCTCTATTCCAGGAATGATTATGACCGAGTCGCTCGATCTGTCCCGCCGCCGTATTGTTCAACTGTTTGCCGGTATGCCGCTGCTGCCACTGGCTGGCGGCAGTGCCGCTGCCGCCCTGCTGTCCGCCTGCGGCGGTGGCAACGATGCCGCCGCCCCTGCCGCCAAACTGATGTCGGTCACCTTTACCGGCATGAGCGCACCGTCGCTGGCCGATCCGGCCAAGATGGCCACCACCACGGTTGGCTCGGGCATGAACGCCACCTATTCCGACGGCCGTACCCAGCCGTACGCGCTTGCTTACCAGACCTTTTTCATTACCGGCGCCCTGGTGCCGAACGGCAGCGGCGGCACCACGCTGGCGGGCGGCTACTACGACATCAGGAACCAGCCGATCATGGACACCAGCGGCACTACCCCTCGCCAGTTCTTCTCGGACTGCCCGGACGGCACCTCGCTGCTGAAACTGGACGCCCCCACCGTTACCGGCATCAAGGGCAATACCGTGTTTGCCGTGGTGCAGTTCGAATACGCGACCAGCAACCTCGCCGGCAGCTCGATGTACGGCATGCTGCCGTCGCCCATCGCCGTGCTGACGCTGGACCAGGACAAGACCACCGGTTCGCTCACGCTGGTGAAATACCACAACGTCGATACCAGCCCCGCCAACGGCCTGTGGATCACCTGCGGCGCCAGCCGTTCGCCTTGGAATACCCACCTGTCGAGCGAAGAGTACGAGCCGGACGCGTTCACCATCGCCACCGACACCCAGTTTGCCGGCTTTTCCAAAAGCCTGTACGGCGACGCTACCCGCGCCAACCCGTACCACTACGGCCATATGCCGGAAATTACGGTCAACCCGGACGGCACCGGCAGCTGCAAGAAGCACTACTGCATGGGCCGCATCTCGCACGAACTGGTGCAAGTGATGCCCGACGAGCGTACCGCGCTGATGGGCGACGACGCCACCAACGGCGGCCTGTTCATGTTCGTCGCCGACAAGGCGCGCGACCTGTCGAGCGGCACCTTGTACGTGGCCAAATGGCTGCAGAAAACCACCGATAACGGTGGTTCGGCCGACCTCCAATGGATCAAGCTGGGCCACGCCACCAGCGCCGAAATCAAGGCGCTGGCCGACACCCTGAAGGCCACCGACATCATGGACATGCGTACCGCCGACCCGGCCGACACCACGTTCACCAAGATCGCCTTCAACGGCAAGAGCAACTGGATCCGCATCAAGCCGGGCATGGAGAAGGCCGCCGCCTTCCTGGAAACCCACCGCTACGCCGGCTTCGCTGGCGGCAGCATGGGCTTTACCAAGATGGAAGGCACGACCGTCAACGCCAAGGACAAGATCGCCTACTCGGCGATTGCGGCCATCGGTTCGGCCATGACCAATGGTTCGGGCGGCGTCGCGATCAAGGGCCCGAGCGCCGGCGCGGTCTACGCGCTGAACATGAAGGGTGCGCAGAAAGACACGACTGGCGCAGCCATCGACAGCGAATGGGTGCCAGTGGACATGGCCGCCGTGCCAGCCCTGCTGAGCGAGGACCTGGCCACGCCCGACGCGCTGGGCAATACCGCCAACGCCGACAAGGTGGCCAATCCGGACAACATCAAGTTCTCGGAAAAGCTGCGCACGCTGTTTGTCGGTGAAGACAGCAGTACCCACGTCAACAACTTCCTGTGGGCGTACAACGTCGACACCAAGGTCCTCACGCGCCTGCTGTCCACGCCGGCCGGCGCCGAATCGACCGGCCTGCACGCGGTGGACGACATGAACGGCTTTGCCTACATCATGAGCAACTTCCAGCACGCCGGCGACTGGTCCAGCTCGCTGCACGCGAAGGTGCGCACCACGCTCGACCCGCTAATCCGCGCCAACTATCGCGACCGCTACGGCGCAGCAGTCGGTTACCTGACGGGCTTCCCGATTCTGAATTAAGTTTCAGACTTTACTCGGCAAGCGGCCCGCAGCGTGCACACGCTGCGGGCTTTTTCTTTTCCCTGATGATTTTCAATAGCAATATTGTCAAAAACAAAGTAATGTTACAGAAGTGTTGCGTGAGGTAACAGGATTTTTTGTTGCCCGTTGTTAATAGCAATGACTAAGCATACAATCGGGAAACTATCGGTAGTGCCACCTTCTTGCGGAATGCCCCATGTCTTTCTTGTCCTCTGCCTCGCCCAAATTAGCACCCTGGAAAGTCCTGTTGGTCGACGATGAACCCGACATCCACGATATTACCAAGCTGACCCTGAGCCGCTTCCGTCTCGACGGCCGCGCGCTGACCTTTGTGCACGCCTACAGCGGCGCCGAAGCAAAGGAAGTGCTGGCGCGCGAATCCGATATCGCGCTGGTATTTCTCGACGTCGTGATGGAGCGCGAAGACAGCGGCCTGGAAGTAGCGCGCTGGATGCGCGAAGACCTGAACAACCAGTTCACCCGCATCGTGCTGCGCACCGGCCAGCCGGGCCAGGCGCCCGAGGAACGCGTGATCGTCAATTACGACATCAACGATTACAAGGAAAAGACCGAGCTCGACCGCACCAAGCTGTTCACCACCACGTTTGCCGCACTGCGCGCCTACCGCGACATCATGAAGGTCGAAGAAGCGCGCCTACAACAGCTGAATTACCGCGAGGGACTCGAGCGCGTGATCGCCGCGTCGGCCCATATTTTCCAGCAGCGCAACCTGAAAGATTTTGCCAACGGCTTGCTGCAGCAAGTGGTGGCGCTGCTACGGCTCGAACACAGCATGCTGCTGCGCCTGCGCGCGGCCACGGCAATTACCGGCGTCAACGACTACGAAATCCTGGCGCAAATCGGCGACGACGAAGGCACCCTGCTGAGCCCGAATGTATTGGCTCAGCTCGACGTTGCCAAGAGCAACAAGATCTCGCGCGTGGAAGGCGACACGTATATCGGCTATTTCCCCAACAGCAGCGGCAAGGCGTCGCTGCTGATCTTGAAGGGCGTGGAAGAAATTTCCGAGATCGACACCAAGCTGCTGGAAGTCTTCTGCTCGGGCGTGGCGATTGCCTTCGACAATATTTTACTGACCCAGGAAATCACCGACACCCAGGCCGAACTGATTTTGCGCCTGGGCGACGTGGTGGAATCGCGTTCGCACGAAGCGGGCAACCACGTGCGCCGCATGGCCGAAGTGTGTCACCTGCTGGCCACTGCCGCCGGCATGCCCGACGATGAAACCGCCGTGCTGCGCCACGCCGCGCCGATGCACGACATCGGCAAGATCGCCACGCCCGATTCGGTGTTGCTCAAACCAGGCAAGCTCGACCCGGCCGAGTGGGAAATCATGAAGCAGCACCCCACCATCGGCATGTCGATCCTGGACGGCTCGCAGCGCCCGATTTTAAAAGCGGCCGCCGTGATCGCTCACCAGCACCACGAAAAATACGACGGCAGCGGCTACCCGCAAGGCCTGAAGGGCGACAATATTCACCTGTACGCGCGCATCGTGGCCGTGGCCGACGTGTTCGACGCGCTGATGCACAAGCGCTGCTACAAGGATGCCTGGCCAGTGGAAAAAGTGGTGGACCACCTGCGCGACGTCGCCGGTCACCATCTCGATCCGCAGTTTGTGACGCTGCTGATCGAGAATATCGACCAGGCCGTGGCGATCAACGAGCGGTTCCCGGATTGACATCACACCATCACTATCAATTTTTAATATAAGACCTATTAATTATTTATTAACTCAATTAACCGCGTGAGTATTCGAGAGAATTCGGCAATAAAACTGATTTACCACAGATAAGGTGAAATAGCGAAAATCCGTGCGGCAACAATGTTAAAATCGGGAAACTACTTGCTTACAATTAGTTACTATTTGACACGCCACCGGCGTCCGAAAGGATTGTTTTGCGCTCCACCTTACTCCCCCTGGCTTTGCTGCTGCTGATCCAGAACGCCTATGCCCAGCGGCCCACCGCTGGCAGCCAGTTACAACAAATTCCCGTTGCCCCGCAATTGCCAAAGGCCGCTCCGGCGATCCGCGTGCAGCAAGGCACGGCGCCTGCTGCCACCGTCGGCGACACCACCCGCATTACAGTCCAGCGCCTGCAAATTCCCGCCGCGCCAGTCTTCACCGAAACCGAGCTGATCGCCGCCAGCGGCTTTACCCCTGGCAGCGAACTGACCCTGGGCGAGCTGCGCGCCATGGCCGCTAAAATTGCCAGCTATTACCAGACCCGCGGCTATTTCCTGGCCCAGGCATATTTGCCCGCGCAGGACATCGAGGATGGCGTGGTCACGGTGCAGGTGCTGGCCGGACAGTACGGCGCGATCACGCTGCGCAATACCAGCAACCTGTCCAACGGCCTGGCCAGCAACATCCTGGGCGGACTCGATGGCACCACCATCGCCACCGCGCCGCTCGAACGCCGTTTGCTGCTGCTGTCGGACTTGCCCGGCGTGCAAGTGGGCTCGACCCTGGCGCCCGGCGCCTCGCTGGGCGCATCCGACCTGATCGTCGATGTGCAGCCCGGCTCACGCTTCAACGGCAGCATCGATGCCGACAACCAGGGCAACCGCTACACCGGTCGCAACCGCATTGGCGCCACCCTGAACATCAATGAGCTGGCCGGCATCGGCGACGTGGCAACGCTGCGCGCATTCACGTCGGCCGACGGTCTCAACTACGGCCGCATCGCCTACCAGGGCCAGGCCGGACTGCTGCGCCTGGGCACGGCCTACACGTATATGGATTACAAGCTCGGCAAAGAATTTGCCGTGCTCGACGCCAAAGGTACGGCCAAGATCGCCAGCGTGTACGCCAGCTATCCGCTGGTGCGTTCGCGCGCGACCAACCTGTACGCGCAAATCAATTACGACGACAAGGACTTCCAGGACAAGACCGAATCGACCGGCACCGTCAACGACAAGACGGCCAAGATCTGGATGCTGAATGTGAACGGCGACACCCGCGACAACCTCGGTGGTGGCGGCGTCAGCAATTATTCGCTGACGTACACCACCGGCAAGGTCGACATCGAGACTCCGGTCGCGCTGCTGATCGACCAGTTGACGGTCAAGTCGAACGGCACGTTCCACAAGCTGGGCCTGACGGCCGCGCGGGTACAAAACCTCGATGCCGACACCAGCCTGTTTGCCATCGTCAACGCCCAGACGGCATCGAAAAATCTCGACGTGTCGGAAAAAATGGGCCTCGGCGGCGTGGGCGGCGTGCGCGCCTATCCCGGCGGCGAAGCCTATGGCGACCAGGGCTACGTAGTGAACCTGGAACTGCGCCGCAACCTGCCGTTCGCCGCCCTGCCCGGCCAGCTGCAACTGGTGGGCTTTGCCGACACCGGCACCGTCAAGCTGAACCGCAACCAGTGGAGCGCGGGCGACAACCGCCGCACCCTGAGCGGCGCCGGCGTGGGTATCACCTGGACCGGCGCCAACGCGCTGCTGGTCAAGGCCTATTACGCGCACAAACTGGGCAATGCCGCCGCGACGTCGGCGCCGGATAAGGCAGGCCGCTTCTGGCTGCAGGCGATCAAGTACTTCTAAACCCAGTCAGCACCAGAAAAACAGACAAGTCGTTACCACTTCAGGACCCGCCATGAATCACATCTATCGCTCCATCTGGAACCAGGCCACCGGCGCGTATGCTGCCGTCTCCGAAAACGTCAAATCTGCCGGCAAGCGTTCGCTGCCGGGGTCCAACGGTGGCGGCGCCAGCTTCGCGTTGACCAGCATGGCGGCAGCGATGATGCTCGGCTATGGCAGCCTGGCGCTGGCCGGGCCCACCGGTGGCGCCGTGGTGGCGGGCCAGGCCCAGATCAACGGCACGCCTGGCGCCACGATCATCAACCAGGGCAGTCAGAACGCGGTCATCAACTGGCAGCAGTTCAATATCGGCAAGGGCGAAACGGTGCAGTTCGTCCAGCCCAACAGCAATGCCGTGGCCCTGAATCGCGTGCTCGGCAACGACGGCACCACCATCCTCGGCAACCTGTCGGCCAACGGCAAGGTGTTCATCGTCAACCCGAACGGCATCCTGTTCGGCCAGGGTTCGTCGGTCAACACCGCCGGCCTGGTGGCGTCCACGCTTGATATCTCCGATGCCGACTTCATGGCCGGGAATTACAAGTTCAGCGGCAACGGCACCGGCAAGGTGCTGAACCAGGGCGACCTCAATGCGCCGGGCGGCTACGTGGCATTGCTGGGCGCCCACGTCTCGAATGAAGGCACGATCAATGCACGGCTCGGTACCGTGGCGCTGGCAGCCGGCGAGGCGATCACGCTCGACGTCGCTGGCGACGGCTTGCTGAATGTGGCAGTGGACCGTGGCGCGGTCGGCGCACTGGTGCAGAACGGCGGCCTGGTCCAGGCCAACGGCGGCGCCGTGGTGCTGACCGCGCAGGCCGCCGGCAACCTGCTGAAAACCGTGGTCAACAACACCGGCGTGATCGAGGCGCATACCATCGATACGCGTAGCGGCACCATCAAGCTGCTCGGCGACATGCAGACTGGCACGGTCAGTGCGGGCGGCACGCTCGACGCCAGCGCGCCCGATGGCGGCAAGGGCGGCTTCATCGATACCTCGGCTGCGCATGTGACACTCGATGATGCATTGAAGGTCACGACGGCCTCGAGCAACGGCCTGACCGGCACCTGGCTGATCGACCCGACCGACTACACCGTCGCGGCGACCGGCGGCGACCAGACCGGCGCGTTCTTTACGAATGCGCTCAAGAGCACCAGTGTGCAGATTCAGAGCATCTCGGGCGGCAGCGGCACGCTGGGCAACATCAACGTCAACGACACGATTTCGTGGTCGGCCAACCAGCTGAAGCTGACGGCGCAAAACAATATCAATATCAACCAGCCGCTGCGCGGTTCCGGCACGGCCAGCCTGGCGCTGGAATTTGGCCAGGCTAACGCAGCCTCCGGCAACACCAGCAAGTACAACGTCAAGGCCGAGATCGACCTGCCATCGGGGCTGAACTTCAGCACCAAGCTGGGCAGCGACGGCACGGCGACGGCCTATACGGTGATCAACAGCCTGGGCGCGGCGACCAGCACCAGCGGCACTGATTTGCAGGGCCTGAAAAATGCGCTGAGCGGCAACTTCGTGCTGGGCGCCAATATCGATGCGAGCGGCACGGCGGATACAGCGGTCTGGGGCAGCAGTGGCTTCACGCCGATCGGCACCACCGCCGTGCCATTCACCGGCCAGTTCGATGGCCTGGGCCACGTCATTACGGGTTTGAACAGTTCGACCACCTCTGCGGCCGGCGCCGCAGGCCTGTTCGGCTCGAACACCGGCAGCATCCGCAATATCGGCCTGGTCGCGCCTGTCATCGCCGCCAATATCGCCAGTACACAAGGCAATGCCGCCGCACTGGCCGCCATCAACAGTGGCACCATCAGCAATGCGTATGTCAGCGGCGGTTCGGTGACTGTCACGACCGGCGCCATCGGCGCCGGCCTCGTCGGGCTCAACAGTGGCACGATCAGCGACAGCTACAACAGCAGCACGGTCAGCGTCGTGGGGAACTATGACTTCTGGCTGGGGGGGCTGGTGGGCAATACCACCAAAACCAGCACCGTCATCAACAGCTATAACACTGGCAATGTGATCGGCGCGTACACCGCAGGCGGCCTGGTTGGCAACAATCTGGGCGCCATCACCAATAGTTTCAATAGCGGCAATGTGACAGGAACCACCAATACAGGGGGGCTGACATCCCATAATCGTGCTTCCGGCGTCATCACCAACAGCTACAATACCGGCGCCGTGACGAGCAATAGCCTGACCGGCGGCCTGGTTGGCAGCAATGTGGCGTCCAGCCAGATCCTCAATAGCTACTCGACCGGCGCGGTGACCAGCCGTAGCGGCACCGGCACCGGATTTGGAGGCCTGGTTGGCGGAAACTCAGGCATTATCAGAAACAGTTACGCGACCGGCTCGGTGACGGGCGTTACTGCGGTGGGCGGCCTGATTGGCGCCAATACCAGTGCCGGCCTGACCGAGAATGCCTATTCGTCTGGCGCGGTGAGCCTGCTTTCCGGCGGTTCCGGAAGCCTGGGCGGCCTGATCGGCACCATCGCTGCCGGCACGAGTCCCTCGATCACCGGCGGGTACTACAACAACACCGTGAACTCCGGCATGCCAGGTGTCGGTACGAATGGCGGCAACACTACCCCCGCGATCACTGGCCTGTCCTCGACGCAAATGCAGACTGCGTCGAATTTCAGCGCCTTTACTTTCACGACAGTGGGTGGCGCGACCGGCAACAACTGGGTCATGGTCGATACCGACGGCACGCTGAACAACTCGAGCGGCGCGCTGGGCGCCACCGGGCCGATGCTGGCGGCTGAGTACAGCACCAATATCTACTCGTCGCATCAGCTGCAATTGATGATGATGAACCTGGCCGGCAACTATACGCTGCGGCAGGATGTCAACATGGCGGCCACCGGCCTGCTGACCGACGTCTGGAATAGCAACAACTTCGTTCCGGTCAGCACCAGCACGGCGACACCGTTCACCGGCACCCTGGACGGCGCCGGCCATGTCGTGTCCGGCCTGGTCATCAACCGCCCCGGCACGAATTTCGCCGGCCTGATCGGCGCGACGTCAAGCACGGCCATCGTGCGCAATATCGGCCTCGAAGGCGGCAGCATCACCGGCAAGAATGCCACGGGCGCACTGGTCGGCAGCAACCTGGGTGCGATCAGCGGCAGTTTCAGCACCGTCAGCGTGAGCGGCGCCACCCAGGTCGGCGGCTTGGTCGGCGCCAATGGCGTCGGCAGCACCATCATTAACAGCTACGCCAGCGGCGCCGTTACCGGCACCGGCACCATCGGCGGCCTGGTCGGCTTGAATACGGGCTCGCTGACCAACAACTATGCCAGCGGCATGCTCATCGGCGGCAGCGTCTCGGGCGGCCTGGCCGGCTCCAACAGCGGCACCGGCACCTCCACCGGCAACTTCTGGGATACCACCACCAGCGCCAAGCCGACCAGCGCCATCGGCACCGGCTTGACCACCGCGCAGATGAAATTGCTGTCCACCTACGCTGCGCCGGGCTGGGACCTGTCCGGCGCGTGGATCGTCTACGACACGAATACCTATCCCTTGCTGCGCGCGTTCATGACGCCGCTGCAGGTGACGTTTGCCTCGAATGCCAGCAAGACCTATGACGGCACCAACACCTGGACGGCGCCTGCCTATGTTTACTCGAACCCGAATGTCGTGCTCAATGGCACCCTGAACTATGGCGCGGCGGGCAGCGCCGTCAACGCCGGCACGTATGCCATCACGGCCGGCGGCCTGTATTCCGGCCAGCACGGCTATGCCATCAGTTCGAATGCCGCCACCCTGACCATTGACAGAAAGGCCGTGACCCTGACCAACGCAACGGTCGATACGCGCGCGTATGACGGCACCACGGCCGCCACGCTGTCGGGCGGCTCGCTGACCGGCCTGCTGGCGCAGGATCTGGGCACCATCACCTTCAACACCGGTGTGTTCGCCGACAAGAATGCCGGCAGCGGCAAAGCCGTCACGGCGCTTGCCACCGGCAGCGCCAGTGGCAACTACACGATCACGGCAACGGGACTGACCGGCGATATCACGCAAAAAGCGCTGACCCTGTCCGGCCTGGCCGCCACCACGCGCCAATATGACGGCAGCATCGCTGCCACCCTGACCGGCGGCACGCTCAATGGCCTGGTTGCCGGCGAAACGCTAAACGTGGGCGCCTCGACGGGTGTGTATGCCGACAAGAATGCTGGCGCCGGCAAGGCGGTGACGGTCACGACCGGCACGCTGTCCGATGGTACCGGCCTGGCCAGCAATTATACGATCAGCAACGCCACCGGCGTGACTGGCACCATCACGCCAAAAGCGCTGACGGTAACCGGCGTGACAGCCAGCGACAAGGTCTACGATGGCGGCCTGGCTGCAGTGCTCAGCGGCGGCACCCTGAGCGGCCTGGTCGGCTCGGAAACACTGGGCCTGTCCAGCCTTTCCGGCGTATTCGGCGACAAGAATGCGGGGAGCGGCAAGACCGTGACGGTCACCGGCGGCGCGCTGTCCGACGGCACTGGCCTGGCCAGCAATTACACGGTCGGTGCAGTGACGGGCTTGCTTGCCAGCATCACGCCCAAGGCGCTGACGCTGAGCGGCGTGCAGGCCAGCGCCAAGACGTATGACGGCAATACCAAGGCCAGCCTGACGGGCGGCACCCTGAACGGCCTGGTGGGCGGCGAAAGCCTGAGTGTGTCCGGTCTGACCGGCACGTTTGCCAACCAGAACGCCGGCACCGGCAAGGCCGTGACGGTCACTGGCACCACGCTGGTCGATGGCACTGGCCTTGCCAGCAATTATTCCGTCAGCAATCCGAGCGGCGTGACGGGCGACATCACGCCCAAGGCCCTGACGGTCAGCGGCCTGGTGGCCGCCAACAAGGTCTATGACGCCACCACCAAGGCCACCGTCACCGGCGGCACCTTGAGCGGCCTGGTCGGCGGTGAAACACTGGGCCTGTCCGGCCTGTCGGGCGCCTTCGCCGACAAGAACGCCGGCACGGCCAAGACGGTGACCGTCAGCGGCGCGACCCTGGCCGACGGCACAGGTCTGGCCAGCAACTACACGGTCAGCAACCCGACCGGCGTGACGGCCACTATCAACCAGGCCACCATCAGTTCGGTCACCAATGTGGTGGCCGACAGCAAGACCTATGACGGCGGCACCGCGGTCACCTTCAGTTCGGCAACCGCCACCTTCAATGGCATGTTCAGCGGCGACAGCCTGGCCATCGGCGCCACCAAGGCCTCGTTCAGCGACAAGAACGCCGGCACCGGCAAAGGTGTGACAATCTTCGACCTGACGCTGGGCGGCACGGACGCGGCCAACTACACGCTGGCCACGACCACCGCCACCGGCACCGGCACCATTACGCCGAAGGCCGTGACGATCACCGGCATGACGGCGGTCAACAAGGTCTATGACGGCAGCACCAAGGCCAGCGTCTCGGGTGGCGCGATTTCCGGCACGGTCGGCGCGGAAACCCTGGGCGCGACGGGACTGGTGGCAACGTTTGCCGACAAGAACGTGGGCACGGGCAAGATCGTGACCACGACCGGCACCACGCTGGTCAACGGCAATAACGGCGGCCTGGCCAGCAATTACACGGTGACCAACCCCACCTTTACGGCCAATATCACGCCGAAAGCGCTGACGGTGACGGGCATGACGGCCGGCACGCGCGTCTACGACGGCACCACCGCGGCCACCTTGAGCGGTGGCGCCCTGAGCGGCATGGTCAGCGGTGAAACGCTGGTCTTGTCGGGCGGCACGGGTGTGTTTGCCGACAAGAACGCGGGCAACGGCAAGGCCGTGACGGTCAGCGGCGTGGGCATTGCCGACGGCACTGGCCGGGCCAGCAACTATACGGTCAACAACCCGACCGGCGTGACGGGCACCATCACGCAGAAGGCCTTGACGGTGACCGGCGCGCTGGCGGCCGACAAAACCTATGACGGCGCGCTGACGGCCGCCATCACGGGCGGCGCCCTGAGCGGCCTGGTAGGCTCGGAAACGGTCACTCTGGGCAGTCTCACCGGCGCGTTTGCCGACAAGAATGCCGGCAGCGGCAAGGCCGTCAGCGTCACCGGCGGCACCTTGTCCAATGGCACCAACGGCGGCCTGGCCAGCAACTACTCGGTCGGTCCTGTCACGGGCCTCACAGCCAGCATCGCGCAAAAGGCCTTGACGGTCACCGGCGTGGTCGCCGCCAACAAGGTGTATGACGCCACCACCCAGGCCACCGTCACCGGCGGCGCCTTGAGCGGCCTGGTGGGCGGGGAAACCCTGGGCCTGTCCCGCCTGTCGGGAACCTTTGCGAACAAGAACGCCGGCACCGCCAAGGCGGTCACCATCAGCGGCGCAACCCTGGCCGACGGCACCGGCCTGGCCAGCAACTACACGGTCAGCAACCCGACCGGCGTGACGGCCAATATCAACCAGGCTACCATCAGCTCGGTGACCAACGTGGTGGCCGACAGCAAGGTCTATGATGGCGGCACCAGCGTCACCTTCGGCGCGGCCACCGCTACCTTCAACGGCATGCTCAGCGGCGACAGCCTGGCCATCGGCGCCACCAAGGCGTCGTTCAGCGACAAGAACGCCGGCACTGGCAAGACCGTGAATATCGCGCTCCTGACGCTGGACGGCGCCGATGCGGGCAATTACCTGCTGGCCAGCAGCACGGCCACCGGCACCGGCACCATCACGCCCAAGGCGCTGACGATTACCGGCATGTCGGCGCTGGACAAAGTCTATGACGGCAATACCAAGGCATCCGTGACGGGCGGGGTGCTCAACGGCCTGATCTCCGGGGAAAACCTCGGCGTGAGCGGCCTGACGGTCGCGTTCGACAACCAGAATGCCGGCGCCGGCAAGGCCGTGACAGCTACCGGCGCCACGCTGGTCAACGGCACCGGCGGCCTGGCCGCCAATTACACGGTCAGCAATCCGACCGGCTTAACCGCCAACATCACGCCAAAAGCGCTGACCGTCATCGGCGCCCTGGGCGTGGACAAGGTCTACGACGGCGGCGTGGACACTACCATCGTCGGCGCCTCTTTCGATGGCCTGGTCGGTCACGAAATCATCAGAGCCAATAACTGGAGGGGCACGTTTGCCGACCAGAATGTCGGCTACCGCAAGACGGTTACCTTCACCGACGCCGTGCTGATCGATGGCCCCTACGGCGACCTGGCCAGCAATTACACGATCACCCCGTTCACCGTCACGGCCAGCATCGAACTGAAAGGCCTGACAGTGACGGGCGCCACCGCCGCCAACAAGGTCTATGACGGCACCACCAATGCCACCGTCACGGGCGGCGTGCTGAACGGCCTGGTCGGTACCGAAACGCTGGCCCTGGGCGGCCTGACCGGCGAATTCGCTGACAAGAATGCCGGCGCCGGCAAGACCGTCACCGTCAGTGGTGCAACACTGCAGGATGGCACCGGCCTGGCCAGCAACTACTATGTGACCAACCCGGGCGCTTTGACTGCCGATATCGGCAAGGCAACCATCAATGCCGTCACTGGCATCACGGCCGGCAACAAGGTCTACGATGGCACGGCCAGCGCCATCATCAACACCCGCAACGCGGCGTTTGACGGCATGGTCGCCGGTGATTTCCTGGTCGCCACGGCCAGCGGCGCCTTCAATGACAAGAATGCCGCCACCGGCAAGACGGTCAACATCAGCAACATCACGCTCGGTGGCTTTTATGCCGACAACTACACGCTGGCCGCCAACGCCACCACCGCCAGCGCGACCGCCGACATCGGCAAGGCAACCATCAACGCCGTCTCCGGCATCACGGCCGGCAACAAGGTCTACGATGGCACCACCAGCGCCAGCATCAACACCGGCAGCGCGGCGTTTGCCGGCCTGGTGGCGGGCGACAGCTTGACCGCCACCGCCAGCGGTGCGTTTGCCGACAAGAATGCGGCAGTTGCCAAAACCGTTGCCATCAGCGGCATCGCCCTCGGTGGCACCGACGCCGGCAACTACACGCTGGCTGCCACCACCGCCAGCACTACCGCCGACATCGCCAAAGCGACCATCAGCACCGTGACCGGCATCACGGCCGGTAACAAGGTGTATGACGGCACGACCAGTGCCAGCCTGAACCTGGCTGGCGCTGCCTTCACCGGCCAGGTGGCCGGCGATGCGCTGACCCTGGCAACACCGGTCACGGGCGCCTTCAGCGACAAGAACGCTGCCAATGGCAAGACCGTCACGGTCAGCGGCCTGGCCCTGGCCGGCGCCGATGCGGGCAACTACCAGCTGGCGAACAACCAGGCCACCACCACGGCCAACATCACCCAGGCAGCGCTGACGGTCAAGGTCAACGATGCCGACAAAGACCAGGGCGTTGCCAATCCGGCGTTCTCGGCCAGCTACACCGGCCTGGTGGGCAGCGATACCGTGGCCGGCGAAGTGACCGGCAACCTGGCGTTCTCGACGCCCGCCACCACGGCATCGGCAGCGGGAACCTATGCGGTGTCGGCAACGGGCCAGTCGTCGGTCAACTATGCGCTGGCGTATGCGCCCGGCACGCTGACGGTCAAGCCGGCGGCCACCGTGCCGGTGACGCCAACCGAGCCGGTAACGCCAACCGAGCCAGTGACGCCAACCGCGCCGACCGAGGCGCTGCAAAGCACGCTGGCAAGCGTGCTCGGCACCATCAACGTGGCGCCGTCGCAAGGCAATATGGTGCAGGCCGACATGGTGGCAACAGGTACGCCCGCCACCTCGGAGGCCGATGCGCCGGCCGTCGCCACCACCAGCGAACCGACGCCAGGCAATGCGCCGGTCGTACAGGCGGGGCCGGCGGTCAATACCAACGTGTTACCGGGCTTGCGCCTGAGCGTGATCGACACCGGCCTGCGCCTGCCGGGCAGCGCTGGCACCACCGGCGAGGCCAGCAGCGTGGAAAACCCGTAACCGCTGGCAGCACCCCGGCGCGCGGTCCGTGACGACCGTGCGCCGGCGCGCATAAGCATATTGGCAATCGATTGTTGTTGAAGTAATTCCTCGCAAGTAAGATTGTGATTCAGCTCATGCCAGGAATTCACCATGCCTCACCCTTCTCTCTCCCACCTGCCATTGCGCCGCAGCGTGCTCGCGTGCGCCCTGCTGCTGGCCGCGCTGCCGGCAGCGCAATCACAGACCGCCCCGGCTGCTGCCGACAATGACGCCACGGCCGCCATCGACCAGGTCACCGTGGTTGGATCGCGCGCGCGCAACCGCACCGTGTTCGATTCCGCCGTGCCGATCGACCGCTTTGGCGCGCGCGAGGTGGAAAACGCGTTGTCCAGCGGCGACCTCGGCGCGGCGCTGCAAAGCCTGTCGCCCTCGATTAACTTTCCGCGCATCGAATCGAGCGGCGCCGCCGACTCCGTGCGCGGCATCCAGTTGCGCGGGCTGGCGCCGGACCAGGTGCTGGTGCTGATCAACGGCAAGCGCCGTCATGCCAGCGCCGTGCTCGATACGGAAAGCAGCTTTGCCGGCATCGTCCCGGTGGACGTCAATGCGATCCCGCCGGGTGCCATCGACCATATCGAAATCCTGCGCGACGGCGCCGGCGCCCAGTACGGCAGCGATGCCGTGGCCGGCGTGATCAACATCGTGCTCAAGAAAGCACGGACCGGCGGCTCCGCCTCGGTCAGCTACGGCGCCAACCACACCGACTTCAAACCGACGGACGACCGCAAGACCGACGGCCAGACCACCATCGTCAGCGCCGACTACGGCGTGCCGGTCGGTGACCTCGGTTATTTCCGCTTCGGCCTGGAAAGCCGCGACCGCAACCCGACCAACCGCGCCGGCGCCAGCGATGCCGGCTGGACCTCGTGGAATGCCACGCCAGCCGACCTGGCGCTCGATGGCAAGGTGGTATTCAAATCGGGTGACTCGCAGCAGCGCAACAACTACGCGTTCTACAACACGCTGGTGCCGCTGGCCGACGGCGTGGACCTGTACTCGTTTGCCACCGCCAACAAGCGCAAATCCGACGGCAGCGCCTACTTCCGTTATCCGGGCGATCCGTCCAACGTGGCCGAGCTGTACCCGAACGGCTACCGCCCGACCACCAGGGGCGACTCCACCGATGTCAGCGCCGTGGCCGGCCTGCGCCTTGCCAGCGGTGCCTGGAACTGGGACGTCAGTGCTCGCCACGGCGGCAACAAGTTCCGCTACGACCTGGCCAATTCGGTCAACGCGTCGATGGGTAGAGCCAGCCCCACCAGCTTCCACCTGGCCACGTTCGACTTTGACCAGAATGCCGTCAACGCCGACCTGACCCGCGCATTGAACCTCGGTATCGGCGCCCCGGTGAACCTGGCGCTCGGTGTCGAGTACATGCGCGAGACGTACACCAGCAACGCTGGCGATCCGGCGTCGTATGCGCTGGGCCCTGTGCCTGACGCGCCGCCCGGTGCGCAAGCCGGTCCCGGCCTGCGGCCGCAGGATACATTCGATGGCAGCCGCTCGGTGCGCTCGGTGTACGTGGACATCGAAAGCGATATCACGTCGCGCCTGCTGCTGGGCGCCGCCGCGCGCTATTCCGACTACAGCGACTTCGGCAACGCCAGCACCGGCAAGCTGTCGGCGCGTTTCAAGGTGACCGACGGCTTCCTGCTGCGCGGCTCGCTGTCGAACAGCTTCCGCGCGCCGGCGCTGGTGCAGACCGGCTTTCGCTTTTCCACCTTGAATTTCAACAGCGACGGCAGCGGCTTGCAGACGGCCTCGCTGCTACCGGCGTCCGACAGCCTGGCGCGCGCGTTCGGCGCGCAAAACCTGAAGCCGGAAAAATCGACCAACCTGTCGCTGGGCGCCGCCTGGAAGCCGCAGCGCAACACCAGCATCACGGCAGATGCTTACCGCATCAAGCTGCGCGACCGCATCACCCGCACCAGCGACCTGCAAAGCGATGCCGCCACCGCGTACCTGGCGGCCATCGGCCGCACCGATATCCAGTCGGTGGCGTATCTGGCCAACCTGCTCGACACCACCACCACCGGCCTCGACCTGGTAGTGAACCACGACCGGGCATTCGCTGGCGGCAAGCTGGACCTGAATGCCGCGCTCAACCTGAACAAGACCCGTATCGACAAGGTCAATCAGAGTTCAAGCGCGCTGGCGCAGATCGATCCCGACCTGACCCTGCTCACCGAAAACAACCTGTTCCGCATCCGCAACGCGTCGCCGAAAACCAAGCTGGTGCTCAGCGCCGACTGGCAGGGCGCGCAATGGGGCGTGCAGGCGCGCGCCACGCGCTTTGGCGCGCTCAAGGATTTTTCGTATGACGAGGATGCCGAACTGATCGACGGCGTGCATGCCCAGCGCTTCGGCGCGGTATGGTCGCTGGACCTGGAAGCGCAGTACAAGCTGACCCGCCAGCTGACCGTGTCCGTCGGCGGCGACAACATCCTCGACCGCTACCCGGATCGGGTGCGCCAGACCAATAACGCCAGCTACGGCGGCGCCTTGCCGTACAATTTCGTCAACCCGATCGGGCTGAACGGCGCCTACTTCTACGGCCGCGTGCGCTACACTTTTTAACTAGAAAGCTTCCATGAAACTGTCCAAACTGTTTATCTCGATGTTGCTGGCCGCCGCGCTGACCGGTCCGGCCTTCGCCCAAGCCGCCGATACACCGGTGCACAAGAATGCGCTGGTGCTGATGACCGACTTCGGCACGTCCGATGGCGCCGTCTCGGCCATGCGCGGCGTGGCGTTCGGCGTCGATCCCACCTTGACCGTCTCCGACCTGACCCACAACATTCCCGACTACGACATCTGGCTCGGCGCCTACCGCCTGTACCAGACCGCCAACTACTGGCCAGTGGGCAGCGTGTTCGTCAATGTGGTCGATCCGGGCGTGGGCACCCAGCGCAAATCGGTGGTGCTGAAGACCAAAGAAGGCCGCTACTTCGTCGGCCCCGACAACGGCCTGTTCACCCTGATCGCCGAGCGCGACGGCGTGGCCGAACTGCGCGAGATCGACGAGAAGGTCAACCGTCTGGCCGGCTCGGGCGAGTCCTACACGTTCCACGGCCGCGACGTCTACGCCTATGTAGGCGCACGCCTGGCTTCGGGCGCCATCACGTTCGAGCAGGTGGGCCCGGTGCTGCCGAGCGAATCGGTCGTGAAAATCCCGTACCAGAAAGCGGTGCGTAGCGGCGACGTCATCAAGGGCATCATCCCGGTGCTGGACGTCAAGTACGGCAACGTGTGGACCAACATCCCGAAAGCGCTGTTCGACGAACTGCACATCGGCGTGCACGACAAGGTGCAGGTGCGGATCCTGCACAAAGGTAAGCTGATCAACAAAGTGGTGGCGCCGTTCGAGCACACGTTTGGCGGCGTGGCCAAAGGCCAGCCGCTGGTCTACCTGAACAGCCTGCTCGACGTGGCCGTGGCCATCAGCCAGGGCAACTATGCCGCCAAGCACAAGATCGACTCTGGTGTGGACTGGGAAGTGGAAATCACCAAGGCCAGATAATTCAGGGCATCGCTGTGGCGGCGGCCAGCACGGCTGCCACCTGGTGGGGTGCGGCTGGCTTGAGCAAATGGTCGTCGAACCCTGCCGCCCGGGTGCGGGCGCGGTCGGCTTCCGCGCCCCAGCCGGTCAGCGCCACCAGCATCACGCGTTGCAGCCCCGGCAGCGCCCGCAGGGCGCGCGCTGCAGCATAGCCGTCCATGCGCGGCATGCCGATATCGAGGAATACCAGGCCCGGCTGGAACCCGGCGGCGGTCTGCACCGCCTGCTCGCCGTCATAGGTCACGCATACCTGGCAGCCCAGCGCCTCCAGCAAGTCACCGAGCGTATCGGCAGCATCGACGTTGTCGTCCGCAACCAGCACCCGCAACGGCGCGCGCGCCGGCGTTGACGACTCCAGGCCTGCGGCAACGTCCGGGTGGGCAGCAGCCACGGTTGCCGCTGCCAGCGGCAACCGTATTGTAAACGTGCTGCCCTGGTCCGTGCCGGGGCTGGCCGCCACCACGTCGCCGCCGTGCAGCGTGACCAGGTGGCGCACCAGGCACAGCCCGATGCCCAGTCCGCCCTTCGAGATGCCGATGCTGTGCGGCGCCTGGGCAAACATGTCGAACACCGATTCGAGGGCCTCGCGGGCGATGCCGATGCCGGTATCGGTGACGGCAATGACCGCCATGCCGTCGGCGACCGTGGCCGTCAGGCTGATGCGCCCCGGTTGCGGCGTGTACTTGGCGGCATTGGACAGCAGGTTGCTGAGCACCTGGCTCAGGCGCACGGCGTCGCCATCAAGCCACAACGGTTGCTCGGGCAAGTCCAGCGCCAGCGCATGGCCGGCCACCTCCACCAGCGGCAAGCTGGTTTCCACGGCGCTGGCAACCACCGACTGCAGCGTCACCGGTTCCACCTGCAGCACCACCTTGCCGCTGGAAATACGGGCGATGTCGAGCAGGTCGTCGATCAGGTGGACCATGTGGCCCACCTGGCGCTCCATCGTGCCCAGCATGCGCTCCACCAGGCCCGGCTTGTCGGCGCCGATGCGCAGCAGCGCGAGCGCATTGCGGATCGGCGCCAGCGGGTTGCGCAACTCATGCGCCAGTGTGGCCAGGAATTCGGACTTGCGGCGGTCCGCGTCGCGCAGCGCCTCGGTGGCGCGCACGCGTTCGATATGGGCCCAGCAGCGGTCCACCACGGCTTCCACCAGCGCCACTTCGTCGGCGGTCCAGGTGCGCGGCAATTGCTGGTGCACCGCCATCATCGCCACCAGCCGGCCCTGCTTCACCAGCGGACAGCAGATGATGGCCTTGATGCCGATCTGGTTGAACATCTCGTAGCCATCGCCCTGCGCCAGCTCGCGGTCCACATCGTTGATCAGCAGCGTGCGCCCCACCCGCAGGTTGGACGTGGCGCGCGAACCGAACAAATCGAGCGAATACACGCCGACGGTGCTGATCGCCCCCTCCACGCGCCAGTCGTGGCGTATGGTAAAGCGGTCGTTGTCGGCTTCCAGGTCGGCATACGCCACCCGCGTCGCGTCAAGATATTCGCCCAGCAGCCGGGTGCTGTGCTCCATGATCGCCTTCGGTTCGGCGGCCAGGCGCGTGGCTTCGCCGATCTCGTCGAGCAGGCGCAGGCGCTGCTCGACATGGCGCCGCACCTGGTCCACGGGCGCACTGGACACGCACAGCACGCCGGCAATGGCACCCTCCTCGTCGCGGATGGGGCTGGTGGAAAAATTGGCATAGACCCGCTCGGCATAACCGTTGCGGGTGAGCGTCAGCGGCTGGTCTTCATGCCACAGCGATGCACCCGCCTGGGTGGCGGCCAGCATCGGCGCCAGCTGGTCCCACACCTCGGCCCAGACCGTACTCAGCGGTTGTCCCAGTACCTGGCGCGGATCGTCGGCCTTGGCCCCCAGCACCTGGCGATAGTTGTCGTTGTAGAGCAGGATCAGCTGCGGCCCCCACGCCACGTACATCGGGTGGCGCGCAGCGAGCATCATGCCGACGGCCGTACGCAACGACTGTGGCCAGCCGCTCAGCGGCCCCAGCGGCGTGGCCGCCCAATCGAATGCGCGCACCAGCGCCCCCATTTCGCCGCCACCGTCGGCAAAACCCAGGTTGGGATTGAACCCGGCAGCGGAATGGGAATGAGACATGATGGACCGTAATAAAGTGAACAACCAGCACCATAGCAGATTCGTCGGGTTGGCTATTTGCGTTTGACTTTGGGGAACCGCAGCTTGTAGTGCAGGCCCATGCCGGGGGCGCTGGCCACTTTGACGGTGCCGCCCAGCGCGCCGGTCACCAGGTTGAACAGGATGTGGGCGCCCAGCCCGCTCCCCCCCGTGCCGCGCTTGGTGGTGAAGAACGGGTCGAACAGCTGGCCCAGCGTGCTGGTATCCATGCCGGCACCGTCGTCGCTGTAGTCGAAGTTGACGAAGTCGCCATCGAGCTTGCCGGTGATCTTGATGCGGCCGCCCTGCCCGTCCTCGAAGCCGTGCACCAGTGAATTGACCACCATATTGGTCACCACTTGCGACACCGCGCCGGGGAAGCTGGCCATATTGATGTTGTCGTCGCAATCGATCTCGATCACGATCGGCTTGCCTTTCAGCTTAGGTTGCAGCGACAGCAGCACTTCATCGAGATACTTGCGCAAATTAAAGCTGCGGATATCGTCCGATGACTGATCGACCGCCACCTGCTTGAAGCTGCGCACCAGCGCCGCGGCGCGCTGGGTATTGGTGGTCATGATGCGCAGCGACTGGTCGACAATGTCGAAGAACTGGTTCAGGCCGTCTTCGTCGAGGGCGCCCGCGGCCAGGTCGGCGCGGGTGAGCTTGAGTTCTTCCACCAGGTGGCTGGTCGCCGTCACGCAAATGCCCAGCGGGGTATTGATTTCGTGCGCCACCCCGGCCACCAGCCGGCCCAGCGAAGCCAGCTTTTCTTGCCGCACCAGTTCGCCCTGGGCGTCTTTCAGCGACGTCAGCGCGTTTTCCAGCTGGGCGTTCTGTTCTTCCAGGGTGTCGTTGGTGCGGCGGATCGCATCTTCGGCGCGGCGCCGCTCGGCCACTTCGTGCGCCAGCAGCGCCGTGCGTTCCTGCACCTTGCGTTCGAGCCGGTCCACGCTTTGCAGGCCGCGCAGCGCCGCCGAGACGTAATCGGCGATCAGCGCAAACAGTGCCTGGTCTTCCACGCTGAACGTATGCTCGCCATCGTAGCTTTGAATCACCATGGCGCCCATCACCTGGTGGTCCTGGTCGAGCAGCGGGCAACCCATCCAGTGCTCGGCAATGGTGCCGATGCCGAACGCTTCGTTGTCGAGCCGCTTGGAGACGTGTTCGGCAGCCGTCATGACAATCGGGCGGCCGCTGTTGATCACCGCCGCCGTGGGCGATTCGCCTTCCGCCAGCTCGAACAGTTCGTCATTGCCGGGGGCTTCGTCCACTTCGTCCACAAAGTACACGAAGCGCACCTGGTTGGCCGGCCCTTCGTGATCGCTGAGCGCCACAAAGAAATTGGCGGCGTACATGATGCGTCCCAGCGCCGCATGGACCGACTGCAGGAATTCGCTGATATCGGTGCAACTGCTCGATTTCTGCCCGATTTCGAGCAATATGGCCTGGACTGCTTCAAGGCGGGCAAGACGGTCTTTCATTGAATTCCCTGTAATTAATGCGCACGGGAAATACTATCAGTCCGCCCCCGCCAGGGCCAGCGTTAGTTCGGTTTACGGTAGCCGTTGTCGATCCACGCCGACGCGCTGGTCACACTGAGCTTGAAGGTGGGCACCACGCGCACCTTGGCCAGCTCTTCGCCGTACTGGTCGAACGCGGCCAGCATGGCGTACGGATCGTCCTCGTCGGGCACGATGTCAAGCGTTACCTTGACCTGGCCGTCGTCGGTATTGACGAACACATTCTTGTGCAGTTGCGCATGCAATTGCTGCTCGTGGCGGCGCAGCACTTCGTTGGCGGTTTTCACCAGGGTATTAAAGGCATTGACGTCAAGCGGCTTGGGGTTTTTCTTGTCGCGGCCCATGGTCCAGGGACCGACCAGCGCCGGCTCCGGTTCGCCATCCTTGATCATTGCCACGGCCCAGCCCTCGTCGTCGTCATTCTTGATGACGCGCGCGGTCCAGCCATTGCCCTGCCACAGGCGCGGTTCCTGTACCGGGGCGTCGTCCTCGGGGGTGTCTGGTACATCGGGGAAGTCGTTACTCATACTTTAGGCTCGGGTGTAATGGCATAGGGGGTGAAATAATAAGCGCCTTATACCGCAACAACAATAGAAAGTCCGCATCAATGCATAAAATTACCCTCGCCCTCCTCGCTGCCGCCACCGCCTGCCATGGCGCCTGGGCGCAAAGCAATGTCCAGATCTATGGCCGCCTCAACACCGGCATCGAATCGTTGCGCAGTTCGGACGGCGACAGCCAGGCCACGCGCCTGAGCAATTATCGCTCGGTGCTGGGTTTTAAGGGGAGCGAAGACCTGGGCGGCGGCCTGAAAGCCATCTTCCAGATCGAGGGCACGCTGTCGCCCGACACCGGCGCCGGCAGCCCGGCCGCGCGCGACACCCGGGTCGGCCTGGAAGGCACCGCCGGTACCTTGTTTGCAGGGAACTGGAGTTTGCCTTACAACACCGCCACGGCCAGCCTCGATCCGTATTACCCCACCACGGCCGGCTACATGAGCATCATGGGCAATGGTGCGGCAGCCACCGTCAACAACAGCAACGATACGTCATCGTTCGACCGCCGCCAGCAAAACAGCGTGCACTACTGGTCGCCGCTGTGGCGCGGCCTGCAACTGCGGGTGGCGCAGTCGGCCAGCGAGGAACGCCCGGCCAGCGGCGCCAAGCCATATCTGACTTCGGGTGCGGTAGTCTATGAGCAGGGTAACTGGTATGCCACCGGCGCCTGGGAGCGCCACCACGAATACCAGGGGCCGAACACCGACGATACCGGCGCCAAGCTGGGCGCGGCCTATCGCTTCGGCAGCACGCGGGTGGCGCTGATCGGCGAACAACTGCGCTACGAAACGGCCACCGGCACGCTCAAGCGCCGGTCCGCGTATGTGTCGCTCACGCACCAGATGGGGGCCCACGCAGTGAAGCTCGGCGTGACGCGCGCGGGCGACGGCAGGGGCGGCGCTGCCGCCGGCACCCAGGTGGGCATGGTACGCAAGGGGCCGGATACCGGCGCCACCCACTACACCGCCGGCTATGACTACACCGTGAGCCGCCGCACCAGCGTGTTCGTGTTTTACACGCACCTGAAAAACCAGCGCAATGCGGCGGTGGATTTTGCCATCAATGGTTTGGGTGCCAGCGACGGTTCCACCTTGAAAGGGGCGTCGCTGGGGGTGCGGCACAACTTCTAAACCCCGCCCCCGCTGGTATCAGCAAATTATCAACAAATTATCAGCAACTCATCGGCAAATCTTCAGCAACTGAGACAACTGAGGCAAGGCCGCCGCTGCACCAGCGGTGGGCGCGGTGGCTTGTAGCGCGGATCGATGGCCGGTTCCGGCGTCTGGTAGCTGAATGGGGTGATGATGATGGGCGGTATCGCCGGCGGCGCCGACGGTGGTCCCTTGGGGCCGCCGCCCGAAGAGCGCTGGGCGCTACGCTGGCGCCGGGTGGATTGCGGACATGCGGCGGGGATCGATTGCCCCTCGCTCCATACGAGCCTAGCCATGCTGTAGCCCTCCGTCAACTGGGTAGACATTCAGTATAGAACGGCATAACTTTAAATCAAGGAACAATCGGGCCGCCACCGCTGGGTGCCGCTGCTGAACGTTCCATCCCGCAAATCCGCCGGTCCGTCGCAATCGGCTGGCTGGCGCGGGCCTCGGCCGGTACAGTTCAACCATGCCAAACGGCATCTGAATAACACACCAACGGGGTCCCATCATGAACAGCACCGCAAAAAAACTGTTAGCCGCCGCCATCGTCTTCCTGCTTGCCATGTCCGTATGGCAGTCGGTATTGGGTGACGGCATGCACTTCAACATCGACGGCGAAGAATTCGACGGCCCGTTCGGCGCCCTGTTCGGTCTGGTGCTGGCTGGTGGCGGCATGGTGATCGCGGCAGTGGCCGTGACGTGCGCGGCAGTGTTCGTGGGCTTGCTGTGCGCCGGCATCGGCATCGTGCTGGTCAGCGCGCTGGTGCTGGCGGCCGTGGTCGTGCTGGCTGCCATGTCGCCGCTGATGCTGCCGCTGCTGATCCCGGTCGGCCTGTACTGGTTCTTCACCGCCCGCGCCCGCAAACAGCGCCTGCGCGCCGGCTACCAGCACGCCGCCTGATCCGGCCACAGCGTAGCGCCAGCCCGTTTCAACCGGAAGCGGCCGGGACCTGAGTTCCCGGCCGATCCGCCAAATTCTCTCCCTGTAATTCCACCCGGTTGCGCCCGCCATGCTTGGCGCGGTACAAGGCCTGGTCGGCGCGGATCAGGGCCGCATCGCCACCGCACTGCTGGCCGCCCATCACCGCGATGCCGATGCTGACCGTCACGTGCAGCGCCACGCCACCGTCTAGCTGCAGCGCGCTCTGCGCCACGCGCTGGCGCAACCGCTCCGCGTACACCGCCGCTGCCGCCAGGGTGGTGCCCGGCAGCAACATGGCAAATTCCTCGCCGCCCATGCGGCCCAGCACATCGACCTTGCGCTGGCCGTCCTGCATCAGCCCGGCCAGCTGACGCAGCACGGCATCGCCGGCGGCGTGGCCGTGTTCATCGTTGATACGCTTGAAGTGGTCGATATCGAGTTGCAGCACCGCCGTGCAGGCGCCGATGTCGCGCTGCAGGCGCGCCTCCTCATCGGCCAGGCGCTGCATGAAGGCGCGCCGGTTGGCCAGCCCGGTGAGAAAATCGGTGGTTGCCAGCACCTGCAGCTCGTCGTGCATGCGCCGCTTCTCGGTCGTATCCACGGTGGAGACGATGACGAAATCGAGGCTGTCGGTATGGCCGGGCATCACCATCAGGGTCAGTTCGTTGTGGCGCAACCTGCCGTCAAGGCGACGGAAGCTGCCCTCGCACACGAAGAAATGCTCGCCGCGCGCCAGCGCCGCCAGCGTTTGCGCAAACGCCGGCAAGGCAGCCGCATCGAAGTTCTGCGCCAGCGTGATGCGCTCGAAGTCCTGTTGGCCGCTGGCCCCCACCTGGCGCAGCGCCGCCGCGTTCAGGTCGACGATGCGCACCAGCGCCGCCAGCCGCGCCACCTGGCTCGGATTGGCGTGCAGGTAGCGCGCCATGTCGTCGATGCCGGAGCGCGCCAGTTCAAGCAGCGCCACGTACAGCGCCGACCAGTCCTGCTCCCACAGCGCCACCGGCGCATGGTCATACAGGCGGCGAAAACGCTCCTCGCCGGCGCGCACGGCCTGCGCCGCTTGCGCCTGTTCGACCGCGATGCCGGCCAGCCGCGCAGCCTGTTCGATCAATGCGATATTGGCCAGGCTGGGCTGGCGGGCATCGCGGTGGTACACGGCAAAGGTGCCGATCACCGCGCCGCCGGCGCCGAAGATCGGGTCGGACCAGCCGGAGCCGATGCGCGCGCGCAGCGCCAGGTCGCGGTGCGCCACCCACGACGGCGCATTGTGCAAATCCTCGATGACCACGCGGCGTCCCGTCAGCACGGTTTCGCCGCACGCGCCCTGGCCGCTGTGGATCGACATGCCGTGGATGGCGGCATTGAAGAACGGCGGCAGGCTGGGCGCGGCGGCCACCAGCAGGTGCTCGCCCTGCTCGTCGAGCAGCATCACGCTGCAGCGCAGATCCTGGTTATCCATCTCCACGCCGGCCACCACGCTTTCCAGGATGGTCGCCAGCGGCGCACCGGTGGCCAGCAGTTCGAGCACGCGGCGGCGGGTTTGCTCGCGCCGCTCCCCGTGCACCCGCTCGGTGATGTCGCGGAACGACCAGATGCGCGCCGGCTCGCTGCCCAGTTGCAGGCTGCGCGTGTGCTGCTCGATCACGCGGCCATCCTTCAACCGCAGCAGCGTGTGCGGGCCGCCGACGCGCGGCGCATCGAACTGGCTGTCCTCGGGGCGCGAGAGCTGGTCGCGCAGGTGCGCCATCAGCACCGCGCCGTCGCTGTCCCAGTCGTAGTATTCGGGCACGTTCCACAGCTCGCGGAAGCGGCGATTGACGTTCAGGACGTTGCCCTTGACATCGTCGGCCAGGATGCCGTCCACGGTGGAATCGAGAATGCTGCGCAACATGGCCTGGCTGCGCTGGGCGCTGTCGGCCATGGCCCGCAGCGCGCCCTGCCCTTCTTCGAGTTCCGCCGCCAGCGCGGTGCTGCGCGCCAGCGCTTCGTGGGCCTGGCGCCGGCCGCGCGCCAGCACCCAGGTGAGGCAGGCGGCCAGCAGGCCCAGCGCGGTGCCGGACAGCGCGATCAGGCGCATGCGGTCGGTGGTGGCCGCTTCGGCGTTGTGCGGCATGCCGATGCGCAGGGTCCAGCGGTGGCCGCCCGTGCCCAGTTTCTGGATGCTGGTGCGCATGGTGCGCTCTTCGGCGCCGGCCGCCGGCGCGCCGTGGTACACCAGCGCCTCCGGCGTAACGCGCTCGCCGTCGTAAATGTCCACCGCCAGCGGCGCCGTGCGCGGCGTGCCCAGTCCCGCCATCAGGTCGCGCACGCGGAACGGCGCGAACACCCAGCCGGCAATGGCGGCGCGGCGCTCGGCCACCGTGGCCACGGGACGCCCGGCGCGGAACAGGGGCAGCACCATCAAAAACGCCGAGCGCGGCGCCTCGGCGCGGTCTTCCAGCAGCCGTACGGCGCCCGTCATGGCCGGCAGGCCGGTGTCGCGCGCGCGTTCGAGCGCCACCCGGCGCACCGGTTCGCTGGCGGCGTCAAAGCCCAGTGCGCGGGCGCTGAGCGGATTCGGTGGTTCGATATAGACGGTGGGGGCATACCAGGGGCGGTCGCCGGCGGGCTGGATGCGGTAGTCCGCGCTGGGGGCCTGGCCGCCCGGTCCCGGTTCGCGCCGCACCTGCGCCTCGTGCGCGGCGCGCCCGCCCGCCGCGCCGTCCACCAGGCGCATGTAGCCAATGGCCTGCACGCCGGGAAAATGCCGGGACAGGCCCTGGCCATCGAGATAGGTGCGGAATTCGCCGCGATCGACGTTTTGCGAACTGTAGAACAGGCCCTGCACGCCATACAGCACCTGCACATAGGTCTGCATGCGCTGGTCGAGCAGGTTGACCAGGTCGCGCACGCGCACCTCGAAGTCGGCCTGCACTTCATGGTCGGCGTCGCGCGCGGCGTCGCGCCACAGCAAGGCGGTGACACCCAGGCTGGCGGCCAGCACCAGCGCCGGCAGCACCCGGGGAGACAGCAATACCGGCAGCAGCTGGCGCACGCGGCGCGAAGCTGGCGCGGCGGGTTCCATCTATGCCTCGGCGCCCACGAACTGGTGGTAGCCGCGCGCGCGCAGGGCGCAGGCGGGACAGGTGCCGCAACCATAGCCCCAGTCGTGCAGCGCGCCGCGCTCGCCCAGGTAGCAGGTGTGGGTGCCGGCGCGGATCAGGTCCACCAGCGCCGTGCCGCCCAGTTCCTGCGCCAGTTCCCAGGTTTGCTTTTTATCGCGCCACATGAGCGGGGTTTCCAGCTTGGTGCGGGTGTCCATGCCCAGGTTGAGCGCCACTTGCAGCGCCTTCATGGTGTCGTCGCGGCAGTCGGGGTAGCCGGAAAAATCGGTTTCGCACATGCCGCCCACCAGCACCGTCAGGCCGCGCCGGTATGCCACGGTGGCGGCCACCGTCATGAACAGCAGGTTGCGGCCCGGGACAAAGGTGTTGGGCAGGCCGTTGGCCTGGGTTTCGATGGCGATATCGTGGGTCATCGCGGTTTGCGAAATCTTCGAGATCAGCGACAGGTCGATCATGTGATCTTCGCCCAGCTTGGCGTCCCAGGCGGGATCGAGGGCGCGCAGGCTGGCGATCAATTGCGGGCGCACGGTAAGCTCGACGGCGTGGCGCTGGCCGTAATCGAAACCGATGGTTTCAACGCGCGCATAGTGCTTGAGCGCCCAGGCCAGGCAGGTGGTGGAGTCTTGTCCACCGCTAAACAGGACCAGGGCGGAATCGGTTGGCAGCATTGCTTTTCTTTCCAGATGTATGAAGAGACTATTTCGGCAGGGAATGCGTCGCTGCTTGCGCGTCTCGGCAGCGCGGTCGGCGTTGCTCGTCATCGCATGGTTTGCCATGCTTCTTCCTCGCGCCTTGGCCGCACTACCGAATCATCGCAATCCGCTGCCGCCTCCCTACCGAAATAATCTCTTGCTATTATTAGTACGCCATGATTCGGGGCAATCCGGTACCATGCGGTGAACGCACCACCCCTGATGGAGTCTCATGTTACCGGCATCGCCCGCAAATAAATTGGCAAGACCACGAATTTTGGCACAACTTGTGACAAAAGTATCCGTGCAGCTTGCTTCCGCCGCCGTTGCCGCCACTGTCGTGGCCGCTTATGCGCCCGCCGCCTTGGCCCAGGACGACACGCCCGCCGCCGCCAACGTGCCGCCGGGCGCTGCGCCCGGCGCCGCCACCACGGACGATACCGCCCCCGCGCCCGTCATCAAGTACACGGTCAAGATCGACGCGCCCAAGGACATCGAGGAATTACTCGAAAGCAACCTGGACCTCGAACGGTTCCGCAACAGTCCGCGCATGACGCGCGAGCAACTGTTCCGCCTGGTACGTGCGGCGCCCGAGCAAATCCGCACGCTGGTCTCCACCAGCGGCTATTACACGCCCGAGGTGTCGGTGCAGTTCGACCGCACGGCCACGCCGGCCGTGGTGCAGGTCAAGGTGGTGCCGGGCGAACCGGTCAAGGTGGGCGAGACCGACCTGGTGCTGGAAGGCTTTGCGCCCGTGCCCGACCTGCCGGCCGACCAGCAGTTCGACGCCGAGGGCCTGAAGGCCAGCTGGCCGCTGAAAAAAGGCACCGTATTCCGCCAGGACGAATGGGAAGGCGCCAAGCGCGCCATCCTGCGCCAGGTGGTGCAAACCCGCTATCCGCGCGCCCAGCTCACCGACAGCCGCGCCACCGTCGACCCGGAGCAGCACGTGGCCAACCTGCGCGTGGTGCTCGACAGCGGTCCCGAAATGCGCTTTGGCGAGCTGCGCATCGAAGGCCTGAAGCGCTACCCCGACACCGTGGTGCGCAACCTCAATTCCATCAAACCCGGCGACTATTACAGCGAGGCGGCCCTGCAGGCGTACCAGTCCAAGCTGCAGGACACCGGCTACTTCGCCAGCGTGGAAGTGAGCGCCGATCTGAGCGCGGTGCTGGACCAGCAACTGGCGGTAGCGGAAACCAAGGCCGATGCCAAGGCCGATCCCGAAGCCGATGCGGCGGCCGATCCGGTCGTCAAGCAGCAGCAGGCGACGTCGATGGCGCCGCTGCCGCTGCTCGTGCGCGTGACTGAAAACAAACGCAAGAATGTCAGCGCCGGTGTGGGTTTCAGTACCAATACCGGTAACCGCGTGTCCACCACCTACGACGATCTGCAGGTGTTCGGCGTGCGCCTGAAAAGCGCGCTCACGCTGGAAACCAAGAAGCAGACCGCGAAGGTCGATGCGTACTTCCCGATCACGCCCGACGGTTACAACCACAGCATCGGCGTGACCTACGAGCGCAGCGACATTGCCGGCGAAACCACGGCCGTCTCCAGCGTGGCCGGCAAGCGCGCCTGGGGCACGCCGCTGCTCGAGCGCAGTTTTACCCTGGAGCTGCTGAGCGAAACCAAGTCGGTGGACAACATCCCCAAGTCCACCAGCAAAAGCTTGCCGCTCACGTACGCGGTCACGTGGCGCCGGCTCGACAACCTGCTGCTGCCCACCAAGGGCTATGCCATCAACGCGCAGATCGGCGGCGCCTTGCTGCCGGTGCTCACCGATGAAAAATTCCTGCGCGGTTACCTGCGCGGCGTGTACTACAAGCCGTTCGGCGCCAGCTCCAACATCATCCTGCGCGCCGAAGCGGGCGCGCTCGGCTCGGGCAGCAAGAACGGCGTGCCGTCCGTGTTCCTGTTCCGCGCCGGCGGCGACCAGTCGGTACGCGGCTATGCGTACCAGGAACTGGGCGTGAAGGAAGGCGACGCCACCATCGGCGGGCGCTATCTGGCCACGGCCAGCGCCGAATACCAGTACTGGTTCAAGCCCACCTGGGGCGCGGCCGTGTTCTACGACGCCGGTAACGCCGGCGACCGCGTCAAGGACCTGCATCCCAAGTCCGGCTACGGCGTGGGCGCGCGCTGGAAAAGCCCGGTCGGTCCGCTCAATGTCGACGTGGCGTACGGCCACGCGGTTCAAAAATATCGTTTGCACTTCTCGCTGGGATTCACGTTCTGATGGCTGACCATAACAACAACGATAACGACGCTGGCGCCGCTGCCGACGCGCCAGTGGTAAAAAAACGCCGCTGGCCGCGCCGCGTGTTGATCACCCTCGCCGTGCTGGTGGCGCTGCTGGCCGGCGCGTTCTGGCTGCTGGGCCGCGAATCGACCTTGCAGCAGCTGGTGCAGCGCGTGGCCAATGCCAGCGGCGGACAGATTTCCGTCACCGGCGTGACCGGCTCGCTGTACCACCGCATGCATATCGACCGCCTGGTGTACAAGGCCAAGGACAGCACCATCACGGCGCAGAGCATCGACATCAACTGGTCGCCGCTGCAGTATTTTTCCGAAGGCCTGCAAATCAGCGAGCTGCACGTGGCCAGCCTGGCCGTGCACAGCACCGGCAAATCGGACGAACCCACCACCATGCCCGATTCGCTAGCGGCGCCGTTCCGTTTGAGCCTGTCCGATGCGCGGCTCGACAAGCTGGTCATCAGCAGCGACGATGGTGCTGGCAACAGCAGCAGTACCGTGATCGACAACCTGCGCTTCGCCCTGTACGGCGACAAGACCAGCTGGCACTTGCAGGATGCCTCCGCCAAGACCCCGTTCGGGCTGGCCAAGGCCGATCTCACCATCAATGGCGCGAGACCGTTTGCGCTCCAGGGCAAGGCGTCGCTCACGCAGGCGCTGGTGGCCAAGCCGGCCGCTCCGGGCACCGCCGCCACCCCGGTGGGCGCCGCGCCCACCCCGGCGCAACTGACCCTGCAGGCGGGCGGCAGCCTGGCGCTGCTGGAACTGAAAGCCCAGGGCGATGCCGGCGCCGCCGGTTCTGCGTCCGGCACCGCATCGCTGTCGCTGGCGCCGTTCGACCCGGTGATCCTGCGCGCCATCGACCTGTCGGCCCACGACCTCGACCCGAATACCGTCGATGCCGGCCTGCCCGCATCCAAATTCAACCTCAAGGTAAATGCAGCCATCACGCCCGACCAGAAGCTGGCGGGCCAGTTCGAACTGCTCAATCAGGGCAAGGCCGGTCCGCTCGACCAGAACCTGCTGCCGCTCGACGTATTCCGCGGCCGCCTCGGTGGCACACTGACCGCGTCCACGCTCGACAACGTGCTGCTCGACCTCGGTCCGGCCGGCCGCTTCAACGGCAACGGCAAGGTGGACCGCGCGGCAATTGACGCCGGCATCGATACCGCCAACTTCACATTGCACACCGACCGTCTCGACCTGTCGCTGCTCCATGGCAGCGTGAATAAAACCTCCATCGGCGGCGACATCGTCCTGGCCAGCACTGCCACCAAGCAGACGTTGAAAGCTGCACTGGCCGACAAGGGCCTGCGCCTGGACGTTGACGCCACGCTGGCGGACGCCCTGCTGCAGCTGCAGCAACTGCGCCTCGTCGCCAAAAATGGCTCCATCAACGCCAAGGGTCAACTGAGCCTGAAAGACCAGCAGGCATTCAGCGCCAAGGTGCGCGCCGAGCGCTTCGATCCGTCGGCGCTGGGCGCCGGCCTGCCGGTGGGCGATCTGAATGCCGACATCAACGCCGCCGGCCATATTGCTGGCAACCCCGCCCCCGGGTGGCAGGTAGCGGCCGACTTCACCGTCAAGCCAAGTAAAATCTTCGGCCAGGCGCTGACCGGCGACGGCAAACTCAATGCCGACGCCACCCACATCAGCGGCGTGGACGCGCGCCTGGCCATGGGGCAGAACACGGCCACCGTCACCGGCAGCTTCGGCGCGCCGGGCGAGCAGCTGCGCTGGAAAGTCGATGCCCGCAACCTGGCCGCCGTCAGCGCCGACCTGCTGGGCGCCATCAACGCCAGCGGCGTGGTCACCGGCAAGATGGATGCGCCGCGCACCAGCTTCGAGGCCGATGCCCGTGGCCTGGGCCTGGCCTCGGCCAAGCGCCCCGCCCCCGACAGCGTGATCCACGCCAGCGGCGACGTGGCCATGGCCGGAGCGAACAAGACGCCGGAACTGAAAATGACCGGCACCGTGCAGCGCCTGAATCCTGCAGCCTTCGGCGCCGCGCAGGCGGGCGCCATCAACGCCGCGTTCACCGCCGACGCCCGCCTGTCGGCCGACTGGCGCGCCGGCTTGAACCTGACGCTGCAACCGTCCACGCTGTCCAACTCGCCATTGTCGGGCTACGCCAAGTTGTCCGCCAACGCCAGGGACATCAGCACCGCCGACATCGACCTGCACCTGGGCGCCAACACCCTGGCAGCCAAGGGCAGCTTCGGCAGCGCACTCGACAAGCTGGACTGGAAACTCGACGCGCCGCAACTGGCCGCGCTCGGTCCGCAATTTGCCGGCGTCCTGCACGCCAACGGCACCCTGTCCGGCACCACCGCGCGCCCTGCACTCACGCTCACGCTCGACGGCAGCAAGCTGCGCGCGCCGGGGCAGCAGCAGGTGGACAGCATCCGTGGCAGCGCCACGCTGGGCAGCACCGCAGCGATCGCCCGCAACGCCACTACCGCCGACGTGCCGCTGATCAGCGATATCGAGATCACCGGTTACGAAACGCCATCGTTCAAGCTGGCCAAGGCGCGCCTGCAAACTTCCGGTACCCGCAGCAGCCACACGATTGCGCTCACCGCGAACAACAGCGACTTCGACGCCACCGTGCGCGTCAAAGGCGGCTGGGCCAACGACGCCTGGACTGGCGCCATCGAAACGCTGCAAAATCGCGGCCGCTTCGCCCTGGCGCTGGTGGCGCCGGCGCCGCTGCGCCTCGTGGCCCCCAAGGACAGCGGCGTGGCCGGCCTGGCGCGTCCCGAGCAGATCGCGCTCACCGGCGCCACCATCAAGATCCGCGACGGCAATCTGCGCATCGACAGCGTGGAAAAGAACGGCGCCACCTGGCGCAGCAAGGGCCAGGCCACCGGCCTGCCCGTCAACTACCTGGGGCAGATGTCGGAAGCCTGGCGCGACAGCGTGCGCGGCAACATGACCATCGGCGCCGACTGGAGTGTGAACCTGCAGGCGGCGGTGAAGAATGCCGCGCCGGTGCTGGCCGGTGCGTTCCACGTGTTCCGCGAAGCGGGCGACATCACCATCATCGGCGCCGACCTGTCGCAGCCGCTGGGCCTGAAAACCCTCGATGCGCGCGCTACCGTCAACGATGGCGCGCTGCGCGTGCAGCTCGATGTGGACGGCTCCCGCGTGGGTCAGGCGCACCTCGACGGCACCGCCCAGCTGCGCAATGGCCGCCTGGCCAACGACAGCCCGTTCACCGTCACCGGCAGCGCCAATATGGGTTCGCTGGCATGGCTGGCGCCACTGGCTGGCCAGCCGGGACTGGAACTCGACGGCATCCTGAAACTGGCCCTGAATGGCAGCGGCACCATCGGCGCACCGCAACTCAATGGCGACATCAATGGCGAAAAGCTGGTGGTGAACCTGCCCGACCAGGGCATCAAGCTGCGCAACGGCCAGTTGCAGGCGCACCTGACCGGCGACCAGCTGCAACTGCAAACCCTGAGCTTCGAGGGCCAGCAGGGCCGCGCCACGGCCGACGGCTGGATACGCTACGCCGGCAACGAAGCCACCATGCAGTTGAAACTGAACGCCGACAAGCTTGAAGTGCTGTCGCGGCCCGACCGCCTGCTGGTGCTGAGCGGCCAGAGCACCATGGTGCGCGACGCCAAGCGGTTTGAACTCAATGGCAAATTCCGCGCCGACCGCGCGAATATCGAACTGGGCGACGAAAACTCGCCTACCTTGTCGAACGATGTGGTCGTACTCGGCAAGGGCGCGCCGCCCGCCGCCAAACCGGTGCAGGGCATGCCCCTCAATATCGACGTGGAAGCGGACCTCGGCAATGCGTTCAAACTCAAAGGCATGGGTATTGAGACGGAACTGGTGGGCGCGGTGCGGGTACGCATTACCGACCGCCGGCCGCCGCGCGTGAACGGTTCGATCCGGGTGGTGGGCGGCACGTATGCAGCGTATGGCCAGAAGCTGGCCATCGACCGTGGCGTGATCAACTTCACCGGCGCGTACGACAATCCGGGCCTGAACATCCTGGCCGTGCGCCGCCGTCCCGAGGGCGAGGCGCTGAGCGAAACCAATGTGGAAGCGGGCGTGGAAGTGCGTGGCACGGCACTGGCGCCGTCGGCCAAGCTGGTGTCCACGCCGGTGGTGTCCGACAGCGACAAGCTGTCCTGGCTGGTGCTGGGCCATGGGATCGAAAACACCGAGGGCAACGACATGGCGCTCTTGAGCACTGCGGCCGGCGCGCTGTTCGGCGGCAAAGGTCAGGGCAAGCTGGCCAATTCGCTGGGCCTCGATGAACTGGGCGTGGGCCAGGCGTCGGGCACGGCGGCCGGCGCGGCCACGGGGTTACAGAACACCGTGGTCACGGTGGGCAAACGGATCTCGTCGCGCGCTTACCTGAGTTTTGAACAGGGTGCGGGCACGGCGACCAGCCTGGTGAAGCTGAAATACAAACTCAACCCGCGCATCTCGCTGCAGTTCCAGACCGGCACCAATAATGCGCTCGATATTTTGTATAACTGGGCGTTTGATTAAGACTGCGGCCTAAAACCCGTCATTCCCGCGCAGGCGGGAATCCAATTTCGACGAACCATGTTGGCCATCTCGCAAGCCAACACTGCGCGCGCAAATTGGATCCCCGCCTGCGCGGCGGTCCGCCGATGCGGGATGACGGAACGACCGCTGGTGGTAACCTCACACTTGGGCGTTCTTCACGTACTTCTCCAGCCACGCATTGGTCTCATACAGCATGTGCATGATCGATTCGCGGGCGCGGTACGCGTGCGATTCGTTCGGCAGCATCACCAAGCGCGCCGTCCCGCCCAATCCCTTGATCGCCTGGAACATCCGTTCGCTTTGCAGCGGGAAGGTGCCCGAGTTGCTGTCTTCCGCGCCGTGGATCAGCAGCAGCGCATCCTTGATCCGGTCGGCGTTATTGAACGGCGACATGGCCTGGTACACGCCGGGCGCCTGCCAGTACGGTCGCTCTTCCGACTGAAAACCGAACGGCGTCAACGTGCGGTTGTAGGCGCCGCTGCGGGCGATGCCGGCCCTGAACAGCCGCGTATGCGCGAGCAGATTCCCCGTCATGAACGCGCCATACGAATGGCCGCCGATGGCGATGCGGTCGCGGTCGGCCACGCCGCGCCGCACCACTTCGTCCACCGCCGCTTCGGCATCCGCCACCAGTTGCGGCAGATACGTGTCGTTCGGTTCTTCGTCGCCGCTGCCCACGATGGGGAATGACGGATTGTCCAGCACCGCATACCCCATCGCCAGAAACGCCGCCGGGCCCCAGTAGCTGACCGCGTTGAAGCGGTAAGGCGAACCGGTGGTCTGGCTGGCCGCGCCGGCCGATTTGAATTCCTGCGGATAGGCCCACATCAGCAGCGGCAGCGGGCCGTCGCGCGCGGCGTCATACCCGGGCGGCAGCATCAAGGTGGCCGTCAGTTCCACGCCGTCGTGGCGCGCGTAGCGGATCTGCTCTTTATGGATGTCGCGCAGCTGCGGCGTGGGATGCGGGTACCTGGTGAGCGCGCGCAGCTGGTGAGCGGGCGGCTGGGTCAGGTCGCGCAGATAGTAGTTGGGCCGCTCGGTGGGCGATTCGCGCGTGGTGAGCAGCAGCGTGCCGGCGTCGTTGAGCACTGCCGCCACGTTTTCGAAATACGGCGCCTGGCTCTGGAACACCCGGGTTTTTTCGCGCGTGGTCAGGCTCAGGCGGTCGATGAACGGCCGGTCGCCGTCGGGCGTGGCGCCCGCGCCGTCGAGCAAAATCGTGGTGTTGGGACCGATCAGCAGGCGTGGAAAACCGCTGGCGTCGGCGCGCATCACCGGTGAGCCGGGGCTGTTGTAGCGGTCTTCGTACGAGCCGGAATGAATCAGCTCCGGCGGCGTGGACAGGTGACCCGGTGCGATCATCCATTGCTTGAACTGGCGCGTCTTGTGCCAGCGCTCGTTGACCAGCGCCACGTCTTCGCGGCCCCAGGCAATGCCGCCGTAGCGCATGGTGAGGCGCGCCAGCACCAGCGGCGGCGCGCGGAACGGCGCCGCGTGCAGGTACACCAGGTCGCGCACGCCATCGGCCACGTCGCGCGCCGGATCGCCACCGTCCTGTGCCTCGGCCCATACCAGCGACGCCGGCGCGTCGGCGCGCCAGGACACATTGCGCACACCATCCGACACGGCATCGTTCCCCGGCGGCAGGCCCTCTTCCAGCGGCAGGTTGGCCACCGTGTGCAGCAAGGCGCCGTGCAGGTCGCGCACTTCCACCCGCTCGCCGAAACTGGACGCAGTCACGATGTACGAGTACGGCCGGGTGACGCTCTGCGTCAGCAAATACTCGCCACCGGGCGCCACCGACGTGCGCGAAAACTGTCCCGGCTCGCCGATGGGACGCGCCTTGCCGTCCAGGCTTAATATCACCATCTGCACCGTGATGTAGTACTCGAACAGCCGTGCGTCGTCTTCGTTGCGCAGCAAGTCCTGGTAGGTGCGCAGCTGGCGCACCGCGCCATCCGCCTCGCTGTCCTGCATCACCGGGCCAAGCGGCACGCCGTTCGACTGCGGCGGCTTGCCGATGCCGGCCGGGCGCCAGTGCACCAGCAGGCCGCTGCTGTCGGGCAGCCAGTTGAAGCCGCGCGTGAGCACTGCCGATAACGGCTGCGGCGACAGCTTGCGCGCCTGCCGCGCCGCGATATCGACCAGCCACAATTCCACCGCGCCCGTATCGTTGGCAACCCCGCCATCGAGCGCCACGTGGCTGAACGCCAGGTAGCGCTGGTCGGGCGACCAGCTCAGGTCCGACAGCCGCAGCTCGGACGGCAGGCCGGCAATCGGGCTCTCTTCGCGGCTGGCGATATCGAGCAGCGCCAGGCCGGTGCCGAACGAAAAGCGCGAGCCGGCATACGTGCGCGGATTGATGCGCAGGCCGGCCAGTTTCAGCTCCGGTTGCGCGACGTCGGCAATCGCCGGCAGCGCGGGCGTCTGCACCACGGCGGCCGTGTCGCGGCGCGGGCTGAGACTCAACGCCGGCGCGCGCGGCGCGTCGACAATTGCCTGCAACGGCGCGGGCGGCAGGCGGTAGCCGCTGTCGGGTGCACCGTGGTGTTGTGAGGCGGCCATCAGGCCGGGATGTGTGGCGGGTTCGGACAGTGCGGGCACCTTGGAATGCGATTGAGTCATGGAGATCCTTTCCGGAGGTACGGCGACGCGTGGGGCTGCTGAAGTTCAGTTTGCTTATCCTAACCCCGAATGTCAATCGCCGGGCACACGACTCTGTCGTACAATCGCTGTTCCCGAAAAATCGCTGTGGACAGATTATGGAAATGACTACTATTGTGCTGTTGCTGCTGGTTCCGCTGGCAGTGTGGCGCATCTACTCGCGCCTGAAGGCCACGATCGTGCGCACCGAGTCCGAGCTGTGGAAGCACTACCTGAAAGGCGGCGTGATGGCAGCGGCCATCGTGGCGCTGGCCGTGCTGTCGATCGGCAAGTGGCCGGCGCTGGGTGCGCTGGTGGCAGGCGTGGCGCTGGGCGCTTACCTCGGCAAGCGCCAGTTCGGCCTCACGCGCCTGCACAATCGCCCCGAAGGATTTTTCTACACGCCGGACCGCCGCCTGCCGCTGCTGATCATCATGCTGTTCGTCAGCCGCCTGATCTACCGCCTGTTCGAGGCTTACCTGCACATGCACGACGGGATTGCGCTGGACCCGGACTTCCTCGGCAACCCGGTCACCACCGCCGTCTTCGGCCTGCTGGCCGGCTTCTACGCCGTGTACAGCGCGCTGATGGTGCGCTGGCACAAAGCCCAGGTGCCGCTGCCACGCCCCATCAATATCTTCGACATCAAATAACCTTATCGGACGGCCAGCCGGCCGATAAACGCGCAGTACGCGGGCGCCACCGCGGCATTCGACAGCACGTCGTTATGCCCGGCGCCCGCCACCAGCAACAGCTGCTTTGACGGCGACGGCAGCGCCGCATACACCTGCTGCGCCAGCCGTGGCGGCGTGATCTTGTCGTCCTCCCCTTCCAGCACCAGCGCCGGTCCGGCGTAACCCGCCACCGCCGCCACATTGTCGATGCCCTGCAATTCGGGGCTGATCTCGAGCCGCACGAACGGCCACACATACCACGGCATCCTGGCGTTGCCCCAGTCGCGCACATTGGTGGTGGTCGATTCCAGCACCAGCCCACGCGCGGCGGGGCGCTGCTGCGCCACGTACGCCGCCACGAAGCTGCCCAGCGACTGCCCATGCAGCACCACCCGGCCCGGGTGCCTGGCGTTGACGTCGTCGAATACCCGCAACGCGTCGTCCTTGAGCGTGGCAATGGTGGGCACGCCGCTGCTGCGGCCATAGCCGCGATAGTCGAACATGGTAACGTCCGTGCCGCACGGCGCCAGCGCATCGAGCACCTGCGCGCCATGCTGGTCCAGGTGGAAGGCATTGCCGCCGAAGTACAGCACGGTGAGGCTGGCGTCGATGCCGGCGCTGGCGCGGCTGGCGGCGATGCCGGCCAGCTGGGCGTCGGTGGCCGCCAGCGTCACCGGCGCGATACGCCATGCGGGCGCACTGGCAGCATCGAGCCGCGTGGTGGGTCGCGCATCGCCGGGGCGGTCGGCGCGCAGCACATTGTGTTCATTCACCTGCATTGCGCAACCCGACAATCCTGTCACGGCCATGGTCATCATGGTGACGGCGGCGGCCAACTGTAGACGTTTCATCCCGACTCCTGTTATTGAAGGTACAATTCACTATATAACAAGAATTACTTACTGTAAAACGATAATTTTTTATTTTAAAACAATCATCATGAAAATCTCGCTGATCCGCCTGCTGCTATGGTTGTGCGTCGCCGTGCAAGCCGTGTTTTTCTTCCTCGCGTGGACCACATTCGCGCCCGCCATCGGCAGCATGCAGATCGAGATGACGGCCGAAGGTATCGCCACCGCCACCAAGCTGGCGCTGACTCCTGGCCAGCGCGCGGTGGGCGCGGCCCTGTCCAGCGTGCCGTTGCTGGTGATGGGGTACGGCTTGTGGCGGCTCGACCGCTTGCTGCTCAACTTCCGCCGCCAGGACCTGTTCACGGTGCAGTCGATTGGCCACCTGCGCGCGTTTGCCGGCGCCACGCTGGCGTCCACCCTGCTGACGGTTGCCGAACAGCCGGTGCGCACGCTGGTGTTCTGGCTGATGGCCGGCGGGCCGCGTCACGTAGCGGTGGGCGTGCGGTCGGAGCAGGTGATGCTGTTGCTGGTGTGCGGGCTGTTTTACCTGGTCACGCGGCTGATGCAGGAAGGCCGCCGGCTGGCCGAAGAAAATGAGGCGTTCGTCTGATGGCCATCGTGATCAACCTCGACCTGATGCTGGCCAAACGCAAGGTCAAGTCGCGCGAGCTGGCCGCGTACGTGGGCATCACGGAGCAGAACCTGTCGCTGCTCAAGTCGGGCAAGGTGAAGGGGATACGGTTTGCCACGCTGGAGAAAATCTGCGAGCGGCTCGATTGCCAGCCCGGCGACATCCTGGAATGGACGGGGGACACACAAGAGGAAGCAGGCGACGACGCCAACGCGTCGTCGCCATGGTAAATCAGGCTGCCCTGGCGGCAGCTTTCGCGCCAGGCCTGGCGCCGGCTTTGCCGTCGGTGTTGGCACCTTCGGCTTCCGGCGCCCGCCGCTGCAGCACGAAGATCGGCTGCGCCCACTGGGTATCCTTCTTCTTTTTGCTGGTAATCAGCGTCAGTTCCGAAGGATCGTAGACGTCGGTGTTGTGCGTGAGCGGCGTGGTCATCAAATACTGGGCGTCGGTATTTTTCAGGAACTCGCCTACCAGCTGGATGTTGCGGATGTCCAGGTGGGCAAACGGTTCGTCGATGAACACGAAGCCGCCGGAACCCTCTTCCGATTTCAGCAGCGCGATCAGCAGCACCAGCGACTTCATCACCTGCTGGCCACCCGACGCTTCGCCGTCGTTCATGCCGATGATGCCCTTGCCGTCGAACTTGAAGCGCACGTGCAGGCCAGCCTGCGACAGCAGCACGTCGTCGTTTTCCAGCTTGACCGGATCCGCATGCACCTCGATGCCGGCCAGTTCGCCCAGCTCCTTGATGTTCTTCGAATAGGTCTTGATGGTGTAGCGCAGGCGCTCCATGTATGCCCCGCGCGCGTTGCCGGTGGCTTCGATGGCGCGGTTGTTCTGGTAGCGGCGCTCTTCGGTTTCCGACTGCCGTCCGCTCAGTTGCTCGTTCAGGCGCGTGTACTGGTCGATCACGGTGGCGTCGAGTTCCCAGTCGCTGCGCGCCAGGCTCGCTTCCAGCGTGTGCAGGCGCAGCGTGACCTGGTGCGTGTTCTGGTGTTCGCCCACCAGCGCCAGGCGGCGTTCAAGGCGACGCCAGGCCTTGGGCAGGTGGCGCCAGTTCTTGCGCAGCGTGAGCAAGGCGCGCGCGTGGTCGGCGCGCTGTTCCAGCTGGCGCTTGAGATTGAGGCGCGTGCCCGCTTCCGCTTCCGACAGGGCAAAGCGCGCGTTCTGGCACGTGGTGTCGGCGCGGGTGCGCGCCACCACGGCGGACTTGATCAGGTTTTGGAGTTCGCCGAGGCGGCTGCCAACTTCCGTGCGCTCGGCGCGCAGCGGCACCGCGTTGCGCGCCGCTTCCTCGAACTCGTCGTGGCGCGCAGCCATTTCCTTGGCCGCATCTACGCCCGCCAGGCGGGTTTTCAATGCACTGATTTCGGACGCCAGTTTCGACACCGCCAAGGTCAGCGTGTCTTCCTGCGCTTCCAGCGCCGGCAAGGCTTTTTGAATCGCTTCCATCCGCTGCGTGCGGCCGGCGGTACCGAAGCGGTAACGCGACGCTTCCACGAACAGCGAGCGGCCGCCGCGACGTTCGCGATGGTACGCGTCAGGCGTGATCCATTCGTCGTTGTTGCCAAGCTTGGCGCCCGCATCGACGCTGTCCACGCGCGTGATGCGCGACAGCTGTTCCACCAGCCAGCCTGGCACCTTGGCGGCGAACTTCACCACCGACATCAGGCTGTCGTCGCGGGTGCTGTTGGCGTTGACTAGGTCGGTGACGATGAAGTGGCGATAGCGCTCTTTTTCCGCCAGGCGGTATGCCGACGTGGCGTCGCCTGCTTTATCGAGCAGCACCACCGACGCGTAGCCGCCCAGCACACCTTCGACGGCGCCCTGCCAGCGCGGATCGGTCACTTCCACGATATCGGACAGCATGGCGTGGCTGATGCCGGCGTCGTTGAGCGCGCGGCGCATGCTGCGCTGCGCTTCCGGCTCCGGCATCGCGGTCTTGCCCTGCAGCGCCGAGATGGTGGCCATCTCGGCGGCGATTTTCGCGGCGACCGCATCGCGTGCATTTCGCTGGCGCGCCAGTTCGATTTCCTTTTCCTGCAGCTGCTGCGCCACTTCGGCCAGGTCGGCGCCGGAATCGGCCGCCAGCTTTTGCAGGCGGGCCTTTTGTTCCAGCAGGCTGTCGAGCGGCTTCAGTTTGCCGTTGATCAGGTTCAGGCGCGATTGCAGCGCCGTCGATTCCTGCTCCAGCACCGTCTCGTGTTGCTGCGCTTCCGTCAGCGCCTTGGCAAAGCCGGTGACGGCGCTGCGCTTGTCGGCCAGCTGGGCGTCGGCCTGCTGCAACGGCTTGCGCGCTTCGCGCAACTGGCGGCTGATATTGCCCTGCTTTTCGCGCGCCTCGTGGTACTCCAGCGTGGGCAGCACTTCTTCCTGCAGGTTGCGGCGTTCCTTGTTCAGGTCTTCCCACTGGTGGTAATTGGCCACGCGCAGGCGCAGGCCTTCCAGGTTGGTTTTCGACGCGTCGAGTTCCGCTTCGAAGCGTTTCAGCTCTTCCTCGGTATCGCGCTGGTGGCGCTTGGCTTCGTCGTACGCGTCCAGCACCTCCTTGTCGCCGAACACCTGGAATACCAGGTCCAGCAACTGGCGCGGCGCGTACTCGCACAGCTTGTCGGTCTCGCCCTGCTCCAGGGCCAGCACCTTGGCCATGGCCGGCGACAGGCCGGCATTGGCCAGGCGCTTGCGATAGTTTTCCACGCCGAGCCAGTCGTTGCCCACGTCGCCGATGTCCTCGATCTGCACATTACCGGGCCGCATCAGGTACTGGCGCTTCCAGTCGCCGCCGTTCTTCTGGATCTGGCAGAACAGCGTGACTTCGTCGTCGCTGAAAAAGCCCGAGCTGCGGAACGGCCGATTCGATAGCTGGCGGCCCACGGCCTTGTTGTCGACCACGGCGCGCAGCCACGCGGTTTGCTGGCCGCTGTGGCGCGCATAGTGCTTATAGGTGCGGCCCATCGAGCAATCGAGGCCGAACAGCGTGCGCAGCGCGTCGAGCAGCGTGGTTTTACCGGAGCCGTTCTGGCCGGCGATGGTGATGATCTTGGCGTCGAGCGGAATGTTCTTGATGCGCTGCCAGTAATCCCAGTGGACCAGCTCCAGCGATTTAATATGAAACATGCTTAGTCCTTGGAGGTGTCTTGGATGTCGTCGGCCAGCGGCGCTTCGAGCGGAACGTCAAACACCGGCACGGCATTGCCGTCGGCATCGTAGTCGGGGTTTTCCATTTCAGGCTCGATGGTTTCCACTGCGTTCGGGGCGTCGTCCTCGTACGCGCGCGGCTTGGCGGCACGGCGCGGCACGGCCATCTCCTGCGGCGGCGTGCGTTTGAACACGTCGGCCAGCGCGCCGTTGATGATGCGTTCCTTCAGCAGGTCGGTATCCATCAGCAGGTCGAGCAGCGGGCCTTCGAGTATCACGTCGCCGCGGCGCTCGATGAAGCCCAGCTTGGACAGGATGGACAGGTTCATGTCGAGGCGCGTCTTTTTACCGAGCTTGTCGCCAAAGTCGGCCAGCAGCGCTTTATAGGCGATGCCGATCGACGTGTCTTCGGCGCGCGGCAGCGGGCGCTCGGTGCCGAACATGTCGTTCTGTTTGTCGTCCGCGTGCTGGTGGTTTTCCTGGCGTTCGCGCTTGGGCAGAATGATCTGCGCCCACAGCACCACCAGCAAGGCCACGCCGTCGCGCGACAGGCCGAAATTATTGTTCTGCCACACGTCCTTGGCGCCGAAAATCTTCGGCTCGATATTGCGCGTGAGCGCCACCGTCACATGGTCGGCATACACGTTATCGAGCAATTTCAGGCCCACGGCCAGCAGGCGCGCATCCACTTCAACGCGGAACTGTTCGTCCGCGAGCGCGCGCTTGACCAGGCGGTCGTCGCGGCGCAGGGTCTGATGCGCGAGCAGGCGCGCGATCAGGATTTGTGCATCATCATTCATCGGACTTGTCGCCTTCCGGGTTCAAAGACAGGGTGAGCGAAGCGAGGGACATTGCCGCAACATGGAGGTCGGGCAGTTGCACCATTTCGTCGCTCGGAGTAAAGGTGACGGGCAGGCGCGCCAGGTCGCCGGTAGCGCCTTGCAGGCGCGCTTCGTCGGCGTCGCCCAGGAGCGGCAGCATTGAGGCGCGGTACGAGGCCACGGCAAACGACGCGGGCAGCAGTGTTTCGTGCACCTGGATGGTGGGCGGCGCACCGTCCACGCCGGGCGTGAATTTCTCGGGCGCGGCAAAGTCGGCCAGGCGCGCCAGCCAGTCGTCGAGTTCTTTTTGCATCTGCGGTCCGTCGCTGATCGTCGTGGGGGCGTCTTCGCCGCTGGGCAGGCCGCCCTGCACGGCGCTGGCGGCGCGGTCGGCCAGCAGTTCGGCTTCGGCCACGTCGATCATCTCGGCCGGGGTAATAAACTGCGGCACCACCGGTAAATCGATGGCGCCGATGGCCAGCGAGGCCAGGTCGTCATGCAGCAGCAGCCAGCGCTTGATGTCGGTGGTGGAGAGGCCAGACTGGCCCAGGTGCACGCGCTGGCGCTCGATCTGATTGAGCGCGCGCGAGAACATGCCCTGCATATTGAGCAGCGATGACTGCGCGCGGCCGATGGCCTGCGCGGCGCGGTGCGTGGCATGGTCGGCGTTTTCGTCGCTGGTGATCGCCCGCAGGATCTCGGAACCCTTCTCCACCCAGTCGCACGCCACGTGCCACTTGGCTTGCGAGGCGCGCAGGCGGAACTCGGAGCCGGACGCAATCGCGTCGGCGAATTCCTCGGTCAGTTCCACCAGGCGGCCCAGCAGATGGTGCAGCTGCTCCACCGTGACGCCGCCCATCATTTGCGAACCGGCCACCTGCGACAGCAGGTAGCCCATGTCGGCCGGATCTTCCTCTTTGCCCATGGCCAGCAGCGCATCGATGGCCGACAGCACGTTGCGCGCCATCGGCGTGACGCGGTACACGGCTTGCTGCGGGTCCCACGCCAGCAGCTGGTTGGTGCGCAGGCGCATCAGCACCGTTTCCAGGCTTTCGGGCAGCAGGTAGGCCAGGCGCGTATTGATGTCGGGGCGCGTAAAACTGGCCGTGGAGGCGTCGGCAGCCAGTTCGCGCAGCACCAAGAGGCGCACCAGCACGCCGTCGAAACCGCCGTGGAAGAGCGCCGTAAACACCTGCAGCAGCGGCTGCGCGCGTTTCAGGTGGTAGACCTGCTCGATTTCGTCGGCCGAGACATTCGGCTTGAAGTGGGCCTGCAGGCCGTCCTGCTGCTGGTCCAGCGCCGCATCGGGCATGGACTCAGTTGTCATAGTTTCTATCATTCTTTGCCATGTTGTTCGCACTGCAGGCAAGGCGGCGATTGCTCATGTTGCAACAAACACCGCATCGTTGCGGGGGCGACAGTATAGCAGTTGCGATCACCGCCCTGCCCGAAGTTACTTTTTCGTGAACTTTTCCAGGGTCTGGTCCACGTAGTCGCCATCGGCCTCCTTGAACACCACGCGCACCGGGTACCAGTCCAGCGACGGCGCCAGCCACAGGTCCACCTGCTGGTCCTTGCCGTCGGTCTGCTCGCGCATCAGGTGCAGCGCGCTCATTTCCTTGCCCGCCACGTTGATGGTCTCGGTGTCCACCACCTTGAATACCCACTGCTCGGCATTGCGGCGCGCGGTGACGAAATACGCCCATACGCTGCCCGGCTTGAATTTCTCGGGCGCGGCGCGGGCGTTGGCGGCCAGCTGCCACTGGATGCTGACGCGATCCTGCTCGCCGCCCTTGATCGGGTAGGTCTCGTCGCCCACACTGAAGCTGATGGTTTTTTCGGCGCGCTGGAACGTGGCCGTGGTGGGATCCTTGCGGAAGCGCTTTTCCATGAACGCCACCGGCGCCAGGCCGTAGTCGTCGATGATCCCTTCGCTGCGGGTGTCGAGGATTTTGCCGAAGATCGGCGCGCGGCTTTCGGCCGTCACCGAGTACTTGCCGTCACCGGCGCGCCACTGCACGGTGGCGGTGCCGTTGAGGGTGAAGCCGTGCTGCTTGGCCTTGATGGCGTAATTGAAGTCTGCCGACGGCGGCGCGCTGAAAGCACGCTTGACGGCTGGGTGCTCGCCCTCGGCGGCATGCACGCCGGTCGTGGTCATGGCGGTAATGGCGCCAAATGCCACGATGGCTGCGGAGCACAGTGTGCGGAAAGCGTAAGTCGTTTGCATATTATTGTCCCGTGATCTTGATATTGGAGATGGTCTGCGTGGTGAGCGCGCCGCTCGCTTCGGTATTGCGCATCTGGACCGGGTACCACTGCATGCCGGGCGCCAGCCAGATGTCGAGCCGCGAAGAATACGTGCCCGGCATCGGTGGCCGCGTCAGGTGCCAGGTGACCAGCTTGCCCATTTTGGTGTTCAGTTCATCTTCGCCCACCAGCTGGAAGCGGAACAGGCTGGCCGCCTTGTCCTCGCCCACCTGGATGTCGATGTCGCCGCCAAACTGGTTGATGTCGGCGCGGCCGATACCGGCCAGCTGGAACGGCACCGTGGCCTTGTCCTGCGCGCCGGCCAGCAACGGAAAGCTGCGGTCCGAGGCCGAAAACGAAATCGTGCCAGACCGTTCGCCGCTCCGGTTGAAGTGGGTGGCGGTTTCGGCCCGGCGCGCGCGCTTTTCCGTCGAACGGTCGGGCGCGATGCCATGGTCGTCGATGGTGCCCTCGCTGCGCAGCACCAGCAAATTCAGGCGCGTGACCAGCAGGCTCACGCCCGCCTCCACCGACGCCCGGTAGGTGCTGCCGTCAGTATGCCACGCCATCACCGCGGACCCTGTCCATTTGGTGCCGTCGGCATCCACCCGCGCCACCTCCATCTCGAACGTGGCCGACGGCGGCAATTGCACCTTGTAGCGGCGCCCGCCCTGCGGCGCCGGCTGGTCGGCAGCGACCGGCGCCGGGGACGCAGCAGCGGCTGGCGCGGGTGCCGTCGCCAGCGCCGGATCGGCGGCGTCCAGCACCGGTGCCGGCGCTTCGGCCGCCACCGGGGTGATGGCGCCATCGGATGTTGCTGCTGCAGGTACCGCCGGCGGGGGCGGCAGCGCGGCGGTGCGCGGTGGTGTGGCAGGTTTTGCCGCGGGTTTCGCCGGTTTGGCGTCCGGGGCCAGCGCCGCCACGTCGACCAGCGGCGTGCTGGCCACGCGCGGCGGCAAGGTCAAACGCACTTGCGCCGATACCAGCGACGGCGGCGCATTGATGGTGGCCGATGCCGCCAGCCGGTTGGCGGCCCAGTCGATCGCCAGTCCGTGCAGCACCGCCGTGGCCACGCAAAACAGCAGCATGCGGCGGCGGTGGAAGAGAAAGGAAGCAATCGTCATGGCGCTAGTTTAACGTGTTCGGCCAAATGCTTCCGGCACCCCGCTCACACTAAAAAGCAATGTTGCCAGAAAACTTTGATCGACGCCCCGTTATCTGCTACGCTGGGACGACCAACCACAGGAGACTTTCATGGCCCAACCGCAGATGCCGCACATACCCGGCGCAGCAGTGATGAACGATACGCTCGACTTCATGAAAAACCTGTGGGGCAGCATGGGCGTGCCGGGTCTCGCCGCGCCCACGCTGTCGGTCGATGAACTGGACAAGAAAATCAACGACCTGAAAGCGGTCGAAGCGTGGCTCAACCTGAATATGAGCATGCTGCGCGGCAGCATCCAGGCGCTGGAAGTGCAGCGCAACACCATCGCCACGCTGAAATCGGTGGGCGCCAGCCTGGCGGCCGCCGTGAATCAGTCCACTGCGCCGGGCGTTGCCGCCGGCGAGCATAAATCGATCTTCGACGCCAACCCGTACACGTCGGCCTTCTTCCAGCATGCGCGCGAAGCGGACGCGCCCAAGCCGGCCGCGCCACCACCGCCGCCTGAAACAAAGGCGGCCGAACCGCAACCGGATGCCACCAGGGCCGACGCCAAGGTAGACCCAACTGCGGGCGCCACGCTGTGGTGGAATTTATTGCAGGATCAGTTCAAGCAGGCGGTATCGACGGCCGTGGCATCGGAATCGATGATGGCCGATGCGGCGGCGCGCGCCACCGAAACCGCAGTGAAGTTCGCTGCGGCCACGGCGGTCAAGCCGGAACCGGCAGCGGCCGCACCGGCCACCGCCACCGGTGCAGCAACCGCCAGCACGCCGGCCGCCGAGGCGCCCGCAGCGGCCGACAGGAAGCCGGCCGCCAGGCGCGCGCCGGTCAAACCGGCCAAGCCCTCGTCGGACAAATAAGGCTTACGCCAACCGCAGGATGCGGATCGCGTCGATCAGGCCATCGGCCTGGCGTTGCACTTTCTGGACATCGATCAAGCCATCCTGCTCGAGCGCCTTGGCGCTGTCGAGGGCGCCCTGGAAGCTCTCGATGGTGTCACCTTTGGCAGCCACCGGTTTTACCCAGGCGACGCTGCCGACCTTCATTTTCGTATAAACTTCTTGTGCGATATCGCGCATATTTTTACATCCTCTCTCTTGGTGGCGCGAACGAATGTCGTCCATAGTGCGCCTGTTTTAATTCATATACACCGTTTAGCGGTCCGGCACGGCGCCATTGGCGGCTTCGTACTCGCTGGCGGCGGCTGCCGCCACCACGCCCGACACCGGCGCCAGCATGGCCAACTGCTCCATCAACTGGGCAAAGCGCGGCTGGCCCGGAGCGATGGCATCGACGTGCATCAGCACTTCGATCGCTTCGTCGGCCAGTTCGCGCACGTAGCCGGTTTGCTGCAAACGCGAAATCAGGATTTGCGCCGAGTTGAACAGGATGCGCATATTGTGCGGCAGCGCGTGACGCGCCACCCGCATCCAGTCGATAGCCTCGCCCAGCCGGTCGGACTTCCACAGCAGCACGCCCTTGTTCATCATGTCGGCCGCTTCCTTGCGCGAGGAGCGTATCAGTTCCACGCCCTCGTCGCCCATGCGCGCCTTGTCGAAAATCTTCTGGACTTCGTCCATCAGCGGCACGTTATCATGGTTGTTGCGCGCAATGTAGCACAGCAGCCCCACCGGCGCCTCCTTTACGCCCACGGCAAACAGCAGCGTGGCCATGTCCAGGCATGTGGCAGTGTCGGGCCGCTGGCGCCCCTCTTCGGCCAGCATCGCTTCCAGCTCGTCGCCCGATTTGCGCGCGCGGCGCAAGTCGCCGGTCTCGTGGTACACCAGCCCCTCGGTAATCTTGGCGCGCAACGTCACCTGGTCGCCGCCAAACTGGTGCACCGCCGCGTTGAGCAGGCGGATCGCCTCCTTGGTGTCGTTCTTTTTGCCGCACACGCGCGCCATGCCAAAGTAGGCGTCCACCGTCTTGGCCACCGAGTACTCGCCGATGTCGATACATTTGCGGAACGCTTTTTCGGCCACCGGGATATTTTCCAGCTTCAGCGCGGTCTGGCCCAGCGTGCGCTGGCGCGGCACCGAGTTGGGCGACAGCTTGGCCGCCTTTTGCAGCACGTCGAACGCTTCCTCGTGCTTGCCCTGCAGCTGGAATGCCTGCGCCAGCTGGTCGAACGCATCGATATAAAAACGGTTGTCGGCGATCACGGCCTGGAACATCTTTTGCGCGTCTTCCACCTCGCCGTCGTGCATCAGGATCTTGGCCAGGCCGCAACGCGCCCAGTTGTAGTCGCGCTCTTCCAGCACTTGCCGATACACGGCGCGCGCGCCGAGCGGGTCGCCGGCCTTGAGCTGCAACGTGGCTTTCATGCGCAGCAGATCGATCGCGTGCAGCGGGTTGACCGGGATCTGCTCTTCGCACAGCCGGGCGGCGCGCAGGTAGTCCTTGTCGGCATAGGCCTGGTCGATCTCGCGGAAGATCTGCTTTTTGAGCCACACGCGATTCAAGCGCGTGAGCAGCACGCCTTCGGTAATGGGCTTGATGATGTAGGCGTCGGGCTGGTGTTCGGCCGCGCCCATCACTGACTCCACGCTTTTTTCGGCGGAGACCATCAGCCATACGCTGCTGGGCAGGATCAGGTTGCGGATGCGTGCTTCTTCCAGCACCTGCTGGCCGTTCTTGCCGTCGCCCAGGTTGTAATCGCACAGCACCACGTCGTAGCGGGTTTTTGCCAGCAGCATCATGCCTTCGCCGCCGCTGGCTGCCTGGTCGATATGCTTGGCGCCGAGGTTGCGCAGCGACTCGCGCAGCAATTGCCGGATGCCGACGAAATCGTCGATGATCAGGTAGCGCTTTTCGCCCCAGTCGATCTCGCCGTCGTTTTTTACGATGGCGGTCATGGCAGGCGCACTATGAAGCAGCCGCCGCCCAGCTGGCCGCCGTTTTCCAGCGCGATGCTGCCGTGGCGCTGGCGATGGCTGTGCATGCGCGCCACCTCGCTGGAAAAATACAGACCGAGGCCGCTGCTGTTATTCGAAAAATTGACGGCCGCGCCGCGCGCACGCGTGGTGTTCGCGGCGGCGCCAGCGTCGAGCATGGCCGGCGGGAAGCCGTCGCCGTTGTCTTCCACGCGCAGTTCCAGGTGGTCGCCATCCACCCGCACCGACAGCACGATGCGGTCGCGCGTGTAGCGGATGGCGTTGTTGATGGCGTGGACCAGCACCCCGATCACCAGTTCTTCGTCGAAGGTCCAGATGGCGTCGGGCGCGAAGTCGGTAGTCAATGTGATGCCGCGCGATTGCAGCAGGATGCGCGCCTGGCCCTGCACCTGCTCGACCAGTTCGCGCACGCTGTGCGGGGTGGGATCGAACGGATAACCGGGCTTGCCCACTTCCTTGTACAAGGCAAGCAGTTGGATCAGGCTGTCGTTCAGGCGGCGCGTCTGGTACAGCATCTGGCCCAGTTGCTGGTACTGCGGCTCGCCCGATTGTGCGGCGGCGGGTGCAGCTGGTGCTGCTGCTGGTGCTGCTGCTGCAGGTGCTGCTGCAGGCGTAGCGGCCAGCAGGTGTTCGAGGGTGCCACTGAGCACGCTGATCGAATTCTTCATGTCGTGCACGGTCGACGCCAGGAACATCAGCAGTTCCGGCGAGCCTTGGTAGTGCTGGGACAGGTCGTCATCCATCGCGTGGCGCTCCGTGGATTCAAACCGGAATTATAGCGTAGCAGCCCGCCGCGCCAAGCACGGTCATTGGGCGCGGCGGCGCTGCTTGAGCAGGAATCGACCGGGATCAAGGGCATCGACCAGCGCCGCCTCCAGCGGTGGCGGCGTGTTGTCCAGTTGCGACACCAGCAGTTCGGCCATCAGCGGCGCCCAGATCAAGCCGCGCGAGGCGTAGCCGAGCAAACCATACAGGCCCGCGTGGCGCGGCACGTCGGCCAACTGCTCCAGCCGTCCCGCCGCCGGATAATCGGGCAGCGCGCCGGCCAGCGGCAGGCGGTCGGGCGCGGCGCAGCGGAAGCCCACGCGCCCGGCCAGCGGTGCGCTATCCGCCAGCGCCGCCACCTGAGCGACCGGCACGATTTCCGCGAGGCGCGCCAGGTTTTCGCGCTGGCTGTCCAACCGCAGTTGCGGGTCGCCGTCGTTGTCGTAGGTGGCGCCGGCGCAGACGATGCCGTCGCACGCCGGCGTGACATACGCTTCGCGGCACACGACCAGCGGCAGCTGCGGCGCGCCGGCACCAACTGCCAGATGCGTGACCTGGCCGCGCAACGCCTGCAACGGCAGTTGCGCGGCCTGTTCGATGGCCACCGCGCCGGCGCCGTTGGCGAGGATGACCGTGGGCGCCTGCGCCAGCAAGGCGCCGCCGGCGCCACGCACCAGCCAGTCGCCGCTGCCCGCGCGGTTGCCCGCGCCCTCGCGCTCTCCCGTAGCTTCGCGGTGCAGGGTGAGCGCCTCGGCGCAGAACAGCCGTTGCAGGCGCGGGCCGCAGGCGTCCAGCATGGCCGCGCACAGCGACGACGGCCGCGCCCAGCCGCCCTGCGGGAACAGCCAGCCGCCGTGCGGCGTGGGGCCGCCCAGCAATGCGCCCGCCTCGCCCGCGTCGGCCCAGCGCACGTACTCGGGCGGATAGTGCCAGGCATCGAGCACCGCTTGCTGTACGCGCGCGTGGCCGGCGTCGCGGGCCAGTTGCAGCACGCCGCAGTCGGCGCCCATGAACGCCGTGCCCACGCCGCCCAGGCGGCGCCATTCGCGCAGCGCAAACAGGTAGGCGGCACGCGCCAGCCGGGTGGGGATATTGTCGTCTTTCGACAGCAACGGCATGAAGATGCCGGCCAGGTTGCCCGACGCTTCGTGGGCCGGCGCCTGGTGGCGCTCGATCAGCGTGACGTCCCAGCCGCTGGCGCACAGGCGCCGGCACACGGCCGCACCGGCCAGGCCGGCGCCGATCACCACGGCGCGCCGCACCGATGACGACGACGCCGACGACGACGCCGCCGCCGCCGTGGGCATGGGCTGCACCGGTACGGTCTTGCGACCGCGGTACACGGCGTCGATAGCGTCGCCAGCGCCATCGGGAGCATTAGCGCCATCGGTGGCAAGGCGGCAAACAAAGCCGGCGGCGGTCAGCGCCCATACCAGCGCCTCGGCGGGCGCGCTGGCGGCCAGCGTGGCGTCGGGCGCGGCCAGCCGCGCCAGCGCGCGGGCCAGGGTGGCGTAGGCGCGCAGGTCGGCGGCCGGTGCGGCATCAACTTCATCCAGGTGGAAATGCTGCACGCGCGCGACGATTTGCGGCAGCACCGCCGACACTTCGCCTACCAGCAGGTCGAGCGTGACACGGCCGTCGTCCAGCACGATGCGGTGAAAACCGGGCAGGTCGGGCGGCCATAGCGCGCGCAGTGGCGCATCGGCGACCTGCGCGGCGGCCGGCACGCGCGGCGTAATCGCCAGGTAGTGCAGCCGGGCGTGGCCGGCGGCGCGCGCGGCGGCAAAGCGGGCGCCGTCGCCGAACGCCGTGTCGAGGACGACGTGGCGTGCGGTCATAGGCGCTGGCGGCAGAAGCAGGCGGCGTCGTGGTCGTCCACCATGCCGATGCCCTGCATGTAAGCGTAGATGATGGTCGAACCGACAAACTTGAAACCCAGCTTGGCCAGATCTTTCGACAGGCGGTCGGACAAGGCGGTCTTGATGATGCGCTCGCCGGTGTTATTGACAATCGGTGTGCCATCCACGTATGACCACAGCAGCTGATCGAGGCTGCCGCCGCCGGCGCGCAGGCGCAAATAGGCCTGGGCATTGGTGATGGCTGCCGCCACTTTCAGCCGGTTGCGCACGATGCCTGGGTCCAGCAGCAGCGAGGCCACCTTGTCCGGGCCGTAGGCGGCGATTTTTTCGGCGTCCCAGCCGTCGAAGGCGGCGCGGTAGGTTTCGCGCTTGTTCAATACCGTCTCCCACGACAGACCCGCCTGCGCGCCTTCGAGGTTGAGCATCTCGAACAGGCGCAGCTCGTCGTGGCATGGCACGCCCCATTCCGTGTCGTGGTAGGCCAGGTACAGGGGATTGGAGGGCTTGGCCCAGCTGCAGCGGATAGGGGAGGCGGTCATCGGGACAGGGTCGGCGGAACGAAAACCACAGTATAGCAACCGCCTTACTTTTCCAGGTCGCTGGACAGGCCGGTGCGCAGGCGTTCGCCGTCGAGTACCAGCGGCCCGGCCAGGTTGCTGGCTACCCGGGCCGCGCCAGCGGCCACCGCCTGCGGCAGCGCGTGCATCAGCCGCTCGAAGAGCTGGTCGGCGTGGGCGGCGTGGCCGGCATCGTCAGTGCCGGTGGCATGCAGGGCGGCCCAGGCGTCGCGGCCCGAGCGCTTGGCAATGTACAGGCCCTGGTCCGCCAGTTCCACCACCTGCGACCAGGACAGCAGGCGCGGCTGCGCCGGCAGGAACGGGAAGCAGGCGAAGCCGATCGAGCAGGTCTTGCGCAGCAATTCGCCGTCGGGCAGCACGAAATCGCGCTCGCCCACGGCGCGGCGCATGCGCTCGGCCAGCACGCTGGCGTCGTCGCGGTGGGTGGCGCGCGCCAGCACCAGGAATTCCTCGCCGCCCCAGCGGATCACGTAATCCGATTCGCGGAAGACTTCGCGCAGGCGCTCCTGCATCTGCACCAGAATCGAGTCGCCGGCGGCATGGCCATAGCGGTCGTTGACGTGCTTGAAGTGGTCGAGATCGACCATGTAGAACACCAGGTCGTTGGGCGCCTGGCGGTCGCATTCGTTCGGCGGGCGGTGCTGCGGCTGCTGCAGATTGTCGTAGCCGCGCAGGCTCAGCGCCACGTCGGCATCCACATTGCGCAGGAAGAAGCGGCGGTTGCGCAAACCGGTCAGCTGGTCGGTGAGGCTCACCTCCTCCAGCGCCTGGTACGCGCGTTCGAGCTCCAGGTTTTTTTCCAGCAGCTGCTCCTGGGTGGCCGCCACCTGGCGGTAGGCGCTGGCGTTGTCGAGCGCAATGGCGCCATACGCGCACAGCGTGCGGAAGATCAGCCGTTCACGTTCGCCGTAGGCGCCCGCGTGCATCGACTGCACCGTCATCACGCCCAACACCCGCTCGCCCACGGCCAGTGGCGCAAACAGCAGGCTTAACGTGGGCAGCGTGCCGGGCACCAGGTTGACCTGCGGCGCGCCCTCCTCCAGCACCACCAGCAGCTCGCGCCGTTCGCGCGCGCAGCGCGCCGAATTGGCCAGCGGGTCGGCCAGCGCCACCCGTACCGGCGGCAGGGGCCGACCCGCCTCCACGCCGAACGCGCTGGCCAGCCAGGCGCCGTCCGGCTCGATCAGCAGGATGGAAAACAGGGTGGCGTCGAGCAGGCCGTGCACATGGCGGTCCAGCGCGCGGAACACGGCCGCCGAGTCGAGATGGGCGGTGATCTCCTGGCCCACGGCGCTCAAGTGCTCCAGCGTGGCGCTGGTACGTTGCAGCACCTCGGCGCGGCGCGCCTCCGCCGCCGCCAGCTGGCGGTGATGCTCGCTCTCGGTCTGGGCGCGCTCGGTCTGGTATTGCACCTGCATGGCGATGGCGCGGTTGGTGACCTCGCGGCTGTGGGTGAGGTCGCGCGCGGCGCTGGCCTGGCGGCCGATGGCGTAGGCGCGCGCGTAGTCGCCCACGGCCGCGTATTCGCGCGCGGTGGCGTCGAACAGCGCGCCGGGCACGGTGTAGCCGTCGATGGTGGCGGCAACGTCCAGCGCCAGCAGCAGATAGTGTAGCGGCGCGCTCGGTGCCTGTTGGTCCGGCGGCGGCGCCAGTGGCGACGCGCCAGGCAACGCCGCGTGGCGGGCATGGATCTCGGCCAGCACCTTGAGTGCGGCGATCTGCGCCAGCGTGTCGCCCTGCTCCCGAGCCAGCGCCAGGGCGCCCTGCGCCACGTCGAGCGCCTCGCCGGACCGGCCCAGGTGTGCCAGCGCGTGCGCCTGGCCGCGCCGCGCGCTGCTCTGGAAATCGCCCTGGCCCAGCGCGTCGCCGCGTGCGGCCAGCCGGGTAAAGCTGTCGAGCGCGGCGCCATGGTTGCCCAGGTCGAGCGCCAGGTCGCCCTCGTATTCGAGCGCCACCGCGTACGCGCGCGAACCGGCCAGCGGCGCCAGCACCACCAGCGCCTCGCGCAGCAGGATTTGCGCCGCTTCGCGCTGGCCCAGCTGGCGCAGGGTTTCGGCAGTCTGCATCAGGCACATGCCGATCGACAGCGGCCAGCCCGTGGGGCGCGCCAGGTCCTGGCCACGCTGCATCCATTCCAGTGCCGCTTCGTGGGCATTCAGGCAGGTAAAGGCGTTGCCGATATTGGTGGCGATGATGATGGCGCGCCGCAGTTGGCCGCTGGTGCGCGCGGTGTCGTAACTGCGCATCAGGTGGCCGATGGCGCGGCCGTATTCGCTGTGCTGGAATGCGCAGGTACCGAAAAAGTCGCTGATCCACCCTGCGGCGATGGCGGGCACGCCATCGAGTTCGGCATCGAAGCGCTGGCGCCACTGCTGTTGCGCGGCGGGCCAGTCGGTGAACGCGGCGCAGATGCCGGCGGCGGCGGCAATGACGTCGATGCGCACCGGGTCGGCGCCGGCGTGCGCGGCGTCGGCGGCATGCGCCAGCCAGCGGTCGGCGCCGATGCTGTCGCCACGGTCGTTGGCCACCCAGGCTTGTACCCAGCTGGCGTCGGCGCGGCCGCGGGCGGCCTGTTGCGGACTGTTGGCGGCCGCGCCGAACAGCTGGATTGCCTGCTCGGCCTGGTATTGAGCGGTGTCGAGTTCGCCGCCAACCCAGGCGGCCTCGGCTGCCACCAGCAGCAGCCGGCCGCGCAGCAACAGCGCATCGTCGGGCGCCAGCGCCGGCAGCAGCGCGACCAGTTCGGTGGACAGCACGCGCGCCCGGGCCGGGTCGCGCTGGCGCAGGTGCCAGGCCAGCGCGGCCAGGTGCGGCACCCGTGCCAGGCCGGTTGGTCCGGCGCCGTCGGCCAGCGCTGTTTCCCATTGCGCCAGCTCGGCATCGCGCACAAACATGTCCACTCGGTGATTTCCTCCTGCGGTGCGGGCCGGTCAACGTGGGCCCGATACCATGCATTATTCCATATTTTGCCAAGAGGCAAGTTGCCAAATTGCAAGCATATCGTGCTTACCGGGTCAATCCCGGGACGGGCGCCATGTAAAAAGCGCCGGGCGTTGCCGGCCGGCGCTCGGACTCGCTGACCGGCGCGGTCAGGAAGCGTGCTTGCTGATCTCGTTCAAGCGGATGCGCATGCTGTCGGTGGCGGCCGGGCCCGGCGCGAACATATAGTCCTCGTCGTTGATGGCCAGGCCGCTGTTGGCATCCACCAGCACCTGGTCGGCCGGTTTGCCGGTTTCGCGGCTGACCACCAGCAGGCTGGCGCCCTCCGGGGCCAGGTGGTCGTTGCCCCAGGCGATAAAGGCCAGCAGCACCGGCTTGAAGTCGCGCCCGGACTTGGTGAGCACGTACTCGTAGCGTGGCGGACGGGCGCTGTACTGGCGCCGTTCCATCAACCCACCCTCGACCAGGCCGTTCAAGCGCCGCGTTAACATGTTCGGGGCGATCTTCAGGCTTTTCTCGAACTCGTCGAAGCGGCTCAGGCCATAGAACGCGTCGCGCAGGATCAGGATGCTCCACCATTCGCCTACTTTGCCCAGGCTGCGGGCGATGGGGCAAGGCATACGGCCAAAGTCGGTATGTTTCATTATTTCAACTCCTCTATTCCAGGTTGATAGGAAAAATTTGCCAAACAGTCACTCTCGAGCTCGTGTGAGATTTAGTGACTTGCATGTTTGAGGTGAGAATGTGTGAACTTTCCCGGTGGTGGATCGCCTGTGACAATGTGTGTATTTTCGTCTCTCACTTTTCTGCTCCTGTTGTAGAACTACGCCTGGATGTTTCCCTATGAAAACTCCATTTTTTTACTTGTGTGACACCCCTCAAAAATAGGCTAAAAACAGGTGCTACAAACTATCCAAATTCCACGTTTTCAACATAAGTTCATATCACTCAGAAATGTGAACATTGGATAGAATGTTTATGTAGGGTAAAATTCGTTCCGTGGTTGCAAGAGAAAACGGTAACGCAAACCACTACTTCCGATTGATGCAGACAACGCCATTTGATAAAAAATGAAACTTCTTGTTAAAGCACTGACCCTGGCCCTGATGACCCTGCCACTGCTGGCACAGGCCGGTACCAAGTCCGCTTCGATGCAAGTAAGTTTCACCGTGGTCGATGCCTGCACCGTGCAAACCGACAACAAAGCCCCTGCCGTTGCCTGCACCCTCAACACCCCGCACATCGTTACCCACGACGCCCCGGCTGCCAGCACCACCGCCACGGCCGTGCGCCCGGCTGCCGGCGCCCAGGACTGGACCGTGTACTTCTAAGCTTTATCGCGCCCCCTGGCGCCGCGCGAGACCCCGCACTGCCCCTCTTCAGCACCCTCTGCACCCTCGGTACCCGCAGCACGTCCCAGCATCTCGCAGCATCTTGCAACACCCCGGCAGCACTCCCCTGAACACCGTCAAAACGCCACCGTGGCGGTCACCGCATCCTTGTAGTCTCCCGGCGACGGCGTGGTTTGCGGCGGCACCATGCCATACACCGTGAGTCCCTGCGCATTGCCGTTGCCGGTCCCTGTCACCGCCACGGTGCCGCCATTGCCATCGCCCCAGCTGGCGCCATCGAGCGTGTTGGAAATCTGGTAATTGACGGTTTCCGCATTACTGAGGTTGCGCATGCGCCGCGCCGTGGTGCTGGCGCCGTAGGTGCCGGCGTTGAGGGTGATGCGGTAGGCGGTATTCTTGCTGCAGGTGACCGACAGGCTGGCCGTGGTACGCACCACGCTGGTCAGCAGGCGCGCGTTCGGAAACGCCAGGTTGCCGATATTGATGTTGCAATCGTTGATGACCGGCGCGCTCACCGTGAACGGAACCGCGACCGTTTGCGGCAGCAGGCAACCGAGCAGGCCCCCCAGCGAAAACTGGTAATTCATGACAGCGCTGCCAGCGCCGAAGGCGGAGCTGAAATTCAGATTGTCCGGTCCCACCGACAGCCCGGACAGGTTGGAGTCCGCTTCCAGCTTGCCGTAGATGGTGACAAACTGGTCGAGGCTGCCCACGCCCCCCGACTTGGTCATGGTGATCACGATGCCATTGGCCGACGTGCTGGTGCCGGCCCACCCGCCCCAGATCTTCGCTGGCGCATAGGTGGCGTCGGTGTACAGGTTGTAATTCACCCGCAGGCTGCCTGACTGCAACTGGCGCGGCGCGGTGACGGTGGTGGACGTATTGCCGGTGCCGGCGCCCAGGTTCAGGCAGATCACCACATTCGGTGTGAGCAGGCCGGTCAGTATGTCGGTCCAGTTGCAGGTAATCTTGAACGTGGACGACGCATACACCGGGTTGGGGCTGATCGAACTCACGCTGGGGAACACGATATTGGCCGGCGTGATCCCGCAATTGTCGGCCCGCGCCTGGCCGCAGCACAACACCAGCAGCAGGGCCAGCAGCGACAGCGACCACCTGTTGCGCAGCGGCTGCAAACATTTTATCCATGGCAGCAGCATCACTGCACACTCCGGCACACGACCGGTCCGATGGTAGGCATGGCATTACCCTTCTCTTGCAAGTAGTTGAATTCGGCGATGCAGCGGCGCCCGTCCACCGTGGCCTGCACGTGGTTGACGGGCGCCAGGTTGTCGATGAAGGCCAGGCCGTCGAAGCCCACCAGCGTGGTGGTGCCGCTTTCCACGTGCAGCACTTCGATGCCCGGCGCCAGCGGCAAGCCGTTGGCGTTATGCAGGATCACGCTGACGGCAGCGTAGGTTTCGACCGGAAAGGCTGCCACCAGCCCCGAACGTCGCGCCGGCACCACACTCTGCGTGGTACGGGCGATGCGCGCGTCCAGCGGCAGGCTGCTGGTATCGATCGAGATCTGGTTCGACAGATAGGGCGCCAGGTTCGGCACCAGCAGATAGCCGCTGCTGCTGGTGGTGCCGATGGGGCGATTTTCCTGCAGCACCGGCAAACCGCCCACGCCGGTGGACACCAGCGCAAAACCGGCGCCGACCTGGCGCGCCGCGTGCACGCTGCCATCCATCAGCACCAGCGAACCGGAAGCGCTGAGCGCGGTTTCGCGCTTGCCGCCGCTCTCCTGCAGGAACGCGCCCACCTGGCCGTAATTGCCGAGGTAAGTGCCCTGCGCCTGGCGCAAGGTGGCGCCATTGTTTTCCAGCGACTGCACACCCCAGCCAAAACCGCCGCCATAATCGACCGTGCGCGCCACGGAAAAGTTTTTGGAGGTCACGTCGTTCTGGCGGCCGGTGCTGGCGTTGGCCGAGATGCGGTCGCCAAACGAGCCGTTCAGGCTGAAGAACAGGCCGCGCGCGCGGTCGTCGCGGAAATCGCGGTACGCGCTCACGCTCAGGTACAGGTTGGCCGTCAGCGTGGCCGCATACGACAGCGCCATCACGCGTGCCGGCGGCACGATAGGCGCATGCTGGCTGATCATGCTCACGCTCAGGGTCTGGCCGCGCGCCAGGCCCAGGTTGAGGTTGATGCGGTTGCTGGCGCGCACCCCGCCGCCGCTGTCGGCCGTGGCCAGGTCGCTGTACTGGCGGGTGGCGCGCAACGATTCCATGTCCACGGAAAAGCCCGGGCTCAGGTACTGGTAGCCGAGGCTGGCCTGGGCGCCGTTGCCCCGGCCGGCGCTGGCAGCCACCGAGCCGGTGAGCACGCCGATCTGGCCCATGCGCCACATGCCGCCCACGCCGCCGTTGACCACGCCACCGCCCACTTCGCCATGCGCCTCCAGCGTGACGCGGTCGGTCACGCCGCGCCGCATCGAGCCGCTGAGCGCAGGCGAGCGGTCGTAGCTGAACGACTTGCTGGTGTATTCGCGCCGCAACACGCCAAGCTCCACCGAATAATCGGTGAGGCCCTCGGCCAGCAGGCGCGTATCGACGTACAGCGGCACCACCGTGGTGACGGCGCGCCCGGCAGTGTCGCGCGTGACCAGCGTGGCCTGGCCGGCGCCGCTGATGCCCGACACCTGGTTGATGACGAACGGCCCGGACGGCACGGCCGTCTCCACCTGGCGCACGCCATTGACATACAGGCTCACCGCGCTCGGCACCACCGACGTCCCGGCCAGCGAAGCGACCGGGAAGGTCAGCAAATCGGGCCGCAGATCGAAACTCTTGCGCCATTGCACGCCGCCCATGCGCAGCGACCGGGTCCAGGTCAGCGACGAGGAAATCAGGTCGCCCACCTGCCAGGTTTCCAGCGTGTGCGGATCGGAATGGACCCAGGCCGAATCGAGGCGCACGAACTGGGTCAGCTGGGCGCTGGTATTGAAGATGCCAGTGCTGCTGAACACGCCGTTGTTGTTAAAGTAGCGCACCTCGTTGGACACCGACAGGAAGCGCTCGTCGCCCTGGCGCGCGTAGGCGTCGTAGCTGAACACGGCGCCGGGCGTGACGCGGGCCTCGCCCGGCTCGCGCAGGCTGCGCGCGGACAGCGCCACCGGCTTGCGCAGCGCGTCCTCGATGCGCAAGGCGATGACCTGGGTGGCAGCATCGTAGGTATAGCGCAAGCCCTTGACGTCGTCGAGGTTGAAGTCCTCCTTGCCGGCCACGCCGAACAGGCGCGGGTCGAGATCGAGGTCGCGCAGGTTTTGCACGGTCGTGTGCAGGCCCGAGCTGCCCAGCACGGTGCCCGACTGGCGCGTGAAGCGCAGGATCATGCCGGTTTCCTGGCCGTTCAAGGTCACCTCCAGAAAAAGTTCTTCTTCGCCGTCGGGCGCTGGCGCGGACAAGGGCGCAGTTGCCCGCGCGGGCGCAGGCGCTGCGGCCGGTTCCGGCGCGGTCGCTTGCGCGCGCGCCTCGGCCACGGCGCACCAGGCCAGCGCCGCCAACACCAGCCGGCCAGGCAGCCGCCGCATGGCGTGGCTACTCCAGTACCGGCACGGTGCTGGCAGTGGCGGGTTTGGCATTGATATTGGCTTTGACCGCCAGCGTGCCGGCCAGGTCGGCATCGCCGGCGACCGGCAGGCGCCATTCGCGCTCGCGGCCGGCCAGCACATAGCCGAACAGGCCCTCGGCAATCACGAAATTCTTGCCGGCGGCATTGCGCAATTCGAAGGCGCCGATCTGGGCGCGCTGGGTGCCGCTGTTGCGCACCCTGAGCCGCCAGTGGTCATCCTTGCGGAACACCGACCACGCCAACGAGGGCACGATGCGCTCATCGGCAGGCTGGACAAACATGGGAACGGAATAGCGCAGGCGGATATCGACGCCGCTGGCCGGGCCTTCGCCGTCGCGCGGGATTTCATCGATAAGAATACGGTAGCTCAACTCGCGGCTGGGGAGTTGATCGCTGCGTCGCACGAGGCGAATGATCTGGCTGCTTTTCGGCCCGATCTGCAATATGGGGGGACTTGCCACTACTTCTTGCGTGGGGGTCAACACATCCTCGGTGTTGTTCTGCTCCCACAAAAAAACCCTGACCTGGCCATACACGGGAGTCTCACCCATGTTCTGCATGCTGATGCCCGTGGCACCCTGACCTGCACGCAAAATAATCATCACCGGCGAAATCTGCAAACTTGCAGCGCCCGCTTCCAGCCCCAGCATCCCGACAAGCGCGAGAATACCGAGTTTCATCCAGCACACCAGGCGCGTGGATAGTCTCATCGTTTAGAAATACACCGTGGCCGTGATGGTCGACTTGTAGGTGTCCGGCTGCGGCGTGGCCTGCGCAGGAATCGCGCCATACACGGTCAGCGTTTGTGCCTGGCCCGAACCGGTGCCCGAACGGGTATCGGTGCCCTGGGTATTGCCCCAGTTGGTGGAGCCCGCAGCCTGGTACAGATTGTAGGAAACGGTGCTGGTGTTGGCGCCAGTGCCGCTCATCACTCTGGCAGCCGTGGTGGAACCGGTACCGGTGCCGGCGTTCAGGCCCACGTTGTACGGCGTGGTATTGGTGCAGGTAACGCTGAGCGTGGTATTTACCGATACGGTCGATGCCAGCACGCCCTGGGCCTGGCCGAAGTCCAGCGGCTGGGTTGCAATGGTGCAGTCGGCAATGATCTTCAGCGTGACATCGAAGGTGGCGGTCTTGCTGCCATTCGAATACACCGCCGCGTCGGCCATCGGCGCCACGGCCACCAGGGTGGTAGCCACTGCGGTAGCGAGTGCAGCGAGGCCTGTTTTACGGGTGTTCATTACAACCTCCATCAAGTATGAATGACTCAAACAGTTGAGGGTAAGCATCTTAAAAATTGCCTATCCCCAACACTTGATTCAATTATTGATGATCTAAAAAAACCCTGCTTTTGCCGGAGGAGAGGAAGATTTTGCATGCGTAGAAATCCGCTAAAAAAATTCTCAAACATAGGCATAATGGCGACAGGCGCGCAACACTCCGTATCAAAAGATTACCAACCTTCAGGGTGAGCCATGCAGACTGCCGATAGCACCATGAGCAAGATCCTCATCGTCGACGACTCGGCTTTCGAGCAGCGGTTGCTGGTCGATCTGCTGAGCGAGATGCCCTACAAGGTATCGGTGGCGTTCAACGGCCTGCAAGGCTACAACCTGGCGCTGGCCCACCATCCCGACCTGATCCTGCTCGACGTGCGCATGCCCGACATGGATGGCTACACCGCGTGCCGGCTGCTCAAGGCCAACCCCGCCACCCAGGATATCCCGGTGATTTTCCTCACCGGCGCCGATGCCGACGAAGAACGCATCATGGGCTTGTCGATCGGCGGGGTCGATTATGTGTCCAAGCCGTTTTCGCCCGGCGAGCTGGCGGCGCGCATCCAGGTTCACCTGAACCTGGCCCAGCGTTTCCAGGGCGCGGCGCAGGCCGCTGCAGCCTCACCCGCCGGCGCCGCCGACGGCGCAGCGCCCGGCGCGCCCTACGGCACCGATCCCGATGCCGTGACCGTGGCGGCCGTCAAACGCCTGATTGCCGACAACCTGGCCTCGCTGCCGGGCCTGGCCGAAATCGCCCGCAGCGTGGGCACGTACCGCGAAAAACTGTCGCAGGTATTCCGCGAGCAGACCGGCATGACGGTGTTTTCCTATATCCGCGAAGCGCGCATCCGCCGTGGCGAAGAACTGTTGCGCGATACCGACATCGACGTGCAGGATATCGCCCTGCTGATCGGCTTCAACAACGCCGGCAACTTCGCCACCGCCTTCCGCGAGCGGCTGGGCGTCACCCCGAGCGCGTACCGGCTGGCGATCCAGCACAAGCGGTCGTCGTTGAATTAGCGCGCCTGGGCAACCGGCGGTAGCGCCGCTTCCCGCATCTTGCGCCGCCAGAAAAACCACGATGCCAGCGCGTTGATCCAGTACACACCGTACAGCACGGCAGTCAGGTACAGGCCGCGGCTGGCGTACAGCGGCACGGCGATGGTGTTGACGAATAGCCAGAATTGCCAGGTTTGCAGGCGTCGGCCCATCAGCAGCAGCTGGGCGATCACGCTGAACATCAGTACCGCCGAGTCGATGAAGGGCGCGTAGGCGTTGGTGTACGCTTGCAGCAGCAAGCCGTAGGCGGCCGTGGCCGCCAGTCCGACCAGGCACATCCAGACCAGCGCGCGTGGCCGCGCGTGGGTAATCGGCAACGGTGTGCCGCCGGCGCCGCGCAGCCAGCGCCACCAGCCGACCAGGCAGGTGACGATGAAAAATACCTGCAGGGTGACGTCGGCGTACAGCCGGGTGCTGAAAAACAGCGCCGCGAACAGGCTGCAGCCGATCACGCCAAGCCACCACGAGTGCACGTTGTTGCGTCCGGAGAGGATGATGGAAACCGTCATGACGGCGTTGGCGGCGATTTCCAGCGTAGAGGTCAAACCTGTTCTTTCGATGTGCTGCTTGGGTGGTGGGGCGTGCCAGTCCTCGGCTCACGGCCGGCATCTCTCGGCTGGCAGCTGGCGGCGGCTAGTCGCGGCAGTCCGGCGGCAACACCGTCGATGGAATGCCGACGCCGGTGCAACGCCAGAGCACGCGCTTATTTTCGTCCACGCGCGGCGTGAACGCAATAGCCTGGCCGCGATAACGGGCGTCAGCCGGAAATACCCGCACCACGCCGTTGCCGGCATCGACCGTCACATATTGCACCACGTGATTGGGGTCCATCATCGCATAGCCGGCCTGCTCCAGCGTGGTCGGACTCTGGCCGTTGGCATAGTAATAGCGCTCCACCGCCCCGGTCGCGTCGCGGCCCACGCCCACTGCCTGCGTCATGCGGGTGCGGGCTTCCACGTCTTGCCAGGCGGGATAGGCCAGCACGGCCGCCAGCACCGCCAGCGCCAGTACCGTGCCGAGGCCGCCCAGCCCCATGCCCAGGCGCGGCACGCACAGCGCCGCCAGGTAGGCCAGTCCATGGCGTGGCGCGAGCGGTTCGGTGGCCGTGCCACGCGCCAGGCTGCGCACCACCGCCATGCGCTTGACCAGCCACGGCTGGTCGCTGATCAACTCGTGGAACGACATCCAGAAACCATCGGCCTGGCGCGCCTGGGCCGCATAGCGGTCGCCGTCCAGCTGCCGCCAGCGGCGGGCGCCCGCGGCCAGCACCGCCAGACCGGTCTGGGCGCTGGCCAGTTCGTCGCAGGCGTGGAAGCCGTGGCGGTCGCAGGTATAGGCGCGGGCGCGGGCGTACGCCGCGCCCAGCAGCGGCAGCAACGCGGCCGGCGCCAGCAGCGCCGCCCAGCGCTGGCGTTTCAGACGGCCGATGGCGTGACCGATGTGGAAATTGATGGCGTCCGGGTGGTCGTCGAGCGCATCGACCATGGCGCTCGACAGTACCAGGATGTGTTGATCGAGGAAGCGGGTGGCGAACCCGTACAGGCTGCCGCCCGCCTGCACCAGGTAGGTTTCCGGCACGGGGTTGATGTCGAGCCGTTCGCAACACGCCGCTACCCGCAGGTACAGGTCGGGAAACTGCTGCGGGCCGATCCGTACGCCAGTGCCGCGCACGCGCGACGCCAGCGCCGCCCGGGCGCCGTACCATGCCAGCGCACCCGCCGCCGCATACGGCAGCGCCATGCCCAGGGTGGCAATCAGCAACGCGCCCCAGATCAGCACGGACACCGTCAGCATGATGCCAAACAGCGTGTTTTCGTTCTTGTACACCAGATTCATGCGCTTCCCGGTCCATGACACAAAGTTTCCGGGAAGCTATTTTATAGATGTTTTGAGAAAAAGTTAACTCTTTATGGCAACGCTGTCTGTAAATCACCGAGGTTCACCGGCTTGACCAGGTGGGCGGCAAAGCCGGCGGCGCGGCTGCGCGACTTGTCGTTTTCCTGGCCGTAGCCGGACAGCGCGATCAGCGTCAGGCCCGCCCCCTGCGGCAGCGCGCGCAGGCAGCCGGCCAGCTCGAAACCGTCCATGCCGGGCAGGCCGATGTCGAGGATGGCCACCTGCGGCATGGCGCCGGTGGCGGCAGCAATCGCCTGCGCCGGATCGTAGGCCACGCTGGCCTGGTAGCCGAGCGCGCCGAGCAGCTCGGCCAGCGAGTCGGCGGCGTCCTGGTTGTCGTCCACGACCAGCACCCGCACGCCGGTGCTGGCCTGCTCCGCCGGCGCGCCTGGCATGGCGGGCTGCGCCGCGGGCGCTGCCGCCTCGACCACCACCGAATCGGGCAGGTTGATGGTAAACGTGCTGCCGCGTCCTTCGCCGCCGCTATGCGCCTGCACCGTGCCGCCGTGCATCTGCACCAGGTTGCGCACGAGCGCCAGCCCGATGCCGAGGCCGCCCTTGGCGCGGTCCAGCTTGCGGCTGCCCTGGACAAACAGATCGAAAATATGGGGCAGCAAGGTGGCGGGAATGCCGTTGCCGTCGTCGGTTACCTGGATTTGCACGCTGCGCTCGCGGATCCGCGTGGCCAGCGTGATGTGGCCGCCGGCCGGCGTGTAGCGCGCCGCATTGCTGAGCAAATTCGACACCACCTGCGCCAGCCGCGCCGGATCGCCGTGCCAGCGCACGGTGGGGACGTCCACCAGCAGCCGGTGCTGCTTTTGCTCGATCAGCGGCGCCGCCATCTCGACCGCCCGGTCCAGGATATCGGCCAGCGGCGTGGTTTCCATGCGCAGCGCCACCTTGCCGCTGGCGATGCGCGAAACGTCGAGCAGGTCGTCCACCAGCCGCACCAGGTGATCGACCTGGCGTTCGATGACTTGCTGTTCGTGCGCGGTATCGGCATGCTCGCCCTGGCGCAGCTTCATCAGCTTGAGCGCGGTGACGATCGGCGCCAGCGGATTGCGCAGCTCGTGGCCCAGCATGGCCAGGAATTCATCCTTGATGCGCGACGAGGAATCGAGGTCGCCATGCAAGCGCTCGCTTTCGGCCATGGCCAGCACCAGCGCGCGGTCCGCCTCTAACCGGCTCAGGGTGGCGCACACGCTGGCGGTCACCTGTTCCAGGAACTGGCGGCAGGCGCCGTCCACTGGCACCTGGGGCGCGACCTGGAACGCCAGCGCCAGTTCGGCGCACAGTTGCAGCTCGGCGCCCTGGATCACGACCACGCCGCCAGCGGCGTCGGACACGGCGGTGGCCGACGCTTCGCCGCGCAGCAGCTGCACGCTGCCCAGGTCGCGCGGATGCGCGGCGGCCCAGCGGTCGAGGGCGGCCGCGACGTCGGTCTCGGTGCGGCACGCCAGCAGGGCGCGGGCCAGCAGGTCGAGCGCATGGCGGCGGCGCTCGCCCACCACCTGCGCCGTGGTATCGGTGCACACCACCAGCACGCCGCCCACCCGGTCGTGGTCGTCGTAGACGGGCGTGTAGCTGTAATTCCAGTAGACGTCCTGCAGGCGACCGTCGCGCAGGATGGGCACCAGCTGGTCGGCATAGCACTGCGGCGCACCGCCGCGCCGCACGTGCTCGATTTGCGGGCCGATGGTGGACCATGCCTCGGCCCAGCTGGTACGGCCCGGCGCGCCCAACATGGCCGGATGCTTGTCGGCGCCGATACACGGCAGGAAGGCGTCGTTATACAGCTGCACCAGGTCGTCGCCCCAATACAGCAGCATGGGCTGCGCCGCATGCAGCACCACGCCCGCGCACGCGCGCAGCGAGGCGGGCCAGGCGTCGATCGGGCCCAGCGCCGTGGTATGCCAGGGAAACGCGCGCACCAGGTCGCGCAGCGGCGTGCCGGTACCGATAAAGCGGTGCAACGCCGCAGTCGGCAGGGAGGAAACTGGGTAGGCCGCCATGATCTGTCTATGTGAGGAAAGCAGAAGTGTAGCAACTGTGGTGCGGTGCGGCGCACGATAGTGTTTGCCGGCCCCTGACTTGCCGAACTGTAGTTATCGCGCAACGACCGGTCACTTTCGCGTCATGAAGATGGCTTCAGAAGTGTTAATAAAATCAACTGCGTGACTGTTTCCCGTCACCGCAGTTTTTCCTCCGGATGCCTCGCATATGATCGATTCACCCGCAAGGGGGAGACGAATCAACACTATAAGAGGATAAGCATGAAGAACCGGAACAATCGTAGTCCGCTCAAGCCGTCCGTGCTGGCAGTCATTGGCGTGCTTGCCGCCATGTCCGCCCAGGCCCAGGAGGCCGCCACGCCCGCCGACACCACCAAGGCGGAAGAAAGCGTGGTGGTCGTCACCGGCTTCCGCGCCAGCCTGAACAGCGCACTGAACACCAAGCGCGCCAGCGACGGTATCGTCGATGTCATCAAGGCCGAAGACATCGCCAAATTCCCCGACGCCAACCTGGCCGAATCGCTGCAGCGGGTGCCGGGCGTGTCACTGACGCGCGGCGACGGCGGTGAAGGTAAACAGATCACCGTGCGCGGCCTGAACGCGGGCTTTACCCGGGTGCGCATCAACGGCATCGAAGGCGTGACCGCTACCGGCGCGTCCGACATCAACGGCAGCACCAACCGCGGCCGTGGCTTCGATTTCTCCGTGTTCGCCTCGGAACTGTTCAACAGCCTGGAAGTGCGCAAGACGTCGGAAGCGGCGGTGGAAGAAGGCTCGCTCGGCGCCACCGTGGACTTGCGTACCGGCCGTCCGTTCGACTACAAGGAGCGTACTTTCAGCCTCGGCGCCCAGGGCATGCACAACTCGGTGTCGAAGACCAACGACCCGCGCGTGACGGCGCTGTATTCGGACCGCTGGAAAACCCCGTACGGCCAGTTCGGCGCGCTGATCTCGGGCGCGTACTCGAAACGCACGGCGCAGGAAGAAGGCTACGAAGCGGTGGAACTGCTCAGCGCCAGCAACGACGGTGGCTTTTGCTCGCCGCTCGGCGCTGCCGTGCAAAACCCGGCCAACAATGCGGTGAAGGGCGTTACCGCTACCAATTGCGGTTTCGGCGTGCCGCGCACGTCGAATACCGCCGCCTACAACGACGTCATGGGCCGCACCGACAACTACGGCGGCACGGTCGCCAATCCCCTGCCCGGCTCGGGCGCGTTCGCCCCGCGCATCCCGCGCTTTCGCCGCTCGCTCACCGAGTACGAGCGCACCGGCCTGACCGGCGCCCTGCAATGGCGTCCCGACAGCAAGACCGAGCTGAACCTCGACCTGATGGGCGGCAAGTTCAACAACAAGCGCTACGATAATTACATTTCGGCGATTTCGTTCGGGCGCAGCATGGCGCAATCGAACGGCAAGCCGCAGACGTCGATTGTCGATGCCCACTTCAACGACAACGGCAGCTGGGACTACGGCAAGTTCAACGCGGTGGACATCCGTACCGAAGGCTTGCTCGACGTGTACTCGACCACGTTCAAGCAATACGTGCTGTCGGGCCGCCACGATGTGACCGACCGCCTGAAGCTGGACTTCCTGAGCGGCCGCTCGCGCTCGGACCTGGACGAACCGCAACGCACCACGGTGCAGTTCGACTCGCCCAACGCCAACGGTTACTCGTTCGACTTCCGCAACAACCGCAATGTGCCGACGATTAACTTCGGCATCGATGTGACCAACCCGAACAACTTCAGCTTCGCACCGCAGGAAGCGGACGGCACCTTCCACGGCCAGTTCGTGGGCCGCTACCTGCACACGCGTAACACGCTGAAAACCAACCAGGTCACGGCCGCGTACGAACTGAACGACAACCTGACCTTGCGCACCGGCCTCTCGCGCCGCAACAACACCTGGACCAACGTGGAAATCGCTTCCGGCGGCAATGGCCTGACCCTGCCGGCCGGCGTGACCATGGACTCGATCTCGCGCCAGATCAGCGGCTTCGGCAAGGGCCTGGGCGGCACCGGCGTACCCACCTCGTGGGCGGCGGTCGACTTGAACAAGTTCCTGGCGGTGTACAACATCGAGTGCCACTGCTCGGCAGTGCCCGGTTCCGAGTACAACTACCTGAACCAGGCCAACCGCGGCGTCGAAGAAAAAATCGATGCGGCCTTCCTGATGGCGGACTTCAACTACGACCTGTTCTCGATTCCGCTGCGCGGCAACGTCGGTGTGCGTCATGCACGCACCGACATGAATTCGTTCGCGCTGGTCAATGCCAACGGCACGCTGGAACCGGTGCGCGCGCGCAACCGCTACAACGACTACTTGCCCGCATTGAACGTGTCGGCCACCCTGGCGCAGGACGTGATGCTGCGCTTCTCGGCCGGCAAGACGCTGGCGCGCCCCGAGTACACCGACCTGGCGCCCACCAGTACCCTGAATGCGCAAGTGCAGACCGTGAACATCGGCAACCCGAACCTGTCGCCAATCCGCGCCAAGACCTTCGACTTGCAGGCCGAGTGGTACTACGCCAAGAATGCCATGGTGTCGGTGGGCGCGTTCCACAAGAAGATCGGCACCTTCATCCAGGGCGTATCGGAACGGGCCGTGTTCTCGAGCCTGGGCTTGCCCGACTCGGTCCTGCTCGGGGGCGGTTGCAGCATCACCGGTGGTTCGCCGGCCTGCGCCACCTTGCCCAACACGACGGTGGTGGTGAATCGCCAGGTGAATACGCCAGGCGGTCCGCTGACCGGCTACGAGTTCAACCTGCAAGCGCCGTTCAGCTTCCTGCCCGGCATCTGGAGCAACTTCGGCTTGCTGGCCAACTACACGTATGTCGATTCGAAAATCACCTACATCACCCGGGTGGACAATCCAAATACGCCAGCCAACGAAAAGCTGACCAAGGAGGCGAACTTTACGGGCCTGTCGCCGAAGGCGCATAACCTGACGCTGTTCTACGAGGATAAGAAATTCAGCGCGCGGGTATCGGCAGCGCACCGTTCGTCGTACCTGTTGAATGTACTGGGCGACGTGCAGGGCCACGATTTCACGGTGGTCGATGGTTCGACCAATGTGGACTTCAGCATGTCGTACAACATCACGCCGCAACTGCGCGTGAGCCTGGAAGGTCAGAACCTGAACGACACGCCACTGCGTTACGGCCGTGACACCCAGCGCAACGACACCCTGCTTTACGTACACTCGGGCCGCACGTTCGTGGTGGGGCTGAACTACAAGTATTAATCCCAGCCGTATCAATCAAAAGGGGCGCCATTGCGGCGCCCCTTTTTTTACTAGCGAGGCGCAGCGCCGAAGACAGTGCGTGAGCACGGCAAGGCGCTGCAACGACGCTCTGGCCGTTTTTAAGTCTATACGGAGTGTGCGAGGTGGTGGGGGT
>Ga0308164_10000153_pt1 | contig 184096 bp, 167 predicted proteins | sample PhyTR2_FD_201031 | JGI IMG/M metagenome (GOLD analysis project Ga0308164, IMG submission 201031) | Phyllosphere microbial communities from UC Gill Tract Community Farm, Albany, California, United States - DLSLT.R2 | ecosystem: Host-associated > Plants > Phyllosphere > Unclassified | place... | reverse complement strand
GGTGCGAGCAGAAGGCTGCTACAAACGCAATCGGACTCATTACAATGGTTCCGGAATATACAGAAATGGTAACCGAACTTCTGGCTATTGCGCAAGAGGAGCTGGATCATTTCAATCAGGTTCATGAAATCATTAAAAAAAGAGGCGGCGTTTTGGGAAGAACACGTAAGGACGATTACGTCAACGATTTAATCAAGTTTTTGGTGAAAGGCGGAAGCCGGGATGAACAGATTATAGACAAAATGCTTTTTGCTGCAATGATAGAAGCCAGAAGCTGCGAACGTTTCAAAGTTCTGACAGAAAACATAAAGGATGAAGAATTAAAACAATTCTACCACGATCTGATGGTCTCCGAAGCCAACCATTACACTGCATTTATAGGTTTTGCAAGACAACTTGGAGATCCCGAAAAAGTAAACGCCCGATGGGAAGAATGGCTGGATTATGAAGCCAAAATCATGAAATCCTACGGCAACAAAGAAACAATCCACGGCTAAAATGGACAGGAATCTCAACGATTATCTACGGTTAATTCTACGATCCTTCATTCAGGGACTGATTATCATTGGTCCGCTGGCTATTACCGTGTGGATAATCCTTTCCATTGTTTTCAGCATAGATAATCTGGTGCCTTCTGTTTCAGAAAAGTTTCCCGGACTTATTTTTATAACGGTTATTTTCGGAACCACTTTTATAGGTTTTTTCGGGAACAAATTTATTATAGGAAGACTTATTGTGGACGGAGTGGATTATGTTTTAGAACACATTCCCGGAATCAAATTCATTTACACGTCTTTAAAGGACGTTTTAGGGTCCTTCGTGGGCGATAAAAAAAAATTCAACGTGCCGGTTTGGGTCAAAACCAATGAAACGCCCGAAATCTGGCGAATCGGATTTCTGACGCAGGCCGATATGTCCGTGGTAGATCTGGAGCATATGATTGCCGTTTATCTGCCGCATTCCTACGCCGTTTCCGGCTGGGTAATTATTACCAAATTCAATAACGTCAAGGAGGTTACGGGGATGAGCGCCGCCGAAGCAATGAAATTTGCTGTCAGTGGAGGTGTAGCCGGATTCCATTCAGATGACAACGTTTTCAAAGCACCGGAGTAGTTTTTATAATTGATTAATGATGAAAGATAATTGATTTCATAGGATGATTTAATCATTCTTATTTCAATTATATATCTATTGAAACACATTTTGTTTCAGTTTTACTTTCATCAATGTTACTTTTATTTATCATTCATCAATTATTATTCATCAATTATGAAACTACCTTACGCAGAACCATTCAGAATCAAAATGGTCGAAGAAATATACCAATCAACTCAGGAGCAACGCGAAGAATGGCTGAAAAAAGCCGATTATAACCTATTCAACCTCAGAAGTTCTCATGTTTTCATCGATTTGCTTACAGACAGCGGAACGGGCGCTATGAGCGACAAACAATGGGGCGCGCTGATGATCGGCGACGAGAGTTACGCGGGCTCACGCTCTTTCGAAGCGCTGCAGAGTACTGTCGAGAGAATTACGGGATTTCCTTATCTATTGCCAACGCACCAAGGTCGTGCCGCAGAAAATGTCCTGTTTTCCGTGATGGTAAAAGAAGGCGACATCTGCCCCGGAAATTCACATTTCGATACCACAAAAGGACACATCGAGTTCAGAAAAGCGCACGCTGTAGACTGCACAATCGACGAAGCTTTTGATATTGAGGATCTTCATCCGTTCAAAGGAAATATAGATCTTGATAAATTAGAAGCCGTTTACAGCTCGCATCCAAAAGATCAGATTCCATTCTGCCTGATTACGATCACTTGTAATTCTTCCGGCGGACAACCTGTTTCTCTGGAAAATATCAGAGATGTAAAAGCATTGTCGGATCAGTACGGGATTCCCGTTTTGTTCGATTCTGCCAGATTTGCAGAGAATGCTTACTTTATCAAAAAAAGAGAAAAAGGACAGGAAAACAGAACGATCAAAGAAATCTGCAAAGAAATATTCTCCTATGGTGACGGGATGACAATGAGTTCCAAAAAGGACGGATTGGTAAATATCGGTGGATTTATCGCATTAAAAAGCCGTGAAATATTTGAACAGGCTTCCAACTTCACCATTATTTATGAAGGTTTTATCACTTATGGCGGAATGGCAGGAAGAGATATGTCAGCGCTGGCAACCGGATTAGATGAAGCTACAGAATTTGCTTACCTGGAAAGCAGAATCTCTCAAGTGGAATATCTTGGTAATAAATTGATGGAAGCCGGAGTTCCAATTCAGAAACCAATCGGCGGACACGCTGTTTTCATAGATGCGTTGAACTTCTTGCCGAATATCAAAAGAGAAGAATTTCCTGCGCAGACCCTTGCAATCGAACTTTATAAAGAAGCCGGCATCCGTGGCGTAGAAATCGGAACATTGCTCGCTGACCGCGATCCGGAAACGAGAGAAAACCGATATCCAAAGCTGGAATTGCTGAGGCTGGCCATCCCGAGAAGGACCTATACCAACAATCACATGGATTATGTAGCAGCCGCCGTTATCAACGTTTTTGAACGGAGAAATGAAATCGACAAAGGTTACAAAATCACCAGAGAACCTGCGATACTCAGACACTTTACGGTGCAACTGGATAAGATTTAATCAGATAAAAAAAAGAGAGCAATTAAAACTGCTCTCTTTTTTTTATTTTCTTCTACTCTGCTGCATACTCTTCATATTCGCATCTGTCTGCTGGGCATCCAGACCTGCTCCAGGTCTGCCTGGTCCGCCGGAAGAGGAAGGAGGAGCGCCGTTCATCTGTCGCTCTTTTTCTATCTCTTCGGCAGTCTGTTCCTGAGGGAAATTTTCAACCGCCGACTGTGGTTTTTCGGAAACGGCATTTCCTGCGTCATCCGTCAGTTCCAGTTTGGCGTCACTTTTCAGATATTTGAGAAGTTCTTTAGCCTTGATGCCTTCCGGTGTGTTGCCGTAATTCAGGACAATCTGTTCCAGCTGAAGGATCATTATCTCTTTGCCCGCTGTTTTCCCGGCATTGTAGGCATTAAGCAGATAAAACTTGGGAATAAGCGCATCCTTGGCGTTGTCAGCAATGGCTTTATCTATGATTGCAGACGACTCGGCAAATTTCTCATTCTCGTAGAGTTTATAAGCGTCGGCATATAGTTTTTCTACATCTGCAGTAGATTTGTTGAAGTCTTTATTTTTAGGGTTTTTCACAAATTCTGCGTAAGATGTGTAAGGATATCTGGCCAGAATCAGTTGTTTTGCTTTCTCGGCTTCAGCAGGATTTTTTTCGTAATTGAATACGAAAATATTGTAAAGTGCCTGTAGATCTGTCTCTTCATCAGGCTTGTTATCTACTAAGTCGAATAGCGTTTTGGTGGCTAATTTTGTGTTGCCAAAAAATGATTCGTACATTCTTCCCATTCCCAGACTGGCCGTATCTCTGTCTTTTTTCAATCTGCCAAGCTCTTCTGACGAGGTTGGGATTTTCTCCATATAAAATTCGGGTTCCAGGCGTCTGGGATCGGGCGCTGTTGCAAGTCCCAAAGCTTCGTTTTTCAGTTCCTCAATAGTGGTAGTTTTTGCAGAGTAGCGCCAGTTGTCCATCAATGTCCTGTTGCCCCAGGTTTGTTTGAAGGCATTTTCTCCTCTTGGGATGTTGTTGGCATTGGCAAAATAAAAGGTAGAGCCGCCCGTAATTCCAAAATTCTGGAAACTGTTGCTGTCTGTAGAGTTATTTGCAAAAATAGAGTTGGCATTGTAATCAGAATTATCAAAACCTTTGCTTCTGTCAGCCTGTCTTCTCGCCAGGTCTGCAGCGTCTTCTTTGGCTTTGATGCCTTCGATATATTTTGTGAAGTAGCTGCGCTGCTCATCCGGCGTCATCTTGGCAAGGCCAAGGATGCTGTCATTTTTTTTAACGATATAATAATTCTTCGACAGTTTCTTGATGTTGGCTGTTAGGCTCGTCAGTCGTTCCTTTTCAGGCAGATAGCTCATTACCGCCAGAGCACTGTCATAATAGACACCTGCGGTAAGATAGTCATCTTTTGCAAAAAATTTCTTGGCGATTTCCGAATAAGTAAGTCCGCGGATCTGCGGATCTGACTGCTTTTCTTTCAGCGCTTTTCTGAAGAAAGAATCGGCTATAGAATCTTTTGCTGCAGAGGTCGCCACCAATCCGCTGGCATAGTACAACTCATTCTTCCGCGATGCATACGTGCCTTTTTTGGCAATCTTGGCCAGGTAAGCAATGGCTTCCTCATAATTGTCAGCTTTGCCGTCAAATGTTTTAGCAATCTCAATTTGGGATTTCACTTCAAATTCGTAGCTGTTGGCATATTTATAAGCTGCTGCAAATGATTCTCTGGCTTCGTCTTTCCTGTTGAGGCCGGCTAAAATCTGCCCGCGGAGAAATGCAATGCGGCTTTTGGTTTTTCTGTTTTTGTTGTAGGTAAAAGCTTCCTCCAGAACTTCTGCGGCCAATTCTTTTTTGCCCCATTTCAGGAAGTTGTCTGCCTGATAAACTTTCAGTATTCTTTTGAATTCTTTTGTCAGCTTTACCTTTGGATCTTCTTCCAGATCCCGGAATACTTCGTCTGCACGGTAATATTCCTTAAGTTTGGTATAATTGGCTGCTCTATAAATACTGGCTAGGGCAATTCTTTTATCTTTACCCATTGTGTTGAACAGATAACCCAGTGCATCCAGAGATTCCAGATATTTCCCCTGATACATTCTTGCTTTTGCGAGGAGAATATAGGCGTCAAAAATCTTCTTATTCTTCTCTACACCACCCACCATTACGGAATATTTTGAGATAGCTTTTGCCGCTTTCGCTTCTGTAATCTGAAGAATAGTGGCACCTTTTCTATTGCCATTGTTACCGGATGCGGAATTGCCGCCCATCTGTCCGTTATCTGCGGTCCCAAATGATGCATTGCTCGCAGTAGCACCTCTGGAAAGTCCGCGTATTCCTGGCGGAGCATCATTGCCGCTATTGCTGTTTGCAGATCCGAAAGTTGTAGTTTCTTCTGCTATATCTTCTGTGGTATACACAGAAATGTAAGGGTCGTAAAAGTTGTCAACGTGCGATTTGTCGCGGTTTTCCATCTCTGCGGCCAAGGCTTCCTTACTGTTAAACAATGTATTATGATAAGTCATAAATCTGTTCACCGGGCCACTTTTGGTTTTCTTCTTTTTGTTCCTCGGGTTACAGGCTAATATGCTTACGACAGCAAGTATGATTAGTAAATATTTTTTCATCTAATTAATTTCAATGGGAAGCTGGATATTCCATTTGTAAAAATAACGAATTTTTGTAAGGAAAATTATCTAAAAGGCTCAGTTTTGATAATTGTTTGGCAGGCAGCCCATTTTCTTGAGTTCTTCGTAAACCAGATCCACCGGAAAACCCATTACGGCGTAGAAAGATCCCGTGATGCTTTTCACTTTTGCCATTCCCAGCCATTCCTGGATTCCGTATGATCCGGCTTTGTCAAAAGGCCTGTAATTATCGATGTAAAATCTGATTTCAGAATCAGTGATTTCCGAAAATTCTACATCTGTCTTGCTTGTTTTGCTGATGGTAGTATCTTTTGTTTTAATCGTAAACGCAGTAAAAACCTGATGTTTCCTGCCAGACAAACTTTTCAGCATCGCAAAGGCTTCTGCCTTATCTCTTGGTTTGAGAAGGATTTTATGGTCTAAGGCAACAATTGTATCGGAAGTCAGAAGAATCTCACCAGCGCTGACCTGGAAAGCCGCAGCTTTTTTATCAGCAACATACGCTGCAATATTTTCAGTAGAAAGCGCATCAGGATACGACTCATCAACATCAATAGTGACCGTTTCAAACTGATAACCGAGTTGGCTTAATAATTCCCTTCGTCTGGGTGATTTTGATGCCAGTAATATATTCATTATCAATTGATTAAGCTGATTTTGTTTCTTCGTCCAGATTCCATTTTCCCTGTACTTTCATCACCTGCTCTATCACGTCTCGCACGGCGCCTTTACCACCGTAAACCGGCGAGATGTAATCCGAAATCGCCTTCACCTCCGCCACAGAATTTGCAGGACAGGCAGAAATGGCTGCCAGCCTCATAATTCCGATGTCAGGAATGTCGTCGCCCATCATCAGGATTTCGGAATCCTGCAGATTGTATTTGGCCTTGAAGTTTTCATAGTCAGAAACTTTGTGAGAGGACTTGGGATAGTAGTCTTTGATGCCAAGATATTCCATCCTGTTTTGTACCATTGGATCATTTCCGCCGGTAATAATTCCGATAATGTAATTTTGTTTGATTGCCTGGACAACCGCATATCCGTCCAGGACGCTCATCACCCGCGACATATTTTTGTCCGGCAGAAGATAGACGCTGCCATCTGTAAAAACGCCGTCAACATCGAATACGAATGCTTTTATATCTTTAAGTTTTGGTAGATAACTCATTTTATTTGATTGATTTTTTTGCATAAAAAAGTCCTCCGGATAGAGGACTATAAAAATAGTGTTTTATAAATTAAGGATAAAGCGACGGCTCTATTTTATTATTATCCTGTGCCAGTATTTCTTTTTGATGCTTCTCCATATTTCTAAGCATCTCAGCAGGATCGGTCATCTCTTTTCCGTTGATGTTGACTTTCATTTTTACGCCCGGTCTGGACAGATTCTGTCTCATATCTTTCACAGGATCATTTTTGTAATCTTTCCACTGCCTTATAAATTGCTCTTCGGTCACTGCGAGTTCTTTGCCGCCGCCCATATTTCCAAATCGCATTACTCTTCCGCCCGGAGCAACCGCTTCAATTTCTTTCTTTTCGGTTTTTTCATTGTCGTCAAATTTTTTGCTGCCTGCAAATTTGAAAAGATGCGTTCCTGTAGAATCTTCCATTTCCAATATCAGTCCCGGTAATCCGTGGAACTTGTAAGGGCCGTCCTGAAAAGGAAAATCCTGTGAAAACCAGGCTATCCACATACGTCCTCCGAAGTCTAATGTTGCTTTTTGAACTTCAAATTGATCAATCTTTTTTTTATCGGGTTCAATCTTCCAGTTCATCGGTTTTGAATCGGTAATATCAAATCTGTTTTGACCGAGTGATGTATGAAGATTGGTTTTGAAATCGGGGTAGCTTTTGCTGACAGAATAGACTACTTTTCCGTCATTGGAACTTTTAAAACTAAAATTTCCTATGCCAGCTGCCAACTGTTTCTGGATGTAGGCGTCCCGTGTAGAATCGCTGACAGCCTTCTGCCTGCTGTAGAATCTGCTGCCGCCTTTTTTAATATCCAGATACATCAGTTCTGTATCAGCAGAATCTTTTTTGTTCAGATCCGAAATAAATCTGTATTCGTACATAATCCTTGTCCCTTGAGCAAACGAATGTAAACTCAGAAGAAGCGTGATCATAAAAATTGTCTTTCTCATAACTATGTTTTTAGTGATTTAAAATTAAAAAAAATAAAAAGGCAAACAGTAAAACCTGATGCCTTTTTTATGATAATTAAAATAGTGTTATTTAAAATTGAATTTGACAGTGAACATAAACTGGCTCGGGCGGATGTTGTAGCTCTGTGTCTGCGTATAACCTCTTGTAATATCGACATTCACGATCTCGTACACTTTTCTGTTGGTGATATTCAGCCATTTCAGCTCAAAATCTATTTTTCTCTTCACCCACGTGTATTGATAAGAGATATCGTAAAAAGGGTTTTTATAAGTGTTTCCCTGGGTAGAAGTCACGCTGTTGTCCCAGTTGAAACCAAACGTATGATTCTCTGAAGGGTAGATGTAGGCCGCAAGATTGTGATTCCAGCCGGAGTTTTTCTGAGAGTTCGAGCTGGTAACATTCCGGTTGTTGTTCCAGTTCATACTGATGTTATAATCTACACTCAGCCAGCTGAAATAGGCGTTGTTAAATTTAGCAGCCCAAGTTTGAAGATTATTTTTACTTTCGATAAAATTCCCGTTAAAGAAACTAAAAGAGTTGGAATCTGTATTGGTAAAGCTTGTTGAGATATTACTTTTAAATTTTGGCAGGTATTTCCCGATTTCAGCACTTTCACTTTGAGATCTCGTGGAGTTTTCCACCGCTACAATTCCTATTGTTCCGCCAATTCCACCTGCGGTATTGAAGGTTTCCGCAATGTTTCTTTTCAAAGTTCCATAGTTGTACCGGACATTGAAGAAAAGATTGTTAAGCGGATTTCTGTATTCCAGACGTGTCCCGACATTTCTGCTGAGGTAGTCCGGCATTTTCGACCCATCAAGACCGTCCACATATCTTCTGGAAATGTTGCCTGCAGACGTCAGAATATCGCCGCCATAAAGGAATCCGAAATTTCCAAAGTCATAACTCTGATTGGCAAACACCCAATATTTGAAGAACGATGCAAAATCGTAACTCGCAAAGAACGTGGGTTCCAGAGCAGTTTTGGTCTTGTCCGTCAATTGGTTATAAAGATTGTCCTGATATCTGATGCTGTAAAAATTCACCGGAACAGTCAGGTTCATATTGAATCTGTCTGACTTATAATTGAAAGCCACCTGGGTGTAAGGCGTCAACTCATTCCAGTCGATATTATTCTGAGAACGGTTGTTGACTGTATAATAATTGCCGCCTGCTGATCCTGTAAGCAATGATTTTAAATTGTTAAAATTCATATTAAGACCAATCTCCGGGATGATTGTCAGCTTTTTAAAAGTAAAGCCAACGGAAGCAGAATGGTTGATTTCCATCGTCTCAGAAAGTGTTTGCTGTCTGTAAGTATCAAAAGTGTTGGATGTATTCAGTCCTGTGAAGAAGTTGGCATAGCTCGCAGGATTCACACTCATCGTCTGTTTATCTTTCTGGTATTTAAAATAACTCATCACATTGATCAGCTTATCTTTCCACGGAATAATGGTGCTGAGCGAGTTTTGAAAACTTCCGGAAGGCGACTCCAGCGACTGATCGCCAAAAATATATGGCGAAGCAGCAACATTTGTATCCAGTTCCGAGAAACCGCGGTTGGCATTCCAGAATCCGTTGAAAGTAGTGGTGTTTTTGAAGAAGCCTTTTTTGGCATTTTTAGTAAAAATCAACTCTGCTTTGGCTGCATTGGTGTAGAAGTCGTTGCTTCTGGACTGCTCCAAAGTTCTGCCTGCCAGCAATCCGTTGCTTTCTGTATTGTCATAAGCGGTTGTAGTCCGGGAATCTCTTTCTACATCATTATTTGTATAATTCACGTTGGCTTTCAGTTCCCATTCCTTATTTTTGAAAGGACTTGTCAAAAGATTGGCAGATACAAAATGGACATTATTCAGCAGATATCTTTTTTCCGGAACATCGGGCGTTCCCGCTGTTTCTACGTTGGTCCAGGATTTCTGCGAAGTCTGCGATCGCCTTCCTTCCCAGCGGCTGCCGAAACTTAAGAGATTGCCTTCTTTCTCTACACTTTCCCCATTGTTGTTCGCCTTGTAATTGACGACCCACTGGTTTTTCTGTCCGAAGAACATCGGCGTCAGTTTTACATTCCAAAGCAGCGGACTAAAGCCTGCGCCCACCTCGCCACGGCCGGTCATCGTCACAGATTTTTTCAGTTTGATATTCAATGCAGCCTGATCTGACGGTACTTTGTCGCGCAGAATACTCACCGGCTGGTGATTTTCCAGAACCTCGACTTTGGAAACGGCGTCTTTCGGAAGGGAGTTGTTAATAGTTCCGTAACCGCCTTCCATCAAATCTTTACCGTTGACATAGAATTTATTGATCGCTTCGCCCTGGTACAGAACTGTTCCGTCTTTATTGACCTCGATTCCAGGGATTTTTTTCAGAACATCTGCAAGGGTACGGTCGTTTTTGTTTTCAAAAGATTTGAGGTCATATGAGATCGTATCCCCTTTTTTGGTGATCAGTTTTGTTTTAAGTCTTACTTCCTGTATCTCTGTAGCCTGGGAATCCAGGGAGAAATTCAGTTTCTGATCATCATTCTTGATGGTCTGCGTAATGGGTTTTTGGTTGAATGCTTTAATTTTCAGGTCCAAAGTGCTTTCGGCTGAGGTGAAACTTACCTTATATTCGCCTTTAGCATTGGAAATCCCATAGGCCAGGATCGCATTTTTTCCCGGCTCTTCTATAGTTACACTTGCACTTGCGAGCGCTTTTCCATCAGAATCCGTTACAATACCGGTCACGGTTTTCTGTCCAAAAACAATCAGAGAAAATGTGAGCGCAAAAAGAAAGGAGAGAAATTTTTTCATAGTAGTCAATGTATCACTAAAGTATTAGTAAAAGAAAGCTATAAAATGTTACAAAGATTTTGTCAGTCTTTTAAAAATGACAGTGTTAAGAGTCTGTAGGATGATATTAAAACAAATATTCCCGAAGCAGAAATCGCATAATCATTTATGCCATCACATTCGATAATTTAAAAGAATTATAGATAATGAAGATTAAAATTTAATAAATTTGTTCCTTAATATTAGATTAACATGGGAATCATTTTAAAACCTATTGATATAGTAGACGATATTACCAAAGAGGAATTCTTTGAAAAATACCTGAAACCGCGTAAACCTGTTGTCATCAAAAATATGGCAAAGAACTGGCCTGCATATCAAAAGTGGACGATGGATTATATCAAAGAAGTGGTAGGCGATGTGACCGTTCCTCTGTACGACAGCGCAAAGGCAGATCCTGCTGCACCTATCAATTCACCAACCACGGAGATGAAATTTGCAGATTACATCGATCTTATCCAGAGAGAACCCACGGATCTGAGGATTTTCTTTTTCGATCCTATCAAGCATGCACCTGATATTCTTAAAGATTATATTTCACCAAAAGAATTGATGGGCGGTTTTCTGGACAAATATCCTAGTATGTTTTTCGGTGGTAAAAGCTCTGTCACTTTTTTGCATTACGATATAGATCTTGCGCATATTTTCCATACGCATTTCAACGGGAGAAAGCATGTTTTGCTTTTCGAACAAAAATGGAAAGACCGATTGTACTGCCTTCCTTACGCCACATACGCCCTGGAAGATTATGATATAGAAAACCCGGATTTCAAGAATTTTCCTGCACTGGACGGCGTTCAGGGTATAGAATGTTTTCTGGAACACGGTGATACACTCTTTATGCCGACCGGCTGGTGGCACTGGATGAAATATCTGGACGGCAGCTTCTCACTATCGCTGAGGGCCTGGGACAAAAGCTGGGGTGTAAAAGCCAATTCCCTCTGGAATCTGACGGTACAGAGAGGTTTTGACAACTTTATGAAGAAAAATTTCAAAGCCAATTATATGAACTGGAAAGAAAAGAAAGCCATAGAAAGAGGCAATTACGCTTTAAAAAGAGGTCTTCCGAGATAGTTAATAAGTGTATGGTTTAACGAACTATTATGTCTTAATAAAAAAAAGAGCAGCTCAATAATTAAGCTGCTCTTTTTTATGTTAAAACTTTAATCTACTTAAAATCCGATTTTTAATTATCTTAGGTTAGACAACACCTTGTGCAAGCATGGCTTCGGCTACTTTTACGAATCCTGCAATATTAGCACCTTTCACGTAGTTCACGTAGCCGTCTTCTTCTTTACCGTAATCTCTACAAGCTTTGTGAATGCCGATCATAATTTCCTTCAGTCTGGCATCTACCTCTTCAGAAGTCCAGTTCAGACGGATCGAGTTTTGGGTCATTTCTAACCCGGAAGTCGCAACACCACCTGCGTTGGAAGCTTTTCCAGGGGAGAATAATACTTTATTGTCCAGGAAATAATTAATTGCATCCAGTGTAGAAGGCATGTTGGCAGCTTCTGTAACGCAAAGACAGCCGTTGGCTACCAATACTTTTGCATCTTCCAGATCCAGCTCATTTTGGGTTGCAGATGGGAATGCAATATCACATTTCACTTCCCAAGGTCTTTTGCCTGCAAAAAATTCTGCCTCAGGATATTTTTTAGCATAATCTTCAGCTCTGTTGTTTCCGCTGGCTCTCAGTTCAAGAAGGTATTCGATTTTTTCTCCGGAGATGCCGTCTTTGTCATAAACATAGCCGTCAGGACCTGAGATAGTCACCACTTTTCCGCCAAGATCATTGATTTTTTTAATAACGCCCCAAGCCACATTTCCAAAACCGGAAACTACAACAGTTTTACCTGCAATTGTTTCATTAATGGTTTTCAGCATCTGCTCGGCAAAATAAACAACGCCGTAGCCGGTAGCCTCAGGACGGATAAGAGATCCGCCATAGGCCAACCCTTTACCTGTCAAAACACCTGTAAACTCGTTTCTTATTTTTTTGTACATCCCGAAAAGATATCCGATTTCTCTTGCTCCTACACCAATATCGCCCGCGGGAACATCAGTTTCCGGGCCAATGTGTTTGCAAAGTTCCATCATAAATGCCTGGCAGAAACGCATCACTTCCATATCGGATTTGCCCTGCGGATCGAAGTCAGAACCTCCTTTTCCGCCGCCCATAGGTAGCGTTGTAAGAGAGTTTTTGAAAGTCTGTTCAAAAGCAAGGAATTTTAGAACACTTAGATTCACCGTAGGATGGAATCTGATTCCCCCTTTGTAAGGCCCAATTGCAGAGTTCATCTGAATTCTGAATCCTCTGTTTACCTGGATCTCACCGTTGTCATCTATCCACGGCACGCGGAAAATGATTACTCTTTCGGGCTCTGCCATCCTTTCCAGGAGCTTCATTCCGGTGTATTCTTTTCTCGTCGCGATAAAAGGGATCACGGTAACCGCAACTTCTTTTACAGCTTGGATAAATTCGGGTTCGTTAGGATTTTTGGCTTCAATTTTGGCCATAAATTCCTGAATCTTTTGCTCAACGTTATAGTGTTCCATTGTTCTACAATTATGACAACAAATTTAATTTTATTTTCGAATTTCGCAAGTAATATTTTGATTTTTATCGAAAATTTAAGGATATCCATTAAGTTTTTTGCTTAATGTATAATTAAATCTTTTGTGTTAACAATTTTTGAATTTAACATTAAATTACTTCAAATTTTCGGAACGCGCATTTTGTTAGTTTAATTGATATTGACGTCCGGAAAGGCATTTGATATAGCCATAAATCTCAAGATCCAATAAAATGGGCAAAAGCTTGTGGTGCAGGATATCCGATTTTTCAGCTAATTCGTCCAGAGAAGTCGATTTGTTTTGGGTAATAAGTTCCAGTATTTTATGGTGGTCTTTTTTGTCAGCATCCAGTTTTATTCTTGTTTCTTCCTTAGGAAAAAGTTCTGGCTGAGGCACAAAATCAAGATTCTTTATCAGTGTTTTAATATCTACAATAGTTTCAGCTTTGTTATTCGCAATCAGCTGATTGCAGCCCTGGCTGTAAACATCAGTAATTTTACCGGGCAAGGCAAAAACATCCCTGTTATACTGGTTGGCCGCTGTGACAGTAGTGACAGATCCGCCGCCGTAAGCCGTCTCTACCACGATAAGATGAGGTGAGAAACCTGCGATAATCCTATTGCGCTGCAGGAAATTCTCTTTTACCATCACGTCAAAAGAAGCGTATTCTGAGATGAGAGCGCCATTGTTCTCCAGGATTTTCTTAGCAAGATTTTTATTGGATGCAGGATAGATTTTGTCCAGACTCTGAGCCAGAATTGCAATGGTTGGGATGTCGTGTTTGAGAGATTCGTCGTGTACGCAGGAATCTGCGCCCAGGGCCAATCCGCTGATCGTACATACTTTGGAAGATGCCAGCTCTGCTGTAAGTTCCTGAATGAAGCTCTTCCCATAAGCGGTCAGTTTCCTGGTACCTACGATGCTTACGGGATTCCGGTCAGGATTTAGATTGCCCTTATAAAACAAAATTACCGGTGCATCGTCACAGTTCATCAGATGCTTTGGATAGAGGTCGTCTTCCTGCGAAATAATACTGATCTGGTGTTTTTCCAGAAATCTGATTTCTTTTTCGGCGGAGAGCAGCAATTCTTCGTTACCGATATTCTGGATGCTGCTTTTCCCGATGCCTGTCACAGAAATCAAAGATTTGGGAGAAGATTCCCAGACTTTCTTTGCTGAACCAAGATGTTTTATCAGCTTTTTGAGGTTGATGTTGCCAATGTTTTTGCACTGTTTCAGCGCGAGGATGTAGAGAAATTCTTCGGAGTTCATAAGTCATTTGTGTATGACCAATTTAGAACTTATTTTTCATTTTCACGTATCTCATCCAGATATTCCCAGATATTCTGCTGTTTCAATTGTGGAAGATCTTCGAAATCCTCGGGATGATTGATTTTATATTCCTGCCAGAGTTTGTCGTCTCTTTCACTGTAATACTCAGGATATTCCCAAATGTATTTGATTTTTTTATCGCCTTGTTTTCTGAACATCAGAGCCAGGATAATTCCTGTAATACTACCTGCAAGGTGCGACTGCCAGCTGATCTTGCTGGGCACTTCCAGGTTGGAAAAGAACTCTTCGGGAAATATTCCCCAGATCAAACTGCCGTAGTAGAGGGCAACGACAAGCGAGACGGTCAGCAGTTTCATATTCCAACGGAAAACACCGCTGAAAAAGATAAAAAACGCCAGCATATAGACCAATCCGCTTGCGCCGATGATGCAGTTGTAGTTCCATTCTCCGGTGATTATATCAATTGGAGGCAGCATCCAGACCAGGAGGCCGGAGGCAATCCATCCGATGAAAAAGATTTTGTAAGCGATCTTCGGATAAAATTCAAACAAAAGAAAAAGAAGAATGGCTATCGGCATAGAGTTGCCAATGATGTGATCCAGATTACCGTGAAGCAGCGGTGCAAAGATGACGCCGGTCAATCCTTGCGGAACCAGCGGAATGATCGCGCCGTAGCATCCGCTGAAAAATCCGATATTCTGAAGGACAAAAAAACTCCACATCACCGCAAGCATAATGATGGGAACTAAAAAGGATCTTAAATGAAAGGTTTTCAAAAACATGGATTTGAGAATCACAATTATACAGCCATTTTTATGAAAAGGTAATTTTGTCCGCAAAAAACACGCTGATAATTGAGAATTTGGTTATAAAGTCAGATTTTTTGAATTTTAGATTTGTTATTTTTGTGGAAAAATTTATAGTAATGAGAAAGGTATTGGTCGTTTTTGTTTTGATGTTAGCTTTTTTTTCCAAGGCACAGGTTACGGATTATCAGAAACTGATAGATTCTATCGCGCAGAGCAGATGGGATTCTACAGCTATAAACATTGACAGTCTTGCAAATCCGAAAATCGTCAACATCAGATCTTTGAAGAACGACTCGGTAAAGCTTTCCAACAATACCGTCATCGTTTCCAATGAGGACGATACCAGTCCTCTCACGCCTTCTTCTATCCTAAATCTGCCAACATTGAAACGGTGGTTTTTCTTTGGTCAAAACAGCTTAATCTTCAACCAGTCATCCTTTGCAAACTGGTACGCTGGGGGGAATAATAATATTGGTGTCATCGGAAAGGTGAATTATAACATTGTCTACAAAAAGAACAGGCATTATCTGGATAACAACATTCAGTTGGGATACGGATTTGTCTCTTCCACGGGGCAATCTACCAGAAAGACAGATGATTATATAAATATTATGACCAATTACGGTTATGAGTTGGCGCAGCATTATTACCTTTCTACAGGTTTTCAGTTTCTGTCACAGTTTACGCCGGGTTTCAATTATTCCAATACGCCTGATCCCACTTTTGATGACAGAATTTCGAAGTTTATGGCACCAGGCTATCTGAATGTAGGTCTTGGTTTCTCCTATAATCCGAATGATAACTTTCAGGTAATTGTACGTCCGATCAACGGTAAATTTACTTTTGTTCTGGATGAAAAACTGCAGACCAAGGGCAATTACGGTTTGGACAGAGATGGTCAAAGTATGCGCTCAGAGCTGGGAGCGATGGTCAACATCCTTTACAAAATCAAGATTTATAAGGATATTACTTATGTCAACCAGATCAATTTCTTCAGCAATTATCTGGAGCATACGGAAAGGGTTGATATCAATTACAGCGGCGCCCTTAATCTTAAATTTAACAAATACATCTCCGGCGTAGTGACGATCGATATGATGTATGACCACGACCAGATTCAAAAACTACAACGGAAGCAGACGCTTGGATTTGGGATAACCTATAATCTCGGATATAAAGTGGACAGAGATACAACAACCGGCGTTATCAAGCCTTTTGTAAATTAAAACGAGTTTTCAGAACTTTAGCACACCGTGAATGATCCGGACATAAATCGTTGCATACAATTTATTTTCCTATCTGTATAAATAAAAAAAGTGGAGCTTATTGCTCCACTTTTTCTGTTAACCATCCCAGCTCTCCAAAATGTTTTTTGAATTTCTGGATTTTTGGTCCCACTACAGCGCTACAGTAAGGCTGGTTGGGGTTAGCGTTGTAATAACCCTGGTGGTAAGTTTCTGCCGACCAGAATTTTTCGAAAGGAACAATCTCCGTAACATAAGTTCCGTTCCATTCCTGTTTGGCTTCGGATGCTTTCATAGATTCCTCAGCTTCTTGTTTTTGCGTTTCGGAATGATAGAAAATGGCAGATCTGTACTGCGTTCCTACATCATTGCCCTGTCTGTTGAGTGTGGTCGGGTTGTGAAGAAACCAGAACACTTCCAGTAATTGTTTGTAAGAGATTACTTTCGGATCAAAAGCAATTTCCACTACTTCTGCGTGTCCCGTCGTCCCTTCCGATACTTCCTCATAAGTGGGATTGTCTTTCTGCCCGCCGGAGTATCCGGATGTTACAGATTCTACACCTTTCAGCATATGGAAACAACTCTCCACACACCAAAAACATCCGCCTGCCAATGTGGCATATTCCAAATTGTTTTTATCCATTTTTTGATTTGTTAAAGGTTTTGATTTTTTCTCCTGTCCATTACTAAGAAAGAGGAAAAAGCTAAGAATTATTAATAAATAACGTTTCATTTTTGAAAAGAAAAATCCTCTGATTTTCACGATTCTTAACAGCAAATATTATTCCTATCAAAAACCATTGTCAAAGGATCTCTCTATCGTTATTATTTATTTTCCCAGACCAGGGCGCTGGCACCAAGGATGGCTGCGTCGGCCTCGTCAAGCTCGCTGAAGACCAATTTTACTTTTGAACGGAAAATCGGCAACAGGTTTCTTTCCATATGTAATTTGGTAGGTTTCAACAGAAAATCACCAGCTTTGATGACGCCTCCGAATAGTAAAATTGCTTCCGGAGAGGAGAACATGACGAAGTTTGCTAGAGCTTCTCCTAATTTCTGTCCTGTGTATCTGAAAACTTCTATTGCTGTAGGATCGCCTGCCTTAGCACATTCGTGTACCGTTTTGGAATTGATATCTTCCTCGCGATATTGGTTGAGCATAGAATCCGGAAACTCAGCACGGAATTTTTTAGCGGTGATTGCGATTCCTGTTGCAGAGGCATAAGCTTCCAGACTACCTTCGGAGCCTGTGCTCCAGTGTTTTCTTCCGCCCGGTTTTACTACGGTGTGACCTAATTCTCCTGCGAATCCGTCGTGGCCGTAGATCAGACTGCCGCTGGCTACAATGCCGCTACCAACGCCTGTTCCAAGTGTAATCATAATGAAGTCCTTCATTCCTCTGGCTGCGCCGAACATCATCTCTCCCAGTGCTGCAGCATTGGCGTCATTTGTCATTTTGCATGGGACACCAAATTTCTTTGTCATCAGTTCTGCAAAAGGGACAACACCTTTCCAAGGCAGATTAGGAGCCAATTCTATCGTTCCTGTGTAATAATTGGCATTAGGCGCACCTACGCCGATTCCGTCTAAGGTGGTATTGTTGGAAATCTGATCAATCAAAGGTTTTATATTGACGTGCAGAGCCTCGATAAAGTCTTCTACCTGTCTGTATTCTTCAGTTTTTATACTTCCTTTTGCGAGGATCTCTCCGCGATGGTTTACCAAACCGAATTTGGTATTAGTTCCGCCAATATCTATACCTATGGCGATCTGTCGTGATAAATCAATTAATGACATCGATCAAAATTTTTAAGACCCTAAATTTAGAGAAAAGGAATTTAATATGAATTAAATATTCAGTTAATTTTAGTTTTAAAAATTATAAATTAAAGTAATGCAATACGTCTGCAGATCTCCTAAAATTGAGATATTAGCACGCAACACCTTTTTAGATTTTAACCGGTCGAATTCGCTGCAATTGAAATATTTTGTTGCTCAACAAATGTTTTAAGACACCGTCATAAGCAGAATCCTGATCTCATCCTGAATGGATAAGCAGCGATCCAAAAAGACAGCTGTCTTCTGTGGATAATCCAGTTTATAAGATCTGGATTTAGTTTAAAATAAAACCTGAATGATAAAATTCAGGTTTGGTCAATTATTTAGTCTGTATTTTTTTTCTTCGTCCCCACCAGATCATAAATCCTGTGATCGGCATAGATGCAATGATTAAACTGACGATGAATGCGATGATTTTTGTGGGTAAACCTAAAATGGCTCCTACGTGGATATCATAATTGGCGGCTACAGTTTTCTCTCCAAAATTCTTGTCTTCAGGATCGTGCGTGTGCAGAAGTTCGCCTGAGTTTTCATCAAAAATCAAGCTGCTGCTTTTGTGATACGAGTAGGAGAGATGCTTTACATAGACCTCAAAATTCGGATGCTCGTGATCGTCCAGATGCGGATGGCCGAGATCCAGACTGAATCCGTAGGCGGTAGGATAGAGCTGCTTTACTTTGTCAGAAATCTTGTCCAGCGTTTTATCAGTTCTCATCTCGATTGGTGCTTTGGTGGTAATCTTGGAGAAATCGGGATAAGCTGTTTCGCCTCCCGAGAATACGAAGTAGATCATTGCCTGCACAACAAAAAATGCGTAGAATAAGCCGGTGATGGTAAGAATAAGGGCAAAGATGGAGGAGTAAAATCCAAGCACGTTGTGCAGATCGTAGTTTTTCCGTTTCCATCTGGTGGTATCTTTCCATTGGAATTTGAAGCGTTGTTTTCTGGCAGATTTATTTTTCGGCCACCAAAGGATGATTCCTGAGATCAGCATGAGAAGGAAGATAATAACAGGAATCCCGACTACGTAAGTTCCCCAATCCTGTTTCAGGAGAAAACTCCAGTGGATGGATTTTACAATGGCGAAGAATCCGTTTTTTTCATCATAAGTCTGCAGAACTTTCCCAGTGTATGGATTGACGTACGCGACTTTGTAAATCGGAAATTCGTCAAAATAATGCCATTGATCCGGCTTGTGCTCGTACCAGTAAAACTGATAGGACATGGTTTTATCCATCGGCACATTGACCCAATGGATAGGGAATTCTTCTTTGGCTTGCTGATCTACCAGTTTTTCCATCACCCGGATGGGCAGAATTTGCTTCTGATCTATATTCTGCTCCTTATGATAGATGTATTCCTTTCGCGAAAAATTCTCTACCTCGTCTTTGAAAACGAATAAAGCGCCGGTGATTGCGATAATAAATATCAGGATACCAATGGACAAGCCAAACCACAAATGTAGTTTGGCTGTCCAGGCTTTGAAGAAACTGGGTTTCTTTTTATGATGGTGTTTTTTCTTCATAAAAGTTGAAAAAGCTAGCGCAAACTTAGCTTTTTTATTTTTTAGAATTTGTAATTCAAACTTAATGAAAGCGTTCTTAGTCTTTGTGGCGTCACAGTAGACCAGCCGGAGAAATATTTCTTGTTGGCAATATTATCTAACTTCAGAATGATGCTGTATCTGTCTTCTGTGTAAGAAAGCGAAGAATTCATAATGATGTAGCTTGGGAGTGGGAAAGCACCAACATTCCCTCTGTTCAACGTGTAGAATCTGCTTGCTGAATTACCACCAAAACCGATTCCGAAGTTTTTAAGGGCACCTTGCTGTATTTTGTAAGTTCCCCAGAAGTTGATCAGGTTTTTTGGTCCTGCATCTTCTGTTCTGTTACCAGGATATCCTTCATCACCTTTTACAACATTACTATCGTTGTAGCTGTATCCGGCAATCAAGTTCATCCCGGGAATTGGACTTCCCAAAACACTTACTTCAAAACCTTTGCTGTCTACTTCTCCACCTTGAGAAATGTCCATACCATTGGTCATTACTTTATTTTTCACATTGATATCGTAATAACTAGCTGTTATCGAAAACTTGTCTCCCGCTAGGTTTGCTTTTGTTCCGACTTCCCATTGATTAGCGTGCTCAGGATCGAAATACATAAACTCATTTGTAGGTTGTCCACTGGCATCTGTTATGTTTTGAGGACCAACGTATTGGAAACCGTTCATGTAATTTCCAAATATCGAAACTTTGTCCTGAATTGGCTGATAGACCAACCCAAATTTTGGAGAGAATGTTGTTTTAGCTTTAGAATCTGTCGTGGCATATAAAACTCTCCCTGTGAAATGGTCTGCTCTAAGGCTTACCATCGCAGATAAATTGGGAAGGAAATTGATAACATCGGAAACATACGCGCTGTAGATTTTTGCTTCTGCGTTGCCAGGCAGTTGAGGAACGCCAGATTTTACTATTTCAGCATCAACACCACCTTTGGTTAGGATACCAGCATTTGTGTCGCTCTTATTGACTAGGTTAATTTTTCCGTAGCCGACATAGCTGGTTCCACCTTGGATAAAATCTTGTTCAAAATAGTCAAGTCCAATGAGTAACTTATTCTTTAGAGTGCCGATATTAAAGTTAGCATTGAAGTTTTGCTGGATTCCAGTGGTATTTGTCTCACCGCCAACTTTGGATATTAGTCTTTCAAAATCTCCACCATTGGATTGATCCCACAGATAAGAATAATATCCGTTACTGGTGGTATTACTCTTAGAAATAATAGTTTTCGAAGTCCAGTTTTCAGATATTCTGTAGTTAGCGATTGCTTGTAGATTGAATGAGTAATTATTCATCGTCAAGTCATTACTCGTGTAGGAATTTTTATAATTATCCTTGAAAAGAGCAATAGAATTGAAAGAAAGAGGAGCATATCTATTTAGAAAGATCATTGGCGCATTGGAAGACTCAGCCGTTTTGATCTCTGTATTGACGTAGAAAGTAAGTCTGTCATTTGCAACAAATTTCACTGATGGAGCAATGTAAAATGACTCATTGAAGCCAGCATCTTGAAATGTATTATTTTTTTGATAGGCAGTATTAACTCTTGCAAATAAGCTGCTGCTGAGGGGAATATTAACATCGGCGGTAATCCTGTTCAACCCAAAGCTTCCGTTCACATAGTTTACTTCTCCGCCAAAATGGTTGTAAGGTTTTTTAGTAATGACGTTTATCAGACCACCGTAGGAAATTACACTCCCACCGTACAACGTTCCTGAAGGTCCTTTGATGGCCTCAATTGTTTCCAGTCCCGCTGGATCTAAAGTACCATTGGTCAGACTTGGCATTCCATTTACCAAAGTCGGCTGAAGAGAAAAACCTCGCATTGTATAGTATTCGCCACCATCGTTTCCCCTACCTGTTGATTCCCAAAGTCTTGCAATACCAGTGACATTCTTTAAAGCATCATTAAAGTTGGTAACAACTTGCTCTTTTATTACATTTTTATTGACAGTATTGTAAACTTGAGGATTTTCAATTTCCTTCAGAGGCATCTTGTTTACAGATTCTCTATCTCTGGTGATGTAACCATTGACTATTACCTCATCTATATTATCTGCCTTTATACTGTCTTTCTCCTGAGCATAAGCAAATGTGGAAACCAATACCACTACACTTACAATAACTTTCTTCATTGTTATAAATAATTTTTGCAAAGGTATTATTTTTAATTATTCTAAATTAACAAAGTTTATGATTTTTGTCATTTTATTTAGAATCAATCAAAACAAAAACCCGTTGATATTCAACGGGTTTTATTATGTTATGGATAAGATGCCTTACGCAGGAATCTCTCCTTTGTAAAGGAACGATACAATTTCTTTGTTTACTTTTTCTACCATCTCGCTGAAGAGGAAGAAGGATTCCTGTTTGTAAATTACCAACGGATCTTTTTGCTCGTAAACAGCACCCTGGGAAGAACGTCGGAGATCATCCATCTCTCTAAGGTGTGTTTTCCAGTTTTCATCAATAATAGAAAGGGAAATGTTTTTCTCAAAATCTGTGATCAGACTGTCACATTTGGTATCGTAAGCCTGTTTCAGATCTGTTACGATGGTCATTGTCTTCGTGCCGTCTGTGAATGGTACCTGGATCATTTTGAACATTGAGCCCTGATTAAGGAAAACGTTTTCGATGATTGGGAATGCTTTTTCTTTAAGCAGATTCAGTCTCAGATCGTAATCTTCTTTTGCCGCTTTGAAAACGATATCCGTCAATGCAGGAATCTGAGTGCTGGAAAATTCGGATTCTGATACCGGCGACTCCATTGTAAAGTACTTAATGATATCGAACTCAAAATCTTTATAATTTCCGCTCGCTTTTGCCTGAGAGACAATGGCTGCAGAAGTGTCGTAGATCATATTGACGATGTCATACTTAAGGTGATCACCGAACAGGGCGTTCTTTCTACGTTTGTAGATCACATCACGCTGCTTGTTCATCACATCATCATATTCCAACAATCTTTTTCTGACACCGAAGTTATTTTCTTCGACTTTTTTTTGAGCTCTTTCAATAGACTTGGAAATCATAGAGTGCTGAATCACTTCACCATCTTTATGTCCCATTCTGTCCATCATTTTCGCAATCCTTTCGGATCCGAAAAGACGCATCAGGTTGTCTTCCAGAGAAACATAGAACTGAGAACTTCCAGGATCTCCCTGACGTCCCGCTCTACCTCTCAACTGTCTGTCAACACGTCTTGAATCGTGTCTTTCTGTTCCGATGATCGCAAGACCGCCGTTGGCTTTCACTTCGCCTTTCAGTTTGATATCCGTTCCTCTACCAGCCATATTGGTTGCGATGGTTACTACACCAGCGCCACCAGCCTCGGCTACGATTTCTGCTTCCTTCTTGTGAAGTTTCGCATTCAATACATTGTGCGGGATTTTTCTTAAACTTAATGCTTTTGACAATAACTGAGAGATCTCGACAGAAGTTGTACCAACCAAAATAGGTCTTCCGGCTTCAACTAATTTTTCGATTTCCTCAATTACTGCATTGTATTTTTCACGGTTGGTTTTGAACACCAAATCCTGTCTGTCATCTCTCTGGATTGGTCTGTTGGTTGGAATTACCACCACATCCAGTTTGTAAATTTGCCAGAATTCCCCGGCTTCTGTCTCCGCAGTACCAGTCATTCCCGCAAGTTTGTTGTACATACGGAAGTAGTTCTGCAAAGTCACCGTCGCAAACGTTTGAGTCGCTGCTTCGATTTTTACATTTTCCTTAGCTTCTATCGCCTGGTGAAGTCCGTCAGAATAACGTCTTCCTTCCATAATACGGCCTGTCTGCTCATCCACAATTTTTACTTCGCCGTCAATAACTACATATTCATCATCTTTTTCGAATAATGTATAGGCTTTAAGTAATTGATTTAAAGTATGAATTCTTTCAGATTTGATAGAGAAATCTCTGTATAATTCTTCTTTCGCAGCGAACTCTTCTTCTTTAGAAAGGTTCTTTTTCTCAATATCTGCAATCTCAGTTCCGATATCTGTCAAAACGAAGAATTGTTGATCTTCATTTCCGGCGGACATATATTCTACACCTTTATCTGTCAAATCGATTTGATTATTTTTCTCATCGATGACGAAATAAAGATCTTTATCTACAATCGGCATATCTCGGTTGTTGTCTGCCATATACTGGCCTTCAACTTTCTGAAGCAATGCTCTGTTTCCGCTTTCTGACAAGAATTTAATCAATTGTCTGTTTTTAGGAAGACCTCTGTAAGCCTGAAGCAATTTGAAACCGCCTTCTTTAGTTTTACCCGCAGCAATTAATTTTTTAGCCTCATTGAAAAGTCCTGAAACTGTTTTTTTCTGAACTTCAACAATTCTGTCAATAGAAGGTTTCAGAACGTCAAATTCCTGTCTGTCGCCTTGCGGAACCGGACCTGAAATAATTAATGGTGTTCTGGCATCATCAATTAAAACTGAATCTACCTCATCCACAATGGCAAAGTTCAACTCTCCCTGAACTAATTCTGTAGGAGAAGTCACCATGTTGTCTCTCAGGTAATCGAAACCAAATTCGTTATTGGTTCCGTAAGTAATACTCGCTTGGTATGCTTTTCTTCTTGCGTCGGAGTTGGGTTGATGAAGATCGATACAGTCGATATTCATACCGTGGAATTCGTATAATGGCCCCATCCACGCGGAGTCACGCTTCGCCAGATAATCATTTACGGTTACAACGTGTACGCCTCGGCCAGGCAGTGCGTTGAGATAGATCGGAAGAGTTCCAACTAAGGTTTTCCCTTCTCCAGTCGCCATTTCAGCAATTTTACCTTCGTGAAGAACAACACCACCGATAAACTGGGTGTCGTAATGTACCATATCCCAAACGACAGGCGTTCCTGCAGCATCCCATTTGTTTTTCCAAACGGCAGTCTCGCCTTCCAGAACTACAAAATCTTTTGTTGCAGCCAGCTCGCGGTCTCTGTCTGTTGCAGTTACGCGGATTTCTCCGTTTTGTGCAAGACGGCGGGATGTTTCTTTTACCAACGCAAATGCCTCGGGTAGGATTTCTGCCAATACCTTTTCTTCAACATCATACGACTCTTTTTTCAGAGCTTCAATTTTGGTGAAAAGTGCTTCCTTCTCGTCAACATTCGTTGAGTCTTTTATCTGCTCTTTGGTTTGTTCTATCTGGGAAGTAAAGTTAGCAGTTGCAGATTTTATTTTCTCTTTAAATTCTGCAGTTTTACCTCTCAGTCCATCATCAGATAATGATTGGATGCCGGCTTCTACTGATTTTACCTTTGTGACAACTTTTTTTACTTCTTTAAGATCTTTTGCATTTTTGTCTCCCAAAAAACTTTTAAGAACGGTATTTAAAAAACTCATTTATTCAGCTTTTGGCAATTAGCTGTGGCTAATCGCATTAATAATTTTATTTTCAAAGGCTAACGGCGGTGTGCTATCAGCCAAATGCTATCTTAATATTCGTCTTCGTTCCAGAGGTAATCCTCGTCTGTAGGATAGTCGCTCCAGATTTCGTCTATCGCATCGTAGATCTCGCCTTCATCCTCGATGGCCTGTAGATTTTCTACAACTTCCATAGGTGCTCCGGTTCTGATTGCGTAATCGATTAATTCTGCCTTGGTCATCGGCCAAGGTGCATCGCTAAGGTATGATGCTAATTCTAATGTCCAATACATAATTTAAATTTTTGCAAAAGTAAAAAATTAGGTGATAATTTATACACTTTTCTATTGATTTTCAACAATATTTAAAAATTATTTTATTTAATATTTAAACTTCTTTGGAATCGCAGTGTATTAGTGCGGATTTCCCAAAAACCATTCCACAAATTTTTTTATGCCATTTTGGAAGTTTGTGCTTGGCGAATAGCCTATTAAAGTCCTTGCTTTTGTAATATCTGCATTGGTTTTCAGGACATCGCCGGCTTGCATTGGCAGGATTTTTCTGACTGCTTTTTTCCCGAGGGTATTTTCCAGCACTGCAAGCATCTCACTGAGTGTAATCACTTCGCTCTCGCCGAGATTGATAATCTCATAAACCTTGTCATTGGTTTCCAGATATTTGATCGATTTTAGTATGCCGTCTATAATATCATCAATAAAAGTATAGTCTCTGGCCGTAGAACCATCGCCGTAGAAAGGGATTTCCTGATTGTCAGATATCAGTTTCGTGAATTTGTGAATCGCCAAATCCGGTCTCTGTCTTGGTCCGTAGACGGTGAAAAACCTCAGTTGAATGATATCAATATGATAAAGACTGTGGTAAACGTGACCGATAATTTCGCCACATTTTTTTGTAGCTGCGTAAGGCGAAATTGGATTATCCACATTATCGGTTTCGGAAAAAGGAATCTTTTCATTATTCCCGTAAACGCTTGATGATGAGGCGCAAACGAATTTTAAAATATTAAACTCTTTACAAATCTCCCAAAGATTCTGAGTACCGCGGATATTGACTTCCTCATATTCCAAAGGCCGCTCGATAGAAGGCCGGACGCCAGCCAAAGCTGCCAGATGAATGACCAAGTCTATTTTATGAGTGCGGAAAATATCTTTCAAACCTTCTTTGTCCCGAATATCCTGGTAATGAAGTTGGTAATGATCTGATTTAGTTTCAGTTGATAATTTAGAGATGTCAGATTCCTTATCATTGAACTCAAATTCAGATTTCAAGCTCAAAGATTGCAGTGTATTCCGGATTTTTATTCTGTAATCATAGAATCCATCGAAATTGTCAATATTAATGACAGAATGTCCATTTTTCAAAAGGTGTTCTACCAAATGCGAACCTATAAATCCACTGCCGCCAGTTACAAGATATTTCATACCATCAATTGTGTTGCGAAGATATGAATTAAACAAAAATAAGAGTCTTGTTTGAATCAATTCTTTAGAAAGGAGCCAATAAAATTAAAATAGGCTTGCAACTTAGATTAATTAATAATACTTACATTTATTCCCAATTTCAAATTCTCTATAAAATGCAGTTTACCGGACAAATCCTGAAAATGATCTCTCAAAACGGAAAACCGATTCAATATTATCTCAATCTGAATGGCGACCTTATCAATATGAATCAGCTTTTTGGGAAAGAACTTCACATCAAACACATTGGCTACGAATGCGTAAACTGTGGCATCGATCAGAAAATATACAGGATGGGATTCTGTAAAAAATGCTTTTTCGAGAGTCCTTATGCTAGTGATACGATCATCCGGCCGGAACTTTCAACCGCACACCTTGGCGTAGCAGAGCGAGATTTGGAAGTCGAAAAACAAATTCAGCTGGTGCCGCACATCGTCTATCTGGCCTATACCGGTGATGTAAAAGTAGGCGTCACGCGCGAGCGTCAGATCCCGACAAGGTGGATAGATCAGGGCGCAACTTTCGCGTTGCCAATTGCTGTGACAGATAACCGTTACGAAGCCGGAATGATAGAACTGGAACTTAAAAAGCACGTGGCAGATAAAACCAATCCCAAAAAAATGCTCACAGATGATTATGAAGATACATTGGATCTGATCGATTTCCGGAATAAAATTGCAGACTATTTTCCCAATGATTTCAAAAAGTTCGCAGTAATCGATGATAATATCATCAAACTTGATTTTCCGTATGAAAAGCCAGAAAAGATCAATGTTTTTACCCTGGACAAAAAACCGGAATTCTCAGGTGTATTGAAAGGAATCAAAGGGCAATATCTTGCTTTTGAAGGTGATGACTTTATCAATGTGCGTGGGCACGAAGGTTATGTGGTAGAGCTGACGGTCTGAAGTTTTAGTATGAAAAACGGATTACTTTTTCTATTACTCATTTTCTTTTCCTGCACAGAAAGTTCCCCTAAATTTTCTAAGAAAGATATCGATTATATTGAAAAGGACAACGAAACTGGTTGGTTCCGAGTTCTTAATAAGAAAAACAAGTGGGGATATATAGACAAAAACAGTTCTATAGTTATTCCGTTTGATTATGATTTTCTGAATCCGTTTGAAAATGGACTTGCTTATGCAAAAAATGATAGAAAGGAATTTTTCATCACAAAGAAAAATCTGAAACTGGAAGGAGATTTTGATGAAGTCAGGATTTTTTCTTTCGGATTAGCAGGCGTTCGTAAAAATAGAAAATGGGGATTCATCGATGAAAAAGGAAAATTGATAATCCAACCAATTTATGACGAGGTTCAATATTTCACAACTAATGGACTTTGTCCCGTTGTCAAAAATGGGAAATCAGGATTCATTGATAAAACCGGAAAAGAAATCATTCCAATTATTTATGAAGATGCTCGTTCTGAACAATTGGATAATATTGTTATCATCAAAAAAAATAAAAAGTGGGCTTTCTTCAACAATCAGGGACAACAATTGTCAGATTTCGTTTTTGATGAGGTTTTCAGCACTGAACATTATGATTTTTCTAAAGATCTATTTGACAGAAGCGAAACCACATTTTTCAAAAATGGTGCAGCTTTGGTAAGAAAAGGAAAAGTTTATGAGTTCATTAATGAAAAAATAGAACCTGCTTTCCCAGATAATAAATTCGACTCTGCAACGGTTTTTGATGCATTTAAAAATGCTATTGTAAAACGAAAAGGCAAGTATGGAATGATAAAATCTGATTGGGAATTCAAGGTTCCATTAGAATATAATTTTATCGAACCGTATGACAGCAACCACGGAATTTATTCTGAATATTTCAACGCTCGAAAGGGAAAGGTCTATTCTATATTTAATAAAAACCTAAAGAAGATTGGAGAATCTTTGGAACCTATTTATAATAATTTCCGCACAGACAATCCAACAATTTCCTTCAAAAACCTCAAAGGAAAATATGGCGTAATAGATAGAAATGGAAACGTAAAAGTGCATTTTATATATGATGAAGAACTTCGTTTTGAAGGGAAGAAATACGCCATCGCAATTAAAAACGGAAAATCAGGAATCATTGATTCAAATGGAAAAGAATTGTTTCCTTTTAATTTTGATGGTATTTATGAACTTGAAGATGTTGATAAAACTTTTATTTTTTCTGATAAGAAAGGAGATAAAGTTATCAATCTCAATGGAAAAGTCTTGCTTTCTGATTACGAAAATATCAATCCCATTTTCTACGACCATTCTAAATTCATAGTGAAGAAGAATAGGAAGTTTGGAATTGTAGATATTAATAATAAAATTCTAACACCAATTATTTACAGTGAGATTTCCGATTGGGTAGAATATGGCCCTGAAAACAGACATATTGTAAAACTCGGCTCCAAATATGGAATGTTAGAGGAGAAGACTTTCAAAGTTAAAATTCCTGTGGTTTATAATTTTGTTTTTATTTCTCGTTTCGTGGTTTTTGTTGAAAAAAATAAAAAATATGGAATTATCGATTTGAATCATAAAATCCTTTGCCCGTTGATCTACGATGAAATAAAACCTAATTTCGGATATGGCTTAGGTTTTGGAGATGATAAAATCTACGCGAGGAAAGAAAAGCAATATTTTGAAATTGATATTAATGGAAAAATTTTAAAATCACTTACAAAAACTGAATTTCTTAAAGAAACAAAAGAGCCAGAACCACCGCCTCCGCCACAGAAAATTAAATAATTGATGAAAAAAACTTTAAAAGTTACCGGAATCGTTCTGGGAAGTATTTTGCTGCTTATCGTAATCGTCAATATTGGATTTACGCTTTGGCTCAAATATCAGCTTCCGGATTATATCAAAAATAAAACGCCGTATCAGATCTCCTACAAATCATTAGATGTGGAAATTCTCAGTGGCAGTATCGCTGCAGAAGGTATTCTGATCAAATCCAAAAATCCGTCGGACAAAAATGTACTGGCAATCGATGGTTTCATCAATGGATTAAACGTAAGCCGGTTGGGAATTATTGATTTGATAAAAAATAAGCAGATCAACACCAATTCTGTAACACTTAGCAATCCACGGCTCAGGATCACATTGGCTAACCCAAAAACTGCCGATTCCATTAAAAAGCAGATGCCTTTCCTCATTCGTAATATCACAATTACCAAAGGAAATATCGAAATTATAAAGCCCGACAATTCAAAAGTATTCGCCGCACAGAATCTCAATCTTGACGTCAAAAATCTCAGTCTGAATGATGATCCCGAAGGTTTACCCTTCGCACTGGATAGCTATAAAATCAATGCAAAAGAGTTTTTTGCCAGAATCAGCGATGTATACACGATCCGCTCGTCTAATATGAAAACCGATAACGGGCAGTTGGAAATCAGTGATTTTGAGCTGAAATCTGTCCTGGACTTCAAGGATTGGGAAAAGCGTTTTACAAAACAGAAAAGCCTGTTTCAAATTAAAAGCAAAAAAGTTTCTTTTGACAATCTTGTTTTTGACAAATCCAAACTCAACCTTACAAATGCACAATTGATTGATCCTGAAATTGTGATTCAAAACCGAGATCAAAAAGTAGTGAAGGCTGCGAAAGATGGCAAGAAAGGCATTGATCTTAACTTCGGAAATGTTGATATCAAAAACGGGAAAATAGCGGTGCTGAAGTCCAATGGTGAAAAATCAATATCTCTCGCAAAGTTTGATGCCAATGTGAAAGATCTGATCATGAATGAGGAAACGAGCAGCAACAAACTGCCATTTAAATTCAGTGACTATAAAATCAGTGGGAATACATTTTTCTACGATTCCGGCAAATACTATAATATGACTTTGTCAACACTGAATATAACGCCACAAAGTATTGATTTAAAATTATTTAAGCTTATTCCTAAAGTGTCGCGCGCAGAGTTTGTGAGGATGATTCCGATGGAAAATGACCAGTTCGATATCTCGGCCGATAGGATTCAGTTTTCCGGCGTAGATTGGACATTTGAGAAGGAATTGGATGTCCATATGAAAAACGCCAGGCTTTCCAGGGTAGACGCCAATATCTTCAGAAGCAAAATCCCAAAGGATAATCCGAAAGAAAAGCTACTTTATTCCAAGGTTTTAAGAAATGTAAAATTCCCTTTGATTGTTGATAATCTGGATCTTGTGAGCTCAAAACTGGTGTACGAAGAAGATAAGCCGGATGCAAACGGACCGGGTAAAATAAGATTTTCAAACTTCAATATGAATGTCAAAAATCTGAACTCCAACAAGAAGAAAGGTGCAGATACAAAAGTGCCTATCAGGATCAACTGTCAGTTTATGGATGCCTCAGCAATGCTCGTGAACTGGAAGTTTGATACAGCAAATATGCGTGATCAGTTTACGATCTCCGGTTATATCAAAAACCTTCCGGCGGTAGATATTACACCGTTTATCAAGCCTTATATGAATATCACAGCTACCGGCACTATTACAAGTCTGGATTACGATTTTAAAGGTAATAATGACATTATGAATGGTAAATTCAGAATTACGCATAAGGATCTGAAAGTGACCCTTCTCGATAAGGAAACGAAGCAAAAGAAGAAGTTTCTATCAGGTGTTGCAAATCTTCTCGTGAAAAAAGATTCACAGAAATTCCCGGAATCGGTTGATGTTTATGTGGAGAGAAATAAGGAAAGATCCTTTTTCAATATGTATTGGAAAGGCATAGAAGACGGCCTCAAAAAGACCTTGCTCATTATAAAAATCTAAAAAAAATAACCCTTTCTGCAAATAGAAAGGGTTATTCATTTTATGGAGAAAAGAGTTTAGAAATCAAACTCTTCTTTTTCTTCCTCTTCTGGAATAGCTTTTAGAAATTCATCAAACTCCGGACCTTCATAATTGCTGTTGAAACCGTAAGAATCTATGACCATCGCCATATTTTCGTAATGATCTTTTACCAGGTATAATGCAATATTGTCATCAGGATCGCTTGCGCCTTCAAATCTGTACGTTCTGATGATCTTCAGATCCTGTGGCTGGTAGGATTTTTCTGTTCCGCTGATTACAAATTTCTTGTCATCAGTCATCCTTATTTCTTCTGTTATTCCTTTCTGTCTTAGTTTTTCCATCACCTGAGATAAGGTAAGCATTGGTTTGGGAGTACTCATAACAATATTTTTTTTGGATTATCTCCAAAATATCATCAAACCGTGCACCAAAAGATAAAAGACTTTACAAAAAATGTAAAGTCTTAAAAAAATAAAAGTTATGAAAAATTAAATTATCCGTCTCTTTTCAGATAGAGATAAATTACTTATTGGCCTTGTAACGCTTATCAGGAGTTCCATCCTTTTTCAGCGTTTTGGCGGCTTTGTATCGTTTGTCCGGCGTACCGTCTTTCTTCATTTTTACCTCGGGCGTGTTGGCTGCTTTCGCTGCTCTTGCCTCTACAGATTTTCCTTTCTGCTGTGTCACCACAGTCGTTTTTGTTTTGGCAACCGTTGCCGCAGGAGTCGCCTGTGCGGTCGCAATGCCTACTCCGAAAGTCAGGAGCAATGTGGCAAGTAATTTTTTCATTTCAGTGTCATTTTGGTTAGACAAATGTATAGTAATAATTGATCTTAAAACGGTATTTAAAAACTTTAACCAGAAATTATAACAACTTAAAATCTCCTTAAAAATTAAAACGGTAGGCCAGGCTGAAGTTGAGCAAAACAGCTTTGGAGTAATACCTGGCAATCTCCGGATCTGCATTACCGATTTTAGAATTGTATAAATTGACTCTGGCACCAAAGACGACTTCCTGCACACCTTCCACATCTAGCACGTAGATGCTTTTGCCGCCGAAATGTACGCCGCTGTTGCCTTCCAGAAAAGTCCCCGAATTGTCCAGAAACGGACTTTTGAGCCTGTAAGTGCTATACCCAAGAAGTTCCTCTACAAAAAAATCCTCCGCAATCTTGTCTTTGTGAAAGACGTACCAGTCGAAATTATTCATAGAAGGCGCGCCCAAATACCCAAATCTGTCGCGGTCCTTTATCGTGGCCAGAAAATAAGTGTATTCTACACCCAGACCGAAATTTTTATAAAGATTGGTGTTGAGGCCAATGCCGAAGCCGTAGAAATAACCAAAAGAATCACTGAGGAAGTTATTCCCCAAAGCTGTCATTACTTTGGTGTGCGGATCTACGGAAAACCTGACATTCTCTGTCCAGCTTTGTTTTCTGCGTTGTCCAAAGACTGAAATCGAAAAAATGATAACCAGAAAAAGAGTAATTTTTTTTATCATTTCAAAGTAATATCGTTAAAGATAATGTACGTCACGCCATCCGGAATCTCTATACTCAGGGAGTCTGAAGATATTTTGCAGCCAGCGGTTTCTGTAGAAAATGATTTTATTCTGAAGTTTTTGAGCTGCAGTTTGTAGGCTCCTTTTTCGTAAGGTCCTGCTAGTACGAAGCTGCCACTTTCTTTCGGAAAAGTTTCTGCAATGATTTTTTTATCAACAACCAAATGGATCGGATTTTCCAGAAATTTGCCGTCAGAATAAGTCACTTTTCCCTCTGCATAAGCCCGGAAGATATTCGCATCATCATCTTTGCACTGCACGAGGAAAAGCGGCAGCAGGCAAAAAATGGATAATATTTTAAACAGAAATTTCAAAGTCAGTTTATTAATAAACGTAAAGTTAATTAATTATAATATTTATTTTAAACAAAAAGAATCTGATTTAATTTTCAGCGCTTTTTTTTGATCTTAAGTTTAAATCTGAACATTGGAAAAATGACCAAGAACATTATCGGAATTTGATTCCGTGGTTTAATTTTTGACTTGATTAATTTTAATTTTTGTCAGCAACGAAAGATGGCGAATGAAGATTACACAACATTAAATTTCGTAATTTTGCACCGAATTACGATTCCGGGAAACACTTCCGGAATCGTTTTCCCGTTTACACACAACTCAGAATGGAATTAAAAAAAATCAATGAAAATCTGCTTCCTGACTTGCTTCAGAAAGAATTCGGGAGCGAGATATTTTCACATTTAGACAAACATCAGCATATTTCAGTCAAAGGATCGGCGGGTTCGTCTGTCTCCGTTTTCGCTGCAGAACTCTTTCTGGCGCGCAGGAAAAACATCCTTTATCTTACCGATGATAAGGAAGATGCACTCTACGTCAACTCAGAAATGGAAGATCTGATCGGGAAAGAAAATGTACTCTATTTTCCTGCCACACATCTGGAACCTTATCAGGTAGAAAAGACCCAGAATGCCAATTTGGTTTTGAGGACAGAAGTGATTAATAAAATTAATAGCGGAAAATCGCCGAAAGTCATTGTGGCTTACGTTGGCGCGCTTTCCGAAAAAGTGCTTAAAAAAGAAGACTTCAAAGCGATATCGCATCAGATCAAAGTAGGTGACCAATTGGATTTTGATTTTGTGGATGAGTTGCTGAATCATTACCAGTTCAACCAAACCGAATTTGTCTCCGAGCCGGGCGAATTCTCTGTGCGAGGCGGCATTGTGGATGTTTTTTCTTTTTCTAATGAAAAGCCTTACCGCATCACTTTCTTTGGGAACGAGGTGGAAAACATCAGAACTTTTGACATAGAAACGCAGCTCTCCTTAGACAAAATATCGGAGTTTCAGCTGGTTTCCAATATGGAGTTTTCCGTTTCGGGAACCAAGGTTTCACTGTTTGAATTGCTGGATGATGACAGTATTGTCGTAACGAAGAATTTATTTCTGGGCGTACGGAAAGTCAGAGATTTTTACGAGAAATCATTTGAAAAATATGAGACCTTAAGCAAAGAAATCAGCCACAGAGCGCCGCAAGAGCTTTTTATTTCAGACAATGAATTTCAGAATAAGCTGATCAAATTTAAAACGATAGACTTCAGTTCACAGATTTTTGAACTGCCGAAAATCAAAACAGTTGAACTCAATCAGACGCAGCAACCCAGTTTTCACAAAAATTTCGAGTTACTGATTGAAGATCTTGAAGACAAGCAGAGCCAGGGTTTCGACACTTGGATTTCGTTTTCATCGGAAAAGCAGCGCGAAAGACTGCAGTCGATATTCGAAGAACTGGAGCACGAGATTCCTTTTAAAAGTTTCAAATCAGAACTTCACCAAGGTTTTGTAGATCCAGATCACAAACTGCTGATCTACACAGATCATCAGATATTCGACCGCTACCAAAGATATAAATCAAAAGACACCTTTGCGAAATCTGAACAGCTGACTCTTAAAGATCTGATGTCTCTGAAAATCGGTGATTACATTGCGCACATCGATCACGGCATTGGAAAATTTATGGGATTGGTGAAGGTCAATAACGACGGGAAGATCCAGGAATGTTTCAAACTGGTTTATAAAAATGGCGATTTGCTTTATGTAAGTATCCATTCCCTTCACAAGATTTCGAAATATAACGGTCCGGACGGGAAAGAAATTGTGCTCAGCAAGCTCGGTTCGCCAGCGTGGAAATCTTTAAAACAGAAAACAAAAGCCAGAGTCAAGCAGATTGCATTTGACTTAATTAAACTTTACGCGCAAAGAAAAACGGCGAAAGGATTCCAGTATTCTCCCGACTCTTACCTTCAGAATGAGCTGGAAGCCAGTTTCCTTTACGAAGACACGCCGGATCAGGAAAAAGCGACCTTCGACGTAAAACGCGATATGGAAGACGAAGGCGTGATGGACCGTTTGATCTGTGGCGACGTAGGTTTCGGGAAAACAGAAATTGCAATTCGTGCGGCTTTCAAAGCGGCAACTGACAGCAAACAGGTGGCGATTTTGGTTCCGACGACGATTTTGGCTTTTCAACATTACAGAAGTTTCAAAGAGCGGCTGAAAGATTTTCCGGTCAATATTTCTTACTTAAATAGATTCAGAACGGCGAAACAGAAGTCAGAAACTTTAGCCGGATTGAAAGACGGAAAGGTGGACATCGTCATCGGAACACATCAATTGGCTTCCGAGAAAGTGAAATTTAAGAATTTAGGTTTATTGATTATTGATGAAGAGCATAAATTCGGTGTTTCTGTAAAAGATAAACTCAAGACGATGAAAACCAATGTCGATACGCTGACATTGACTGCGACGCCGATTCCGAGGACTTTACAGTTTTCACTGATGGCTGCACGAGATCTTTCGGTGATCAAAACGCCACCGCCAAACCGTCAGCCTGTAGATACGAGTATCATTGGTTTCAGCGAAGAAATCATCCGTGATGCGGTTTCGTATGAACTACAGCGTGATGGCCAGGTTTATTTCATTAATAATAGAATTGAAAACCTCAAAGATATTGCAGGATTGATTCAGCGTCTTGTTCCGGATGCGAAAGTCATAATCGGCCACGGCCAGATGGAAGGCAAGCAATTGGAGCAGAATGTCCTCGATTTTATGGATGGAAAATATGACGTTCTGGTTGCTACAACCATCATAGAAAGTGGTGTTGACGTTCCGAACGCGAATACGATTTTCATTAATGACGCTCACAGATTTGGAATGGCAGATGTGCACCAGATGCGTGGACGTGTGGGGCGAAGCAACCGGAAAGCGTTTTGTTATCTCATAACGCCACCGTTTGATATGATGACTTCCGATGCGAGAAAACGACTGGAGGCGATTGAGCAATTTTCTGACCTTGGCAGCGGATTTCAGATTGCGATGAAGGATCTGGAAATCCGTGGTGCAGGAGATTTGCTGGGCGCGGAACAGAGTGGATTCATTAATGAAATGGGATTTGAAACGTATCAGAAAATGATGCAGGAAGCTTTGGAAGAGCTCAAAGATGATGAGGATTTTGAAGACCTTTTTGAAAATGAAGAGGACCGTCAGAAATTATTTAAGTCTACAAAGGAAGTGAATATCGACACAGATCTCGAGCTGATGCTGCCCGACGATTACGTGAGTTCTACGGAAGAAAGATTGTCATTATACCAGAAGCTGGCCGAGATCAATGACGCTGCGACACTCATTGCTTTTGAGTATGAACTGACGGACCGTTTCGGAAAATTACCGTCTGAGGCCATCAATCTTCTGAAGTCTGTGGAGCTGAAATGGCTGGCTGCAGAAATTGGTTTTGATAAACTGGTTGTGAAGAATAAGGTGTTTCTAGGCTATTTCCCTGCGAATCCTCAGGATAAATTCTATCAAAGTGATAAGTTTAAAAAAATAATTGCTTACCTCACACAAAATCCGAAGGAAGCGACGTTAAAAGAAAAGAACAATCAGCTGATGATGCGGAAAGATAACGTAACCAATGTGGATGAGGTGAATCTTGTGTTGAACAGAATATTGAATCATTAATGAATCATTATTTAATCACTAAAAATAAATTGATACTGTTGTTATTCGTAATGACAGCATCACTTGCTGATGCTCAGATTTTGAAATACCATTACGATAAAGAAATGACTTTCCTGAGTGAAGCAGACAGTTTGAGTGGTATTTCAGTCAGATTTAATTCTAAAGATAAAAGCGTCCCTGTCTATTCCATAGATTATGATTCTGAGAAAAGATTCATCAGAAATACCATCAATTTCTACTATCCTTACAGGAAAAATATGTACCGTATGGATGGCGTCCTGTACAACAAAAAATATGTTGCGGCCAATGGATTCCAGACTTACAGCGCGGAATCGCCAGTCAGGTCTTTCAAAAAAGCATCGGATACTTTATATGATTACAGATCTTTCAAAAACCTTGAAAAGAGAATTTCAGTAGATAAAGACGGCCCGAGAATCGAAATTTTTGTTGCCAATTTGAAAGACCAGATCGATTATGCTGAACCTTCGCTTTTCTATCTTTCCCAACATTACGGCATCTCGCCTGGTCTGAATAAAGGTGAAATGGTAGTTTATGCGAATTATATCTTTAATGAAAGAAATAGCGCCGCAAGTTTTGTGAAACTGAAAGACATTGATGAAACGGTGTACTTTAATAAGGAGCAAATTGAATATCTGATTGACGACCGGTACAATGATTTTTACAGGAAAATGGAAACAGATCGGCAGCCTGTCTATTGCTCTGTGACGGCTTCCGGTAAAGAAGTGGACGAAAAAACGGCAGAAGAAATAGCAGATTTTCTAAGTAATATGTGCGAATATTTTACCATCTGGCGCAGCAATGAAAGCAATAATAATTTCAGGGCCTATTACGATTGTGAAGTACGGAGAAGAGCTGCTGTTTATCAGAAAAACGGAACGCTGAGTGAGAAACAGCTGAAGGTTTATCTTACTGAGCTTAATGAAATTAAGAATCAGAATTCGGCAGAGAATTTCGATTATAAGTAAATGATTCTCAAATTAAATTTTGCTTTACGGAATTTATTTTAAAAAGTTAACTTTGCAGACAGAAAACGAAAAACAATGAAAAACATATTTTATTATCTCGCGCTTATCTTCGGAATCTTGATGCTTTCATCTTGTGATCCCAATCAAGATGGAAACGGCGACTTTCTGATAGGAGCAGATTACGATCCCAATAATACACCGGATCCTGGCACGCCGGGTAACACTGCGGGCAAATTGCTTAAAAAAATAACCATTGATGATGAAGGTGATGTTTCGGTATTCAATTACACCTATAATGCTGATAAAAAGCTGACTGCTGTAGCGACTGGCGACAACAGTTTAAAGATCGCCATCACTTACCAGACTGGCGGCAATATCGCAAAGATTTTGCGTACCGATAATTCCACAGGCAGCATCAGTACACAGGAAATTGTGCCAGTATATACGAACAATCAGATTACCAAAATAAACGTTACCCGTACAGAAAGTTCCGGCTCTGTCAAAAGCATTGCAACGGTAAGTTATGCAGCCAATGGCTGGCCGTCTTCTGTGAAAGAGGATATCTACAATCCCGAAAATACGCAGGTTATTGCTAATTATGATTCCAGTTTTTCCTATGTTGGAACCAATATCTCCCAATGGAAATACCAGGCAACTCTGAAAGCCGGCCTTCCGGTTCCCATCTTCGACTTTTTGCAGGAACTGAAACTGACTGTAAATCTGTCAGAATATGACGGGAAAATCAATCCTTACAACCTGTTGCCGAAAGATTTTCTGATTGCAACGGTTCACAGTGAGGCAGACGCAAGCAGCATCACAGGATTTGCAAAAAACAACAGTGCAAAAATCAATGTGATTTTCAATTTTGGCGGTGCTAATATTGAAGATACTCAGTCTGTAAAATATGTTTATGATAAGGACGGATATCCTACTTCTGTGCAGTCTCCGGACATTCTTACCACGTTCCAATACCAATAAATAAATGAAATATCTGATTGTCGGCATCGGAAATAAAGGGGAAGAGTATGCAGAAACGCGTCACAACATAGGTTTCAAAGTGGCCGAGAAAATTGCTGAAAAACTGGAAGTTCCGTTTAAATCTTCCAACTTTGGACTTCTGGCAGAAGGGAAATATAAAGGCAGAAAATTATTGATACTAAAACCTGATACTTATGTGAATCTCTCCGGAAATGCTGTCAAATTCTGGATGCAGAAAGAAAATATTCCTTTGGAAAATATCCTGATAGTGGCTGATGATCTTGCTTTGCCTTTCGGATCGTTGAGGATGAAAATGAAAGGAAGCCACGGCGGACACAATGGCCTCAGAAATATAGAAGCGGTCCTCAACACCAACCTGTACACAAGGCTTCGTTTCGGGATTGCAGCTGAGTTTAAAGAAGGGCAACAGGTAGATTATGTACTTGGCGAGTGGAACGCGGCCGAAAAAGAAAAACTTTCCGAAAGAATCGAAAAGTTTTCCCAGGCTGCACTGTCATTCGTTTTTGCAGGCATTCAGAATACAATGACCGGTTTTAACGGGAAATAAGCAAGCCGGATAAAATATATTACCCGGCCTGCAAACCTAATTAATTGTATAAAGAAAAATTTTTTATAACCAGGTTACAACACCTGTTTCTACGTCGTAATTGGCGCCCACTATTTTGATTTTACCTTCGTCCTCCATAGCTTTCAGGGTAGAACTCTGGCTTCGGATATCTTCTATGGCATTTTTCACGTTTTGCTGATTCAGCCTTTCCAAAAGATCCTCATTTTTAGAAGATCTTTCCTCACCGTCATTGATGATATCCTTGATGATGTGATCAAAATGACCAATCAGGTGGTTGAGGTTATCCATTCCCATTCCTTCGATTTTTGCGGCATCCAGACCGCCTTTCAGAGCGCCACATTTCGTGTGTCCCAAGACCACAACCAGTTTGGAACCGGCAACGTTGCACCCAAATTCCATAGACCCTAGAATATCCTGATTTACAAAATTACCGGCAATTCTCACGCTGAATACATCGCCCAGTCCCTGATCAAAAATCAGTTCGGCAGAAGTGCGGCTGTCGATGCAGCTCAAAACTACAGCAAACGGCCATTGTCCTTCACGCGTGTCATTGACCTGCGCCAGAAGATCCCGGTTGGCTTTCAGATTGTTGACGAATCTCTGATTGCCTTCTTTTAAGATTTCTAATGCTTTCTCTGGTGTAATGGTCGTTTGTGTTTCGAATGTATGTGCTTTCATAATATTTTTCAAATTTTAAATAAATTGTTGATTGTTAAAGGTTTGAACGTTTTACATCGCCCGTTTGTGATTGATGATGACATGCGAATCCTGATCGCTCGCATAATCTCTGTACGAAGTTTTGAAGCCGAGCAATTCTACTTCGATATCTTCTTCTTTGGCTCGTACATTGGCAAAATCCTGAATCATCTCCAGAACATCTGTTGTGATATATGAGGTAGTTTTTGCATCAATAATGACTTTAGAGCCTGATTTTACGTTTTTCAAGGTTTTTTTGATGGCTGCTTTATTGAGGAAAGATACTTCTTCTGCCAGCTTAATGGTGATCTCATCTGCATCATTCAGTTTTTCTCTGCTAAGATAATAGGCACGCTTCATATTTCCTTGAAGAATATAGAAAACCGAGATTAATAAACCAATTCCTACACCTTTCAGAAGGTCTGTAAAAACCACTGCCAAAACTGTTGCTACAAACGGGATAAACTGATATTTCCCATTGTGCCAGAAATGTTTGAATGTCGCCGGTTTTGCCAACTTGTATCCGACTAAAATCAATACTGCTGCAAGCGTTGCAAGCGGAATCAGATTTAAAATGACTGGAATCGACAGGACGCAGATCAGCAGCAAAACGCCGTGAATGACAGCAGAAAGTTTGGAAGTAGCGCCGGCATTGGCATTGGCAGAACTTCTTACAACCACTGATGTCATTGGCAATCCGCCGATAAAAGAACTGATAAGATTACCGATTCCCTGTGCTTTCAGCTCCAGATTCGTATCCGTGATTCTTCTTCTTACATCCAACCTGTCAGAAGCCTCGATACATAATAAAGTTTCGATGGACGCTACGATGGCGATAGTTGCTCCTGCAATCCACACTTTTGGATTTGCAAATCCTGCAAAATCTGGGAAAGTGATCAGATTTTTGAAATCTTCCAGTGAACTTGGTGTAGGCAATGTCACAAGATGCTTGTCCGAAATCGCTAAAGTGCTGCCGGACATTTTAAAGAACTCATTTAATAAAATCCCTGCAATAACTGCTACCAAAGCGCCTGGCAAAAGCTTCATCCTTTTGAGCACCGTGATATGATCCCAGGCCAACAGGATTGCTACCGAAACTATGGTCACCACAATTGCGCCCGGATGGACGGCTCCAAATAATTCTGAGAAATAACCGAAATTAAGCCCTTTGTCAAAAATAGATTCGTGGCCTTCATAATCACTGTCGAAGCCCAATGCGTGGGGGATTTGCTTAAGGATAATAATTATCCCGATACCGGCAAGCATCCCTTCTATCACATTGTTAGGAAAATAATTGGAGATACTCCCGGCGCGGACAAACCCAAGAATCAGTTGCAGGACGCCTGCTATGATTCCGGCGCAGAGAAACAGTTCAAATGCACCCAGGTCTGTGATGGCGACCAGAACTATAGCGGTCAAACCGGCAGCAGGACCGGAAACCGATACGTTGGAGTTACTGATAGCACCTACAACGATACCACCGATGATTCCGGCGATAACCCCGGATAACGGCGGTGCTCCCGATGCTAAAGCGATCCCCAGACAGAGCGGCAGAGCCACCAGAAAAACGACAAGACCGGAAGGGAAATTTTCTTTGATCCCTCCAATCAAAGATTTTGATTTTTTCATAAGAAATTAAAAATGAGTTATTTATCTCATGTAACTGCACCAGTGATTGATATCCGTACAGATAAAAATGATACTGCAATTGCACAATAAAATAGCAGAAGTCACTGACAAGATTTGATCAGTTATTCTTTGGATAATAATTGAATTGATACCGAATAAAGCACGCTGCCATCTAAAACAGCAACGTCATGACGTTTCTAGAAAAACGAAATTTTGAAATCAGGCTTCCGGTGGAGGAGAAAAGATGCTTAGAAACGGGGAAAAATAGATATTTGATTTCCTGTTTACAGCTGTATTTTTTTGTGGAACAGATTCATAGAATTTAAGAAAATCATGAATGTTCAGCGTTTTAGGAATTGTTTTTTCGTAGAGAACCAGAGAGTTGGCGTGGGTTTCCTCTTCATTGACTATAACATTCGTTCTCGGTATTTCCCAGCCGCACAGTGCAGCAATCCCAGGGAGAGCCGTAAAGTTGAGAAAAATCGTTAATATTATAATACTCCAGTACTTCATAAAAGCTTTAGATGAGGTTTTTATTATTCTTCTTGCTCATCACCCAATCAGAATCTGTCAGGTTGTATATCTTCTGGATGTCTTTCAGAATTTTCCCGAAATCGATTTCCAGATCGATAATTTTACCTGTTCTCAGATCGAAAACCCAACCGTGAACGATAGGATATTCGTCTAAAATATATCTTTCCTGCACGCAGGCCATTTTGATCACATTGATGCATTGCTCCTGAACATTCAGTTCTACAAGGCGATCGTATTTTTTATCTTCTTCTACCGTGTCCAGCTCTTCCTGATGCAGCCTGTAGACGTCCCGGATATTTCTGAGCCAGGGATTCAGCAGTCCCAGATCCTGAGAAGTCATTGCCGCTTTTACGCCGCCACAGTTATAATGTCCGCAGACGATGATGTGTTTTACTTTCAGATGTTCAACAGCATATTGAATCACCGCAGTGGAACTCATATCCAAAGTATTGACCACATTGGCAATGTTTCTGTGGACAAATACCTCGCCCGGGCCGAGACCCATCAGTTCCTCTGCCGTTGCGCGGCTGTCGGAACATCCGATATATAGATAGTCTGGGTGCTGCGTCTTGGCAAGATTGTGAAAATAATCCGGATTATCCGCTAATTTTCCTTCTACCCATTTTTTATTGTTTTCAAAAATACCTTCGTAAGAATTGGCCATAATGATAAAATAAAGTGATTTATGATTATTTGTTTCGCTAAAGTTATTTTCAAAATTGATAGACTAAATCAATAACACAACAAAAATATGCTATAAAAATTTAAAAAAACAATTTTTTAACAAAGTTTAATATTGAGAAATGTCAGTTTAGTAGTTTTTTAAACCTTGTTATTAATATAGCCTTCGGTAGCATTTAATTTCGCAGTAATGACAGCAGGATTTCCCAAAGCAATCGAATGATCTGGAATATCGGTATTTACGTAAGCATTAGGTGCAATCAAAACATTGTTTCCAATTTTGATGTTGCCAACAATCACAGCATTTGGGCCAATCCAGACTTCATTGCCGATGATAGGAACACCCTCATTTCTGCCACGGTTCGCCTGTGCGATGGTTACACCTTGTGCAATGTTGCAGTTTTTTCCAATTTTAGCCTTCGGATTGATGACCAGAGCGCCCCAATGGCCGAGATAAAAACCTTCGCCAATCTCAGTTTCCGCATAGATCTGGAAGCCGTATTTTATTTGATAGTGGCGGAGAATCAGGCGGTAGAGCATTCCTATAAATGAAGATTTAGGATATTTCTGAGCGTTTCTAAACCAATAAATATAATGCAGATTTGGACTGAAACACTTTTTCAGAATCTGAAAATGGGACAGATATTTCCCGCTTTCTCTATAAAAATCTTTTTGAAGAGTACTGTAGGCCATTTTGTAAAATTAATAATTTGAAAAATACCTCAAAGGTGGAAATTTAATTAGTAAAAATTTTTCTCGCAGATTACCCAGACCTGACAGATTTATTTTAATCTAACGTCTATCTAAAGATCATCAATGATTTCCATAATTTTATCGACAGAGTTCTTTAGGTTGAAAGGCATTTGATAATCAGAAAGATTGTTTTGATAAGTCTTAAAGTGGTCAGGATTGGTCAAAGCCAGCTTCATTCCTGCGTAAATGCCGTCTTCAGAATTCTCAGTGATCAGGCCCAGCTTTCCGCCTTCAAGCATTTCTGTCACACCGGAAACGTCAGTTGCTATGATATTTTTTTTAAGCGTCATAGCTTCAAACAAAACCGTAGGAAAACCCTCGTATCTTGAACTCAGAATATAAAAATCTGCTGCCCGGAAATAAGGATAAGGATTGTCTGTAAAACCCAGCATTGTAGCAGTATTATCCACGCCCAACGCGGTTTTCAGCTTTTTCACAGTCTCGAAATCGTAGCCGTCGCCCACGATCAGAATCTTGTGATTAAGACCCTCACCCAAAAGTCTTTTATGAACTTTCAGAAGCCTGTCAAATCCTTTCTGAGGAAAGACAGTTCCCACAGATATAAACGTAGGAATTTCCTTGTCAAAGGTATAATTGATGACCGGTTTCTCGGCTTTATTAAGGATCTCATTGGTATCCAGCGGATTATATATTCTTACGATTTTGCTTTTTTCAGCTTCATCTCTTGCCAGATTGACAAACGTCTGCTGAATTTTTTCAGAAATCACCATCACTTTGTCATAACGGAAAAAGTGTCTGATTTTTTCAGGCGTATAACCACTGACCTCCGTCAGGTCGTTATGGATCCACATCAGCTTTTTGGAAGCTCTCAGTGGGCTGTTCAGCACCTCATCTATAAAACCATGGATGGCAGCAAACTCGATGTCGTAGATTTTATTTTTGAGTTTTCTCTTATAAAGAATTTTCGGGTATTTCTTTAAAAGTCTTTGATAGACAACGCGGTAGATTTTTGTAGGAATATCTTTTGGGCGGTTGGTTGTGATCATTTCGCCGCGGTTGAGGTACATCACATTTACCCAATCTGGCACTTCGGTCAGGTATTTTCCGGAATAGAGATTTAATAAAAGATCTATCTCATACTTGTCTTTCGGAAGATTTTTGAGGAATGTAACCAGCACTTTTTCTGCGCCGCCGTGACGTAAAGAGCCAATTCTGATAAGGATCTTCTTTTTCAAATACAGCAGTGCTTAAAATTCTAAAATCCCTGCCCCCCAGGAGTAGCCAACGCCAAATCCCGCCACCATTACTTTGAAGCCTTCCTTGATTTTCCCCTGATCTATAGCCAGTTTCAAAGCAATCGGAATACTTGCAGAGACGGTATTGCCGATATCTTTCATATCCAGAAAGAATTTTTCTTCCGGGATGTTGCAAAGGTTTCTGAGGTAATTGAGCATATAGGAACTGGCCTGGTGGAAGACAAACAGGTCAATTTTGTCCAGCGTCAGTTTGTTTTTCTCAAGAGTTTCAGTAATAAGCGCAGGAATATTCTCCAGCGCAAATGTGAAAATCTTGGGACCTTTCATAAAAAGAACAGGCTTTTCCGATGTGTTTCTGGAAGCACCGTTTTCCACAATCAGATTATTAAATCCGCTTCCGTCTGTCCCTACAACATATTGGAAATCCGCTTTGGAGTCGTCTTTCTCCACAATTGTAACGGCTGCTCCGTCACCGAAGATGCTTCGGTTGGATTTGTCATTTTTATCGAGAAATTTGGTGTAAGTATCAGAGGTCACCAATAGAATATTTTTGGCCAATCCGATAGAAATCAATCCTTTAGCTAATGTTAATCCGTAAACGAATCCGGAACATCCAAGATTGAAATCGAGTGCGCCGATATTCTTTGGCAGATCCAGTCTGTCCTGAAGGATGCAGGCTGTGGTAGGCAGAAAATAATCCGGACTCTGCGTACAGAACAGGATAAAATCTATTTTACTTTTATCGTATCTCGTGAAGAGCTTTTCACAGGCTTGCTGAGCCAGATCCAGCGCTGTTTCAGATTCATCTGCAAAATGTCGGGATTCTACGCCAATTTTTGATTTGATTTTATCTGCATTCCACTCCGGGAATTCATTCGCGATATCTTCGTTGGTCAGTATGTTTTTTGGCAGATAGTATTCTATCGCTGCAATGTTGATCATATTAGCGTGGGTAAAATTTTTGCAAAGATAAGCATCTTAAAACAAATACTCAGCTGCTAACAGTTTTTGAGTGTTTTGAAATAGATGAGCAATTTACTTAACGGGTTTATATTGATGCGGTAAATTATTTTTAAGATAATCTTCCAGGCTTTTTCTGTTTTTCTCTAATTCTCTGTCATACATCACAGTGTTGGCCAAGAGCCTGTCACCGTAATCTTCTATTGTGCAAATCTTTTTAGCAGGACTGCCTGCGTACACACAATTGCTGGGTATGGAAGAACTTACAATACTGAGAGAGCCAATAATACAGTTGTCGCCTATACTCACCCCGGGAAGGATGATGGTACCTTTTCCGATAAATGTATTATTGCCAATTCTTATTCTTCCAAAAAATCGGCCATCTTTATATTTCTCGATATTTTTTGTGACGCGGGCATCACCGCCGTGGTTGATGAAGGAAACATTTTCAGCCAAGGTCACGTTATCACCAATTTCGACTAAAAACGGCTCCGAACCAAAATCCGGAACACCTTGGATAAAGGCATTCTTACCAATTTTAAGACCTCTTTTTTTTGCAAGTGAAATGGTAATATTCTTGATCAGTAAGAGGTAGCTGTTATGGATTTTAAGTATGATTCGATAAAGTAACATATCCTAATTTTTTGATAAATTGATAATGATATTTTCTACGGCATCAAAAATTTTCTGATTGTCAAACCTCTTTTCAGAATTCTTAAGATTACTCCGGATTCCGATAATTAAATTCTCATCTGTCATAAATTCCTTCATCCCGTCGTAGATTTCCTTGGAATCATATTTAATTAGATAACCATTTTCTTTATGAATAATCATTTCCGGAATACCGCCAACTGCAGTGGACAGGATCGGTTTCTGAAGAATCAGCGTGTCTGCAATGATCAATGGCCAGCCCTCAGACTCAGAAGGCATAATGAAGAAATCTGCATTTTTAACGTAAGGATAAGGATTGAGAAGAGATCCAAGAAATATAAAAGACGTCGCAACATCCAGTTGCATGGTGAGGTTTCTCAGATTTTCCATTTCTTCGCCATCGCCAATGATAAAGATTTTATGAGGGAAACCGTCTTTTATAAGTTGCGAATGAACTTCTATCAGTTTTCGATAGCCTTTTCTGGAATGCAGTCTGCCTACAGAGACAAAAACGGGATCTGAAGTCTCGAAATCGGGAACAAATTCTACTGCTTTTTCCTTTATTTCTTTGATAGGAATTGCATTCAGAATGACCTCATTTGCAGGAAGCTTCAAGTCCGGGTAGGTGCTGATCAAAATATCTTTCGTCTGTTGTGAACCGAAGATGAAATAGTCAAATTTTGGAATCTGACTCAAAATTAAAGGGACAACAGGCTGCATCTTTGGAAAGGTAATATCAGAATGAAACCATCCGATTTTTTTTGAATTTTTATCCGCACTGGCCAGTACAGAAGTAAAATCTGTGTAGGAAGATGCGATCTCGACGTCGAATTTTTTATCCAGGTATATTTTGTCTAAAAGAAAAGGAAATTTCTGCAGAAATCGGATCTTTACAGCTCTCGTTAAAAGTTGAATTTTATTGATTAATTGATGCTTGGAAAAATCCTCTTTACCCTCGTTTATTTTTAGATACTGAATGTGAGATGGCACTTTATCGCGCAGTTCGCCCTGATAAAGACTGACCAGGAATGTAATATCGAATTTATCCCTGCTCAGATTTTCCAGCAAACCCAGGATTACTTTTTCTACGCCGCCCATTTCCATCGAGCGGTGGCGGAAGAGGACTTTTATTTTTTGATTCATTGTCAGTATTTGGAAACAGGATCCTTAAAAAAGCAAAGATAAGGCTGTTTTATATTCTTGTTCCGATAAATTTTCAGAGGCGTTTTTTATTCTGTTTGGCAACCCATATTTTCATACTGTTTTCGGAATTGATCTGCCCATTTTTCAAATTCCGGAAAGTTGATTTCGCTCTCCACGAATGATTTTATATACTGCTTAGAAAAATCTCCGGGAAAATTCTCCATCGCATCAAAATCGCCTTTCAGCCAGGCTCGGTTGATCAGATGATTAAAAATATTGACATCAAAATCAAAACCATATTCGTGGTAAGAATTGGTTGCAGAGGACTGGAATGTCGTTTTCATAGATTCAGTCTTCAGGCGGGAAACAAAATTGGGATTCTGCCGGTGTTTTCTGTAAAAGACAGACGCGTTGATCAGCTGACGTTTTTCATCCACCTTTCCGTCCATTTCTTTCCATATCTCGAGCCAGTATTTTTTATTGAAAAAGCCCATCAGTATTGAGTTCAGCGCCCAGTATTTTCTTTGCGTCGTATTATCAGCTTTTCCCAGTTTGTACAGGATCGTATAGAATTTATAGTGATTATAAAAGAAAGCTTCCGTCAATTTTTTGGGAAAGAACAGAAGGCCTTTAGGCTTTGCAGATTCTATATTTTCCGAAATCGACTTCATTTGCAAATCTTGCCTTTCGCTCTCGTTTCCCAGCCAGCCAAGCTTTAACAAGCTGATATCGAAATTCTTTGCTTCTTCGCAGATTTTATCAAGATTAATAGGATTTGTAAACCAGACGTCATCCTCTGTGACAATGACGTAGTCGGATCCATCCTTTACATTATCAAACCAGAATTTTGTAGGAATTTCAAATCCGTTGACCGATTTTCCGGTGCTTAAATTGTCGTCAATAGCCTGTACTTTTTTTTCATAATTGTCCGAAAGCAAGATTTGAACTTTGGGATATTTTGTCCTGATTTTATCCAGATATTCTTCAGGAGTACCATCATCCAGAACTTTAATCTGAAAGTTACCGGACACAAATCTATAAACAGAGGCAATGCTCCTGTCCAGGTAAAAAGGGCGGTTAAATGATTTGATGAAAATATCTGTCATTTGTAAAAGCGTTATTTTGAGCCTGTATTGTTGATAAGTTTTGCGTACTGCTGAAAGACAGATTCGCCAGAAGAAAGAAGTAATTTGTTTCTGAAGTAAAAAATATCTTTTCCGAAATCCGCATAGAGATTCATCATCTTTTTGAAGCCTGAGAAGTCATAATATTTTACAGAAACTGTGATTGCTTTTTTCGCAAGTGATTTTGTCGGTTTTGTATAGATATTGAGATATTCTTCTGGATCGAACAAATCGTAGGTGTCATTTCCTGTCTCAAGTCTTTCGTAATAAAATTCTTTGGCTTTATTAATGAATAGATTTTTGATGACTTTATCCTGCTGCCTCGACATTGATTTTTCAAGAATTCTGTATTCCAGAAGGCAGTCTGGCAGATTTGCCATTTTCAGATTATCGGTCATTATTCTTAAATAAAAGTCGTAGTCCTCACAATATCTGATTTTTTCCCTGTAAAAATTGCCGTCAAATGACTTTTTAAACATAATCGCTGGGTGATACAGAGAGATTTTCTTCGGCATTATTTCTCTGATAGCCTTATCATCAAGTGGTGCTGACATCATCCCGAGATGTTTCCCTTTTTCATCTATCTTCTGCAGTGCAGAACCTACAATAAAAATGTCCGGATTGCATTCCAGAAAGTCAAACTGAAGTTGGAGTCTATCTTCTCTTGCCACATCGTCCTGATCTATTCTTGCAATGTATTTTCCTTTAGCGATGCTGCATCCATAATTTAGATTTTTTATAAAACCTTCAATACCAATGTTTTTTCCATTTCTGGACAATTTTATTCTATGATCTTTTGTTGAAAAACTGTTCAGGATTTCCCAGCAGTTATCCGTAGAGGCATCATCAATAATAATAAATTCGAAATCCTGAAATGTTTGATTTAAAATAGCCTCAATACTTTGAGCAAGAAATTGGTCGCCATTGAAAACGGACATCACCACAGAAATTTTGGGCGCCATATTAAAATAAATTTTGTTTCAGTCTGATGACGCTGCCCGCAGGAATATCCTTATAAATAAGACATCCTGCGCCTATGACGCAGTTGTCGCCGATGGTAACGCCCTTCAGGACAGTTACATTGCTTCCCAGCCAACAGTTTTTTCCGATCTTTATAGGTGCCGTCCGGAATTTCTGATGTTCCACCTTCTCGTTGGAGTATTCGTGGTTGTGATCATAGAGTTTCACACCCTCGCCAAACAACGTGTTTTCGCCGATTTCAATTTTTTCTATCGCATTTACAGAACAGTAATTATTCATAAAAACATGATCCTCCAGAATAATTTTTGCGTTGGGAGCCAGCACAAAACTGATATAATTTCTGACACTTACGCGCTCACCGATATGCAGAGAAGCGGAAGGATGGAGTGACAGGCTGGCGTAATTCCCTATTTTAAAACCATTACCAATTCTGGAATTTTTGTTGTCCCGAATGGTAGCAAGCGTGTTCTCTTTCAGGATTTTATAAATAATTTTTGCGAAGAATTTCATCGTGTTTTAATTGTTGCAAATATAAAGTTAATGCCCGATTTTATTTTCTATTTTTGCTAAAATTAGTAAAATTAAATCACATCAGATGAATCCGCTTGTCACCATCGTAATCCCTGTTTATAAAGTAGAAAAATTCATTGATAGATGTCTGCAGTCCGTTGTCAATCAAACTTATGAAAATATAGAATGTATTTTGGTGAATGATGTAACACCGGATGCTTCTATGGATATTGCCGAAAAATTTATAGGAAACCATCCGGATTTCAATTTTACTGTTTTTAATCAGCCGACAAATCAGGGCTTGTCTATGGCAAGAAATACAGGGATGGATCTGGCAAAAGGCCAATATATTTACTTTCTCGACAGCGATGATGAGATTACAGATTATGCGATACAGGACCTTGTAGAACTTGCCGAAAGGACAGGCGCAGAGATGGTGCTGGGGCAGAGTGTCTGCATCAATGAAGAGGAAGGTTGGAGGCGGAACTATTTCCCGGTCAATTCTGAGAAAGATATTCTGGAAGGCAATCGCGAAATATCATGGAGCTTTGTCAACGGAAAATATCCCGTGATGGCCTGCGACAAACTGGTAAGAATGGACTTTTTGATGGAAAACAGGCTTTATTTTGTCAAAGATCTCTTCTCCCAAGATGTCCTGTGGAGCTTCCAAAGTATGCTGAAGTTTGAAAAAATTGCGTTTTTGAGAAAGGATACGTATCTCTATTATTTCCATGGCGCCTCTATCATCCACAATAGGGGAGAGAAGCATTTTGGCAACTGGATCACGATTGCCGAACATATGGACAAAGCTTATCAGGAAGAAAAAGATAGTACCAAGAAAAAACTAATCCTGGAATATCTTATTGATTTCAAAGCAATGACTCTGGAGATGAACTGGAAGGCGCAGAAAAATGAGGGGTTGTGGAAAAGAAGTTATCTGGCCTACAATGATTTACGGGGTTTGAGTCTCGCTAATTATCTGTCCAGCGCTTATCCTTTAAAATTAAAAAAGCAGGACTTATTTTACCGCCTGCCTTTGTTTATTGGATATCCATTTTTTAGATGGAGGTTTGATCGCTAGTCCGAGCTGGCATCTATTATTTTCTGAATCAAATCTGTGTGGTGCCTGGCAGTATAGTTTTCCTTTATCAATCTTCGGGCATTTTCTCCAAACAGCGTTAGCCGCTCTCGGTTCTCCAGAAGGTCAATAATTTTTGCCGCCATATCTTGGTAGTCATGTTCTGCTACAAGATAGCCGGTTTTTCCGTCCGCAACAATATCGACTATTCCTGCATGTTTTGTAGAAACAATAGGTATTCCGGACGCCGACGCTTCTATGATCACGACTGGTGTACCTTCAGAATCGCCATTCTCAGCAGTGACAGAATGTTGAATAAAAACAGCAGTTTGCGAGAACAGTTCCGCCTGACGTTTCTGATTTATTGGCCCCATAAAATTGACCTTGTCAGAAATTCCAAGTTCCTCTGCAAGCCTTTTTGCATCTTCCCAAAGCTCACCAACCCCAACGAAGTTGAGACGAATACGCGGCAACTTGTCATTGACGATCTTAAATGCTCTTATGGTTGACAGAGGTGATTTTATTTCCACAAATCTTCCCATCGCCATTATATTGTCAGAAGTATAATCGGATTGTACTTCGAAGAAAAATGGCTTAGCTCCAATAGGCGAATGAGTGATGTTTTTAAAATTAAACCGCTCCAGTTTCGGAATCATATCTTTAGAGACCGGTATGATATAGGCCTTTTTATAAGACGCCAGCCTTTTGTAAGCATCACCATACTTTTCCAGGTAATCTCTCCTGTTGATCTCATGGCCCAAAACATTTGTTATCAAAGTTAAATCAAGACATTCGCATATAGGTACAACGCTTGCTCCAGTGGTCAGGAATTCTGCGATTACAACCTTTATTTTTCTTCTTTTAAGATGTCTTTTCAGGATTATCTTATAAAAATGCTGCAAAAGCCTGTCATTCCCAAGTGAAAGAAAGGTGAGGGTGTATCTTAAAAGCTTCTGCTTCTTTGCAGAAGTGCCTTCCGGGAAAAACGGAATGTCGCTCCCGAAAAAAACTTCAATGTTGGGTATATTGTTGATATAGCTTTCCCTGAAGACACCCATAGGATTATGCCTGCCCGGAGTGAGGAAAGCTATTTTCGGCTGCATCTAGAGACTTTTGATATTAGATTCTTTTTCCAGAATGCCTTTTACATCGTAAATTACACCGTTTTCGGTAAGTAGATTTTTGATGTTCAGGGTTTCAAACTCTTTGTGAGAAACGGCTAAGACTACCGCTTCATACTTTTTGAACGGTGTCTTGGTAGAGGTCTCGAGGCCGTATTCGTGCATCACTTCTCCAGGATTGGCCCAAGGATCGTAAATGCTCACGTTGATGCCGTAATCCTCCAGATTTCTCACAACATCTACCACTTTGGTATTTCTCACATCCGGACAGTTTTCCTTGAAAGTAAATCCTAAAACCAGAACGTCAGATCCATTTACTTTAAGATCTTTTTTCAGCATCTGCTTTACGGCTTCACTCGCAACATACTGTCCCATAGAATCGTTCATTCTTCTTCCTGCAAGGATGATTTCCGGATGATAACCAAATTCCTGAGCTTTCTGAGCCAGGTAATAAGGATCTACACCAATGCAGTGACCGCCTACCAAACCTGGTTTGAATGGGAGAAAGTTCCATTTTGTACCTGCAGCTTTCAAAACCTCGTGCGTGTCAATATTCATCAGGTTGAAAATCTTTGCCAACTCATTGACAAACGCAATATTGATGTCCCTTTGGGAATTTTCGATCACTTTTGCCGCTTCGGCCACTTTGATTGTAGGAGCAAGATAAGTTCCGGCTTCGATGACAGAATTGTAAAGATCATCTACAATTTTCCCGATTTCAGGATTGGAACCTGCTGTTACTTTAAGGATTTTTTCTACCGTGTGAAGTTTATCGCCCGGATTGATTCTTTCCGGCGAATATCCGGCGAAGAAATCAACATTGAATTTCATCCCTGTATTTTTCTCCAGGACAGGCACACATTCTTCCTCTGTCACGCCCGGGTAAACTGTTGATTCATAAATGACAATGTCGCCTTTTTTCAAAACTTTGGCAACTGTCTCACTGGCTCTGTAAAGCGGGGTCAGATCCGGTCTGTTGTTTTTGTCGACAGGAGTAGGTACTGTCACCACATAGATATTGGAATCTGCGATGTCTTCTAATTTATTGGAGCAGAAAAGACCCGGTTCTCCCAGTTTTGGATTGGCGGAAACCAGCGCAGATTTCAGAAGTTCGTCTGAAACTTCCAAAGTATCATCTTTTCCGGCATTGAGATCAGCAATTCTTTTTTCGTTAATATCAAATCCTACGACAGCATATTTGGTTGAAAATAATCTGGCCAGTGGCAAGCCTACGTAGCCCAGACCTATAATTGTAATTTTATGACTCATCATTATTTTAGGTTTTCCCAATACCAGTTTACAGCTTCCTTCAATCCGTCTTTCATAGAATGTTTTGGCTGATAGTTTAATAGATTTTTTGCTTTATCAATGCTTGCAAGAGAGTGCGGTACATCGCCTTTTCTGTAGTCTCCGTAGTTGATTTCTACATCAGCAATTTTCGGATCAAAGTCGGAAAGGTATTCTTTCAGATATTTTACCAAATCGTTCAATGTTGTTCTTTCCCCGAAAGCCGTATTGTAGACCTCATTCTGCGACTCTGCATTGTCTGAAGTCAGGGCTAAAAGGTTCATCAGAATGACATTATCAATGTAAGTGAAGTCTCTGGAGTATTCTCCGCCACCGTTGATGACCGGAGATTCGTGGTTCATCAGCTGCATTACAAACTTTGGAATGACGGCCGCGTAAGCACCATTTGGATTCTGTTTTCTACCGAAGACGTTGAAATACCTCAGGCCGATAGTGTCAAAATTGTATGTTCTTTTAAAAACGTCAGCGTACAGTTCATTCACATACTTTGTAATGGCGTAAGGCGACAATGGTTTTCCGATCACATTTTCAACTTTTGGCAGACTTTCGGAGTCACCATAAGTGGAAGAACTTGCTGCATAAACAAATCTCTTAACACCGGAATCTCTTGCCGCAATCAACATATTAAGAAAGCCGCCAACATTTACATCATTAGAAGTTATAGGATCATTGATGGATCTTGGGACAGAGCCGAGAGCCGCTTCGTGCAGAACGAAATCCTGATTTTCGCAAGCTTTCTTGCAGTCTTCAAGGTTTCTGATATCACCCTCGATCAGTTTAAAGTCCGGATTGTTATTGATGGCGTCCAGATTTTCACGCAGTCCGGTGGAGAAGTTGTCCAGGCAGGTTACTTTTGCTCCGAGATTCAGGAGTTCTTCACAAAGATTGGAACCGATAAAGCCTGCACCTCCTGTTACCAGGATGTTTTTATTCCTAAGTTTATCTGTAAAATTCATCATTAAGAATAGTATTTTTCTAAGATTTTGTGAAGATATGATTCTTTGTTCGTAAGACTGTTAATTCTAAAATAATCTTCTACATCCGGAACATTAATATCATAACCAGATCCGTTTTTTATTAAATTAAGATCAAGCTTTGTATGATAAAAGCGTTCAATAATCTCCAAAATTTCGATTATGGCGTAATTCTGTATATATGCGACATTGACAATCCTGTTGAGTTGTTGATTGTTTAATAAGTCTAATGTTATAGTTCTGATATCATCGGCATCTATCAGATTTCTTGTAGCTTTTGTATGGACATTGATGGTCTCATTATTTTTGATAGACCGTACGAGATAATTCATCAGCAGATTGGGATTGCCTCCTTTCCCAACGGCATTACTGACTCTCAGGATCAAATATTTTCTGCTGGTATTTTTGATGATCTGCTCCATTTTTAACTTGTGAAGTACGTAATCGCTGCCAGTTTTGGAAGAATCATAAATACTACAGGTAGAAAAATAAACAAATATTTTGTCCGGATTGTCTTCTATTGTCTTCCTAATTAATGTTTCTTCACGCAGAAATTCTTCCGTCCTAATTTCCAGTGAGTTAGAGACTCCGGAAGCGAAAAAAACGGTGTCTTCCCTTTCATACTCTATAAATAGCGAGCCAATAAGCCCTCTTCCTATGATCATATTTTATTTTTTCTTTAATTAAGGTTTTTATATTCAATACGTCAATAAATTATTGGTCCAAAACAGTTTTAAATTCCTGTATTGTCAATTTATTATCCATCCACTGTAAATAGTCAGATTTTACGTTTTCAGCCATCGCCTGCAAAACAGGCCTTTCATCGTATAGCTCTTTTATCTTATTTGTCAGCGTCTCAATATTCCGGTTTATGAGTATTCCGTTTTCATTGTTTTTAATTCCCATCAGAGGCAGGCCAACCTTTGTTGAGATGCAGGGAACTCCCGAAAGACTTGCTTCGGCATACATTGAAGGGCCGGAATCTGCATCAGAAGCAATTACAACAAGGTCTACATCGCTGTAAAATGTATAAAGCTCATCATAAGGCCCGGAAAATTTGGTTTTAAGCCGCACGTCACGGCCTGTTTTTTTAACGTTTTCTACAGCTGGCAGAATATATTCTTCAAAGCCTTTCATTTTTCTTGTGGGATTGCCCGTCCATCCAACGGTGAGATATTCATTTTCTCCCACTTTTTTGTTTTCCACAAATTGTTCCTGACCATAGATGCCATATACGAACGTGATTTTTTCTGTCAGTTTCTTATAGTCGGAAAGCAGATTGCCGCCACCCACGATCAAGTGGTCATAGGCTTTGATATATCTGTCAAAAAATTCCTGCTTATTTAACGCATTCCGGTCAATATTGTGTTTAATGTCTTCCGAAGGACCTTCGTGGGGAAATTTGTCTGTGAAAATACCAACGATATTTTTGTCGGCAACAAAAGGCAATTCTGCCATATATTGGAAGTAGTAGGCCATTTCTACCTTAATATCAAATTTTTTTCTTTCACGAACAACTTTGCTCAGGTCGTCGGTATACTGATAAAGGATGGGCCTGGGATATCTTGGAAAATAATAGCTGTTGCTTTTATCAATAAAATAAACCGGACTGTTCTTGCTAATCATCTTGTACAGGGTTAATTTGAGAAGTTTTTTCAAATTAAAAAGTAACTTGTAAAGTTGACTTTTGGGCTGCATTTTTTTTACAGCATAATCTGTATCAAAGGCAATAAAGCAGTCATAGTCTTTTAAGAGAAAAGGTACCCACGCTTTTATCATAAACTCGTATGCCCAATCTGGCATGTCTGCAACAAAAAGAATACTTTTCTTCATTTACTTTTCTAATTTTACATTGTAAAATTCTGCAACAGAAGGATGTCCTACGTGCAATATCACCTCATTTCCAAGGCCTTCATTTCCTCTGCAGACGCAGAACTCTTTTGGCAAAACATAGGGATAAAAACCACTGTCCCAAGCGGCCTTCCACATGACGATGGAGGCGCGGGACGGTTCTTTTTCCATCATCTCGCAGCACTTTGTAAAGAATAACCTTCCTGCCTCCGATTTTTTTGAAAGTGTCATCGGTGTGATATTGGAGGTCGTTCCAAAACCTTTACTTTCATCTGTAACCGGAATGGTATCAAGCGATGTTTCCACTTCGAAATTCATACTTTGGGCAGAACTGTTTGGCACACAGAAACCAAACTTCTCTGTCAGATAGATCAGCGTGTAGATGTTTTCATTCAGAATATACATATCAGAATCTATGGAAATGGAAATATCTGCCTCAGAATCCAGCATACCTTTAAATTTATAGTAATCTGCAAGGTGGTAAAAATGCCTTTTCAGATCTTTTTTGTCCTGTAAAACCGGAGACTCTATTTTCTTGAGATTTACGCCTTCAATTTTTAAATCGAAATCTGAATAGACGGTATACTTTGCAGTCGGAAAGTATTTTTTCAACGTACTCAGGCTGGGATCCAATCTTAATTGATGACTGAGATCTGCGCCGCCGGCATTGACTCTCTCTTCATTGAACTCACTGAAAATAAACTCAATAGACAAGCCTGCTAAAAAGGACTGAAGCCTTTCATCACTGATTTGGAAAGCCTCAAGATTTGTTATATTTTTTTCGGAAAAATTTTGCTTCGGCAATTCTCTTAAGGTTTTCTTTTTTCCTAAAAAGACAGCAGTGGCTTCTTTTAATCTCCAAATGATTGTTCCTAGCATTTTTATATTTTTAACTAAATAAAGTTTTCAGATTACCAAACGAAATCTCATTGTCCAGCTTTTCCAGGTAATCCTGTTTTATTCTTTCCGAAAAAGATTTCAGAAGTGGCCGGTTGTCATAAATCTCGATGATTGCGTTTTTGATTTCATCTAGATCTCTTTTTACAATAATTCCGTTGCTTCCACTCTGGATAATCATCTTTGGGAACCCAATATTTGTGGAAATGCACGGGACTTTTGACAGGCTGGCTTCTGCAAAAAGTGATGGGCCGGTGTCCGCTTCTGACGCTATGACCACAAGATCCACATCGGTATAAAAATTAAGCAGATCCTGATAAGGTCCTGAGAATTTTGTTTTCAGCACAACCTTTCTACCCGTTTTGTTCACAGCTTCTATGGCCGGCTCTATCACCTCACGGAATCCTTTCATCGGCCTGTTTGGATTGCCCGTCCACCCAATTGTCAGATGTTCTTCTGCACCCACTCTGTTATTAGCAACAAAATTTTCCTGATGATAGATACCGTTGGCAAAAGTAAGCTTATCCGTTAACAGTTTATAATGATCATAGAGTCCGCGGCTTCCAACGATAATGCCGTCATATTGCGAAAGGTATTTCTTAAAGAATTCTTTTCTAGAAAGCTTTTTCAGATCTGTTCCGGTTTTCACATCAAAGGTGGGTACTTCGTGGGGATAAGAATCTGTGTATATTCCTACGAATCTTTTCACTGCTTCAAAAGGCAGCACTGCCATAAACTGGAAGTAAAATGCACATTCGTAGATGATATCAAAATCCGTTCTTTCTACTTTTTTACCGGAATCAACTTCGTAGACAGGCGCCGTTTTATATATAGGATATGAGAAGTTTGAAGAAGGGTGGATGACAAATTTCTTGTTGCTGTTCCTCAAAATATTGATGACCGAGGTTGCCAGCTTCTGGCTGACAGAAAATTCTTTTTGCTGAATAGTGAAATCTTCTTCAAATGCAATGTAGCAGTCGAAAGCAGTCAAACCTTGCGCCCACGTTTTGATCAGATTGTGATAAGCCCAATCTGGTCTGTCTGCAATAAAAAGGATGGATTTCTTTTTCAATGCGGGATCATTTTTTTTATTGTAGACGGGACACCGGCTGCCATAGCATTATCCGGTACATCTGTCCTCACGACGGCTCCAGCTGCAATGACGGCATTATTTCCTATCGTAATATCGGGGAAGATAATGGCGCCAGCTCCTATTTTTACAAAATTTCCGACTTTGCATCTTCCCAAAAGTGTCGCGCCAGGCGAAATCTCACAAAATTCGCCGACGATGACATCGTGCGTAATAATGGAATTATAATAAATGATTGTTCCGGATCCTATCTTTACATCATTTGAGATTCTTGAGCCGCCCAGAATGTTGCATCCTTTTCCAATCTCGACCCCGAAACTTCCAATTTCAGCATATTTGCTGATGGACGAGATTAGGCGGCCACCCAGATTTTTAAATTTTTCTGATAAACGGGATCTCAGCGGAGGATTACCGACTCCTAAAGTGAATTCTCCTGAAATGTTTTCAAAAATAGTTTTCGCTTCGTCCTCACTTTTCAGAACTTTGAACTTCGCGTAGAGAAGATCAGGTGTATCATCTGAAACATCATCATAGAAATGCAGGTTTTCCGTCTCACCTTTTTGATGAAATATTTCCAGCACTTCCTTGGCAAAGCCTTTTGCGCCTACTATCAGCATAATCAGTTATTTTGGATTCTAAGCATTAATCTGGATATCATATCTACTTCTTCCAAAGTCAGATCTACGTAAAGTGGCAGGCAAAGCACTCTCTTTGCGATATCATCGGTCACCGGAAGATTTTTGTCGGATTCAACGTACGGTAGAGCGCTTGCAAGAGAAGGGTAAAAATACCGTCTGGTGTAGATCTCATGAAGTTTGAGATGCTCGATGGTTTTCAGCATCAGTGCTTCGCTTTCAAAAACAATAGGGTAGTAAGAGAAATTATTTTTTGATTGCTGATGCCACAGCGGTCTTACAGCTTTTAGATTCCGGAGTTTCTCATCGTACCTTTCTGTGAGTTCTTTTCTTTTTTTATGAATAGAATCGAGATACTTCAAATTGGCAAGTCCCATCGCAGCGTGGAATTCTGAATTTTTCCCATTGATTCCCAGCTCTGCAAAATTCTCCGGACCATCGAAACCGAAGTTTCTGATGTAGGCTAATTTTTTAAGAAGTTCGGGATTTTTTGTGATGATAAGGCCGCCTTCTATCGAGTGATACAACTTGGTAGCGTGCAGTGAACAGGTAGAGATATCGCCATATTCGAATATGGATTTCCCCTCGATTTCTACTCCGAAAGCGTGAGCTGCGTCATAAATCACTTTCAGATTATGTTTTCTGGCAATTTCTTCTATTTTTACAACATCACATGGGTTTCCGTAAACGTGCGTAGCAAGGATGGCCGAGGTTTTTTCGGTAATTGCAGCTTCTATTTTGTCTGCGTCGATATTTAAAGAATCTTTATCGATGTCTACAAATACAGGTTGACAATTTTCCCAGACTATAGAACTTGTAGTGGCCACAAATGAGAACGGTGTGGTGATAATTTCCCCTTTCAGCTGCAAAGCTTTGATAGCCATTTGAATAGCAACTGTTCCGTTGGTGACGAATAGCAGATGATCAAGCTTCAGAAATTCTTTCAGTCTCAATTCCAAATCATTGGCAAGCGGACCCATATTGGTGAGCCATTGTCTTTTCCAGATGCCGTCCAGATAATACTGATAGACTTGTTGCGGTGGCAGGAAAGGTTTGGTAACTGGTATCATTTGCTTTGTTTTAATATTTTCATCAATTCCCAAAAACACCAGATTAAAGGAAGAAAAGTGTATCACGTACTTGCCCTATTAATCTATTTTTTTTGGCGGGTTTAAAATTTGTGATTTTGCAGTTTGATGATAAACAGCAAAAATCAATTTGTAAAAGTACAAAAAAAGCATAATTTAGCTGAAAATTTTATCAGCCTGCGTCAATTTTGTTTCATAATATTACTGCACACCAACAAAAGATGTTAAGCTTTCTGAGCCTGCCGCCAAATATGCATTCGGAAAAGCTTATTTGAAAAAAGCATACTAAAAAATTGACCAAAGATGCCTTGGATTAAAGTGCATATGAACCCATAAACTCATCATGACGAAAAAATTTCTGACTATTTTCACACCTACATATAACAGGGCTTATACGCTTCCCAAGCTTTACCAAAGTCTGGTAGCACAGACTGATAAAAATTTCGTATGGCTTATTGTAGATGATGGTTCCAGCGATGGGACAGAAAAGCTTGTCCAGTCTTTTGTAAACGAAGAATTAATTGAAATTAAATATTTTTGTCAGGAAAATAAAGGGAAGCATTTTGCAATTAATAATGGTCTGAAAAATACAGATACCGATTTTTTCATCGTAATTGACAGTGACGATTTTATTGCTGAAAGTGCAGTTTCAGAAATGAAAGTTCTCTCAGAAAAAATCGCGAAAGATCCCAATATAGCAGCATTTACAATAATGTATTTCCCCACAGAAACACCTTATGATAAAGACAAATATGGCAGAAAAGAATGGATTTCTGATGGGAAAATAGTTTATGACTGGGAATTTCAGGGTGAGATGATTTTTGGTTTTAAAACAGAAATCCATAAGAAGTTTTTGTTTCCGGAATTTGCAGGGGAGAAATTTTGTGCAGAATCATTGGTACTTAGAAGAATCGAAAGACAATATAAAGTTCTGGCTACAGATAAAGTTCTGGCCTTTGGCAATTATCTGGACGATGGATTGTCCAGCAATTTTTATAAGCTTCTTTTGAATAATCCGAAAGGCTCATTACTGAATATCAAAGAAAGGTTTAAAGACCAACTGACAGAAGCTGAGAAGCATGAACTGGCAAAAACCTATTGGGACATTGCATCCAAGACGAAGCAGGATTTTAAAGAAAAATTTTTTGGCATCAGCCCATTTCTTATTCTGAACGTTTTGTTTAATAAGTTTCGAAATAAGGTAAGGTGATGAAAAAAGTGTCTATAGTAATTCCTGTCTATAATGCGGAAAAATTCGTCGTCAGATGTCTGGATTCCATAAAGCGCCAGACTTATCAGAATTTTGAAATTATTTTAATTAATGACAGAAGTTCTGACAACACGCTTTTGACCCTGGAAAATTACAAGCAGAATAATCCTTCCATGGAAATGCATATCGTTACCAATGACAGAAACTCCGGGCCCAGTGTCAGTAGAAATGCGGGAATTGACAGGGCAACCGGTGATTATATTTTTTTTATTGATGCCGATGATGATCTGGCAGATGATACTGCATTGGCGCTTTTTATTTCTAAAACTGAAGGCCAGCCTGATATTGTTTTTGGAGAACACCACTTTTTTGTGAATGACAGACTCACGGAAAGTAATTATCACACCCTCAAGAATACCAAAGAATCCTACTCAAATGATGAGATTCTGAATGGCTTTTTCTCCGTAGAATGGGCTTCTGTGGTGTGGAACAAGTTATACGACCTCGGGTTTATAAAAAAAAATCAGCTCAGATTTCCCGAAGGACTGCTTCACGAGGACGAATTGTGGGTCTTCCAGATCTCTGCACTAGCCCGGAAAATTAACTTTGTAAACCAGAAGACTTATAACTATTATTACTCCAATCAAGGCTCTATAACGGCCAATGTAGGCATCAAAAACCTGAATGATTATAAGGATATCCTGAAGGAAAAACTGCGGTTTGCAAAAGAATACAACCTCTACACTACCAACGATAGGACGGAGAAATACATCAGGGATTTTGCTAAAAAGATTCTGCTGGCCAAAGTAGTACTGTTGGATTTCAAAACGTTCAGGACTTTTTATTTGGCTTTGCGCAAAGACTTTGCAGATTGTTTTCCAAAATCAGACGAGTTTAGCATTCAGCCGTTTTTAGCCTATTATTTGTATAAAATGAAATTTGACGACCGTTATTTCTTATACGGAAAACTGCCCAAATTTGTAAATCCTCTGCTTAGAATCTAGTCAATAAATGTTCTTTCAGTATTTCTTTTTCTGTAAATCAAAGCGTAGATTTTATCTCTAATATTTCGTAGAACTGTTCCCGGCTTTCCGTTGTAAAATCTGGAATATTCCTCAAAATGAAGTGCCATATTTTGAACTTCCAGTGAGACATTTTCGTCAAGATATTTTTTTTGTTCTCCAACGCCTACACTGTTACTCGTTGTACTGATTCCGATTTTCTCAAAGATACTGATGAACTCATTGATGTATTTCTGAGAAATATTGTGGTGTACAAAAATATCCATCATAAAAGTCCAGTCAGAGGCAATCTTATTTCTCTCGTCATACAAACCGTATTTTTCAAAAAGTTCTTTTCTGAAAAAAGCCGACTGATGACAGATGGGTTCTTTGATCAGGCTTCCAATTGTAATTTTTGAAGGTATTTTATATTCGTATTTCTGCCGGTTCTCCAGCTCATAATAGGCATTACCATAGACAATGTCTTCACCGCCAAAAGCAGGGCTTATTCTCTGTAGGATTTCTGGTGAGGAGAACCTGTCGCCACTATTCATAAAGATGAGATATTGCCCGGTTGCCCTTGTGATACCTTTGTTCATAGCGTTGTAGATGCCTTTGTCCGGCTCGCTGACCCAATAGTCTATCTGCGGGGAATAATTCTCCAGCACTTCCTTGCTGCCATCGTTGGAGCCGCCGTCAATGATGATGAATTCAAAATCTTTCAAGGTCTGGGAGATCACACTTTTGATGGTTTCTTCCAGGCCGTTGCGGTTGTTATAAGCGACTGTGATGATGGATATTTTCTTGCTCATTATAATGTTCCTTTTCCTGCAGAGGAATCTGTCCTGTACAGGGTTGTAATATCTTCTGAAATACCGATTTTAAAAAATGAGCAGATTCTCATCTGAAAGTCTCTGTCATCGTGCATAGAAACGCGCTCATGAAGCGGCAGCATTCCACCTGCGTATTCCCAGGCCGACCTTAGGAAAGTGCATCCGTTGAAGGTCATGTTGATAGAATTATCGTGCGTAAAATCTCTGGCAGATTCCGGGCCGTAATATTTCACTTCTTTGTTCGGAAGGTACGATATAGACTGGATCAATTCTGCAAAAATCCGGTTAAATTTTTCGTACTCGCCGGACATTGTAGTAAAGGGAAATGCTGTTCCTGCCAACATAAAAAGGTCTGAGTTCTTCACCTTATCAATGGCATTGTGGATCCAGGTCGGCACCATAAGGTCGTCTGCATTTACGATGATAAAGAGATTGTTTTCAGATTCGCGGATTGCCCTGTTTACGCTGCCATATTGAAAAAGATTCTCTTCATTTCTAATGACTTTAAAATGGTACTGGGTTTTTAATTTATCAATGCAGGATTCTGTATCGTCAGTCGAGTTGTCGTTGATGATGGTGATCGGAATATCAGCTGGCAGTGTCAGGAAAAGATATTCCAGATATTTCCCGTGATTATAGCAGGGGATCAGGATCTCTGGGAAAAGGTCTTTTTCTCTGGCGGGCAGCGGGATGTTTTCTTTAGATTTAATAAAGTTTAAAACTCTCTCATTCAGAGTACTTACCTTAAATCTGTTCGGCGTGGGTTTGTAGATCCCCAGAATTCTGAGAATCTCCCATTTTATCTTACTTAGTTTTTTTTTCAACATAAGAAGGTTTTTCTAAAAGATGAAAATGTTCTTATATCAAAGACAGATCAGTCGCCATCATTTCCTTCACCAGGCCGGCAAGATCATACTTTGGTTCCCAGCCCAGCTGTGTTTTGGATTTGGTAGGATCGCCGATCAGAAGATCTACTTCTGTAGGTCTGTAGTATTGCGGATCGATTTTCACAACAGTTTTTCCGATTTCCAGCTGATAATCTGCGTGATTACATTTTGCAACTTTAGCGACTTCATTTTCATTTTCGCCTTCAAAACTAAGTTCTATTCCTGCTTCTGCGAAAGCCATTCTTACAAAATCTCTTACGTAGGTGGTCTTCCCGGTTGCAATCACGTAATCTTCTGCTACGTCCTGCTGCAGGATTCTCCACATAGCTTCTACATAATCTTTGGCATGTCCCCAGTCTCTTTGCGCATTCAGATTTCCAAGATACAATACTTCCTGTTTTCCTTTTGCAATGGCGGCAGTTGCCATCGTGATTTTTCTGGTGACAAATGTTTCACCTCTTCTTGGAGATTCGTGGTTGAACAGAATGCCGTTGCAGGCAAATATATCGTAGGCTTCACGGTAATTCTTGGTAATCCAGAAGGCATAGATTTTCGCAACACCATACGGGGAACGTGGATAGAACGGCGATTTTTCGTCGTAAAAACCAGCTGCATTTTTATTTTCTTCCAGTCCGCCATACAGTTCTGACGTAGAGGCCTGATAGATTTTTGTTTTCTTTTCCAGGCCAAGAATACGGACGGCTTCCAGTATTCTGAGAGTTCCGAGGCCGTCAACATTTCCCACATACTCGGGAGAGTCGAAGCTGACCTTTACATGGGACATAGCGCCCAGATTGTAAATCTCATCCGGCTGGACCTCCTGGATAATTCTGATAATATTGGTAGAATCTGTAAGATCGCCGTAATGCAGTTTGAAGTTCACATGATTCTCGTGCTGATCCACATAGATATGATCAATCCTCTGGGTATTGAAGGAAGAGGCTCTCCGCTTGATACCGTGAACTTGATAGCCTTTTTCTAAGAGTAATTCTGCGAGGTAAGAGCCGTCTTGTCCTGTAACTCCTGTTATTAATGCTGTTTTCATATGTGTCTAGTCTATTTTAAATTTTTTCTTGTAAACATCTGTAATTCCTTCTTCTAAACCGATTTTAGCTTTCCAGCCTAAGTCATTTATTTTGGTGACATCCATCAATTTCCTTGGTGTGCCATCGGGTTTTGAACTGTCCCAAATGATATCGCCATCATAACCGACTATTTTTTTAATCAGTAATGCTAAATCCTTTATACTGATATCTTCACCAATTCCAACATTCACGTGGCCTGCATCTTCATAATTTTGCATTAGAAATATGCAGGCTTCTGCAAGATCATCGGAATGTAAAAATTCTCTCAATGGTGTTCCTGTACCCCAGACTGTAACATTTGGCAGATTCTGTTCTTTCGCTTCGTGGAATTTTCTCAGCAAAGCAGGCAAAACGTGAGAATTATTGAGGTCATAGTTATCATTCGGGCCGTACATATTAGTTGGCATTGCAGAAATGAAATTGGAATTGTACTGGCTTCTATACGCATCACACATCTTGATACCTGCAATTTTTGCGATAGCATAAGGTTCGTTTGTCGGCTCCAAAGTTCCTGTCAGCAGCGAGTCTTCTTTCAAAGGCTGAGGTGCCATTTTGGGATAAATACAGCTGGATCCCAAGAATAATAATTTCTTAACATCATGGGTATGAGCCTGATGGATCACGTTGTTCTGAATCATCATATTATCATAAAGAAACTCAGCTCTGTAAGTATTATTGGCCTGTATTCCGCCTACTTTTGCTGCAGCGAGGAAAACATATTCCGGCTGTTCTTCTGCAAAGAAATCTGCAGTCTGTTTATAATCACGCAGATCCAGTTCTTTGGAAGTTCTTGTGACCAGATTTGTGAAACCTTGTTTTTCTAATGCTCTTAAAATAGCACTTCCTACAAGACCTCTGTGTCCTGCGATGTATATTTTATCTTTGTGTTGCATGGATTGCTTCTTTATAAATTTCAATAGTCTGTTCTGCCGTTGTTTCCCAGGAAAAATCCTGAAGTCGCATTTTACCTTTCTGCACCAATGTCTTTCGTAAAAGATCATTGGTAATCAACTCTTCCAGACTGTTTTCTAGAGATGTGATAGATTTGGAGGAGAAATAATGAGCGGCATCACCACCGATTTCTTCCAAAGAACTGTTTTGAGCTAATAGAACCGGGCATTCATTTTCATAAGCTTCGAGTATTGGTATTCCAAAACCTTCATACATTGAGGGAAATGCAAAAAACATAGCATTTTTGTATAACATTATCAACTCGGCGTCATTTACAAAATAATTCCTGACACGGTTTTGAATTCCCAATTTGTTAATAAAAGTTCTTTCTTCTTCTGAGAATTTTGAGCCGGTGCATACCAGTTCTATATCCGGATGATTTTTCATAACACGGGAAAGAATCTCCGCAAAGAAGTAAAAATTTTTGTAAATAGTCCTGTTTCCTACAAAAAGGATAAATTTTGAAGGTAAATCATCAATCTTTATGGTCTCAGATCCCGCTTGTAATGAGCTGGCAAGATAGGTAACCTCTATCTTTTCGGCAGGTAGACCGTAGTAATCTATCAGGTCTTTTTTTGTCGATTCGCTAATGGCAATTATTTTCGATGCCTTATCCAGAATATTGTAGTTTTTGTCTATAATATTCAGGGGAAAATACTCTGGATATATCTGATGAATAAGATCATACACAGTTATTACAAATGGCTTCCCATCAAGATGATCCAAAAAATAATCATCATAATAGGTGGTGTGAAAAACATCGAAATCACCCTTCTTCAATTTGCCGATGGTGTTGTCCAGGTTTTGCTGGCGGAAAGGAGCAACCGGTGGCTTTGTTTTTTTATATAAGTTGTACAGGAATGCTTTACCACGAAACTCTTTTCCAGACAGAAATTCATTGTATCCCGCTGAATCGATGGACTCTGACTGGATGTTTGCAAACCCTTTGATATATTCGTTATTACTGTACAGTAAGGAAAGATCAAAGTCCAAATCTCTTTTCCGGAAGTCTTCCATCAATTCGAAAAAATACCGGCTGATACCTCCGAATCTTTGATTTTGAAATATTTGATGATCAATTAGTACCTTCATATTCTTTTTCCCAATAGTTAACAATGTCTCTCAGGCTGTTTTCTAAACTGATTGCCGGTTTCCAGCCGATTTCTGAGGTTATTTTTGTGTTGTCGCCAATGATTATTCTGTTGTCGTTCGGACGTACAAGGCCAGGGTCCTGAACGGTTTCAATTTGAAATGCCAGGATTTTTGAAACCATACTTATGATGGTTTTTAAGGATGTTCCTTTTCCACTGCAGATGTTATATATTTCTCCTTTTTTACCGTGATTCAGGATCTCATAATAGGCACGTACAACGTCTCTCACATCCAGAAAATCTCTGATGATTTCTAAATTACCTGTTGTTATACTTGGGTTTGCATTATTATGTTTTATCTCAACGATCTTTTTGACAAAAGAAGAAATGACAAAGATATCCTTCTGTCTTGGTCCTATATGGTTGAAAGATCTTGTAAGTACTATGTCGAGATCATATCCGTCTACATAAACCTTGCTGAGGAGTTCCTGAGAAACTCTCGCTACTGCATAGGGACTGATGGGATTCAGCTTACCGGTTTCCTTTAGAGGGATGTCATTTTCATCCACATCGCCATATTCTTCAGAACTTCCAACGGAAAGGATTCTGCATTTAAGTCCCAAATTTTTCACCTGTTCCAGAAGATTGAGGAATATATTGGTGTTGTTTGTAAAACTGACCATCGGATTTTTCCAGCTAAAAGCAACACTGCTGAAGGAAGCCAAATGCAGAATGTAATCTGGCTGGAACTGATAAATGATATCATCCACATCCTCCTTATTCAACAAATCCATCACGTTGAAGCTGCAGTCAAGATTTTTAAATGAACTGTAATCAAAATCCGGCTCGTTGATATCAATACCCTGAACCTGAATTTTTTCTCCTACAGAATCCAGATATTCAAGAAAATGCTGACTTACAAAACCAGAAAATCCGGTGATTAGATATTTTTTCAAAATTTGAGCGTTAGTTATATTTTAAAACAAAATAAAGAACTTTAATTCAGATTTGTTTTAATAATCTCGAATAATTTTTTTTTGTAAAGATCAAGAGTATAATTCTCCCGTACATATTTCTGCGTTGCAGTTGAAAGTTGGTCCAGTGAGGCATCTGCTAATGACTGTACTTCCGCAATTGTTTTTTCGATACTCTCTACAGAACTGTCTTCCAGAACAAAACCAAATTTTTTGATGTCTACAGAGCACGCCTCTGTCGCTATTGGAATAATCCCGCCGTTTGCCATCAGGTTGAGCAGTGCCGGCGATCCGCCTTCACTTACGGAAGGGAAAATAGCAAATAGACAGGTGGATACGATATCTTTAAATTTGTCAGACTTTAATGCTGCAAATCCGTGATCGATAATATTGTCACATTGCTCTACGACAGGACTGTACATCTCCCAAAATCGTTTCTCATACATTTTGGAGGCACCACAGATGTGAAGGGTTAAATGGGGGTTTTTACTGAAGAAATCAATACAGTCTGAGAGTCCTTTTGATATTAATCCTCCGCTTCCAAACCATAAAAAATGTTGTCTCGCAGTCGGGATGCCCCTTTCTATTTTATCCTGGATTACATCAAAGTAGAATGCATCCAGATTATATGTTGGAAGATACGGAACATTATCTGTATACGTTTTTTTGCAGAAATCATTTCCCAGACATATGATAACATCAGAATTGGTAAGTGCCAGAGTTGATCTGCTTCCTACCAGCCTTACAGATTCCGGCAGAAGTACATTTTTGCTTTTGTAGAACTGATGTAATTTTTTGCCTGCTTCGCGATAGTAGAAGAAAGGACTGTTTCCTGTTCCGTAATAGATCTTTTTGAATTTTTGCTGAGCGGCAGACTGGAACGACTCTTCATACATAGTGCCCATTCCGTACACCACTTCGTAGGAACTATAATCCAGGTGCATAGAATCATTGAGGTCTATTACATCTACATTGTAGGACAGGTCTCTGAAGATTTCTGCCGCAGAATAACATTCTGTAAGATTGGTATGTGAAAAATTGATTTCGTTTGTAAACGGTGTCGTTAAGTAAGAAATTAAAACTTTCCTTGAATACTGTGTTTTGAAAACATTTTCCAGCAGCAATTGATCATTAGAAGTCCTTTTGATCTCGTAGCCTTTTTTTTTCAGGAAGCCACTTATGATGTCTTTTAAATAACCCATTACCAGTATGTTTCTTTGTCGAGGCTTTTCTTCACTTGTGTTTCAGGTGATTCTGATGGCAACGGTCGTGACCAGTTTTCATTAAAAAAATCTTCTGCAAAGTTTTTATAATCGGGTTCTTCCCATCTTTTCCCGATAATTCCAAATAATAACTGAGTAGCGCCACCCATATGGATGCCCTGTTTTCCGTTCCGTTTGGCATGCGCAGCAAGATGAAAGCCGTAAGGTCCGCAGCCGATAATGGCTACATCATAATCCGCACTATCCATCTGTCCCTTTATATGCTCCAGGACTTCAAACCAATCCTGGAACTGGTCCTGATTGATCCCGGAAAATGTGTGAAATGTATTGATAATTTCCAGTTCAAATTCTGGAAGTACATTCTTGTCTTTAAAAAGGAGTTCTCTTTTTTTGTATTGATTGTAAATGCTCTGCTCAAAAGGATGCACGACCAAAACTTTCTTCCCTTGCAGCACCTTGCTCCAGGGATTGTTGTGATAATAGGGCTCTATATCCAGCAGAAAAACTGTTTTAAGCGTTTCAGGATAATATTTTTTGAGTTTCTTTTCTTCCTCGAGCCAGGAACCCAAAATGTCCAGTTGTTTGATGTCCTGCTTGTAAAGTTCGGAGTACCGTCTGATCAATGCTTTTCTAGATTCATTTTTCTTTGAAAATAAGAAAAAATTGTAATCGAAGATAGAGTCTTCCCACTCAAAGAAGATTTGTTCTCCTTTTATATAATTAAAGTATTGAGATGCTTTGTCTCTTTGCAGATCCAAATAATTATTGAGAATCCTGAGTTCTACAGATCCAAACCTGGCAACCATCGCCGGCTCTTTTTTATTTAATAAAGAAAAAATCTGTTCGGATGCTGCATCACCGGTGAAATCTGGAGAGAATGTATGTGCAAATATATTATGAAGATCAATCTTTTTTCTATAGGTGTACGATCTCCGCAATCTGTCTAATATTTTCAGCAAGACACTGCTCATATCTCATTCCAGTTTAATACGGGTAGTATCGATCCCAATCGGCCTTCTGTTGTGATAATAACTGGGCTGACGGTGTCTAATATATTGAACTCCAAATCCTGCTTCAAATGATCCAATCCTTCAAGTTTGGGGATGACGGATGATACTGAAACATAATAGGTTCCTCCGCGCAGATATTGCATTGGAAGTTCTACGCGAAAACGGTGCAGGCCTTTCGTAAAGATAAAAGAATCATATGCTTCCAGTTTGGTATCTTTATAACAGGATCCGAAAATAGGGCCATATTCTATATGTTCCAAAGAAAATGAAATATCGTAACCTTTACCTTCTTTCAGGACTTCAAACTCAATTTCTATAAAAGCTTTATGAGCATTGTCTATTTCAGAGGCTATCTGCAGGTGATTATTTAATATTCTTGCAGCTCTGATTTTTACCTTCTTGCTTACGTCTACTGGTCCTGCTTCTACGATTTCTCCCACACCGGATTCATTAACCCTCAGGTAATCGCTGATAATATTGGCTGTAGGACCATAACCGATAAGGTTACCCTGCTTCAGTAAGATAGTGCTTTTGCATAATGACGAGATCGTTCCCATATTGTGGCTTACAAAAAGAACAGTTCTTCCTTCACCCTGGTTTACCTGATCCATTTTACCAAGACATTTTTTCTGGAATTCGTTATCACCTACTGCCAGTACCTCGTCTACAATTAATATTTCAGACTCCAGGTGTGCGGCTACAGCAAAAGCCAGTCTCACATACATTCCTGAAGAATATCTCTTAACGGGCGTGTCTATATATCTTTCTACGCCCGAAAAGTCGACAATCTCGTCAAACTTTCTGGAGATTTCTTTTCTGGTCATTCCCAGGATTGCGCCGTTGAGAAATACGTTTTCACGACCGGTCATCTCTGGATGAAAACCCGTTCCTACCTCCAAAAGTGAGGCAATTCTTCCTTTTGTAAATATTTTTCCGGTAGTTGGTTTTGTAACCTTACTCAGAAGTTTTAACAACGTGGATTTTCCGGCGCCATTTTTACCAATGATTCCCACGGCGTCGCCCTGTTCTATTTCAAAGTTGATGTCTTTAAGAGACCATACATACTCGCTCACACCTTTCTGTGAGCGGTCATTGGCCTCACCGATTTTTAAATAAGGATTTTCTTTTCCTCTTATCTGATGCCAAAATCTATTGAGATCATGAGAAATGGTTCCTGTTCCAACTTGTCCTAATCGATATTGTTTTGAAATATCTTCTGCCTTTAATGCTAATCCCATCTGTTATTTTTGATTATACAGTGTCCATAAAACTTTTTTCAACCTTATTGAAAACGATCGTTCCAATAGCTAACAACACCAAGATAATCAAGCTGCTTAGTAGAAGCATTGCAGGATTAAATTCGCCAACGCCGAGCCAGCCATATTTGAAGCACTCGAAGATACCGGTCAAAGGATTCCACGCAGCGTAAGGCTGAATGAATTTGGGTAAAGCAGATACAGGATATATCACCGGCGTTGCATACATATAGAGGCTTACCCCAAAGCCTAAAAGCATCTGTAGATCTCTATACTTGGTAGTCATAGACGAGAATATCATCCCAACACCCAACGCAAACATAGCCATAAGTATAATCAAAAAAGGAGTCGCAAGAATCCACCAATTAGGCTGTATTTCGCCTTTTGCCAGATAGTAAAAAAATGCAATCAGAAACAAAATCATCTGTACGCCAAAACGCATCAGATTTGAAAAAACAATGGAGATAGGCATTACCAACCTCGGAAAATAGACTTTTCCGAAAATTGCCGCATTACTTGTAAATACGCTGGACGTGCCATTAAGGCAAGATGAAAAGTAGTTCCACAGCGTAACTCCGGCAAGATAAAACAGTATTTTTGGCGCACCATCTGTTGAGATATTCGCAATGCCACCAAAAACAACAATGTAAACAATTGTTGTAAAAATAGGATTGATAAAAAACCAGATAGGACCTAGAACAGTCTGTTTGAAACTGGAGACGAAGTCCCGTTTTACAAACATATAGACCAGGTCTTTGTAGCGCCAGACTTCTTTAAGATTCAAATCCCATAGAGAATGGTTGGACTCTATGGTTTCTGTCCATTGCTGATTTTGAGAATCACTCATTTGTGTTATGTTATAATTTAATTTATTTAATAAGGCCTTTCAGGTATTGGCCATAGCCACTTTTACCGTATTTTCCTGCAGTCTCCAGAAGTTTTTCTTCATTGATGAAACCGTTTCGGAAAGCAATTTCCTCGATGCATCCGATCTTGAATCCCTGTCTTTTCTCAATCACGCTTACAAATTCTGATGCGTCCTGAAGAGAGTCAAAAGTCCCTGTATCCAGCCACGCTGTACCTCTGTCCAGAACACCTACTTCCAGTTTTCCTTTGCTAAGGTAAACATTGTTGATATCCGTAATTTCCAGCTCGCCTCTTGGAGACGGCTTTATGTTTTTTGCAATCTCAACCACTTCATTATCATAGAAATAAAGTCCAGGCACCGCATAGTTAGATTTTGGTTCGCTCGGCTTTTCCTCAATAGAAATTGCTTTGAAATCATTATCAAATTCTACAACGCCGTATCTTTCGGGATCTGCCACGTGGTAAGCAAAAACTACTCCGCCGTCAGGATTGGTTTTGTTCTTCAACAAAGTGCCCATTTCGGAACCGTAGAAGATATTATCGCCTAAAACCAAAGCTGCGGAATCTTCTCCGATAAATTGGTCTCCAAGAATAAACGCCTGTGCCAATCCGTCCGGACTTGGCTGAACCACGTATTCTATGTTGCAGCCCAGTTGAGATCCATCGCCCAAAAGCTTGATAAATCCTGCCTGGTCGTGCGGCGTTGTGATGATTAAAATATCTTTAATCCCAGCCAACAACAATGTTGATAGCGGATAATAAATCATTGGTTTGTCGTAAACAGGCATCAGCTGTTTGCTGACAGCGATTGTTAACGGGAAAAGTCTGGTTCCGGATCCTCCGGCTAATATAATTCCTTTCATTTGTTCTAAATTCAATAATTAATTATATTGTCCTGCATAGTATTTCTGATAATCGCCGGAAGTTACATTTTCCAGCCATTCTTTGTTTTCCAGAAACCAGTCGATGGTTTTGCCTAAACCTTGCTCAAAAGTTACAGATGGTTTCCAGCCAAGATCTTTGTTCAGTTTGGTGGCGTCGATAGCGTATCGTTTGTCATGGCCCGGTCTGTCTTTTACATAAGTGATCAGCTTTTCCGAATGTCCTGCAGGATTTCCTAGCTTTTCATCCATTTGTTTAATTAATTCCTTAACCAAATCGATATTCTGCCATTCGTTGAAACCTCCGATATTGTAAGTTTCACCGGTTTTAGACTCATTAAAGATCTGATGAATCGCTTTGGCGTGATCGATTACGAAAAGCCAGTCTCTTGTATATTTTCCGTCACCGTAGATTGGCAACGGTTTTTCATTAATGATATTAGAAATACAAAGCGGAATCAGTTTCTCAGGGAAGTGATTTGGTCCGTAATTGTTTGAACAATTTGACAAAATGAAAGGCATCCCGTATGTATTTCCATAAGCTCTCACCAAATGGTCAGAAGCCGCTTTGGAAGCGGAATACGGCGATTGCGGATCGTAAGGCGTAGTTTCCAGAAAGAAACCTGTTTCGCCAAGACTTCCATATACTTCGTCTGTAGAAACGTGGTAAAATAAGTTCTGTCTAGGCTCATTTGGGAATCTTCCGTGCGTATGATCCGGGTTCAAAGTCCAGAATTCGATACAAAGATTTAGAAGGTTTGCAGTTCCGTTGACATTCGTATTGATGAATGCGTTGGGATCTGTGATGCTTCTGTCCACGTGGCTTTCTGCCGCCAGATGTACAACTGCATCAGGATTGTATTTTTCAAAAACCTTTCTTAACTCTTCAGGTTTTGTGATGTCTGCTTTTTCGAAAACATAATTTGGCTCGTTTTCGATATCTTTAAGATTCTCAAGATTTCCTGCATAGGTCAAAGCGTCAAGATTGATGATTGTAGAATCTGGATTATTTTTTACAAATTCTCTTACGACGTGCGAGCCAATAAAACCTGCTCCTCCGGTGATGATAATGTTTTTCATATAATTCTTTAAATATTGTGTTTTTTAGTTTTTAATCGTTTCCAAATAAATCTCTGGTATAGACTTTTTCTTTTACATCTTCCAGATCTGGTGTTTTCCTGTTGGAGATAATGACGTCACATTCTTGTTTAAAGGCCTCTAAATCTCTGGATACTCTTGAACCGAAAAATAAATCTTCTTTCAGAACAGGCTCATATACAATAACCTCCACGCCTTTTGCCTTTATCCTTTTCATAATACCCTGTATGGCAGATGCCCGGAAATTGTCTGATCCGGATTTCATGATAAGCCTGTAAACGCCCACTTTCTTCGGTTGTTTTGCCAAAATAGAATCCGAAATAAAATCTTTTCGTGTGCGGTTGGCATCCACGATAGCCTTTATGAGATTGTTTGGAACCAAATCATAATTTGCCAGCAATTGTTTGGTGTCTTTCGGGAGACAATAACCTCCGTATCCAAAAGACGGATTATTATAATGGGAGCCAATTCTAGGATCTAGTCCTACACCTTCTATAATCTGCCGGCTGTCTAACCCGTGTATTTGGGAATAACTGTCTAGTTCGTTGAAGTAGGCTACACGCATTGCCAAATAAGTATTTGAGAACAATTTGATAGCTTCTGCTTCGGTGCCGTTTGTGAAAAGGGTGGGAATATCTTTTTTTATGGCACCTTCTTTCAGAAGATTTGCAAAAACAGTGGCGCGCTCACTTTGCTCACCAATAATAATTCTTGAAGGATAGAGATTATCGTAAAGCGCTTTTCCTTCTCTCAGAAACTCCGGAGAAAATATAATGTTATCAAAATCTAAGTCTTTTTTTAGACTTTCTGTAAAACCGACGGGAACTGTAGATTTTACAATAACAACTGCTTTCGGATTGCTTTCTTTAACTTCTTTAATCACATTTGCAACACTGCTTGTATCGAAGTAATTTGTAGAAGGATCATAATCTGTTGGCGTGGCTACGATGATAAAATCCGCATTTTTATAAGCTTCCTTTTTGTCAAGAGTTGCTTTTAGGCTTAGGTTTTTGGTTCCGAGAAACTCTGTAATCTCGGGATCATCAATAGTAGATTGCTTATTATTTAGCATTTCCACTTTTTCCGGGATAATGTCCAACGCAATCACGTCATTATGTTGTGCTAGCAACACGGCGTTTGAAAGCCCAACATACCCGGTACCAACAATTGTAATATTCAAAAGAATAAGTTTTAATTTCGGCAAAAATAAGAAAATTTACTTGAAGTATATGTAAATGCAATATGAGCTTTTTGTTTGTTTTAATAAATTTGATTATCTTTGCCAAAGATTTACGGGAAAATGGAAAGGGCTTTCGCAAGAATGCCTTTTTTCGTAGATGTAATTAGGAGGTATTATTATGGAATTTAAAACAGAATTAAGTCGGTTACTTAATGAGTTTCTAGAAACTAGGCCGGATCTTTTTTTAGTAGATCTGAAAATCTCTGCAACCTATGATGTGACAGTGATTCTGGATGGTGACAACGGTGTTACACTTCAGGATTGTCTGGATGCCAGCAGGGCGATTGAGTTCAATATGGACCGCGAGATTCACGATTTCAGCCTGCAGGTAATGTCTGCCGGATTGAGTGAACCTTTGGAAAATCCCAGACAGTTTCGCAAAAACATTGGTAGAGAGATCGAAGTGATGTTGGCCGATTCTTCGGAAGTGGAAGGCGAGCTTCTGTCTGTAGATGACGAAAAGATTGTTCTCAGACTGGAATACAGAAGACCGAAGTCGGTAGGCAAAGGAAAGGAAGACGTAGTGGAGGAAAGAGAAATTCCTTACGCCGACATCAAAAAAGCATTAGTAGTAATTAAATTTTAACAATTAGATGACTTGATATTGATCAGAAAAAATCAATTATCAAACATCATTTATCAATTATATATAGGATATGGATAATTTAGCTTTAATAGAAGCCTTTGGTGATTTTAAAGAAATAAAGAATATCAGCAAAATAGACTTAATGGCTATTATCGAAGATTCTCTCAAGACTCTTCTTAGAAAAAGATATGACTCTGATGACCATTTTGATGTGATCGTAAATCCTGATAAAGGAGATTTTCAGATTTTCTTAAACAAAACCATCGTGGAGGATGAGATGTCCGAAGATGATGATTTGGAAATCGAGATCTCTGAGGTGAGAAAAATCGATGCAACTTTTGAAGTTGGCGAGGAATATACACAGGAGATTGAAGTTGCCAATCTTGGAAGAAGAAGTATTCTTACTTTGAAGCAAATCCTGGCTACGAAAATTCAGGAGCATTTCAACGCTTCTTTGTATGAGCAGTTTAAAGACAGAATCGGAGAAATTATCATTGGTGAAGTGCACCATATCCGTCACAAACATGTGATCCTTTTGGATGATCAAGACAACGAATTTATCTTACCAAAAGAAAATCAAATACCTTCCGACTTCTTCAAAAAAGGAGAAACAGTAAAAGGAATTGTAGAAAGCGTAGATTTCCGAGGTTCAAAACCGCAGATCATCGTTTCCAGAACAGCACCAAAATTCCTGGAAGAATTATTGGAACTTGAGATTCCTGAAATTCAGGACGGGACTATTATCCTTAAAAAAGTAGTAAGAATTCCTGGTGAGAAAGCGAAAATCGCAGTTGACGCGTACGATGACAGAATAGATCCTGTAGGCGCTTGCGTCGGGGTGAAAGGTTCAAGAATCCACGGTGTGGTGAGAGAACTTAAAAATGAAAATATTGATGTGATCCAATGGTCAAAAAATCCGGAGATCTTTGTGAAAAGAGCTTTAGGGAATATCATCATCAATAAGATTGAAATAAACGAGGAGTCCAACTATGCTTTGGTGTATACACCGGTAGAGGAGATCTCCAAAGTTATCGGTAAACAGGGACAGAATATCAAGTTGGCATCATGGTTGACGGGTTATGAAATTGATGTTTACAGAGAAACTTCTGATGACGACGATGTTGAGTTGAGAGAATTCTCAGACGAAATAGAGGCTTGGATCATAGATGAATTCAAAAAAGTTGGATTGACTACCGCAAGAAGCGTTCTGGATAAGGAAACAGATGCACTACTTAAAATTGTAGATCTTGAGGAAGAAACGATCGACGATGTGAAAAACATTTTGAGAGAAGAATTAGAAGGATAAAATGAAATAGGTTGTCAATTTGTTTGATGACAAAATTTAATAAAAAGAAAAAAATTAAAGCAAAAGCTTAAAACGCTAAAGCCAAAAGCAAATTTATATTTATGCCAAAAATAAGATTAAATAAAGCCGTTAAAGAACTTAACATTTCTATCCCAAGAGCTGTAGAATATCTGCAGGGCAAAGGAATAGATGTGGACAGTAATCCTAACGCTCTATTAGAAGAACAGGCATTTTCTGCATTGGAAGCTGAGTTCCGAAAAGATGGAGAACAGAGAAAAGCTTCTCATGAGGTGGTTATTTCTAAAGTTCCTGACGAAAAATTAGCGATCGAAGAAAAAGCACCTGAGGTTATAAGAGCCAAATCAAACGCAAGACCCGAAACAAGAATTCTGGGCAAAATAGACCTCAACCCGACAGCGAAACCTGCGGAGGAGGCTGCTCCTGCTGCTGAAAAACCAGTTGAGGAGAAAAAAGAAGTACAGCCAGAGGTTGTAAAACCGGAGGTTGTAAAAAAAGAAGAAAAACAGGAGTTCAAAGTTTTAGATAAAATAGATCTTTCTACGATAGATACAGGCAGACCAAAAGTTTCCGAAAAACCGAAGGAAGAGCCAAAACCTGTTGTGAAAGAAGAACCAAAGCCAGAGCCTAAGGTTGAAGATCCGCAGGCAAAGCCTATGGAAACTGTTACAGGTCCTGATTCTGAGGAATCTCAGAAAATTGAAACTGTTTACCAGAAATTAGACGGACCGAAAATCGTAGGAGAAAAAATCGATTTGACTCAGTTCAATAGAAAACCTTCTTCTAATTCTAATAATAACGCTGCCAAAAAGAAAAGAAAGCGTATTACCAAAGATGTTCCGGGTCAGACTAATACCAACCAAGGTGGCAACACTGCGGGTGGCGCAAACAGACCTGCAGGACAAGGTACAGGAAGCCGTCCACCAGGACAAGGCGGCGGACAAAACCGTCCGGGAGGCAACAACAACCGCCCTGGAGGCAACAATAACCGCCCTGGAGGTAACAACCGTGGTCCGGGACAAGCCCGTACTATGCCGGTAGAACTGACGGATGAGCAGGTAAAAAATCAAATCAAGGAAACTTTAGAAAAACTTACCAATAAAGGTGGAAAATCTAAAGGTTCTAAGCATAGAAAAGATAAGAGATCCTGGAGAAGAGAGCAGGACGAAATCCAGCAGGAGATCGACGCACAAGACAGAACGCTGAAAGTTACCGAGTTTATCACCGTTAGCGAATTGGCTAGTTTGATGAATGTAAGTGCAACAGAAGTGATCTCAGCTTGTTTCTCTCTAGGAGTGATGGTGACGATGAACCAACGTCTGGAAGCAGATACATTGTTGCTGGTAGCGGACGAATTTGGTTATAAAATTGAATTCTCCGATGCTGATGTTGAAGAGGCAGCAGCAGATGATGTGGAAGATCTTGCAGAAGACCTATTGCCAAGAGCTGCAGTGGTAACGGTAATGGGACACGTAGATCACGGTAAAACATCATTACTGGATTATATCAGAAAAACAAACGTGATTGCCGGGGAATCCGGAGGTATCACACAGCACATTGGTGCCTACAACGTGAAACTGGAAAGTGGACAGAGAATTACATTCCTGGATACACCTGGTCACGAAGCCTTTACTGCGATGAGAGCCAGAGGTGCTCAGATTACAGATATCGCAATTATTGTAGTGGCAGCAGATGATGATGTAATGCCGCAGACAAAAGAAGCTATTGCCCACGCACAGGCTGCCGGCGTTCCTATGATTATTGCAATCAATAAAGTGGACAAGGCTGGTGCAAATCCTGATAAAATCAGAGAGCAATTGTCAGCAATGAACGTTCTTGTAGAAGAATGGGGTGGAAATGTTCAGGCACAGGAGATCTCAGCCAAATTTGGTAACAACGTAGATTTGTTGTTAGAAAAAGTTCTACTACAGGCAGAAATGCTGGAGTTGAAATCAAATCCAAACAAACAGTCAAGCGGTGTGGTTATAGAAGCAGCTTTGGACAAAGGCCGTGGCTACGTAGCAACAATGTTGGTACAAAACGGTACTTTGAAAGTGGGAGATTACGTGCTTGCAGGTAAAAACCACGGTAAGGTAAAAGCAATGCTGGACGAACGTGGAAAAGCGATGGAAACAGCAGGACCATCAATTCCTGTTACTATTCTAGGTCTGGACGGTGCGCCAACAGCGGGAGATAAATTCAGAGTTTTTGCTGATGAGAAAGAAGCGAAAACGATTGCAAACAAAAGAGAGCAGCTACAGAGAGAGCAGTCTATCAGAACCAAGAAACACCTTACGCTTGATGAGATCGGACGTCGTATCGCTCTTGGAGATTTCAAAGAACTGAACATTATCCTTAAAGGTGACGTGGATGGATCTGTAGAAGCATTATCTGACCAGTTACAAAGACTATCTACTGAAGAAATTCAGGTTAATATCCTTCACAAAGGTGTTGGTCAGATTACAGAAAGCGACGTATTGCTGGCAGCAGCTTCCGACGCGATTATGATCGGTTTCAACGTGAGAGCTAGTGTCAACGCAAAAGATATTGCAGACAAAGAAGAAGTTGAGATCAGAACCTATTCCATCATCTACCGAGCAATAGATGAAGTGAAAGAAGCGATGGAAGGATTACTTTCTCCGGAAATTCAGGAGCAGGTTATCGGAAATGTTGAGATCAGAGAAGTATTCAGAATCTCGAAAGTTGGAGCTATTGCAGGTTGTATGGTACTGACGGGTAAGGTCACCAGAAATTCAAAAATCAGACTCCTTAGAGATGGTATTGTGAAATTTGACGGTGAGCTGGAAAGTCTGAAACGTTTCAAAGACGATGTGAAAGAAGTGACCAAAGGTTACGAATGTGGTCTTAATATCAAAGGATACAATGATATTGAGGAAAGAGACATTCTTGAAGTCTACGAAGAAGTAGCTGTTAAGAAGAAGCTTAAATAATTTTAACACCATTATATAAACCGTCTACAAAGGCGGTTTTTTTATGTTCAAAATATTATTTGTAATAATTCTAAATAAAGTTTTTAATTTTAGAAATAATAAGAGAATGCTACGATCAACATAGTACAAAATCGCGATTATTCAATGGATTTTTCAATGAAATCATAAAAATAATGACATATTATAATCTAAAATTAAAAAAAACAATAGAATTCATAATATTTAACCACGGATTTTTTTGTTGTGTTAATATTTTTTAACATATTTGCAGATTATAATTAAATAGTGTTAATATGAATGTAAAATTACGATTGTTGTCCGTTGGAGTTCTTTTCTTCACAGGGCAAGCATTGACTGCACAAAAAACAACATCTGATACGGCTAGTGTAAAGGACATTCAGGAAGTTGTTTTAGTTGGTGGGGTAAAATTGGATCCGGCTGTTAAATTAGGCTCTTATACTACTGTATCTAAGGCAAATTTCGAATCTACTCCTGTAGCATCAGTAGATGAGGTACTAAATGGTAGAGTTGCAGGTTTGGTTTTTTCTACGAACGGTGGTGATCCAGGATCTACAAATATGATTACTATCAGAGGTGTAGGATCGCTTATTGGAACCCCAAACCCTTTGTACGTTATTGATGGAGTAGTTGTAGGAAAAGGCTCAGACAACTCACAGGTTATGGAATCATGGAATCCTCTGGCAAGTATAGATCCAAACTCAATAGAAAATGTCACTGTACTAAAAGACGCATCCTCTACAGCATTATATGGTGCTCGTGGAGCTAATGGTGTTATTGTAATTACGACAAAAAGGGGTAAGTACAATCAGAAAACAAGATTTAATTTGTCAAGTGACATGTCTGTACAAGACATTGCATATGATAAACAGAACTATATGAACGCCAGTGAATATTTGCAATGGGGTGCTTTAACCTTATTCAATAAAGGTGGAATTACCAAGGAAGAAGCAGATGCGCTTTTTCGTCAAAATAGTTCTTATGACGGTGTTACTGACGAAAATTGGCAGGAAAGAGTCCAGAGAAATAACTCAATTGTAAATACATACAATTTTTCTGCTACTGGAGGTGGAGAAAATACATCATTCCGTTTAGGTGGATCATATTATCAGAATCAACCGTTAGTTCTCAACAGTAATTTTGATAGAATAAGTTTAACTGCAGCGGTAGATCATAAAGTGTCAGATAAATTTAAACTGGCTTTCAATTCAAACTTTACAAACGTAGAGCGAAAGACATATGATGATGGAGGGGCTTACAGAAATCCGTGGTTAACAAACTGGTATATTGCACCAATTTATCCAGCCTATAATGCTGACGGAACATACAACCAAACCAATTTGGGGAAAGATAATGATTTATTCAATCCATTAGCAATACAAAATATGGATCTGATGACCGGTTCCATTAAAACCTTTGTATCATCAGTCAACGGCGAATTGCAATTGGCTAAAGGATTTTATGCAAATTCATTATTCGGTATCCAATATCAGGCTCTAGATGAAAAGCAATTCTGGCATCCAGATATCGCAGACGGTTTTACCAACGGAGGTTATGTTTTGGAAAGCAGAACTAGTGCTTTTGATTGGAACTGGAATAACTCTTTAAGTTACAGGAGGGTTTTTAATGACAAACATGATTTTCAAATCTATGGTGGAATGGAATACCAAGAGCATAAGTACTTTGTTTTAGGAGCACAAGGCAAAAATCTGTCTCATCCATTACCTTATATTACTTTTGCAACGCCTCCGTTTATGCAATCTTTTGAAGATAGATTGAAATGGACTCAGATCTCTTACTATTCAAGATTAAATTACGCATTTGATAAAAAATATAACGTATCAGCTAATTTTAGAAGAGATGGTAACTCTACATTAGGAAACACAAAATTTGGAAACTTCTGGTCTGTCGCTGCAGGGTGGAACTTGGAGCAAGAAACTTTCATTCCAGAGTTTTTTGAACAGTTGACACTTAGAGCCAATTACGGGCAAATTGGTAATATTCCTTACGCAGATCAATGGGGAACTCAGTATAATTCACAATCACTAATACGTCCTGCAGCTTTGTACGCAGCTGATACAGCAGCTACAATTAGTAACCCAGGAAACGAGGACTTGAGATGGGAAGTTTCAAAACAATATAATTTAGGGGTAGACTTCACTATTCTTAATAATGGAATTAGTGCGTCTGTAGATGTTTATCAGAGAAAGACGGTTGATGCGATCAATCCATTTACAACTGCTACAACTACTGGTGGGCCAGATTCTTTCTTAGTGAATGTCGGAGATATCTTAAACAAAGGTGTAGAGACTACCTTAAGTTTCAAACCTTTTAATAAAGATTTTAAATGGCTTATTGATGCCAACTTTGCTTACAATAAAAATACCATCGAAAAGTTGTCACTTGAAAATCAGATTGATCTAGATGGAGGGACAGGTAATAATATGAGGGCTCTTGCTCAGGGGCATTTATTAGGAGAGTACTACACCTATGACTGGGCTGGTGTAAATCCAGCGAATGGCGAAGGTATGTTCTGGACAGATGCATCTCACACAGCTACTACAACTAATCGATTAGCCGCCAAAAGAGTATGGCAAGGAAAATCACCATTCCCTAAATACACAGCTGGTGTTAAAAGTGAATTTAGATACAAAGGAGTATCCTTAAGCTTATTTTTCACAGGTCAATTTGAGTACTCTGTTCATAACAGATGGACCAATTATATTATGTCTGATGGATCTGCCATCAATAATCAACTTACAGATGCTTTATATGATAGCTGGACGCCTGATAACACGGGGGCTTCTAATCCTAAGCAGGTTTCGAATAACCCTTCAAATGCAGCAGGGCCATCAACTCGATGGATGAAGGACGGTGATCATATAAGATTGAAAGAGGCAAAAGTTTCTTATAGTTTCGGATCCGTACTGAAAGATGTTGGAGTTGATAATTTGACTGTATATGTGCGCGGGGTAAATCTTTGGATTTATACTTTTGACAGAAGCTTAACATTCGATCCAGAGTCTAACTCTAATGCAGGAGGTGCTTCTTGGGTAGGAAAAGGATTGTATGATTATACTTCACCTCTTATGAGAAGTTTTTCTTTTGGTGTTTCACTAGATTTTTAAAATTAAACAGTATGAAATTATATAAATATTTTATTGCAGCGAGCTTTGCTGCGACATTATTTTCTTCTTGTTCAGAAGAAAGATTATTAGAGGAGCCGGTTGATCAATTTCAAATAAATCAAGCTATTCTAAAGGAAGCTGATATGAGGAGCGTCTTGAATGGGGTCTACGATCAATATTCTACGGCCAATGGTTTTGGTGCTGACATTCTTGCTTTTGGAGACCTAATTTCTGATAATGCATTTGTTAGTGCGGCCTCTTCGGATGTAGCCTATCAAAATACCGGATTTTTGAATTGGTCATCAGATATTTCCGATTTTAGTATGTTGGATGAACTTTATGATGGTATTATCTTAGCAAACCTTGTTATTAATGATAAAAATTTGGAAGAGACTCCTACAGTCATAAATTACAAAGGCGAAGCAAGAATAACTAGAGCCTTAGGGTATTTCTATGCTGTAAGTTTTTATTCACCAAATCCAACATCTGGAGTTAATCAAGAGTTTGGAGTTCCGTTGAATTTGGACGGGGTTTATGATCCTCGTATAAAATTGCCTAGAGCTACCGTAGCTCAAGTCTATGATCAGATTATCAACGATCTTACAACAGCTGTGAACACAATGACGGAAGAAGTTCCTGTGAATAAAGGATATTTAAGCAAAACAGCAGCTAAGTTGTTATTATCTAGAGTGTATTTGACTAGAGGTGCTGCTGGTGACTACGAAAAATCAGTCCAATACGCAGACGAAGTAATTCTATCAGCCGGAAGTACAACTTTTAATTTTGTTTCAAAGGCCCTTTACGCAAATTATTTTGCATCAGCTTTACCTGCTACTAGTGAAAATCAAGCTGAAACAGTGTGGGAGATAAATATGGATTCTAATCCAAGTGAGAATTTAGGTGTGAACGAGGCACTATCTTCTTTTTACGCAAATAGTGGACAGAAAAAAAGATTTTTATTCACTGAAACATTTTATAATTCTTTTGGTCCCACAAATAGTGACGTTAGAAAAGGACTTCTTACTAAAGCTGGACAGTTAGATGAAGGTCCTGGTGTTCCTAAAGGGGTATGGACTAGAAAGTATATCGTAAGTATGACTGGAAAAGGAGCATACACGCAAAACGTAAAGGTTTTAAGAATGTCTGAAGCATATCTCAACAAAATTGAAGCACTTTTCAAATTAGGACGTTTGGGCGAAGCTCTTACTCAACTTAACGCGTTTGCTGCATCAAGAGGCGGTTCTACGTATACAACTGCAACGATTGACAATATCCTTAATGAAAGAAGAAAAGAATTCTTTGGAGAAGGTCAGAGGTTTTTTGATTTAAAAAGGAACAACTTAGGATTTGCAAAGACTTCAAACTGTTATAGTATTGTGTGTTCTGTAGAAGGAAATAGCAAATTATTTGTGATTCCAATGCCTCTTAGAGAGATGAATGTTAATCCAATGATGGAACAATATCCAGATTGGAGATAAAATCTATATCACAGCAAAAGTCAATTTGCTGTGATATAATTATAAAAATATAGCTCAAAAGATATATATTTAATTAAAAAAATCATATATTTGAATATTATAAATTATTACATTATGAAAAAAATACTATTTTCTTTAGGATTAGTTTCAATGGTAGCTGTAGCGCAAGCTCAAACTTGGGTTACAAAAACTACCGGAGCATCTAGTTTACACTTTGTAAATTCGCTAAAAGCTGTTGATGCAAACACTATCTGGTTTAATGATGCGATCAGTACCACCGCTCCACCACCAGATACAGGACGGTATATCGGCCTATCAACGGACGGTGGAAATACCTGGGCTAACAAATTGATAACAGGTCCATCACCATCAGCAACTATAGGTGATCTGCATCCAGTTTCTGCAACAACTGCTTGGATAGTAAGTTCTGGAAGTGGATCTCAAAACGGTATTTGGAAAACTACAAACGCTGGTGCAACTTGGACAAAGCAAACAACAGCATCTTTTAGTACTCCTATATCTTTTGCAAATGTTGTACATTTCTGGGATGAAAATGCAGGCTTCTGCGCAGGAGATCCATTCGGAACAGGTGCAAACTTAAAATTTGAGATGTATACCACAACAAACGGTGGTACAACTTGGAGCAATGTTTCTACCGCTCCAGCTCCTCTGAACGGTGCTGAATTTGGTTACACAGGAAAAATAACTGTTCAGGGTAATAATATCTGGTACGGAACAGATTTAGGTAGAGTTCTTTACTCTCCAAATAGAGGTGCTTCTTGGCAAGCTTTCCAAACTCCAGCAGTTGATTTTGGCGGTGTAACAACAGTAGGATTTACTGCTGATGTTGCATTTAGAGATTCAACCAACGGATTGTTGATTTCTGACGAAGACGGAATTTCTTTATTATCTTCTACTACAAATAGTGGGGCTTCTTGGACTCCTATCATACCAAATGGTCCTTTCTACTCAAGTAATATCGAGTATGTTCCTGGAACTGCCAATACTTATGTAAGTTCAGGGGCCGATTTAGGTTCTTCTTTTTCAACAGATGGTGGTTTGAACTGGACTGAAATCGGAAGTGATCCAACAACGCCAGGTAAATATTACGGTACACTAGAATTTCTTAGCCCAACTGTAGGTTTTGCAGGTGGTGTAAGCCAAGCCTCAATAGGAGGTGCTACAGTGCCATCTTTCAGTGTATTGTCTGGAAGTGTTTCTTTAGCAGTATCTGAATCAGATGCTAACAAATTGAAATTATCTGTTTTCCCTAACCCGGTTTCAGAGGTTCTTAACTTGAAATCTGATAAAGAAATTACAGGTGTTACAGTGATCGACCTTTCTGGTAAAATCATCAAAAGAGAAAAAGGAGTTTCTCAAATCAACGTTTCGAACTTAGCTAAAGGAACTTATGTAGTTCAGGCAGCTTACAAAAACGGATCTGTTGAAAATACTAAATTCATCAAAAAATAAGCAATTATTTTTTTAAATACCATCCCGTCTTGTTTTATAACGAGACGGGATTTTTTATTTAAGTATAATTAGTATTTTTGTACTCAAATTTCCTTGATGAAATATTTATTAATACTCGCTTTCGTCTTCAATATCTTTGTAAACGGACAGCAGGTCAACAAAACAGATTCCAATCAGTTACCTTCAGATACACTCAAAGTAGATTCAGGAGAAAAAGATTCTTTGGAGATCTACAAACCTACAATCAACGACTATCTGGTCAAAACAAGATTCTCCGAAAAGAAAATCTACGATACCACTTTTGCAATAGAAAGATCGTACATCGCCACGCAGTACAATAAAAAAGATAATTTTGGCAGAATCCCATCCGCCAACATCGGTTCAGGATTTCAGAATTTGGTTTATGAAAAAAATGCTGAGCAAAACCTCACGCTTCTGCCGGAGAACAAATCCTTCTACATCAAAGGAGAAAATGACATCAATTATTACGATGTCAAAACGCCGACCACCACATTTTTCTACAACAATGCGATGCGGAACGGCGGACAGCTCCAGACCACATACACACAGAATGTCGGCAAGAATTTCAATTTTGCGATAGAATATATGGGACTCAGGTCGCAAGGTCTTTACAGGAATAGCCTGGCATCCAGCAACAACACTGTTTTCAGCGGTCATTACACTTCGCCGAACGGCAAATATGAGGCCTATGCACACTATATCCATCAGAATGTCAACAATCAGGAAAATGGTGGGATAAGAGATATGGATGTATTCCTCAGCGGCGATTCCAGATTCAACAACAGACAGAATATTGAGACCAATCTCGAAGGCGCGGAATCACGCTACGCTTACAGACGTTACTATTTCAGTCAGGAGTTTTCACCCTTCGATCCGGTGAAATATCCCTTCAAACTGAGGCACACGATTTTTCATCAGGGAAACAAATATTATTTCTCGGAAACTTCCGCAAACACAGATTTCTTTAATTCTGGCAGCATCACCAATTTTCCGCTGTATAACAAGAAATTTACCAACAATCTCAGCAATACTTTCAGTTTGGTTTGGGACAACGAAAAATTCAAGCTGGACGCGGGTTTCAGACATCAGTATCTGGTTTTCGGCAACAAAAATGCCTATACCAATCTCAACATTCCGGGATACTTCAAGGAGCAGAGAATTGGCGCAGTTGGAAACCTTCAGATCACACTTTTAGATAAAATCCAGCTGAAATCTTTTCTGGAAATTTCCAAAGGCTCAGAATTTGGAGACTACATCAAAACAACCAATCTACTCGTTTTCGAACCTATCAAAGATTATCTGGTAGAAGGCCGGATCAATTTCCAGTCCGCCTACCCAAGCTTCAATTATCTCGTCAACTCTTCACACTACATCAATTATAACTATTACCTCCAAAATCCCAACAACGAGATTGTGACGCAGATCGGCGGAACTTTACGATTGGCGAAATGGTTTGATACACAGTTGTTTGGAGACTTTTACAAGATAGATAATTACACCTATTTCAACAGCAGTTCTCTGCCGCAACAGAGTTCATCTTCGCTCAATATTTCCCAGATCGGCGGTGAAAGTACACTGAAGTACGGCAAATTCAACCTCAACGGAAAAGTAGTGTTCCAAAAAGCACTTAGCAATGAGAACCTGCTGCCAATGCCGGATTTCATTGGGCGCATCAACCTCTTTTATCAGACAAAAGCATTTAAAAAGGCCGCCGAGATTCAGGCCGGAGTCAAACTTTATTATTTCACCAAATTTGATTCAAGAGAATATTCCCCAATTCTGAATGAATATATTCTGCCAGGCAGCAATCCTTATTCTATTGGAGGACAGCCTATTGCGGATATTTATTTCAATATGAGAGTCAAGCGGATGTATTTTTACATAGAAGGCCAGCATATCAATCAAACCTTTATGGACAACAGATCCTTCACGTCGCCCAATTATCCGATCTACGATTTCAGGCTCAATCTTGGCGTGGTATGGTATCTTTTCCATTAATTTTGGATCCATATTTATGGCAGCTATTTCCGCCTTCCACTCCCAATCTTTTTTGCTCAGGATTTTCCCTCAAGTAGAAAGTTGAGACAGGCAAAAGAGGATTTCCGTTCAAGTCGGGCTGCAGTTACAAGATAGAAAAACTTTCGTCATCAAAGACAAAGACCAACCACAAGCACCAATCAAAATGACCATCGATTTCGAAAATATAAACAGTATTCCACAGCTCGTAAAAGATTTCCTAAACAGAAAACTGGACGGATTTCAAGACAAAGTCTTTGATTTGGAAAACTTCAAAAACCAGATCGCCGAGAAACAAAATTCATTCTCGCAGGACAAAAGAGAAGCGCTGTACAATACCGTTTTTTTACAAAATCAGCAGGAGCAATTGTCGCCAAAACAGCTGGAACATCTTTTCCTGCTGAAGGAAAGCAATACATTTACCATCACAACCGGTCATCAGCTCAATCTTTTCACAGGACCTGTTTTCTTCATTTACAAAATTTTGCAGACCATCAAGACGGCAGAATTTCTGAAGACCAGTTTTCCGCAGCATCACTTCGTTCCCATCTTCTGGATGGCCACAGAAGACCACGATTTTGAAGAGATCGATCACTTCAAAACCAGAGAACATTATTATGAAATTAAAGGTAATGCTGGCGGCGACGTAGGAAATATTGAGATTGGAGATCCGTATTTCATTCAGGAATTCGAAAAAGAATTCAAAGACAATCTTTACGGAACCGAGTTGATTCTTTGGATCAAAAAAGCCTATAAAACGGGTAATTCCCATACGCAGGCCATTCGTTATCTTGTAAATCAACTATTTTCCGGCTACGGATTGCTGACCATTGATGGCAATGAGAAACAACTGAAATCTCAGGTCAAAGAGATTTTCAGGAAGGAGTTATTAGCAGATCAGCTTTACAGGACGACAGAAAGTCAGCGCGGGTTTCTTGAAAAAGAATATCATAAAGTTCAGGTAAACCCAAGGGAGATCAACCTGTTTTATCTTTCGGAAACCAGAAACAGGATAGAAAAGATCAATGGAGAATATCAAATTCTAGACACAGATCTGAGGTTTTCCGAGGAAGAGATTTTGATCGAGCTGGAAAATCATCCTGAAAAATTCAGTCCCAATGCAGTTCTGCGTCCGGCTTACCAGGAATCTGTGCTGCCAAATCTGGCTTACATTGGCGGCAATGCAGAGATTATGTATTGGATAGAGCTCAAAGATCATTTCGCATCCATCCAACTTCCGTTTCCAATTCTGATTCCAAGAAATTCAATGTTGTTCCTGGAAGAAAAAACGTTCAGAAAAATTGAAAATTCCGGACTGCAAATCGAAAACTTCTTCGAAAATTTTGCAGAAGTGATCAATCAAAAGATCCTGGAAAACAACGATATCAAAGTACTCTTGTCAGAGAAAGAACTCCAACTGATTGCTTCTTTCGCCGAGCTTAAAAACAAAGCTGCTGAGACCGAGAAGACTTTCTTCAATTTGGTAGAAGCAGAAGAAACCCGGCAGCTCAAATCTTTCCGGAGAATGCAGAAACGCCTTCTGAAAGCTGAAAAAATAAAGCAGTCGGAAAGGTTTGATCAGATGCAGAGCCTCTTTCTGAAAGTACATCCCGGCGGAAACTGGCAGGAGAGAGTCTACAACTTCAGTGTGTTCTATGCCGATTTCGGGAGCCAGTGGATTGATGACTGCTATCAAAAAATGAATGTTGAAAAATCAGAATTAATAATTTCGCCCATTTAATCTGAAAGCATTATTTTTGTATCATTATTAAAAAAGAATGATAAACAAAATTTTCATTTTATCCGCAGTCGCAGCCTTTTTAGGGCTTTCCGCACAGAAAACGCATACCGTTGCGCCCAAGGAAACACCGTATGGGATTTCCAAACAATATGGTCTGTCAATAGATGAGCTGTATCAATTGAATCCTTCCAAAAAAGATGGAGGCTTGAAAATTGGTGATGTTTTGGTGGTTGCCAAAACAGGAAGTGCCACAAAAACTGTAACGGCGAAAGTAACGCCCGCAGCTGCTGTAACGACATCAGGGAAAACCGGAACAATCACTCTGCAGCCAAAACAGACCGTTTATGGAATCACCAAGCAATATAAAATATCCGAAGCCGATCTTCGTAAACTGAATCCGCAACTGGACTCTAATCTCAAAATTGGCGACAAGATCACTTTGCCGCTGGACAGCATTCAAAAATATTCCGATGCATCCGCCAACGTTGCACAAACGACAGTGGTGACTGAAACAAAACCTGCAAAAACGCAGGAAGCCACTTCAGATACGGCAAAAGGAATGTATGTGGTTCAGGCAAAAGACAACTATTATAAAATCTCCAGACAGTTCAACCTTACACAGAAACAGCTATTCGCTCTCAATCCAGGATTGGAAACTGCGGGTCTTAAACCAGGAGAATCGATCAGAGTTTCCGGTTCAGAGACTATCAGTGTGCAAGATAATTCTGCTGATAATACCATCTCGGCTCCGGTAACCAAAACGGTTGCAACTACACAGACATCTGCGCCAAGTGCATCGTCCTCTGCTTCCGGAAACACTTCTACGTCCGAGGATGATTACGTGACTTATACCGTACAGAGTGGTGACACGATGTTCAGCATTATGAACCATTTCAATGTGACTTTGGATCAGCTGATTACACTTAATCCCAATCTGGTTGACGGATTGAAAGCAGGAATGACACTGAAGATCAAAAAGCAGGATCCCATGTATTCCAAAAAAGCAGGCGACGTTCTAAGTGTTGTTTTGATGCTGCCATTCGGGTTTGATGCCAACGATGCCAAATACAGAACAATGTCTATGGATTTCCTTACTGGTGCTAAGTTAGCAGCCGAAAGAAATGCTAATACAGGACAGAAACTGGATATCAAAGTTGTAGATGCCGGTAACGAGGTGACTTTTAAAAACAGCCTTTCGCAAATCAATCAGGACAATACAGATCTGATAGTAGGGCCATTTTTCAAATCAAGTATTCTGGAAGTTCTCAATTATGTAAAGCAGAAAAGTATTCCTGTAGTGGCACCTTTTGCCAATTCTGAAGATCTTTTTGATTACAACAATCTCATAATTATCGAGACAGAAAATTCTGTTTATTCAGACAGAATCGTAAAAGAAGTTGCGCAGGTATATCAGGATCAAAAAATATATATCGTCGCCGATAATTCCAAGGCCAACGCCAATGCAATCAAAGCAGGACTGGACAAATCTTTGCCAAAAGCGAATGTTGTCGTCGTAAATTCATCAAGTGACATCCAGTTAGAAAACAACATGATGACAGGCCAGTCAGTGCCCGTCATTGCAGTGCTGGCAGATGACGATGATGCTGCAGGAAGTGCGTTTGCTTCCAAAATCATTGCGCTAGGCAAGCAGACAGCTGGCGTAAAGGCTTTCAGTATGTTTTATAATCCGAGCTTTGAGAAAAATGTAGACGATCTGTCAAAAGCAAGCCTGGTTTATCTGATGGACAGAAAAATCAATTACGATGGTGATTTCGAAAAAGAAATCCTTGCGGCCTACAAAGCGAAGTATTGCAAAGCACCCTCAAAATACGCAGTCATTGGGTTCGATGTGATGAACGATATGCTGACGAGAGAAAATAAAAAAGGCGAGATATTCAAACAGATTGGAAAATCTCAGACGCAGCTTGCCACCAAATTTGAATTTGTAAAAGCAAAACCAAACGGTGCCTACATCAACAATGGCTACAGAGTCGTAAGACTGATGCAGTAGCTCTAAGTTGATAAGCAAGGATTGATCACTGATTCCTTATTGCACCAACTGATAATTCGATGTTGGATTCTAAAAAGAATAGTAGTAGAATAAAATTTTAAAATATTGATGAATCAATAGCGATCATCAATTATCATTTATAAAAAAATATGAAAGCACTTGTATTTCCTGGTCAGGGTTCACAGTATGTAGGAATGGGAAAAGAATTGTACGATTCCCGGAAAGATGTGAAAGACCTGATGGATTCTGCTAACGAGATCCTGGGTTTCGACCTTGTTTCTATTATGTTTAGCGGAACGGATGAAGATCTAAAAAAAACCAGCGTTACCCAGCCTGCTATTTTCTTACATTCTGTAGCTTCAGTAAAAGTAGCTAACGGATTGGGAGCAGAGATGGTTGCCGGACATTCTTTAGGTGAATTTTCCGCTTTGGTTGCCAATGGTGTTTTGTCTTTCGAAGACGGACTGAAACTCGTTTACGAGAGAGCGCAGGCCATGCAGATGGCTTGTGATATCAATCCAAGTTCTATGGCAGCTATTCTCGGTTTGGAAGATTCCAAAGTGGAGGAAATCTGTGCTGGAATAGAAGGAATCGTGGTGCCTGCCAATTACAACTGTCCCGGTCAACTGGTGATCTCCGGTGAAACCGGTTCAGTAGAAAAAGCGTGTGAAGCGTTGAAAGCTGCCGGAGCAAAAAGAGCGTTGATGTTGCCTGTAAACGGTGCTTTTCATTCACCATTGATGATGCCTGCGCAAGAAAGACTGGCGGCAGCCATCGAAAAAACCAATTTCCGAAAAGCAATGATTCCGGTATATCAGAATATTACAACCAATGCAGTTTCTGACCCGGAAGAGATCAAAAGAAATCTGATCGCACAGCTGACAGGTCCTGTAAAATGGACGCAGAGTGTACAGAATATGATCAAAGACGGCGCCGACAATTTTATAGAGGTTGGACCCGGAAAAACACTTCAAGGCTTGATCAAAAAGATCAATTCAGAAGTTTCTGTGGCTTCTGCTATGTAAATTTCGTTTGCACAGACTGATCTTACAAAAATAAAAATTCCCAAAAATGAACAGGATATTTTCCCCCGGAAAGCTGATGCTGACCTCAGAATATGTTGCTGTTGATGGTGCTCTTGTCCTGGCTGTTCCCACAAAGCTGGGACAAGAGTTTTTTTTTGATGAAGAAAACGACGGCAAATCATTAATCTATTGGAATGCGTACCATCAAAACGAATTATGGCTGGAAACCATCATCGATTATCACCATTGGGAAATCCTGCAAACCAATGATCAGAAAGCATCAGAATTCATTCTGAAAGTGCTTAAAAATGTTCACCACCTTTCTGATATTAAATTTAGAAGCAACAATTCTTACCATCTAAAAACCAATCTTCAGTTCCCATCAGATTTCGGATTGGGAAGCAGCTCCACTCTCATGAGCAATCTGGGAGAGTGGGCGGAAATTGATCCATTTATTCTTAATGAAATAAGTCTTGGCGGCAGCGGTTACGACGTTGCTGTTGCTAAGGAAAAGTCTGCCATTCTTTACACGCGGTTTCCGGAGAGAGTTTACAAAAACGTCATTTTCGATCCCTTGTTCAAAGATGATCTGATTTTCATCCATCTCAATCAGAAACAGGATACGAGAGAGGGCATTTCGCATTATAAATCAAAACCGATTTCAACGGAATTAATCAATCAGTATTCTGAATTAACCAAAATGATCTTCGCAAGTACTGATTTGGGAGAATTTTCCGAATTGATGACTGTACACGAGCAAAAACTTTCCGATTTTCTGGAAATCGCAACCGTTAAAGAAAAATATTTCAAAAACTGTCCCAGCTTTGTCAAAAGTTTAGGCGCATGGGGCGGAGATTTCGTTCTTGCGTCCAAATTTGGAGATTATAAAGCCTATTTCAAAAAGCAGGGTTTCGACAGAATATTTTCCTGGAATGAGTTAATTAATTGATTGTTAATGATTTGTAAATTAATAATGAACTGATGAAAATCAGTTAATAAAAACTTTCATAGTTCGCCGATATTTTTACATTTGTCCCAACACCTTTAATCTTCAAAAAAATTAAAAATGGACAAGCTAAAATCTTATCTTGAACGTCAGGGTATTTTCAATCCAAAAGAAATCTTCCACAATCCAACTTACGAAGAAATTTTCCAGGCAGAAATGGATCCAAAGAATTCCGGCTTTGCGCAGGGAGTTCTTACCAAGTCCGGAGCTGTTGCTGTAAAAACAGGTATTTTCACAGGAAGATCTCCTAAAGACAGATACATCGTAGACGACGGCATTACGAAAGATACGATCTGGTGGGACGGTACCATCAATCGTCCGACTTCTGTAGAAGTTTTTGATGAGCTTAAAGACATCGTAACCAAAGACCTTTCCGACGAGAGTATTTACGTGGTAGACACCTACTGCGGATCAAATGAAGACACCAGACTTAAGGTTAGATTTGTGACCAAAGTAGCCTGGCAGGCACATTTTGTGATGAATATGTTCATCCGTCCTTCGCATTATGATCTTCAGAACTACGGTGAGCCGGATTTTGTGGTCATCAATTCTTCTGAATCTGTGAATCCAAATTGGGAACAACACGGATTGAACTCTGAAGTTTTCGTGATGTTTGATCTGACAAAGAAAATGCAGATCATCGGCGGAACCTGGTATGGGGGCGAAATGAAAAAAGGAATGTTCGCCATTATGAATTATTATCTTCCATTGAAAGGAATGGCATCGATGCACTGCTCTGCAAACGTAGGTGAGGAAGGTGATGTAGCGGTTTTCTTCGGACTTTCCGGAACCGGTAAAACAACACTTTCAGCAGATCCAAAACGATTTTTGATTGGTGACGACGAGCACGGCTGGGACAACAACGGCGTTTTCAACTATGAAGGCGGCTGCTATGCGAAAGTGATTGACCTTAGCAAAGAAAAAGAACCGGATATCTACGCTGCAATCAGAAGAGATGCGCTTCTGGAAAATGTAATGACCGACGACGAGGGCAATGTAGATTATACAGACGGATCTATCACAGAAAATACAAGAGTTTCTTACCCAATTTATCATATCAGCAAAATCGTATTGCCTTCCAAAGCTGGCCACGCAAGCAAGATTATTTATCTTTCTGCTGATGCATTTGGGGTTTTGCCACCGGTTTCTATTTTGACGGAATGCCAGGCGCAATACCATTTCCTTTGTGGTTACACTTCCAAATTAGCAGGTACAGAACGCGGAATTACAGAACCGACGCCTTCTTTTTCTCCGGCATTTGGTGAAGCATTTTTGACGCTACATCCAACGATGTATTCCAAAACTCTGATTGGCAAAATGAAAGAGCACAACGCAAAAGCCTATCTTGTAAATACAGGTTGGAACGGGACAGGCAAGCGAATTTCTCTGAAAGACACCAGAGCAATCATCGATGCAATTATAGATGGCAGCATAGATAAAGCAGAAACGGATCACGTTCCGATTATGAATCTGGAATTCCCGGTTGCTCTGCCAAATGTTTCGGAACATATCCTGGACCCACGAGATACTTACGAGAACAACTCTGACTGGGAGAAGAAAGCTAAAGATCTAGCTGCGAGATATATCAATTATTTTGAGCAGTTTGCAGATAATGTCGAGGCAAAAGCGCTGATTTCATCGGGACCGAGTCTTTCTGAAGTACATCAGCATTAAACTAATCAAAATACAATCAAAAATCCCGAAGATTAACTTCGGGATTTTCTTTTTGAAAAAATTTAACTTAATTATAATGATTTGTTATCTGGTGCGGTTTTTTATGTCTTTGTCGGCGCTGTCTATATCTCTTATTTTCTGAACTTTTTTGTTTCCGAAATTGTAAGTGATGCTGAAGTTGACGCTTTGGTTATATTGGTTTTGGTTGATGTAATTATACTTGCCGTCTGCCTGTGAATAATCGCTTATTTCCACTTTGTTTGTATTTAGAATATCAAATATTTCCAATGCAAATGTCCAGTCGTTCCGTACTTTCTTGATGTTGGTGTCCAGGCTCATTAATGATTTTAACTGTCCCAATTCGATTTGCTGATTATCAACATACCAGTAATTTAGTCCTAGAAACCAGGTTTTCTTTTTGTCCAGTCGCACTGTATTGTTGGTCTGAATCAGTAGACTATTAGACTTAATGTTATTCACATAATCCGGGAAAACCTCGCCTGTGATTGGATCTGTATTAAGGAATCCATTGTTGATATTTCTCTGCATCCCGACGTTGAAATTGGTTGTGAGATATTGTTTAAAGAAAGTTTTCTGCATCCCGATCATTGCAGACATTTCCTGTTTGTCGCCAAAATTGGTTCTGATATACCGTATTTGATCTTCCCCGAAGGTTCCGTCCATACGCCTAGGTGCGCCAATCAAGGAAACTTGCGTGATGACATTTTTGGTGTACGAATGATTCAGAATCAAAAAGTAAGAACTTTTGAACATGTAAGTCAACTCGTTGGTGTAAACAGAAGCTGCTTTTACAAATGGATTATTTTGGGTATAATTTACATCGGTCAGATAATTCTTTACGGGATTCAGCTCCCAGAAACTTGGTCTTCTCATTCTGCTGGAGAAGGCGTAGGAAATATTATTCTTGTCATTAATACCGTAATTCAAACTGATGTAAGGCAGAAAGTTGTTGTAGTTTTGCTCGATTCTTCCAAGCGAAGGATTTTCCGGATTGTCTGAAGTTCCCACGCTGTTGGTGATCTCATATCTGGATCCGATTTTCCCCGATAATTTGTCAGAGAATTTCTTTTCAAGCGTCAGATAGGCGCCGTAGATATTCTCATCGTAAATGAAGTGGTTTGGATTGGAATCAAACAATACATTGGACTTGAAAGTATCATTTTGCGTATCGTTGTCCGTTTTTGTTTTGTTAAAATTTCCACCAACCGACACTGTAAAATCATTTTTAAACTTTTTGATGTAATCGCCTAAAAACGAGAAGTTATTGATGATTTGCGGTGTACTTTGCGTAATTCTCGTTGTTGCATCTCCGATTATATTTTGAAAAATATCAGAATCGTAGGTGTTATTATTTGCGTTTTGGAAACGTCTGAAATGGAGATAAGCGGCGTTCAAATTCAACTTGCTTCCAAGCGTATCGGTTTTCCATTCGTAATTCAGGTTTAGAGAATTGTTGTAAGAACGGGAGTTTTCAAGATTTTTAGTAAAGTTGTACGAGGTTTTTCTGACGCCGAGAGAATCTGTATTTGTAACAGTGTTGAAAAGGTTGGAAGTAGAATTATAACTTCTATTGGCCGAGGAATTCCAGGTTAATGCCAAATTACTGTTGTCATTCAGCTGATAATCAAGATTCAGATAACCACCAAGGTATTTGTTAGGATCCGTCACCCGGCCTTCAGATTGATTGCTGGATCTCGAAGTTCCGTTTTTCAAAATATAATATTGCTCCTGAATATTTTGGCTTGTATGCAGATTGGAGCTGATTGCCAGCTTATTTTTTCTGTAATTCAACGAAAGTCCTGCGTAGGAAGAGTTGTAATAACTTTGGGAATTTCCCATTCTTAGATTGCCGTTCAGGCCATCGGTCATTTTTTTCTTCAAAACAATGTTGATGATTCCGTCAGAGGATTCCACCTGATATTCACTTCCCGGAAGCGTAATCACTTCAATTTTCTGGATATTTTCAGCTGGTGTATTTTTTAGAAACTGCGTCAGAGATTCAGCATCCATATTGGTTCTCCTGCCATTAATGAAAATCACAGCGTTGTTCTTTCCAATAATTTTCAAAGTTTTGTCATCAGTTGAAGAAACAAGAGGCGTCTGTTTCAGAATGTTGAAAGCCGTATTTCCTTTAGCAACCGGCGATGCAGCAACATCGTAAACGAAGCGGTCACTTTGCTTTTTGAAGACCTGCTTGGTGAGTGTCACAGCTTCTATCTCTTTTGCAGCGGTAGTGTCTGTTTTAGGCTTTTCCTGAGCGTTCAGACAGATTCCCGAGATGAGACTTAATCCTAAAAATAGTTTTGTATTGAGAGCTTTCATTTTAAGTTTATTTGAGAGTTAAAGTTTTGATAATGATTAAGTTCTGGACTTGATGGCATCGTTCGCAGATTTCACTTCTCTTGCTTTTTTCAGTTTCTGATTTCCGAAGTTATACGTCACATTGATGTTCAGCTCTCTGCCGTATTTGAAACTTCTGACACTATTGTAAGTTCCGTTGGGCTGCATCGTTTTGATATCATCAATGTTAGAATTTAGAACATCATTCACTTCTACCAGAAATGTGAAATTCCCCATAATTTTCTTGATATTAAGATCCAGACTCTGCTGCGTGTGCAGTGTTCCGATCTCCATTTCTCTTGAAGGCATCAGCCAGTAATTCACGCCCAGATACCAGTCTTTTTTCGCAGATAATCGCACCACATTATTGGCCTGGAAAAACATGTTGAGTGTTTTGATATCAATCACAAAAGGCTGCAGTTCTTCGGTGTCTCCTGGAAGTAGTTGCGAAGTTGGGTCTTTTGTTACACCGCCGGATAAAGTTGCATATTCAAAATTGGCAGAGTAGTTCGTTGTCCAGATGTCGCCAAACCAGGATTTGTTCATTCCCAAAGTCAGTCCCAGCTGTTTGTTGTTGCCATAATTGGTTCTGATGTATCTTAAGAATTTTGAGGTTACTTTGATTGGTTGGCCATCAGGTCCAAGTAGTGGATTTCCGTTTTCGTCTCTCTGGATTTTTGTTTCAGTCCCTTGCAAAGGCAGCTGGCTGTAAGCATTTTCTGCAAAGTTGAAGCTCAAATTAGCATAGAAAGCATTTTTATACATATAATTGATTTCCTGATTATAATTCCTGGAAGCCTGCATAAAAGGATTGTTCTGAATATAATTCGTTGGTGTAAAGTACGTTCTGGAAGGGTTCAACTGTCCAAATCCCGGTCTTCGCACTCTGCTGGAGAAGCTGTAGGTGATGTTGTTATTATCATTGATCGCATAATTGAGAGTGGCGTAAGGCAGAAGATTGTTGTAATTTCTCTCAAAACCAATATCAGCCTTTCCTACCACATCGCCTGTGCTGAGAGTAGCCTCGAATCTGGTTCCCAATTTACCCGAGAATTTTTCAGAGAATTTCCTTTCGTAAGTCGCATAGGCACCGATGATATTTTCTTTGTAAATGAAGTGATTGGAAAGCAGCAGGTCTTCTACAAAATTGTTCCCGTCAAAATTATTCTGTTTTGTATCACTGTCTGTATTGGTGTAATTGTAACTGGTACCGATCGCGAATGTACTTTCATTTCTGAATTTTTTGATATAATCAATATTAGCTGCGTAATTGTTTATAATCTGTGGAACAGCTTGTTGAAAGGCGCTGTAACGTCCTGTCTCAGATAATGGAAAAGTTTCTCCAAGGCTTACTTTATCTCTGTTGAACCACAAGTAAGAAACATTTGAGCTTAGTTTACTTCCAAGCGTATCGGTTTTGATTTCATAATTGAGGTTGAAATTGTGATTTCTCGTCTGCGCATCTTCTCTGTTGACAGTTCTGTTGGAAAGTACGCCGTCCTCAAAATTTGTCATATCCAGAACAGACCCAAAACTCTTGTTGTAACGCACGTTGTAGCTGAATCCCAGACTTTGGTTTTTATTAATTTCATAATCGATATTAATATTTCCGCCGTAATTTTTATTCGGATCATCCATAGTTCCCGTAGACACGTTCCCGAAGGAGGAGTCGCCGTTGGTCAGCGTATATTTTTCCCGTTCCCTATAGCTTCCCATATTGAAGTTGGAGTTGAAAGACCATTTGTCCTGTCTCGCATTCAAAGCAATTCCCGAAGATGGATTGTTGTAAAAACTCTGGCTGTTGTTCATTTTCAATGTCCCATTGTAGCCGTTTGTTTTGCTTTTCTTCATCACAATGTTGATGACGCCTTCATTCGCTTCCACCTGGAACTCGCTTCCGGGAACGGTCACCACTTCTATTTTCTGGATATTTTCTGAAGGTGTATTTTTCAGCATTTCTGTAATTGCTTCAGCATCCAGAAGCGTTCTTTTGCCATTGATGTAAAACACAACACTGGATTTTCCCATGATTTTGAACGTCTTTCCGTCTGTGCTGGACAGCATTGGCGTCTGCTGCAAAAGGTTAAAAGAATTGGTTCCCTTTGCGATAGGAGAGGACGCCACATCATAGACGAATCTGTCAGATTTTTTCTGAAACACCTTTTTGGTAAGCTTTACTTCCTCCAGGGTTTTAGTTTTTGTAGAATCTGTTTTGCTTTGCTGAGCGGTTATCATTCCGGAGAAGAATATAGCTGCGATGAGGAAGTTGGCTTTCATAATTTATTTTAGTTTGAGTAGTTTGTAATTTTTACTATTTGATATTGCAAAGATATATTAATATTTAAGTATTATGCAATACAAAGTAGTATTAAAATATTGATTATGATTTTAATAATCTGATAATCAGTTGCAAAACTTTTCAACTCACTTTATAGATTAGACAACATTAGATTATGTTTCATTACATCGATTTTAAAATAAATAAAAAAAACCTCTGCGAAATTTCACAGAGGCCTAGTTTTCCGACGATTAAACTTTCATTCCATTGACAAAAATTTAGTGGCGACAGATATTAATTTATAAAACGATCATTCATCCCGATTTTTCCGGATCAGTTTTTTCTCTACCCAAATGGTGGCAAAGGGGAAAAAAGCACTCATCAAAGCGAAAATAAATTCCTCATCATCCCAACGGAAAATCTTCTTTACCGGCAGCAAAAGCAAGAGATAAAGACTGAAAAAAAGCCCGTGGATATTCCCGATAATGATGATGTAAATCGTTGGCAAAAGTCCGTCGTGATCTGTCCGGATCCAAGTCATTGCTGTGAAAAGCAAAAGCCAGGAAACGGCCTCTGCCACACAAATTTGTTTGAACCATTTGATGATTTTATCCTCCGGATATTTAGCGAAATATTTTTCTATAATGTTCATTTTCTTTGTTTTTCAGACTTTAGAATTTTGGCTAAAGTCAGGTCGTAGTTTTTATCGTATTCCAAATCCTTTCCATTGTCATCTTCGCCATCTTCAATCACATAGCCAAAATCTTTGACCTTATTTCCTTCGATTTTATAAAAGCTAGTCCAATTTCTTCCCGACATCACCGTACAATCGATGAGATCGTATTTTTTGAGATAATTTGGATTTTTGATACCACTGAAACCGTCAATCTTACGAAGTTTTTGATTTTTGAGATCGACTAGAAACAAGTTGTAAGTCAGATTACTTCTGACATCCGAAATATTCTCCACCAAAATATCTTTGATTCCGTCTCCGTTAAAGTCGATAAACTCTACATTTTTGAATTTACTGAATAATTTTTCCCGATGAATAATTTTCTCCCTGCCGTTGATTTGTTTTGAAAAAGTGAATATAATATTGGGTTTAGTTTCATCCCAACTTTCATCTTCCGGATCGTATTCCAAAGAAACGGAATAGCCCTTTTGGGTAAAAATAGAATCACCGTTTATTTTCTTCAGCTCCTTTTTCTGACCGAAGACCACCGTTTGGAGGATTATACAAATTAACAAAAGAATTTTTTTTTTCATCCTCAATTATTTATAAAATGAAGAACCGTCCAGATATTCAAATACTTCGGGTGGCAACATCGGTCTGGTATTTTTTCCTGCTTTGATCATATTTCTTATTTCTGTAGCCGAAAGTTCTATGATTGGCGCATTGATTTGATGGATGTTTTCGTGTTTTAAATAGTCCGGTTTTTTCTCTTCACCTAAAATTCTAGGATAAACAATAATCTGGTAATTTTCCAGAAGCAATTCGTAGTTTTTCCATTTGTGGAGACTTCCCAGATTGTCTTCGCCCATTATTAATGAAAAGGAAAAATCAGGATGTTTCTCTTTCAGATATGCCAACGTGTCAATCGTGTAACTTGGCACAGGAAGGGAAAACTCGACATTGGAAGCCCTCATTTTTGGGTAATTTTTGATGGCCAGCTGCACCATATCCAAACGGTTGTGGTCTTTGAGCAAAGATTTTTTGTCCTTGAAGGGATTTTGAGGACTCACCACAAACCACAGTTCTGCCATGTCAGAATTTTCCAGAATATAATTTCCCAAAATCAAATGCCCAATGTGAATGGGATTGAAAGAGCCGAAAAAGAGTCCGATTTTCTTTTGTTTTTCCAAGCTTGAAGGTGGTTTTAAAACTCAAATTTAGAGAAATTAAGTTGCAATCAGAAATCAATTCTAATTGGAAGTTGCAATTTTCTCATTTTCTAAGCTGGCAAAGCAACTTGTCAAAAGATTAAAATAAATTTCTAACTAATTCGAGCTAAATAATGACAGGGATATTTTTTTTTAATAATGTGAATAGAAAAGAAGAAAAGCTGCAGATAATTGCAGCTTTGTTCGTTTTATCTCTTCGGCAGAAAGATTTCTGCCAGCATACATCTGGCACTTCCACCGCCGTTGGTCTCTATGGTTTCCAAATCTGAGTAGATGATTTCACAGTATTTTTCTATTGCAGCAACTTGATCAGAATTTAAAGATTTGTAAGCGCTTTGGCTCATCACCAGAAATTTTTTGCTGTCATTGTTCTGAACCTGAAGCATATTGCCTGCAAAATTCTGCATTTGATTTTCGGAGATTTCGATCAACTCTTTTCCCGAACTTTTGATAGACTGTAAAACGACTTCTCTTTCAGCTTCATTATCGATGCAATCCAGACATATAACCACAAAACGGTCTGCAACGCACATCATCACGTTGGTATGATAAATGGGAAGTCTTTCGCCTGCAGCCGTCTGATAGGAATGGAAAACAACAGGTTTGTATTCAAACTCGCTGCAGAATTTCCTGAAAAGTTTTTCGTCTAATCTTAGTGATACAGAACCGTAGGCAATTTTGTTCTCGTGGTCGAAGATCATACTTCCGGTACCTTCCAGATAGATATTGGCTTTTTCGATTTCGGAATAATCAATGATCTCATCTACTTTAAAATGTTCTTTGATCTTATCGATAATATCATTTCGTCTTTCCGATCTGCGGTTTTCTGCAAACATGGGGTAAAGCACAACTTTTCCGTCCTGATGAAAGCTGACCCAGTTGTTGGGGAAAATAGAATCGGGAGTTTTAGGATCGATGGTATCTTTTACAGTAATGACGTTGATGTCTTTTGATCTCAACTTGTCCACAAAAGAGTTGAATTCTTGCAGAGCTTTCCCCTGAACGTTGCCTTCCTGGTGGACCTGAAAATAATTGTTTACTGCCGTTTGCTCGTTGTAGCCAAAAGCAATAGGCTCTATCATTAGAACTGTATCTGTGGTTTGCATTGTTTAATAAAGTGATTAGATAATTAAAAGAATGAAATTATTCTCTAACTAAAGGAAGCGTAGAGCATCTCAAAAGTCCGCCCATTTTGGAAATCTCGCGGTACGGGATTTCTTCTACGGTAATTCCCCATTCGGTGCGGAAATGGTCATTCATTCTGGTAAACGCCTGGTCAGAAACCACTACGTCCGGCGCGAGGGAAAACACATTGGGGAACATTTGGAACATCTCTTCATCATTGACGTTGAAGCAGTTTTCTTCGCCAAAAATATCTACCACAAGCTGGTAATCATCTTCGTCTACAAAACCGTTTTTATAGATTACACATTTGTCCTTCCCAATCGGGTTGAAAGTGCAGTCCAGATGCAGAATACCTTCGTAAGGTTTGGTGTCGCTTTTCTTGAGATCCAGGTCAATAATTCTCTTTTTAGGGAAATATTCCTTCAGAATTTCGATGGCATACTCATTGGTTCTGGCAGTTTTGAAGTTTCTGTAATCCGGATGATAGCTGGTCCCGATGAACAGAAACTCATCCCAAACGATGACGTCGCCGCCTTCTATATGGGCTTTTTCCGGAAGATTGATGACGTTTCTCCAAGACACTTTATCGATAATATGTCTGTAGGCTTCCTGTTCATCTGCACGATCGGGAATGATGTTGGAGATGATCATTTTGTCTTCTATCACAAAAGCAACATCACGGGCAAAAACCTGGTTGTAATCTTTGATAATTTTCGGACGGAAAACTTCCACATCATATTTTTTCAGGACTTTCTCAAATGCTGTCATTTCTGAATTAACAGCTTCCTCGGTGGGATAATTGTTATTCTCTATGGTGTGGTATGACTTTGCATCATAGCTCTCTGCAAGTGTAGGAACCGGCCCGTTGGATTTTGGCTGGCCAAGAACTACAGACTTCAGTTTTCCCGTTTCGTTTTTAATATTAAGATTGATTGCCATAAAATTGTAAGTGTCGCAAATATAAATAAAGCTTAGCAATAAGAGAACATTCGGGAATAATATCTGTTTACAGAAATAATTAAGCGTTTTAGGTTTTCGAATGTGACTTGGTGCCAAAAAATAATCCCCAAAAACAGTATTTTGGGGATTATTAATTTATTTAAAAATGAGTATTATCTGCTTTTGATATCTACGTAATTTCTTTCCTGAGAACCTTGGTAGATTTGTCTCGGTCTTCCGATAGGATCGCCTTTCAGTCTCATCTCTCTCCACTGGGAAATCCAACCTGGTAATCTTCCTAAAGCAAACATTACGGTGAACATTTCTGTAGGGATTCCCAAAGCTCTGTAGATGATTCCGGAGTAGAAATCTACGTTTGGATATAGTTTTCTTTCGATGAAGTACTCGTCTTCCAAAGCTACTTTTTCCAGCTGCATTGCAATGTCTAGTGCTTTATCCTGAATTCCTAATGAGTTTAAGATGTCATCTGCTGCTTTTTTGATAATCTTCGCTCTTGGGTCAAAGTTTTTGTAAACTCTGTGTCCAAAGCCCATCAGACGGAAACTGTCTTCTTTGCTTTTCGCTTTTTCAACCCATTTAGTTACATCGCCGCCATCTTTTTCGATCATTTCCAGCATCTCGATTACTGCTTGGTTTGCACCACCGTGAAGCGGACCCCAAAGTGCAGAAACACCTGAAGAGATAGAAGCGAAAAGGCCTGTGTGTGCAGATCCTACCATTCTCACGGTAGAAGTAGAGCAGTTTTGCTCGTGGTCTGCGTGAAGGATTAATAATTTATCCAAAGCAGCCACTACCACAGGATCCATCTGGAATTCCTGATTTGGAAGTTTGAAGGCCATTTTGTAGAAATTCTCAACATAATTCAGGCTGTTGTCGCCGTGATTGATTGGCAATCCCTGCGTCTTTCTGTAAGTCCAGGCACAAAGATGAGAGAATTTTGCGATCATAAGCTCCGAAGCAAGATCCATTTCTTCTTTAGATTTTACATCTACAGCCTTCGGATTGAAAGCCGTAAGTGCTGATGTAAGGGAAGAAAGGACACCCATTGGATGCGCAGAACGTGGGAAAACGTCGATCAGCTTTTTAAGCTCATCTGCAACAAAATTATATTTCTTGATGCCGTTTTCAAAATTGGTGAACTGATCCGCTTTAGGCAATTCTCCGTGAAGCAAAAGGTACATTACTTCCGTAAAATTGGAATTTTCTGCAATTTGCTCTATAGGATAGCCACGGTATAATAATTCTCCTTTATCACCGTCTAGGTAAGTAATTTCACTAATTGTAGCACCTGTGTTTTTGTAACCAAGATCCAAAGTGATCAATCCCGTTTGGTCTCTCAGTTTGGAAATATCAATTCCTCTGTCTCCGATAGTACTATCTACGATCGGATACTCGAAACTTTTCCCGTCGTAATTTAATATAACTTTGTTATCTGACATTATAAAAATATTTATGTGTTAAATATAGTACTTTACTAGGAAATGGTCAACTGACAAAAGTCATAATTGCCAATTGATTGTATTTATATTAATAATTGAAGAAAATAAATGATTTATTATAAAAAATACATCAGATTAAACTATTGATTTACAAATACATAAAACGAAAAAGGCATCTGAATTTCTTCAAATGCCTTTTATATTAATTTTTATAATTAATTATCTTTTGATCTTAAAAGCGTCCAATCCCGGGAAAACAGCTGTTTCACCAAGAGCTTCTTCAATTCTCAAAAGTTGGTTGTATTTCGCCATTCTGTCAGATCTGGAAGCAGAACCGGTTTTGATCTGTCCACAGTTCTGAGCTACTGCAAGATCTGCAATTGTAGAATCTTCAGTTTCACCGGATCTGTGAGACATTACCGTTGTGTATCTGTTGTGCTGAGCCATTTGTACAGCCGCCATAGTTTCAGAAAGAGAACCGATTTGGTTTACTTTTACAAGGATTGAATTAGCAATTCCTTCGTTGATACCTTTGGAAAGTCTTTCAACATTGGTTACGAACAAATCATCTCCAACCAATTGTACTTTATCGCCAATTTTATCAGTCAGCTCTTTCCAGCCAGCCCAGTCATTTTCCTGCATTCCATCCTCGATAGAGATAATCGGATATTTATTGGCAAGGTCAGCCAGGTAAGAAACCTGCTCGCTGCTGCTGAATTTAGGTGCGTCTGGCGTTTGGAATTTTGTATAATCGTAGATTCCGTCTTTGTAGAATTCTGAAGCGGCGCAATCCAAAGCAATCATAATATCGTCTCCTGGCTTGTAACCTGCTTTTTCGATAGCTTGTAATAAAGTATCCAGAGCGTCCTCAGTTCCTTTGAAAGTTGGTGCAAATCCACCTTCGTCTCCAACAGCTGTAGACAATCCTCTTCCGTGAAGAATAGATTTTAAACTGTGGAAAATCTCAGTCCCTTTTCTAAGTGCGTGAGAGAAAGAATCTGCTTTTACCGGCATTACCATAAATTCCTGGAAAGCGATTGGCGCATCTGAGTGAGAACCACCGTTGATCACGTTCATCATCGGAACAGGAAGTGTGTTGGCATTTACACCACCTACATATTTATAAAGAGGCATTCTCAATTCGTTAGCCGCTGCTTTTGCAACAGCTAGAGAAACGCCAAGAATAGCGTTTGCGCCTAATTTTCCTTTGTTGTGTGTCCCATCAAGATCGATCATTACAGCATCGATAAGATTTTGTTCGAAAACAGGAAGACCTATAAGTTCCGGAGCGATGATTTCTTTCACATTTTCTACCGCTTTCAAAACACCTTTTCCTAAGAATTCCGGCGCGCCGTCTCTCAGTTCCACTGCTTCGTGCTCACCTGTAGAGGCTCCGGACGGTACTGCTGCACGGCCCATAGCTCCACTTTCTGTGAAAACATCTACTTCTATTGTTGGATTCCCTCTGGAATCTAATATTTGTCTTGCTTCGATAAATGAAATGTAACTCATTGTCTTGATGTTTATTTTTAAGATTTTTATTTGTTTGCTTGTTTCATAAGCATTGCAAATTTAAACAATTTTAAGATATTATGTATTGAATGACTTTATACATTTAACAGTATATTATTATTAATTATCTCAGAATCCTGTATTTTATTTTTACAATACCTTCATTCAAATCGGCAATTTTACGGAAAGCGCCTTGGCTGAGATCAAATTCACGCGAAGGTTTCAGCGGTCCGCGGTCATTCACGGAGATAATCACAGATTTGTCATTTGCAGTATTAATAATTTCTACCCGAGTTCCGAAAGCCAGGCTTTTGTTGGAAGCTGTCAGTTTGGAATGTCTGTAAGTTTCTCCACTGGCAGTTTTCTTTCCATCAAATTTATCAGCATAATAGGAGACGGTGGTAGATTTGTAACTGGTGTTCAGAGCCTTGCTTCCGCCACAGGAAAATAATGTGCCGACCAGCAGAAAAATGTAGGTTTTAAACAGTACAGCAGATTTTTGACAGCTTGTTTTCATTAAAACGATTTGGATGATTTATAAATTAATGGACTTTTATGATAATTATTCATTAATATTTTGTTTATTTTGCAAAAATTTCTATATTCGATTAATAATTAATTTAGAAATTAAAACATAAGATTGTTTTAAAATGAATTACGAAAGTATAAAATTAACGGTAGATAAAAGAATCGCGGTGGTCACAATCAACAGACCGGAAAGCCTGAATGCGCTGAACGCACAGGTCTTCAACGATCTGGATGAAGTTTTCAGTGATTTGGAAAAGGACAAAAGCGTCAACTGCGTTATTGTGACAGGAAGCGGGGAAAAAGCTTTTGTAGCGGGCGCAGATATCAAAGAATTTCCGTCACTGAATGCAGAACAGGCGAAACAACTGTCGAAAAGAGGCCACGATGTTTTTAATAAAATCGAAAATCTCAGCAAACCGGTCATTGCCGCTGTAAATGGTTTTGCGCTGGGCGGCGGATTGGAATTGGCATTGGCCTGCCACATCAGATATGCTTCAGAAAATGCAAAACTGGGTCTGCCGGAAGTGACTTTAGGCTTGATTCCAGGTTATGGCGGTACTCAAAGATTGCCAAAATTGATAGGGAAAGGTCTGGCCAACGAGATGGTTTTTTCTGCTAAAATGATTTCTGCTGAGAAAGCTAAATCTGTAGGTTTGGTAAATGAGGTTTTTGCAGCCGAAGAATTGCTTCCGAAATGTGAAGAGTTAGCGATGCAAATCGTTAAAAATTCGCCGCAAGGTATCGCAATGGCAATCAAAGCAATCAATGCCAGTGATTCGGAAAACGGAATGGAGAGCGAAATAGATTCTTTCGGCGCATTATTTGCCCAAGAGGATTTTAAAGAGGGTGTAGCTGCTTTTCTTGAAAAAAGAAAGCCGTCCTTCAACTAAGATGATAGGAATGGACTACAACAAATTCGATATTGCCTATCTCAAGATGGCTTCCGAATGGGGAAATCTTTCTTATTGCAAAAGGAAAAAGGTAGGCGCGCTGATCGTAAAAGACAGGATGATAATCTCTGACGGCTACAACGGTACGCCTTCCGGATTTGAAAATGATTGCGAAGACGCAGACGGCAAAACAAACTGGTTTGTACTGCACGCGGAAGCCAATGCAATCCTGAAAATAGCAAGCAGTACGCAATCCTGCAAAGATGCAACATTGTATATCACAATGTCGCCTTGCAAAGAGTGCAGTAAACTGATATTACAGGCCGGAATCCAAAGAGTGGTCTATATGACAGCCTATTCTGACAACAGCGGACTGGATTTTTTAAATAATGCAGGAATTATAACTTTAAATATAAACGAACAAGAATTATATAGAACATGATGAGATAATCAACACAACAAACAATTAAAAAACACAAATATGAACTGGTCCGAAAAAATTACAGACTTCTCAAATTTTCTTAAATTTGAGAAAAGCTTCTCCGACAACACGCTCGACGCCTATGTCCGGGATATCAAAAAGCTGGAAAGCTTTGTCATCACAGATTTGGAAGCAATCTCTCCCGAAACTATTACCTATGAAAACCTTCAGGAATTCATCTATCAACTATCCAAAAAGAAAATAAGCGAACGCTCACAGGCTAGAGGGATTTCCTCAATCAAGGCTTTTTTCAAATTCCTGCTGGAAGAAGAACACCGCCAGGATAATCCTGCGGCACTTCTGGAAGGTCCGAAACTGGGTCTCTACCTGCCTGATACATTGAGTATTGAGGATGTAGACAGAATTATCAGTAATATAGAAAAGCACACAGATATTGGAAAAAGAAACCAATGTATTCTAGAAGTATTGTACGGCTGCGGGCTGCGCGTTTCAGAATTGGTAGATCTTAAAATTTCCAATATTAATTTCAAAGAAAATTACATCATTGTAGAAGGCAAGGGCGAAAAAACCAGACTGGTTCCCTTAGCTGCTTCTACTGCAGACTGCATTCAGAATTATATCAAAACAGTGCGCGCCGTAGGCAAGATCAATAAAAAATTTGAGGATATCGTTTTCCTCAATACCAGAGGTACCAATATGTCACGCGTAATTGTCTTTATCATTATCAAAGAACTGACGCAGAAAGCCGGTATCAACAAAAGTATTTCGCCGCATACCTTTCGTCACTCTTTTGCGACCCATCTGCTTCAAAATGGCGCAGACCTTAGGTTTATCCAGGAAATGCTAGGTCACAGCAGTATTACAACCACTCAGATCTACACGCACCTGAAAACTGAAGAATTGCGCGATGTGATCCTGCAATTCCATCCAAGGAACAGTAAAGCACTTTAGATTTTAAAATTATCAGAGATAAAACCACATAGAAATCCTTTTCTATGTGGCTTTTCTGTTGGGAGATCTGTGGAAAATGATTATTTTTATATTATGGAAAATTTGAAGTTCTGTCCCAAATGCGGGCAGGAAAAACTGATCTGGAACGGTGTTTCTAAATTCAGCTGCAGTCATTGCGATTTTGTGCTTTACCACAATACAGCCGCCGCGGTTGCGGTGATTATAAAGCACGGCGATGCATTATTTTTCACAGTCCGGAATCAGGAACCGGGAAAGGGAAAACTAGACTTGCCAGGCGGATTCTGTGATCCGGAAGAATCTGCTGAAGAAACCTGTGCAAGAGAACTTGACGAAGAATTAGAATTAAAAATCGACGTTGAAAAACTGAAATATCTGGGAAGCAGACCCAACATTTATCCCTATAAAAATATCAATTACAACACAATGGACCTTTTTTATCTGTACGAAGTAGCGCAGAAATTTGAGATAAAACTTGAAGAATCCGAAATATCTGCCGGAATCTGGATTCCAAAGTCCGAAATTGAAGTCGACAAGATCGCTTTTGAATCCCAGAAAGATTTTATCAGAAATCATATTGATAAATTGTAAAAAGCAAAAAACCGTTTCGCATTCCACGAGACGGTTCTTTGTTTTAAATTTTATCTGATAATGAAGTTATTCTATTTCCACTTGATATTGCAGCCCAGGCTTGGTCTTTGGAAATCCTCCTGTGGCAGGCCTGCCAGTTGGTTTTCGAAAGCAATAATCAGGTCTTCTCCTGTGATTTCTTTCTGATTTCCCGGTCTAGAGTCGTCCATCTGTCCGCGGTAAATCAATTTCAAATTTTCATCAAAGAAATAGAAATCCGGTGTGCAGGCTGCATTGTAAGATTTTGCAACGTCCTGGCTTTCATCGTAAAGATACGGGAATTTCAGTTCCTTTTCATCTGCAAATTCCACCATCATCTCGGGCGAATCTGCAGGATAATTGTCAACATCATTGGAATTGATAGCGATAAATTCTATGCCCAGCGATTTGTAATCTTCATAAAGCTCCTCCAGTTTATCAATAATGTGAAGCACAAAAGGGCAGTGGTTGCACATAAAAATAACCAAAGTTCCTTTCTTTCCTTTGAGAGATTCCAAAGTCTGGATTTCGTTATTTTTCGAAGGATTCGGAAGGCTGAAGTCTGCTGCTTGTGTTCCCAGCGCCAGCATATTAGATGAAGTATTTGACATATTTTATTCTTATTTAAATGATTAAAAATTAATTATTAAAAAATCAATGATTCAAAACGCCGATATATTTATTTAAAATAAAATAATTTTATCTTTGAATCATTTAGTATTTTAATTTCCTCAGCAAAGATAATGCTTCTTGCAGAGAATTATCATAATGCACCCAATTCACATTGCCCAATTTTCTATTCCACGTCATCTGGCGTTTGGCATATCTCCTGGAATTTTTCTGGATTTCAGAAACAGCAAAATCCAGATTCCATTCTCCATCGAAATATTTAAACAGTTCTGAGTAGCCTACTGTTTGCAGTGCCACTTTTTCTCTTGCCGGGATCAATCCTTGTGCTTCGTGCAGCAAGCCATTTTCCATCATGAGGTCAACTCGGCGGTTGATTCTCTCATAAATGATTTCCCTGGGCGCCTCAATTCCGATTCTGAATGTTTCAAAACTTCGTGTGGGTTTCGGTAAACTAAGGTTTTCGGTATAGGTTTTGCCGGTTTGCCAGATGACGTCTATTGCGCGCAAAAGTCGTCTGGGATTATCTTTGTCCACCACTTCATAATATTCCGGATCAAGCACCCGCAAAAGTTTTTGTAAAGGTTCGATGCCTTCGTTTTCAAATAAATCAATCAGTTTTTTTTGATTTTCCTCATCCGCTTCGGGCAGATCGTTCATACTTTCTACGACGGCTTTTTCGTACATTCCACTTCCGCCAACCATTATGGCAACGTCTTTTTCTGAGAAAATTTCAGTCAATTTTTCCAGAGCTTCGTGCTCGTACAAGCCAATCGAATAATAATCGTGGATGCTGATATTACCGACAAAATGATGTTTTGCTTCAGCCAATTCGGATTCAGTCGGCATCGCAGTCCCGATTTTCATCTCTTTATAAAACTGACGCGAATCGCAGGAAATAATTTCTGTGCCCAGATGTTTTGCCAGATCTATTGCCAATCTTGTTTTCCCGATTCCTGTGGTTCCGACGATGGATATGAGACGTTTCAAAAAGAATATTTTTGCAAATTTACGAAATGGATATTCAATAATTATTACTTAATTTTACCATCGTTATGGCGTTACGATTACCCGGTTCCAAACTTCCAGATGTGAAAACCACTATTTTCACAGAAATGTCTTTGTTGGCGCAACAGGAAAATGCAGTCAATCTTTCGCAGGGATTTCCGGACTATCAGGCGGATGAAAATCTGCTGAAATATTTGGGCCGTTTTGCTAAAGAAGGTTACAATCAGTATGCACCGTTATCCGGCATAAAGGAACTTAGGGAAGAGGTTTCCAGAAAATTCAGCCAGCAATATCAGGTTGATTATCATCCCGATTCTGAGATTAATATCACCGCCGGTGCAACGCAGGGGATTTTCACGGTCATATCAGCTTTTGTAGAGAAAAATGATGAGGTGATTATTTTTGAACCTGCTTACGATTGCTACGAACCAGCGATAATTCTGAATGGCGGCAGCGTGAAAAGTGTCAGAATGCTTTATCCGGATTATCAGATCAACTGGAATGAGGTGAAGAATCTGGTTTCTGAAAAGACCAAGATGATCATTATTAATAATCCCAACAATCCGTCCGGTAAAATCCTTAAACAAGGTGATATTGACGAATTGACAAGGATTGTAAAAAACACAAATATCATCATCCTGAGTGACGAGGTGTATGAAAACATCACGTTTGACGGGAAACCACATCTGACTTTAGCAAAATATCCGGAACTGAAAGAACGGACTTTCGTCATCGGTTCTTTCGGAAAACTGCTGCACATCACCGGGTGGAAAATTGGTTATATTCTGGCACCGGATCAATTGATGAATGAGTTCCGGAAGGTGCATCAGTTCAATGTTTTTTGTGTAAATACACCGGCGCAATATGCGATTGCAAAATATCTGCAGCATATTCAGGATTTTTCTGATAACTCAACATTCTTTGAAGATAAAAGAAATTACCTTAGAAATGCTTTAGCAGAAACGCCGTTGGAAATGTTAGATTGCGAAGGCACTTACTTTCTTTCTGCCAATTTTGGTTCGATTTCTGATAAGAACGACAAGGATTTCTGCTATTGGATGACCAAAGAATTAAAAGTGGCAACCATCCCGTTTTCAGCATTTTACAAAGATAAAACAGACGAAAAAGTAATCCGTTTTTGTTTTGCGAAAAAGCAGGAGACTCTGGATAAGGCTATTGACCAATTATTAAAATTAAAATAGAAATAATAAAAAATTTATGAAAAATCTAATTATCGCAGCTTCTTTGCTTATTGGAGTCAGCGCATTTTCGCAGGTGAAACTGGACGCTACAAAACTAAACTATCTGGCAGCAGACGCGAGTCCGATGGATGCCACTTATTATCCATTACAGGTGTTGTCTTCAAAATCTGAAAAGCCGAAAATCAAAGTGCTTTATTCCCGTCCTCAGAAAAAAGACAGAGTGGTTTTTGGAAATCTGATCAAGTATGGAGAAGTCTGGAGAATGGGTGCCAACGAAAATACCGAAATCAAATTCTACACGCCTGTGAAAATCGGCGGAAAGGATATTGCTGCAGGAACTTACAGCCTTTTCGCAATTCCGGGAGAGAAAGAATGGACCATTATTTTGAATTCTGAAACAGACAAATGGGGCGCTTATGCCTATGACAAAAGCAAAGACGTTGTACGACTGACTGTTCCTGCAGAGAAAACGGCATCTGTTGTAGAACATTTTTCCATTACATTTGTGCAGACAAAAACGGGAGCAGATTTCTACGCCGGGTGGGACAATACGCAAGTGAAATTCCCAATCGAGTTTAAATAAATCTTGGACTGATAAAAATAGAAACCTCATCCATTCGATGAGGCTTTTTTATGTTCAAATATTTAATAAATCTTCAAAAGCAGCAATCTGATATTCGCAGTTTTCTATCTTCCCAAAGCCGTAAGCAGCATAAATAAAATCGACGCCGGCCTTTTCAGACGATTCTTTGTCCCAAATGGTATCGCCGATGTAGACGGGATTTTGGAGATTATTTCTCTTGACAATCAGTTTAATATTTTCATCTTTCGGTAAATTGTCATTCCCAAAGCATTCAAAATCTTCAAAAATCATTCTGAATCCGTGGTAGTCCAAAAATGTCTCGATATAACCAGCCATACAATTGCTGACAATAAAAAGGCGGTATTTGCTGGACAGTTTTTCAAGCGTTTCAGCTAGATTTGGGAACAGTTTTCCACCAGATTTGCCTAGATATTCTTTTTCTTTGTTGCTGTAAATTTGTATAAATTCCGGTAATTTTTCTTTTGGGATAAAGCCGAAGTTGCGGGCAAAAATGTCATCCATCTTGAGCCCGGAAAAGTTTCTGACTTCCTGAGCAGTCACGCTCACCTCATAACCAATTTGTTTGATACTGTCGTTAAAAGCTTTGTAGACCGTTTCTGATGCGTCCCAAAGTGTTCCGTCCAGATCAAAAATTAGACTGTCTCTTTCTTTCATTTTAAATAAATTCTCCATTAATATAAACTTTTGATGGCGCAAGACTGCCCTGATGATAGAGAATATTCTGAAAATTATCGGTCTCATAGGTGATGAAATCTGCCTTTTTGCCTTTTGCAAGAATTCCTCTGTCTTCAAGACCCAGCGCATAAGCGGCACGGAAAGTGATCGCAGCGAGCACTTCTGCCGTACTCAATTTCTGATAAGTGGCTAATATTGAGGCTTGTGTGACGAGATTTCCCATCGGCGCAGAACCGGGATTCCAGTCCGTAGCGATGGCGAGAATGCCGCCTTTGTCGAGAATTTTTCTGGCGGGAGCAAATGGCTCTCCTAAACCTAAACTCGCACCGGGCAGCGCGATAGCAACAGTATCGGAATCGGCAAGAAACTGAATATCCTCATCAACTGTAGCCTCCAGATGATCTGCAGATTTTGCGCCGACTTCCACAGCAATTCTTGAACTTCCTGCTGTAAACTGGTCTGCGTGAACAGTGATCTGGAAACCCAATTCTTTAGCTTTCAAAAGGAAAATTTTACTCTCCTCCGGATGAAAAGCTGATTTCTCGATGAAAATATCGACCCGATCAGCCAGATTTTCTGATTTTACTTTTGGTAAGATGTCATTAATAATATAATTGAGATATTCCTGAGAATTACCCTCGAAATCTCTTGGCTTCAAATGAGCCGAAAGGCAGGTTGGAATCAGGGTGGCTTTAGTTTTTGCCTGCGCTTTTTTAATAGCTCGCAGCATCTTTAGTTCCTCGTCAACATTCAATCCATAGCCGCTTTTGATTTCGATGGTTGTGATGCCTTGATTTAACAAAACATCGACGCGCTTTAGAATTCCGTCAACTAATTCATCTTCTGAAGATGCTCTTGTATGCTGCACAGAACTCCAGATTCCACCGCCGGATTCCGCAATCTCGAGGTAGGTTTTTCCTGCATTCCTCATTGCAAAGTCGTTGGCCCGATTTCCGCCAAAGCAGATGTGGGTGTGCGCATCTGTAAAAGCAGGTAATGCGATTTGCTCGTTTTCAATCAAATGGATTTCAGCATCGGGGAATTTTTGCTTTAAAACTTCAAAATTATCCACTTCGAGAATAATTCGATTGTCAGTCAAAATACCGCCATTGTTAATTATTTCTAACTGGTCATCATTTAATTTTCCTTTTAATGGAAGATGATGTAGTGTAACGATTTGTTTGAAAGGACCGGATAATTTCATATTAAAATCTTGAGATGTAAAAATAATATAAAGTTCAATATCTCTACAATTTTACGAACTCAATTATTTAGAATGATAACTCTGTTAAAAATTCGTTATTTTTTTTAATAATTCTTTTTTTTATTTGAATTTCATTGTATTTTTATGAAAAATTAATAACCGATGAGAAAGATTATTACAATTAGTATTTTTTGTGCAGCGACATTTCTGCATGCTCAGCAAATCAATTTGAACAGGAATGCGCAATTTAGCAAATCGATGGATGAGATCAATAATGGTAAGAACACCATTAAGTATTCTGATATCCAGGGTACACCTTACTACTATCCAAACTTTGTTCCGGCTAAGGTTGGTGATACTTCCGGTGTAATTCCCATTCGATATAGCCCTTTTCTGGATTCGGTTGAAATATTGGACAATAACAACGGCAATGTTTACCAGCTGCCTAAAGAAGAAGCTTATCCTAAATTTACTTTTCAGAAAACTAATGAAAAATTGATTTTGGTAAGTACTAATGACGCATTTTCCGGTTATTTTTTTGAATTGGTGAATGGTAACTACCAGCTATTAAAAAAAATGATTACCAAATTTAAAGATGCAACGGCACCGGCAAACACTTTAGTTCCAGGAATCCCCGCAAAATTTGAGATTCAAAAACCGATCTATTTTTTAAAAACACAAAGCGGAATAACAAAATTATCAAAAAAGGCTGATGATTTACTAAGCGCTTTACCGGCTGATAAAAAGGACGCAGCTAAGGATTTTATAAAATCAAATAAGATAAAACTTAACGATGAGCTTGACCTTATAAAACTGGTTACATTTCTTAATAAATAGTAAAAAAGAGATGCATTTGCATCTCTGTTTATTTTAAAAAACCTCTCTTCCAATCTTCAAGATATTATCACTTTTTCCCATCGAATAAAAGTGCAAAACGTCTACTCCGAAATCTAACAATTCTTTGCATTGGCTAATGGCCCATTCGATCCCGACTTCACGGACGTCGCTGTTTGTTTTGCAGTTCAGGACTTCTGAAATCAGATTCTCGGGCAAATCGATTTTGAAAACCTGAGGCAGCATTTGCAGATGGCCTTTGGTAGCAATCGGTTTGATGCCCGGAATAATGGGAACGTCAATTCCGATTTCTCTGGCCTGTTTCACAAATTCAAAATATTTTTGATTGTCAAAAAACATCTGGGTGACGATATAATCTGCGCCAGCTTCTACTTTTTTCTTCAACATTTGGAGGTCGTAGTTCATAGAAGGCGCTTCGATATGTTTCTCCGGATAACCCGCAACACCAATACAAAAACTGCTGTTTTCTTCACATTGAACAATTTCTTCGTGAAGATATTTCCCGGTTCCCAAATCGTGGATTTGTTTTACCAAGTCCGAAGCATATTTGTGACCACCTTTCGACTGTTCAAAGTATTTTTCGCCTTTCATTGCATCGCCCCGCAAAGCAACAATATTATTGATTCCCAAATACATACAATCTACCAGAAGATATTCGGTTTCTTCTTTTGTAAAGCCTCCGCAAAGAACGTGTGGAACAGTATCGACGTTGTATTTATTTTGAATAGCTGAACAAATCCCTAAAGTTCCTGGGCGCATTCTGGTGATTTTCCGCTCCATCAAACCATTTCCTCTTTCAAGAAAAATGTATTCTTCGCGGGAAGTCGTTACATCAATAAAAGGCGGATTGAACTCCATCAAAGGGTCAATATTTTTATATAAATCTGCGATTCCAACGCCTTTTTGTGGCGGCACAATCTCGAAAGAGAAAAGCGTTTTTCCGTTGGCGTTTTTTATATGGTCAATAATTTTCATTTTTTTAGTATTTAGTATTTAGTTTTCAGTGTTTTGATTTCTAAATACTCAACACTAAAAACCAAACACGATTTTTTTTAATCCGCCAAATTCGGGCTCAGCCATTTTCTGGCATATTCCAAATCAACATCTTTTCTTTCAGCATAATCTTTCAATTGGTCTTCATCAATTTTCCCAACACCGAAATATTTGGACTTTTCATTGCCAAAATAATAACCAGAAACTGCTGCGGTTGGCCACATTGCTAAGCTTTCGGTCAAAGTCACGCCGATTTTTTCATCCACTCTAAGCAAATCCCAAATCGTCAATTTATCCAAATGATCCGGACAGGCCGGATAACCAGGAGCCGGACGAATTCCCAGATATTTTTCTTTAATCAAATCATCATTCGTCAAAGTTTCATTTTGTGAATAACCCCAATATTCGGTTCTGACTTTTTTGTGAAGATATTCTGCGAAAGCTTCTGCAAAACGGTCTGCCAAAGCTTTGACCATTATTGCATTGTAATCGTCCATTTTATCTTCATATTCTTTCGCCAATTCGTCGGCACCAAAACCTGTACAAACACAGAAAACACCAATGTAATCTTGCTTTCCAGAATTTTCAGGCGCAACAAAATCTGACAAAGCGAAATATTCTTTCCCTTCCGATTTTTTATGTTGCTGTCTCAAAGTTCTGAATGTTGAAATCACATTTTGATGGTCATCATAAACCAAAATATCATCACGTTCTGTTGCATTTGCAGGGAAAATCCCGAAAACTCCTTTGGCTTTAAAGCTCTTTTCCTGAAGGATTTTCTTGAGCATTGCTTTGGCTTCATTAAACAAAATGGTTGCTTGCTCGCCAACTACATTATCCGTCAAAATATCAGGGAATTTCCCAAACAATTGCCAGCTTCTGAAAAACGGCGACCAGTCAATAAATTCTACCAATTCATCCAAATCTTGGTCTTCGATAATGGTGATTCCTAATTTATTTGGCGTGTGAATCTCTTCGTTTTCCCAATCGATTTTAAATTTCTGTTTTCTGGCTTCATCAATCGTAACGTATTCTTTATCAACTTGTCTGTTCAGGAATTTTTCCCGGAAATCGTCGTAGTCTTTCTTCAATTCCAAAGAATAAACGCTGGATTTATCTTTATTTAAAAGCGAACTCACCACGCCAACGGCTCTGGAAGCGTCGTTCACGTGAACAACTGTATTGGCATATTTCGGAGCGATTTTCACCGCTGTATGCGCTTTCGAAGTTGTTGCGCCGCCAATCAATAATGGAAAATTAAGATTTCGTCTTTCCAATTCTGAAGCGAGGTGAACCATTTCGTCCAGACTTGGTGTAATCAATCCGCTGAGACCGATGATGTCTACGTTTTCGTCAATTGCAGTTTGGATAATTTTATCCGCAGGGACCATCACACCCAGGTCAACAATTTCGTAATTATTACAACCCAAAACCACACTCACAATATTTTTTCCAATGTCGTGAACGTCGCCTTTTACGGTTGCCATTAAGATTTTTCCGTTTGCAGGTCTTGTTCCATCTTTTTCAGCTTCGATAAAAGGTTGCAGATAGGCAACAGCTTTTTTCATAACTCTCGCCGATTTTACAACCTGAGGCAGGAACATTTTTCCGCTTCCGAAAAGGTCGCCGACGACGCCCATTCCGGTCATTAGATTAATTTCGATAACGTGAAGTGGTTTTTCAGCTTGTAGCCTTGCTTCTTCCGTATCTTCCTCAATAAAACGGTCAAGTCCTTTAACTAAAGAATGCGTGATTCTCTCCTGCAAAGGCATTTCGCGCCAAGCCAAATCTTCGGCCTTTTCTTTTTTGGTAGATTTTACTCTTTCGGAATAATCCAGTAATCTTTCGGTTGCATCATCTTTTCTGTCGAGCATCACGTCCTCTACCAATTCCAAAAGTTCTTTCGGGATTTCGTCATAAACCTCGAGCATTGTTGGGTTTACGATTCCCATATTCATTCCCGCTTTTATGGCGTGATAAAGGAAAACGGAATGCATTGCTTCACGCACAGAATCGTTTCCTCGGAAAGAGAATGAAACGTTGGAAACGCCACCACTCACTGATGCGTAAGGAAGATTGGTACGAACCCAACGCGTTGCCTCAATGAAATCAATGGCATTTCTGCGGTGTTCTTCCATTCCGGTTGCAACAGGAAAAATATTTAGATCGAAAATAATATCTTCTGCCGGAAAGTTGAGTTGATTGACCAGAATATCGTAAGAACGTTTGGTAATTTCCAGTCTTCTTTCAAAATTATCAGCTTGTCCAACCTCATCAAAAGCCATCACAATCACCGCCGCGCCGTAACGTTTGATTGCTTTTGCGTGATGAATAAATTCTTCTTTGCCTTCTTTTAAACTGATGGAATTAACCACCGCTTTTCCCTGCACAACTTGTAATCCAGCTTCCAAGATTTCCCATTTTGAGGAATCAATCATAATTGGAATTCTGGAAATATCCGGTTCTGAAGCAATTAAGTTCAGGAATTTTACCATCGATGCTTTTCCGTCAATCAATCCGTCATCAAAATTGACATCCAGGATTTGTGCGCCTCCATCTACCTGATGACGGGCAATATCGAGCGCTTCGGAGAATTTTTCTTCCTTAATTAATCGAAGAAATTTTTTGGAACCGGCCACATTGGTTCTTTCCCCAACATTGATGAAGTTTGATTCCGGCGTTATAATTAGAGGTTCTAGACCGGATAATTTTAAGTACCTTGGTGTTTGGTTTGTTGTATTTAGTATTTGGTCGTTGGCTTTATTTTCCATCATCTAATCTTTTAAAATAGTTAATAAAACCATTTCGTAATTTTTTTGAAATTTGAATTTTTTCTAGAACTTCATTGAAAATATTTTCATCAATGAAATTTTGGTCTAAACTGATATAAAGTTGTGTCTCTAACTCGAATAAGGAACCTCGCGAAATATAAAAAAACACCAATTTTCCTTTGGTGGTATTTCTTCCACAACCTTCTGCAATATTAGAGGGAACAGAAACTGCACATCTTCTCATTTGATTGGTCAAACGAAATTGTTCAGAATTTGGAAATTCTTTTATTATAGCATAAATTGAATTGGTTAATTGTCTGGCAGAAATCCAAACATCCAATTTTGTAAAATCTTGAAAACTCATAAATTATGTTTTTAAAACAAAATACCAAAAACTAAACACTATAAACAACTCTTCTCGGTTCGTAATTATTTGCCAAATCAGCAATTGCTTTGATATGTTCCGGTGTCGTTCCGCAACAGCCACCGATAATATTGATAAGTCCTTTCTCCATATATTCCTGTACCTGCTCAGCCATTTGACTTGCCGTTTCATCATATTGACCGAAAGCGTTCGGTAAGCCGGCATTTGGATAAGCTGAGATTCCGAATTCTGACTGAGAAGAAATCGCTTCCAAATAAGGCGTGAGTTGTTTTGCACCCAAAGCACAATTGAATCCTACACTCAATAAGTTGAGATGAGAAACAGAAATCAGAAACGCTTCGGCGGTTTGTCCGCTCAAAGTTCTTCCGGAAGCATCGGTAATTGTTCCGGAAACCATAATTGGGATTTCGATTTTTCTTTCTTCCTGAATTTGGTCGATGGCGAAAAGGGCTGCTTTGGCATTCAATGTGTCGAAGATGGTTTCTACCAAAAGAATGTCGGAACCGCCGTCCAGCAGAGCTTCTGCTTGTTGTTTGTAGGCAATTCTCAGTTCGTCGAAAGTGATGGCTCTGTAACCAGGGTCATTTACGTCTGGACTTAAACTCGCTGTTCTATTGGTTGGTCCGATAGAACCTGCAACAAATCTTGGTTTGTTAGGATTTTGAGCAGTAAATTCATCGCAGACTTTACGAGCGATTTTAGCCGATTCGTAATTGAGTTCGTAAACCAAATCTTCCATATGGTAATCGGCCATCGCAATTGTGGTTCCGGAAAATGTATTGGTTTCGATGATGTCTGCGCCGGCTGAAAGATATTTTTTGTGAATTTCTTCAATGGCTGCCGGCTGCGTCAAAGACAACAGATCATTGTTTCCTTTGAGTGAGGATTCCCAGTCTTTGAAACGCTCGCCACGATAATCTTCTTCCGAGAAATTATAGCGCTGAATCATTGTTCCCATTGCGCCGTCCAAAATCAGGATGCGTTCGGAGATTGCTTTATATAATTGTTCTGAATTTTTCATTTTTTCATTTTTTTTTATCTTCGATTGGAAGAGGAAACCTCAACATAGCCCCGAGGGAGCGGCATCCTTTTTTGCTTTGACTAAATTTTCTTTTTGATGACCAGTCTTCGCAAGCAAAAAAGATATAGTGGACAGCGGGTTGGAAACGTGTTTGGATGCTGAAACTTTTTGCTCCAAATCCTTCAAACTATATTAATCTAAAGCCTGTTTCAAATCATTGATAATGTCATCGATATTTTCCAATCCTACCGAGCAGCGTACCAATCCGGCGGTGATTCCGACCTCGTTTCGCTCGTCATCGGAAAGCTTTGAATGCGTTGTGGAAGCGGGATGTGTGACGATCGTCCGCGTGTCACCGAGATTTGCGGAAAGGGAACACATCTTGATTCGGTTGAGGAAATTGCGACCGCCCTCGATGCCGTTTTTGACTTCGAAAGCGACGATGTTTCCGCCTAATTTCATTTGTTTTTTGGCGATTTGGTAGCTTGGATGAGATTTCAGGAAAGGATATTTTACCAATTCTACGTTAGGATGATCTTCCAGAAATTCTGCCACTTTCAGCGCATTTTCGCAATGTTTTTCGACGCGAATTGCCAAAGTTTCCAGACTCTTGCTCAAAACCCAAGCGTTGAACGGCGACATCGCAGGACCTGTGTTTCTTGCAAAAAGATAAATTTCGCGAATCAAATCTGCTTTTCCAACAGCAACGCCACCGAGAACACGACCTTGACCGTCAATGAGTTTCGTTGCGGAATGAATTACAATATCTGCATCATATTTGATAGGTTGCTGCAAGTAAGGCGTTGCAAAACAGTTATCTACAACAAAAATTAAATTGTGTTTCTTGGCAATTTGTCCGAAGAATTCCAAATCTAAAATCTCAATTGCCGGATTTGTCGGCGTTTCCAAATACAGGATTTTTGTATTTGGCTGGATGTATTTTTCAATATTTTCGGCGTCTTCTGCCTTGAAATAGGTGGTTTCGATATTCCATTTTGGGAAATATTTCGTGAACAATGTGTGGGTGGAACCGAAAACCGACTGGCAGCTTACGATGTGATCGCCCGCATTTAGCAAAGTTGCAAAGGTGGAATAAATCGCCGCCATTCCCGTTGCGAAAGCATAACCGGACTCTGCGTCTTCCATTTTTACCATTTTATCTACAAATTCTGTGACATTCGGGTTGCTGAATCGGCTGTAGAGATTCTTGTCTTTTTCCTCCGCAAAGCTCGCGCGCATATCTTCCGCATCTTCGAAAACAAAGCTCGAAGTAAGGTACAAAGGTGTAGAATGCTCGTCAAACTGAGTTCTTTCGGCTTGGGTTCTGATGGCTAATGTCTCAAAATTAGTTGATGGTTGATAGTTGTCAGTTGACAGTTTATCTTGGCTCATAATTTTATTTTTTGTCTTGAATCTTAGGTCTTAAAACTGACTCTTTCTATTTTGTTTCGCTGAGTCTTAAAATATCACCGAAAACGCCTCGGGCAGTTACTTTTGCTCCGGCTCCGGCACCCATAATTACGATTGGATTTTCGCCGTAACTTTCGGTGTAGATTTCGAAGATGGAATCGGAACCTTTCAGTTGGCCGAGTGCGGAATTGGCTGGAACGGATATTAATTTTACATCCAATGCTCCTTTTTCTTCCTGAAGATTTCCGTGCAAATCGCCGACGTAACGTAGAACGTGGTCAGGTTTCTGATTTTCTTTGATGTTTTGATATTCTGAATCTAATTCTTCCAGTCTTGAAATGAATTCGTTTTTGTCAATGTCCAAAAGATTTTGTGGAACGAGATTTTGAATATTAATGTCCTGAAATTCATTAATTAAATCTAATTCTCTTGCCAGAATCAATAGTTTTCTAGCTACATCATTTCCGGATAAATCTTCGCGCGGATCTGGTTCTGTGAAACCTTTTTCCATCGCTTCCCGGATGATGACAGAATATTTGTCATTTCGAAGGGAGAAATTATTGAAAACGTAACTCAACGTTCCGGAAAAGACACCTTTGATTCTGGTGATATTTTCGCCTGAAAGGTGGAGAAGTTTTATGGTGTCAATTAATGGTAAACCTGCACCAACATTGGTTTCGTAAAGGTATTTCTTTTTATTTTTTTCTAATAATTTCCGGAAATCGCGGTATTCAGAAATTGGTAAGGTGTTGTAAATTTTATTAGAACCTACGACATCAAAACCATTTTCTACAAAAGTGGGATAATGTTTTACAAAATCTTTACTCGCCGTGTTGTCCACCATTACAAGGTTTTCCAAGTGGTTTTCTTTTGCGAATTCTACCAACTTTTCTACACTTGATTCTGTTTGGGAAAATTTGATTTTCTGTCTCCAGTCGCTTCCGAAACCGGCCTGGTTAAGCGCTATTTTTTTCGAATTCGCAATCGCCACAATTTTCAGATCCACTCTTTTTCTTTTCAGAATGTCGTAAGCTGAATCCAGAATTTGCTCTACCAAAGTTCCGCCGACATTTCCGTGACCAATCAAAGCGAGGTGGACGGTTTTTGGTTTTCCGTAAATTTCGGTTTCGATGATATTTTTGGTGATTTCGGTTTGGTTTTCGGTTACCACGATATTTACTCTTCCTGCAGACGCAATTTGACTTAATAATAAAGGATAAATCTTGTTGCGCTGAAGTTCTGATAAAATCTTATTGTAATTGTCGGAAACAAACCCGATAACACTGAGACTGTCAACGCTATAGATGTTATTAACGTGGCCTTCCTTCGTTTCCTGTTCGAATTCTTTTTTCAGAAATTTAACCGCATCTTCAGCATCCACTTCATCTACGAGAACAGAAATTCCGTTTTCTATGGCTTGCTGGGAAATGACGCCAACGCTGATTCCGCCTCCATTCAAAGCATTAAAGATGCGTGAATCTACACCAATTTGTCCCAGGAAATTTTTTCCTTCGAAGTTGACCAAAGCTTTGTTTCTGTAAATATTAATTGCGTTCTTGTCTGTCATTTGTGTAAAATATAGGTGTTAAAATGGTGTTCAGCTGTTCATATTCCATCAGGAAAGCATCGTGTCCGTGGATGGATTTGATTTCGTGGTAGTGAACGTTTTTGTCTTTTTGTTTTAAATAATTGTAAGTGTTTTTAATCTCAAAAGCCGGATAAAAAAGGTCTGAATCTACTGACACCAAATGGATTTCTGCGTTGATGTTTTCCAGTTCGTTTTCCTTTCCCTTAATGTTCATCAGAAGATGATTGACAAGTTGGTAAGCTTTTAAACTAAATCTTTCGTTCAATCGGTTTCCGTGGAAATTGAGCCAGTCGTGGGATTTTAAAATCTGCTTTTCGGAATCGGTTTCTCTTTTGAATCTTGAGTTGAGAGATTCCGGTGTTCTGTAGCACAACATTGCGTGAACTCGTGCTTTTTCTAATGGTTTTTCTTCCGATTCCAAAAGGTATTTCTGAACCAGGCATTGAGAATGCAACCAATCCGACGTTTTGAAATCTGTAGCAATTGGTATAAATCTTTCTGCCAGATTATTTTCCAAAGCTAACATTTCCCAGCCGACAGAACCGCCGACAGAACCGCCAACAAGAGCATAAAGTTTTTCAATTTTCAGAAGCTTTAATCCTTCAATGAAAATCTTGGCTACATCTTGAACGATAAAGCTTTCATAATCATCAATGAAAAATCCGTCGAAGCCATTTCCTGGAATGTTAAAACAAATTATTGTGAATCGGTTGGTGTCGATTACTTTTCCGTTGCCAACTAAGGTTTTCCACCAGCCGTTTTCGCTGGCTACGTCGGAGTTTCCTGTAAGCGCGTGATTTATCAGAATAATTGGAACAGAATACAGTTCTTTTCCAAAAAGCTGATAGCTTAACGGAATATCATAAACCTTACCGGTTTGTGTCGTGAAATGTAATGTCTGAAGATGTTGTAACTTATTTTCCAATTTTTTTGACTGATAAAAAATTGAAAATGCTACAGGGAAATGTAGAATAAATGTTTTGGTTATCTTTTCCCGAATACTTCGGGATAGAATTTAGCACCTTCTTCGTCTCCGAAGGGTTGCCAAGGTTTCACAGAGTCTAATCTCTCCACCTTTCTCGATAACATTTTCAATATGTAAATGAACAATTCTGAATTGCAAATATACTTCACAAAATTCACTTATTCCAAATTTCGCCGGAAAATTGTAAAATAATTATTTGTTAAGAATAAATTTTCTCGGAACTTGCGTATAGAATTTGCAATTAAAAACGTCAATTTAAAATAAATTATGGAAATCAATCTAAATAAACAAGTCGCCATCGTAACCGGCTCCAGCAGCGGAATCGGGAAAGGAATTGCTATCAGTTTGGCAAAATCCGGCGCAATTACTATAGTTAATCATTCCTCAGAACATTCGCGTCCTGAGGCGGAAGATACTTTGAAAACTATTGAGGAAAATGGTGGTGAAGGTTTCATAATTCAATGCGATGTGAGCAAGGAAGATCAGGTCCAGGCCATGTTTGCCACGACGATTGAAAAATATGGAACTGTCGACATTCTTATTAATAATGCAGGTTTGCAGCAGGACGCAGCCTTTGTGGATATGACCTTGGCGCAGTGGCAAAAAGTGATTGATGTGAATCTGACAGGGCAATTCTTGTGTTCAAGAGAAGCTATCAGAGAATTTTTAAAGCGCGGCATGAATGATAAATCTAAAGCTTTGGGAAAAATCATCAATATCAGCAGTGTTCACGAGACGATTCCGTGGGCAGGACACGCGAATTATGCGTCCAGTAAAGGTGCGCTTAGAATGTTGATGCAGACTTTGGCTCAGGAATATGGAAAACAGAAAATCCGTGTGAATAATATTTGTCCGGGCGCTATCCAAACGCCAATTAATAAGTCGGCTTGGGATAATGAGAAATCTCTGGATGCCCTGATGACGCTGATTCCATACGACAGAATCGGTCAGCCGGAAGACATTGGAAATTTAGCCGTATTTTTGGCGAGTGATTATTCGGACTACATTACAGGAGCGAGTATTTATGTAGATGGCGGAATGACTTCTTTGGAGAGTTTTGCGGACAACGGGTAGTTATGAATGTTAAAAGATAAGTGATAAATGATTTTTGGTGAAAATATTTTTTGTTGATTTTTAAGCAAAGATTTTTAAAGGCGAAAGAATTTTTTAAGTGGGCAAAGTTTAGATAAATCGATTTTTGAATCGGATGGAAATTTCCTTGAATATTTATTTTAGGCTTTAAAAGGTTCGATTTTATTTGTATCATTTATCGATTATCAACTATCATTTATCTTTTGGAAGAAGGAAAAATCTTCAACATAGCCCCGATGGTAGCGGCATCCTTTTTTTGCTGACGGCAACGTTTTCTTTGGATGACAAAGCTTGTAGGCAAAAAAAGATATAGTGGACAGCGGGTGGGGCACGCGGAAAGAAGTCCATTGCTAATGCTCCAAAAATAAACACGAATAATTGTTCTTATTATAATTAGAAAAAAAATGAACGAGGAAGAGAAATTACGAAATCCGCGTTGGAAGAAATGGGGTCCTTATGTGAGCCATCGCCAATGGGGAAATGTGCGGGAAGATTACAGTACAAATGGTGATGCATGGGGTTTTACAGGCCACGACACGGCAGAATCCTGGACTTACAGATGGGCCGAGGAAGGTATTGCCGGCATTTCCGATGACAAGCAGCAGCTGTGTTTTGCGCTGTCCTTCTGGAACAAAAAAGATGTGAGAGTAAAAGAACGTTTTTTCGGACTGAGCAACTATCAGGGAAATCACGGTGAAGATATCAAGGAGATTTTTTATTATCTGGACAATACGCCGTCTCACAGCTACATGAAGATGGTTTACAAATATCCGATTAATGCATTTCCTTACGAAGAACTGATTGCTGTCAACGGCCAGCGATCCAACAAGGATCCAGAATATGAGCTGATAGATACAGGAATATTTGATAATGATGAATATTTCGATATTTTTATAGAATACGCAAAAGCTGGTGAGGATGATTTTTTAATCAGAATAGATGTTCATAACCGCAGCGATAAAGCAGCTCCAATTGTGGTTTTGCCAACGGTTTGGTATAGGAACAACTGGGTTTGGGGCTATAATGATTACAAAGCGAATCTTGGTTTTTCCAAACAGGGAGAAATTGATGTTCACCACGACAGTCTCAGCATCAGGAAGTTATACTCCAGAAACCGAAATGCGGATGCGTTGTTTTGCGAGAATGAAAGCAACAGAACGAGACTGTTCAATCATCCGAAAACGGAAGGTTTCTTCAAAGACGGGATCAATCAATATGTTACGAAGGGCCTTGATACTATTAATCCAAAAAAGACAGGAACCAAAGCTGCATTGCATTGCGAAGAGATTGTAGAAGCGCACAGCAACAGGGTTTTTGAATTTCGTCTGTCGCCACATATTATGGACGATGCCTTCTGGGATTTTGATGAGATCATCAATCACAGAAAACAGGATTCTGATGATTTCTACGCCAATATCCAGAAAGATATTGAGAATGAAGACGAGAAAAACGTACAAAGACAGGCTTTTGCAGGTTTGCTCTGGAACAAACAATTCTACCACTACAACGTGGGGAAATGGCTGAAAGGTGACCCCAATTTTCCGATTCAAAGAAAAGGATTTGTAAGAAACAGCGACTGGGAGCATCTTCACAACAAAGATATCATCTCGATGCCCGATAAGTGGGAATATCCCTGGTACGCCACTTGGGATCTTGCGTTTCACTGCGTGAGTTTTTCTGTGATAGATTCGGAATTTGCTAAAGATCAGTTGATTACGCTTACCAAAGAATGGTATATGCATCCCAACGGTCAGGTTCCTGCCTACGAATGGAATTTTGATGATGTCAATCCACCGGTGCATGCATGGGCTACTTTCCGGGTTTTCAAAATCGATGAAAAGAATAACGGAAAACCGGATCTGGCTTTTCTGGAAAGGGTCTTTCAAAAATTATTACTGAACTTCACCTGGTGGGTCAACCGGAAAGATTACAATGGGAACAACCTTTTCGGAGGCGGATTCCTGGGTCTTGATAATATCGGAGCATTTGACCGCAACATGGAATTCAATGAAGGCGAACATCTGGAACAAGCCGATGGAACAAGCTGGATGGCGATGTATGCACTAAATATGATGCGGATTTCAATGGAATTGGCCGTTCACAATCCTGTTTATGAGGATATGGCGATCAAATTCTTTGAACATTACCTTTATATTGCAGAAGCGATGGAAAATATCGGCGATGGCAAACAAGGTCTTTGGAATGAAGAGGATGGATTCTTCTACGATGTGCTTCAGCTGTCCAACGGAGACAGTGTGAGTTTGAAACTGCGAAGTATCGTAGGATTGATTCCAATGTTTGCCGTAGAAGTTGTGGAACACAGTATGCTGGAGAAACTTCCGGCGTTTAAAAAACGAATGGAGTGGATCCTGCGAAACAAACAAGACCTCACCAAACTTGTTTCACAATGGTATGTGGAAGGCGAAGGCAACAAACATTTGTTGAGTATTCTCAGAAAAACAAGACTGACGAAAGTGCTTACAAGATTGGTAGATGAAGCTGAATTCCTCAGTGATTACGGCATCCGTGCGATGTCCAAGATTTACGAAAAAAATCCTTTCAGATTTACAGTTCACGATCAGGAGCACGTGGTTTATTACACGCCGGCAGAAAGTGATAGCCGCATGTTTGGTGGCAACAGCAACTGGCGCGGGCCAATCTGGTTCCCGATCAACTTCCTGATTGTTGAGAGTCTTCAGCGTTTCCATTTCTTTTTCGGAGATTCTTTCACGATTGAATATCCGAAAGGAAGCGGCGTTCAGAAGAATTTGGAAGAGGTTTCCAAAGACATCAGCGACAGGCTTTGCGGGATTTTCCTGAAAGACGAAAATGGAAACAGAGCCTTCAACGGCGGTGTCGAAAAGTTTAATAATGATCCGCATTTTAAGGATTATATTATGTTTTTCGAATATTTCCACGGGGACAATGGGCGTGGCGTTGGCGCTTCCCATCAGACCGGATGGACTTCTACGGTTGCCAAATTGATTCAGCCGAGACTGACGCAAAAATAATTGGGAGTGTGGGAGCGTTTTAGTGTGTGAGGAGTTTTTCTCTCGTACTCTAAGACGCTCAGACTCTCAAATTCTATTGTGCTATTTCACCATTGACGCTCACTTCGTAAGTGATTTCCACATTCGGTTCCAGCGTTTTGGAAACCGAGCAGTATTTCTCAAAAGATAATTCGGCAGCTTTTTTCGCTTTTTTAGGATCGATATTTCCCTGAAGAAAAAAACTGACTTTGATAGATTTAAATGGTTTGGCCTCATCTACCTGAACTCGTTCGCCTTCCACTTCGGCAAAAAAAGAATCAATCTGCTGGCGCTGTTTTTTTAAGATCGACACCAGATCTATCCCGCTGCAACCAGCCACAGCCATCAGCAAAGACTGCATTGGCGAAACACCTTTTGCGCCCGGCAAAGTAGTATTGTCCAGCAAGATCGAATTTCCCTGGTCATTGGTACATTCAAAAAGATAATCCTCATTCAGCCTGTTAAGTTTTATTTTCATTGTTTTAAAATTGTATTCAAATTTACAAAAACAAATGCGATAGAAGCTTCTGTTGTGCGATAATTTAAGGACAAGAACAGTTTGGAAATGCTGTTTTTCCAAACCATTTTATTCCAAACGAAACCAATCATCCTACGTAAAAGATTTATATATTTGGGCAAACTTCTAATCAAACTATGAAAAACATTCTTTTGATAGGTTTGCTCTGTTTTAGCATATCTATCCTCTCACAGACGCCGCCGCCGTCAGAAAAATCATTAATTACTTCAAAAGCGGAATTCCCCGGCGGCGAAACAGCATTCCGGAATGAATTTATGAAAATGGTTTACGGCTACGTGGATATCACTGCTTACGCGGTAAACGGTAAATTTTCTTTTATTATAGTCATTGATGAAAAAGGCAAAATGAGCGAGCTGATGATCTATCCAAAAGTCAGGAATGACGAGGAGTTCCGCAACGATATGACTTTTGCGATGAAGCGGATTAAGAAGAAGTGGAAACCGGCTCTTAATAATGGCGTACCCGTAGCATCCAGATATCTTTTTGACATCAATTTTACATCCGAACATTCTGACCACGAATACTAATACTTTAATTTTAATTGATGAAAAATATAGCTTTCTTCCTATGTTTTATTGCTTCATTTTACAATGCGCAGTATGATTATTTTCCTCAAGAGCAATCGCCATACAAAGAGGGTGTTGCCAATTATTATAAAGATTTTCACAAAATAGTGACGGAAAGGAATCTCAAACCTTGTGACAATAAGGAGGAAATGTATAATCTGAGAGTTCTTATCTCTCCGGATGCCTCGATAAAATTTGTGAAAAGTCCGGATGGGGAAGATACACTCGAAAATAAATGCGCATACGATCTGGCGCGGGAAGTTGCCAGATACCAATCTGGATGGCAGCCTGCAGTCATAGCCGGAGAAAAAAGAGCCGCTATTGCTCATTTTATGATTTATCCAGATGATCTTTTTGAAAAATATAAGGAAGGTTATGATGTCTCAGATGCGTACACTTTTCCGGCCTATGAAGGAAGTATCAATTCCTTTCGAAAAAAAGTATCCGAAAATATTAATATATCAAGATTCAGCTGGAAGGGGAAATTCACGATTATTATAAGATTTGTAGTAGAAAAGGATGGTAGTGTTTCCAACGTTGTTTTGGACCAGTCCTCGGGACTTAAAGATTTTGATGGAATGGTGATCAGAACTATTAAAAATCTCAAAAATAAGTGGACTCCTGCAAAGATTCATTCTACGCCCATCAGAAGCAATATGAAATTGCCATTGAGTTTTTCTATGGAATAAATCTGCCATTCTGTCACCATTTTTTGTATCTTTGCATTCAGTTTTGAATTTAAAATTCAGAATGCAAAAAATTTACAAAAGTGCAGGAAAAATATATAGACGAAACCAAACAGGGCGAAGCATTTGCCATTCTGGAAAAGCCCGAGAATTCTAAAAAATTGTTTTTAGAAAGTTACGGCTGTCAGATGAACTTCTCTGATTCTGAGATTGTTGCATCAATTCTAAATGAGCAGGGTTACAACACAACACTGAATGTGGAAGAAGCAGATTTGATTCTGCTGAATACCTGTTCTATCCGCGAAAAAGCCGAGCAGACAGTGAGAATGCGGCTCGCTCAATTCAAAAACCTTAAAAAAGAGCGCCCAAATATGACCGTTGGCGTTCTGGGCTGTATGGCGGAAAGGCTCAAAACCAAATTTTTGGAAGAAGAGCAGCTTGTTGATCTTGTTGTTGGGCCGGATGCTTACCGGGATCTTCCGAATTTGCTTAAGGAAACTGAAGACGGCAGAGACGCCATCAATGTTATCTTATCAAAAGAAGAAACTTATGCCGATATCAATCCCGTCCGTCTTGGCGGCAACGGCGTAACAGCTTTTGTGACGATCACCAGAGGCTGCGATAATATGTGTACGTTTTGCGTTGTTCCGTTTACCAGAGGCCGCGAGAGAAGCCGCGATCCGCACTCCATCATTGAAGAATGCAAGAATCTTTGGGACAATGGGTACAAGGAAATTACGCTCCTCGGGCAGAATGTGGATTCCTACCTTTGGTATGGCGGCGGTCCGAAAAAAGATTTTGCCAAAGCTTCAGAAATGCAGAGGTTGACAGCTGTTAATTTTGCTCAGCTGCTGGATATGGTTGCAGTTGCCGTTCCGGAAATGAGGATCCGATTCTCTACATCCAATCCGCACGAGATGACGGAGGACGTATTCAGAATGATTGCAAAACACAATAATATCTGCAATTACGTTCATCTACCTGTACAAAGTGGAAGTGACAGGATTTTGCAGCTCATGAACCGCCAGCATACACGTCAGGAATATTTGGATTTAATTAAAAAAGGAAAAGAAATTGTGCCCGATATTTCGTTTTCACAAGATATGATCATCGGTTTCTGTACAGAAACGGAAGAAGATCACCAGTTGACGATGAGTCTGATGCGGGAAGTAGAATACGATTACGGCTATATGTTCTCCTACTCCGAAAGGCCGGGAACACCTGCGCACAAAAAGATGGCAGACGATATTCCTGCAGATGTGAAACAGAGAAGATTAGCCGAAGTCATTGCTTTACAAGGCGAACTGTCCCGAAAAAGAATGGAAGGCTACGTGGGCAGAGTACACGAAGTTTTGATTGAAGGTGTTTCCAAAAAAAATAAAAACCAATGGAAAGGCCGGAATTCTCAAAATGCCGTTTGTGTGTTTGATATGATGGATGGCCAGAAACTGGGCGACATTGTGTCTGTTTATGTTCACGGGAATACTCAGGGAACGCTTTTGGGGACGACTTTTATTGCATAATTATACTTTAGAAAACACCAGACTTACTTTATAATGAGTGATTTGTCTTGAAAACTTATTCGATATTAACGTCAGTACGATTCTGCTTTGTATTCAGGATTCTCATTAAGTAAAAACAAAGAAGAAATTCTTCAACTGTCAGAAGATGATTAAAAAAGTGGTTTGATTGATAAACTGGATCTATGAAAAGCATTCTCTACATATTTTTTCTTTTGCCAATCCTTTTCAGCTGCCAGGCAGAGAAAACTGTAACTGTATATCCAAACCAAGTTGGCGATATTGTATTTGATAAAAGTAAAGACGATCCGGCTTTTAAAAGATGTATGAATAAAGATTACGGAATCCAATATTACAATGATTCTAAAGGTTATCAGTACAACGGTGAAAAAATCGCTATAATACAGGCATTAGACTACTTAAAATTATCTTCATCCCAACAAATAAACGGCTCTGTTACCATCAGATTTTTGGTTAATTGTGAAGGAAAAACCGGACTGTTTCGGGTTCAGCAGATGGAAGAAAATTATACCGAAGCACATTTTGATAAAGAATTTGTAGAGAAAATTTTAGATTTTACAAAGTCGCTGAATGGCTGGCTTCCGAAAGAATATCAGGGTCACAAAATAGATTATTATCAATATTTAACCTATAAAATAGAGAATGGAAAAATTGCCGAAATACTTCCTTAGCCTTTTTATAGTTGTTCTCTACACCAATTTGCATGCGCAGGTAAACTGTAATGTAATTGAAGGCGAAAATTGCAAAAAAGCCTGCGAAATTTACAACGGTTCTGGCATCCAAGGATCTAAGGAATCGCAAGAAAATTTTGATAGGGCTATTGCGTTATGTCCCAGTTTTTCCGATGCTTATATGGAAAAATCTGTTCCATTTCTTAAGAGAGGCGATTTCCTCACCTGGAAAATATGGATTGATAAAGCTGTGGAACTGAATCCAAAAATGCATCTTGGCTATCGTGGCTGGTGCAGATATCAGTTTCTGCGGGATTACAATGGTGCAATTGCTGACATCGAGGCCTTGGAAAAGATCTATCCAACAGGCTATCTTGGATATTCTGCCAATGGTGATTATGAATTACATATCGCAAAAGCACTTTGTTATTCGGCGACTGGGCAGAAAGAAAAAGCGATTTCGATCATAGAAAATCAACTTTCCAAGAAAGATCACAATGTTGGTTTATATGATCATTACCAATTGGGCGTCACCTATTTTGAAACCGGAAAATATGACAAAGCCTTAGAAAACTTCGAGAAACACAGCAAAGTTGATGATTTTGCAGAAAATATATATTTTAGAAGCAAAGTTTCTAAAGTCAGAAATAAGGATTATTTGGATTTGAAAACACTTGCCCTCAAAACTTATGATGAAGGCAAAATGATGAAAGATGGCTACACACATCACTTCAACAAAGTTTACAGAACGCAGATGGCAGAACTGTAAATTTTAAAAAATTCAATCAAATTCAAAAAACCTTCCTGTTTCCGGCTTCGGAATTGGGACAAAAAATTAAAAAAAATTATGGCAGAATTACAATCCATAAAAGCACGCTTCGGAATTATCGGAAATTTTCCCGCGCTAAACAGGGCTTTGGAAAAGGCAATTCAGGTAGCACCTACAGATATTTCGGTTTTAGTAATGGGCGAAAGTGGAGTAGGGAAAGAATTCATCCCGAAAATCATCCACGGTGAGTCCAGAAGAAAACACCAGCCTTATATTGTCGTCAACTGCGGCGCAATCCCGGAAGGAACGATAGATTCTGAACTGTTTGGCCACGAGAAAGGTGCATTTACAGGCGCTACATCTACGCGTAAAGGTTATTTTGAAGTGGCTGATGGCGGAACTATTTTTCTGGATGAAGTTGGCGAACTGCCTTTGCAGACGCAAGTTCGTCTCTTGAGAGTTCTGGAAAGCGGCGAATTTATGAAAGTCGGTTCTTCGCAGGTTCAGAAAACCAATGTCAGAATTGTGGCCGCAACCAATGTGAATATGATGAAGGCCATCAATGACAACCGTTTCCGCGAGGATCTTTATTACCGTCTCAATACAGTTCAGATTGATATGCCGGCGCTTCGTGAGAGAAAAGGTGATATCCATCTGTTATTCAGAAAGTTTGCAATAGATTTTGCTGAGAAATACAGAATGCCGGAACTGAAACTGACGGATGATGCGGTTTCTTATTTAGAAAATTATGCTTTCCCCGGCAACGTACGCCAATTGCGAAATCTGGTAGAGCAAATGACCGTCGTAGAGCAAAACCGCGAAGTAAACTCGACCAAACTGGCAGAATATATTCCTATGAATTCGAATCTCCCGGCGGTAGTACAGAAAAATAATCTCGGAGGAAATCAGGGGTCAGATTTTGGATCTGAGCGGGATATAATGTACAAAATCCTCTTCGATATGCGGAGCGATATTAATGATTTAAAATCCTTAACTTCGGAACTGATAAAAAACAAAGGAAATTCTGATCTCAGTCTGCAGGAAAAAAACCTGATCAACAGGATTTATACGCCGGAAACGCAGCAGGGAACAAGTCCGAATTCTCTGCTCTATTTTGAAAATAATCAGAATAGCCAGCAAAGTCAAATCCACCATCCGACCATTGTTTCTGATGACGAGGATCATCATTATAACGATGTTGAAGATATCGAACTGGAAGAAAGCAGACCAGAATCCCTGTCTCTTCAGAATAATGAGAAAGATTTGATTATCAAAGCTTTAGAAAAGCATAAGGGAAGGAGAAACAGAGCGGCGGATGAATTGGGAATTTCCCAAAGAACGCTTTACAGAAAGATAAAACAATATAACCTAGAGGAATAATGGAAGCACAACTAAATCCACGAAGAGTCAATTTCAAATTCGGAGAATATATCTCAAAAGCTATCAACCTCATGCAGAAGGACTTCGTGACTTTTCTGCTGAGTTTTTTATGTCTGATGCTGCTGTCCCTGATTCCGTTTTGCGGGATGATGGCTGCCGGTAATTTCTATAAAGTATGCTACAAGATTGATCAAGGTGTTCCAGCGCAAGCCGGAGAGGTTTTCAATTTTGACGATTTTATGCCTTATTTCATTTTTCAGCTTTGCGTAATAGTAGGACTCATCATTGCATTGATTCCGATGGGAATTTTCATGCTGATATTTCATGACAACGACGCTGCTGCAGGCACTTTTATGTTAGTCTATTTTTTTGCATTTTACATCGTGTTGATCTATCTGCTGCTGCAGGCTTTTTACATCCCGGCATTGATTACCTTTAAGAGAATAACAGATATCAAAGCAGCCTGGAATATTTCGAAAGTGATGACAAAAGGAAATCTGTGGATGATATTCTTCTTCTCCATTGCTGTCACCATTCTCGGGGAATTGGGCATTATACTGTGCGGAATCGGTATTTTTCTGACCGCTCCTTTTATTTATGTTTCACATTATGAAGCCTTCAAAGACGGTCTTGCTCAGGTAGAAGTAGCAACGCCTCAGGCCATAGAATCTCCACTTGGTTAATTATGAATAAAATATTCAGATTTATTATGTTTGTCAAAAATCAGAGAATTGCAGTCTGCGCGCTCTTTTCACTGTTTTTTCTGGTCACGAGTTGCTATTCATTCACAGGGTCGTCTCTCAGTCCTGAGATGAAAACAGTAAAGATCAACACCTTCCCCAATAACGCTGCGAACAACCTTCCCAGTCTCAGTCAGGATTTTACAGTGTCTCTGCAAAACCGTTTCCTTCAGAGAACCACTTTGAAAGGCGCCGTAGAGAATCCCGATCTTTTGATAGAAGGGGAAATCAGTGATTATAATATTACGCCGACCAGCGTCGGGACGGCTACTACCACGAATCAGGGTAATACAATACAGGCTTTGCAGAATAAACTGACGATTACTGTAAAAGTCCATTACGAAAATAAAATAGACCCGGCACTTAGTTTTGACAAGAGCTATAGTGACGAAGCGGTCTTCAACAGTGATCTGGATCTCAATGCAATAGAAACCGCCCAGGTAAGAATTGTGAACGAGAGGATCATCAATAAAATATATAACGACATTGTCGCCAACTGGTAAGAGTATGAATACTAGAGTTTTAGAATTAATAAAAAATCCAAGAATAATAAACGAATCGGATCTGAGCCTGTTGGAATCGGAATCCGAAAAGATGCCGTATGCGCAAAGTATCCGGGCGCTTTATCTATACGGGATCAACCTTTATAAAACAGAAAATTATAAGGAAAACCTTTCTAAGACTGCGGCATACACTACCGATAAAAAAATACTTTATCAGTTTATCAACTCTCAGAAAATCAATCAAAACGAAGCTATTCCTGTTGATAACGAAGAATCTGAAATTGTTGAAAATAAAGTGATTAATGAAAAAGTAACCGCTGCAGATATTATCGAAAAAGCAGATGCCAACCATCAGGAAGTGGCGGAAGCTGCTGTTGTTCTGAACAAATTCGATATTGATAAAATTATCGAATCTGAGAGTGTTGATAATTCGGAATTCATAATTGTAGAAGGTGAAAAGAACAGATTGCTCTACGAGGGCGAAGAGAATTTCCTTCAGGAAAAATCCCACGAGATAGATCTGGAAGCGACAAAGGAGTCCGGCGTCATCACGGTGAAGGACGATCTGGAGATCAAAGAAAAATTAATTGTCCTGGATGATAACCGCTCGGAAGAGACGATTTCGGAACATCGCAATGTGGAAGAGGTACTTTCCGTTCCCGAAGAAAAAGCTACTGAAAAAGTGCCTGACACGCAGGTCCAGGACGAAGATTCTTCCGGGAATGTCAGTTTCAACGGTATTGAAGAATTTCTGCCTCAGGTCAAGTTTTCTGTTCCGAAAAATCACCTCGACTATCTGAATCCTCCAAAAAGAGAACTTAAGAAAGAAACAATTGTCACACCGATTAAATCTGAACCGCAACCTGAATACAAGCAGCCGGAAGCGACGGAAATTACTGAAGAAAAGATAGACAGAAGCCAAATCAGTTTTGGAGAGACACAGTCTTTTGAAGTGCGTGATTCGAAAGAAAGTCAAAGTTCTGAATCTCAGCCCAACAATACACTAGAAGAAAAAACGACGTCTGATGAGGTTAATTTTGAAAAACCGGAAACCTTCGAAATTAAAGAAAATAGTATATCTGAATTTCCTGCAGACACGATTTCTGAAAATGAGGATAAAGCTGTTGAGCAAGTGACCCAACCGGTCACCGAATGGAAACCAATGTCGTTTTCTGCCAACACACCGGACGCTCTGATTGGTAAAAAAGCAGAAACTGAAATACCAAAATCAGAAGTCGTAGAGAAATCTGAAACGGAAGAAGTATTGCCGGAAGCCAGTGCGGAAGAAAAAGCACCCGAAGATATTCCTGAAATTCCGGTGAGCGAACGACCTGTGATGAAGGTCTCTTTCTTCGGAAACGACGTATCGAAAATTGAAGAAAAAGAAAAGGAAATTCCTGCTATTCTGGATAAAGTGATAGAACAGGATCTGGCAGACAGCAACGTTGGAACCTTCATAAATACCTGGCAAAGCTGGCTGAAAATAGAGAGGCCAAAAGAGGACGATTCTGCAGAAAAAACAATTGTAGTTAAAGAAAAAATTATCGATCAGTTCATCGAGAAAAATCCGCGGATTTCGCAGCTGAAAGATGAGGTCAACTTTGTTGTAAAAGAGAAAAAAGACGATATTTCCCACCTGATGACAGAGACTCTGGCGAAGTTGTATGTGGAGCAGAAACTCTACTCTAAAGCAATCAAAGCTTACGATACTCTGATGGAAAAACATCCTCAGAAGAAAGCTTATTTTGAGGAAAAAATTGAAGAAGTCAAGGAAATCAGAAAATCATAAAATAAAAAAGTCGTCTCAGAATTTTGAGACGACTTTTTTATTATTTCAGTTCGATAGGATTGTTTCTGCTTTTCATTTCGGCTTCCATTCTTTTCTGGAATTCCTGCATCTGCTTGGGATCTATTGCGGGTCCGTTTCCGCCAGGACCTCTTCCGCCGCCGGTTCTTTGGGCAAATGCCAGAGAAGGATCTTTCTGGATCTTTTTCTCCATATCCACATATTTAGTTTTGGAAAGCGCGATAGTCTGTCCGCGGTTAAGCGGTTGATAGATCTCTGCTATTTTTTTCGTCTGCATCAAATCAAAAGAGTAGTCGCCTTTCTCATCCTGAACTTTCACGATCAATCCAGGCAATCCGGAAAATTTATACGGCCCGTCCTGCAAAGGAATTTCCTGGGTGAACCAGGCGTGCCAGATTCTTCCGCCAAATCTTGTTTCTGCTTTTTGCGTTTGATATTCACCGATCTTCACAGTTTCAGGCAAGATTTTCCATTCAAAAACAGGTGTTTCAGAATAAGAATAGTTATCTCTTCCGATTCTGGATTTGTACAATACACTTTGGTTCGTCAGGTCTTTTTCCACGGTGAATTGCATATTGCTTCTCAGATTCTGCATTTGCGTCCGGTCAAAGTTTTTCGTCGCACGCATCCTTTCCATCACCGAGTCTCTTTTCATAGAATTTTCTGCGTAGAAGATCGATTTTTTCCCATCGGTATCCAGATACGCCAGTTCCGTTTTTTTCTCCACATTGGTAGAATCGGGAGTTGCCGTTACCTGGTAGACAAATCTGGTACTTTGCTGCGCCAAGACGAGAGGCATTGCCAAAAAGCTTATTAATCTTAATATTTTCATTTAATATTTATTTGTTAGTTCAATTGGATTTGTAGTTCCAAAATTAGCTGGATTACCGTTGCCATTCTGGTTTTGTGCTGGCGTTCCCATCTGCAGATCCGGCTGCCCATTTCCCATATCACCATTCATTCCGCCGGGCTGGCCGTTCATTCCGTTGTTCATACTGCCACTTCTTTGGTTCATTCTGTTGAAGCTGTCAAAATTGATTTCCGGATCTTTATTATTTACCATTTCCATTCTTACCGACGCTTTGTCGCCTTGGAAATTGATTCTTGTCGACTTTCTGGCCTCAGGTTTTAAGCTTTCAGAATAAGCATTGGGTACAATTGTTTTTTTTACAAAACTAAATCTGTAATCACCTTTGTCATCTTCCAGCTTCAAAATCAATCCCGGAAGACCCAGAAATTTATAAGGACCGTCCGATATTTTAATTTCCGGCGCAAACCATGCGGTCCAGTTTCTCCCACCGAAGGACATCGTTGCTTTTTGAATTTTATAACTATTGAATTCAGAAACCTGGTCAGAGATTATCCAGTTCATTTTCCGGTCTTCCTGATAGTAAACCTGCTTGGATCCGATCTTTTCTACGAAATTGACCGATTTGTCATCTCTGTTTTTTATAATTAAATACTCGAAGAAAGTGGGCTGAATAGATTTGCCATTCGGAAGTTTTGGGAATTCTGATTTATCTTTTTTCGACTTTTTAACCTCGGTGATTCCCTGCTGTCGCAGGACTGTTGTCAAAGAATCTTTGAGAAGTTTGCTTTCACTGATGAAGAGAGACTGGTTGTTTCTGATGTCCAGAAAGGTCTTTTCAACCTTCATATTGACAAGGTTGATGGTGTCGGGATTGACTTCCGTCTGGTAAATGTATCGTTCTGTCTGGCTCCATAATTTGCCTGAAACAGAAAATAAAATCATCAATATAATTAGCTTCTTCATACGCTGAACTGGGTGTTTGATTGTCAAAATCAGACAAAGTTAATTGATAGATGGAAGTGTTAAGATTTAATATAAAAATTTATAAATAATTTAACATTCAGGCAGACCATTAGCACTGGCTCATCATCCTTTAAAGTATTTTAAATATTACGAGAATAGACGCCATCGATTTGAGATTGCGGAAATTAGTTCGTACTTTTGTACACTCAAATCATTCTAAATAAAAATAATGATACAAGTAAGCGATCAGGCAAAATCCAAGGCGGCTCAGCTGATGACCGAGGAAGGTTTTGATCCTGTAACAGATTATATAAGAGTGGGCGTAAAATCCGGCGGATGTTCCGGTCTGGAGTACGTTCTCAAGTTTGATAATATAAAAAATGAAACCGATCAGGTTTTTGAAGATAACGGCGTTAAAGTAATTATCGAGAAAAAATCTATCCTTTATCTGGCAGGAACTATCTTAGAATATTCCGGCGGATTGAATGGTAAAGGTTTTATTTTCAACAACCCAAATGCCTCAAGAACTTGCGGCTGCGGAGAAAGTTTTAGTTTATAATTAGAATTTAGCCGATAGAGAAATAGATGAGACATCATCTAAAATCTGAAATCTAAAATCTAAAATCTTTTTAAATGGCAAAATACACAGAGGACGATTTAAGGGAAGACCTTAAAACTAAAGAATACGAAGCCGGGTTTTATACTGATATCCAGTATGATGATTTCCCGACTGGCCTGAATGAAGACATTGTGCGCGCTATTTCTGCAAAGAAAGAAGAGCCGGAGTGGATGACGGAATGGCGTTTGGAATCTTTCCGCATCTGGCTGAAAATGACAGAACCGGATTGGGCCAACATCAAGTACGAAAAGCCTGATTTTCAGGCAATCAAATATTATGCAGCACCAACTGCAAAACCCGAATTAGCAAGTTTGGATGAAGTTGATCCTGAACTTTTGGCAACTTTTGCTAAACTGGGAATCAACATCGAAGAGCAAAAAAGACTGGCCAATGTTGCGGTTGACATCGTGATGGATTCTGTATCCGTAAAGACGACTTTTCAGGCAACTTTGCTGGAGAAAGGCGTGATTTTCTGTTCAATTTCAGAAGCGATTAAAAATCATCCGGATTTAGTTAAAAAATATCTTGGAAAAGTTGTTCCAAGAGGCGATAACTTCTACGCAGCGCTTAACTCAGCAGTTTTCTCTGACGGAAGTTTCTGCTACATTCCAAAAGGTGTAAGATGCCCAATGGAATTGTCAACGTATTTCCGAATCAATCAGTCAGGAACCGGACAGTTCGAGAGAACCTTGGTAATTGCTGATGCAGGAAGTTATGTTTCATATTTGGAAGGATGTACAGCACCATCAAGAGACGAAAATCAGCTTCACGCCGCCGTTGTAGAATTGATTGCAATGGATGACGCGGAGATCAAATATTCCACTGTTCAGAACTGGTATCCTGGAAATGAAGAAGGAAAAGGAGGTGTTTTCAACTTTGTAACCAAAAGAGGACTTTGTGAAAACAGAGCCAAAATCTCTTGGACACAAGTAGAAACTGGTTCTGCCGTAACCTGGAAATATCCATCTTGTATTTTGAAAGGTGATAACTCAATCGGCGAATTTTATTCGATTGCGGTGACAAATAACCATCAATACGCTGATACAGGAACGAAGATGATCCACATCGGTAAAAATTCCAGATCTACAATTATCTCAAAAGGAATCTCTGCCGGTAAATCTCAAAACTCATACCGAGGATTGGTAAAAGTAATGCCTTCTGCAAAAGGAGCGCGTAACTTCTCGCAATGTGATTCTCTTTTGATGGGAAATGAATGTGGCGCACACACGTTCCCTTACATCGAGATCAAAGATCCTACAGCACAGTTGGAACACGAAGCAACGACTTCGAAAATTGGTGAAGATCAGATTTTTTATTGCAACCAAAGAGGAATCGATACAGAAAGGGCAATTGCATTGATTGTGAATGGATTCAGCAAAGAAGTTTTGAATAAACTGCCAATGGAATTTGCGATTGAAGCTCAGAAATTATTGGAGATTTCATTGGAAGGTTCAGTAGGATAGAATTTTGTAATTTTAAATAAAATTTCAGCTATGGAAATTGTTCTCAAAAAAGTTAAGAAAAAAGATTTTGCAGTCATTAAATCACTTGCAAAAGCACTGGGCTTTGAAATTGAACAAAAAGAAGAAAGTCGATACAATCCTGAATTTGTTAAGGAAATTTTGGAGGCCGAACAAAGCATTAAAGCAGGCAAAGGCATTAAAATAAAAACAGAAGATTTGTGGAAGTAATCTATTCTCCAAAAGCTCAACGTGATATTGAATTTTGGAAGAAATCTGGAAACAAATCTATAATGAAAAAGATAACTGTGTTGATTGAGGATATTATTGATCATCCTTATGAAGGTTTAGGAAAACCAGAAGCTTTGAAGTATGACCTTCAAGGATTTTGGTCAAGAAGAATCGACAGAGAACACAGAATTATTTATCAAATTACCAACGAAAATACTATAGAAATATTAAATATTTTGTCTCTAAAAGGGCATTACGAATAAGAACTATGTTACAAATCAAAAACCTACACGCCAAAATTGAAGATGGCGCAGAAATATTAAGAGGAATCAATCTTGTAATCAAACCTGGCGAGGTTCACGCAATTATGGGACCGAATGGTGCCGGAAAATCTACTCTTTCATCTGTGATTGCCGGGAAAGAGTCTTACGAGGTAACCGAAGGAAACATCCTTTTCGAAGGCGAAGATATCGCTGAAGATGCTCCGGAAGAAAGAGCGCACAAAGGAATTTTCCTTTCGTTCCAATATCCGGTTGAGATTCCCGGCGTTTCTGTAACCAACTTCATCAAAGCAGCACTTAACGAAACCAGAAAAGCAAATGGGCTTGAAGATATGGGCGCAAAAGAAATGCTTGGACTGATCCGTGAAAAATCTGAGCAACTGGGCATCAAAAAAGATTTCCTTTCCAGATCGCTTAACGAAGGTTTCTCCGGAGGTGAGAAAAAAAGAAACGAGATCTTCCAGATGATGATGTTAAATCCAAAATTGGCAATCCTCGACGAAACCGACTCAGGACTTGATATCGATGCTTTGAGAATCGTTGCTGATGGTGTGAACAAATTCAAGAATGAAGGTAATGCAGTTCTTTTGATCACGCATTACCAAAGACTTTTAAATTACATCCAGCCAGATTTCGTACACGTTTTGGCAGATGGAAAAATCATTAAAACAGGAGATAAATCTCTAGCGCTGGAATTGGAAGAGAAAGGCTATGACTGGCTTTTAAACTAAAAATAAATCTTCTAACAGATGCAAAATCAAACCATTACAATGGCTTTATTTGAACAGACAATAGATCTACATTCAGATTTTTTGGAAACCCTTCGTCACAGATTTTTAGACGAAGATAGAAAATCCGCACTCAAAGCATTCGCTTTCAAAGGATTTCCAACCAAAAAAGATGAAGAATACAAATACACCAATCTCAAAGAGATTACGGAGAAAAGCTACAGCTTTTTCCCAAAAGAAGATCACCATATCTCAAAAGAGCAGCTGGATGCACTTCATTTGGGCGAAGAAAATTTTGACCGTATTGTTTTCATCAACGGGAAACTTCACAAAGAATTTTCTAAGATCTCCATCGGAAACGCTGAGTTTCTTTCATTCAATTATGCGTTGAATGATCCTGCGTACAGAGAAGTTTTTGATAAATATTTCAATACAATTGCCAACAAAGATCTGGCTTTCACCAACTTGAATTCAGCTTACTGCAAATTTGGATTCTTCCTTAGAGTTCCAAAAAATGTAGTGATCGAGAAGCCTATTCACGTTTTCTATCTGTCTCAAAATCAGGAAGAAAACACATTCTACAACACAAGAAATCTCTTGATTGTAGAAGAAGGTGCCAAAGTTGAAATCATCGAAAGCCATCATAATCTGGACGAATCTTTTGTCCTTACCAACTCTGTCACAGAAATTTTTACGCATCAGAATGCAAAAACCGATTGGCACAAACTGCAGAATGACAATGACACTTCTTATTTGGTAGATCACACTTTTGCAAAGCAGGAAAGAGACAGTTTAACAACGGTGAATACCTTCACGTTCGGAGGAAAATTGGTTCGTAACAATCTGGATTTCATCCACAATGGTGAGAATGTCAACTCGTTTATGAACGGGATCACAATCATCGGAAAGGACCAATTGGTAGATCACCACACGGCCGTGCATCATAACACACCGAATTGCGAATCTTACCAGAATTACAAAGGCATCTACAAAGACAAATCGCACGGTGTTTTCAACGGGAAAGTTTTTGTGAATAAGATCGCACAGAAAACCAATGCTTATCAGCAAAACAACAACATTCTTCTGGACGAAGGCGCAAGCATCGATACAAAACCTCAGCTCGAGATTTTCGCCGATGATGTGAAATGTTCGCACGGTTGTACCGTTGGACAGCTGAACGAAGATGCAATGTTTTACCTGCGTGCAAGAGGGATTTCCAAGAAGGAAGCTAGAGCATTGTTGCTTTACGCTTTCGCCAACGACGCCATGCAAAACATTGATATTGAGGCATTAAAAGTAAAAGTTTCCAAACTCCTGGCCGAAAAGCTGGAAGTCAATATGGAATTCTAAACCTTCAACATAAACAATCTAAATCCCGGAGTTTTCTGGGATTTTTTATTTTTGGGCGCCTTCATCCGCCTTCCGTTCCCGCTTTTTTGCCATTGCGATCGACGGGAATTTACCAATAGAAATTTTCTGCACTCGCAATGACAAAAAGAGCTCCACTCAAGTCGGGGCGCAACTTCAACTTTTTTTCAAACATTTGCCCCGAAATTGTAAATTTGAACAACAATAGAATGTACAAAATCCACAAATGAACTACGAAAAACTACAATTCAACCTCAATGCTTACAAAGAAACCGGCGAAATTTTAGACGGTGCCAAATTCCTAATTCACCAATTCAATTTGGACGATGATAATTTTGCAGGATTCGGCTTCCGCGAAGAATTAGAAAAAACCTCCGTTTTATTAACTGCCAATGGAGAAATCGGAGAATTACAGCACGTGATGATTCCCAAAAATCTCTTCGATTTTGATCTGACTTTAGTTCTCAATATGCTCGCTCACGAGATGTTGCATGTGCGCCAGAAATCGCCCAGAATGATGATAATGGACAAGAACGAACGCGAATGGCAAGCTTACTACGAAATGCTTTTTCACACCAACTTTCCACAAATTCCCGTACTTTCGGATTATTATATCAAATTCTTTGGTGAAAAAGCTTTGATTTATTATTCAAGAATGGGCGAGGGAAGTGACCTTCAAGTAAAGTATGCTGATCAGAAATTGCAAGTTGAAAAACTTTTGGAAGATTTAACCAACAAAGAATAAAATGACAAAACCCGAAATTACCTGGCAGGATTTTGAGAAAATAGATATTCGGATAGGGACGATAATCTCTGCGGCAGATTTTGCAAAAGCCAGAAATCCTTCTTATCAACTGGAAATCGATTTTGGAGATTTGGGAATTAGAAAATCTTCAGCTCAAATTACAGCCTTGTATAAAAAGGAAGAATTGATCGGAAAGCAAATTATGGCTGTTGTCAATTTCCCGAAAAAGCAAATCGCCAATTTCTACAGCGAATGCCTGGTGATGGGCATTTACGGTGACAACAAAAATGAGGTCACACTTTTTACGCCAACTCTGCCGGCGAAAAATGGATCGGAAGTTGGCTGAATTTAATCGAAATTCTGAAGCTCAACCAACTTTCTGTACGTTCCGTTTCTTTCCATCAATTCGTGGTGGGAACCTTGCTCGATGATATCGCCTTTTTCCATCACCACAATGTGATCTGCCTTTTGAATCGTCGATAATCTATGTGCAATGATCAGTGACGTTCGGTTTTCCATCATCTTTTCCAAAGCGTCCTGAACGTATCTTTCGGATTCTGTATCTAGGGCAGAAGTTGCCTCGTCTAGGATCATAATTGGTGGGTTTTTCAGCACTGCTCTTGCGATGGAAACCCGTTGTTTCTGTCCGCCGGAAAGTTTGTTCCCATCGTCACCGATATTGGTGTAATAACCATCCTGAAGTTGAGAAATGAACTCGTGGGCGTTGGCAATCTTGGCTGCTTCCATCACTTGCGCTTCGGTAGCATCGGGATTTCCCATCAGAATATTATTGTAAACGGAATCATTAAACAAGACAGATTCCTGTGTTACCATTCCCAAAAGCTGTCGGTAGTCTGTCAGTTTTAAGTTTTTGATGTTGTGCCCATCTATTAATATTTCGCCCTCGGAAACATCGTAGAATCTTGCTAATAGATTGGCAATCGTCGTCTTTCCACTTCCAGATTGTCCCACGAGTGCTACCGTTTTCCCTTTGGGCACTGTGATCGAAACATTTTTGAGAATCAGATTGGACTTTTCGTAATAGAAACCGATATTCCTGAATTCTATTTTATCTTTAATTTCAGAAATCGGCATTGGATTGGCAATTTCTTCAACCTTCAAATCATAATCTAAAACCTCGGATACTCTCTCCAGACTCGCCATTCCGCCCTGAATGGCAGAAACTGCGTTTGACAGTCGTTTCGCTGGATCCAAAACCTGGAAAAACACGCCAATAAAAGCAAGAAAAGTAGCAGGATCCTTGTTGGTTCCGTTGATGATCTCTGTTCCGGCGTAGTAAGTGATAATCAGCATTGTTACAGAGCCGAGAAATTCACTCATCGGCGACGCCAATTCACGTTTTCTGCTCATAGAAATAGCGTGATGCTGCCAATTATCGGTGGTTTTATTAAATCTGTTTTTAAGAATTTTATCGGCGTTGAAAATCTTGATTACTTTCGAAGATTTCAAAGTTTCATCTACCAGAGAAAAAAGATTTCCTAATTCTTCCTGCGCAAATCTTGCCTGCTTTTTAAGACTTTTACCCACCCACGAAATGATCCAACCCATTATTGGAAAAACAATTAATGAAAATAAAGTAAGCTTCGGTGATAGCAAAAATAAGGCTGTGAGTGAAGACAAAATCATAAACGGTGAATTCACGATATCAACTAAAGAACCCATGATGCCACCTTCTACAGCACCGATATCATTGGAAATCCGCGACATCATATCGCCTTTTCTCTGCTCCGTAAAAAATGAGACCGGTAATTTCAGGAATTTATCGTACATCAAAGTCCGCAGATCTCTTGTGATCCCAACGCGGTAATTCACCAAAAGATAAGAACCCAGATATCTGAAAATGTTTCTCAGTAAAAATGCAACTGCGGTGATTGAGCAAAGAACGGCTAACACCTTGATTCCGCCGTGTTCATCCATATTCACCTGAATTGTGTAATAGGCCCAATCTTTGAGGTAACCAAAATAATCTGCAATTCTGCCACTCCAGACAGGCGCTTTGGAAGTATCCACTTTGTCGACAGTTCCGAACATTACGCTGAGAATCGGAAGCAAAGTCCCGATGGATGCTATCTGAAGCAGTGAATATAGTATATTGAAAAACATACTGCCCCACAGGAATCTCTGATGTGGTCTGGCAATACTGATAATGCGCTGGAATGGTTTCATTCAAAAAAATTGAATTGCAAAATTACGGAAAATAAATAGTTCTTTCAGAAGACGTTTAGAAATCGAAATTTACTTTATCATTGTATTTCGGCGTGAAGTTTTTGGTGTTCAGCTTCTCAATTGTTTTCGCAAAATTGTTGATAATAGCAGTCAGATTTTCTGCGTCTACTATTTTAAGGTCGTCATTTACAGCGTGATAATGCGTTGCCTTTGTCATATCGACTGTTGAAATAGAATGTGCGATGATTTTCTTTTTAACAAAGTTGACATTGTCTGATCTGTAAAAAAGTTGTTCGTTTCTGTAAGGATCAGGATACACTTTGAGACCGTTGACTGCATTTTGATTGATCAGTTCATCAAAATCAGAGAACTCGTCGCCGGTCATAAACACAGCATTTTTCCCAAACTGAGATTCTGTAGCTAGCATTTCGAAGTTGAAAAGCGCAGTGATATTATTTAAAACAGGATTCAGTTTTTCATTATCAGCTAAAGCTTTTGAACCGATTAATCCTATCTCTTCTGCGTTAAAGGTCATAAAAACCATAGAATAATCCGTCTTTTTGTCCTTAAAATAGTCTGCTAATCCAATGACGGTAGAAATTCCGCTGGCATCATCATCTGCGCCATTGTAGATATTGTCGCCTTCTTTATTATTGGTTCCGATGTGATCAAAATGCCCTGAGAAAGCGAGACTTTTTTCTGATGTTCCTTTTTTAATACCACAAACATTAAAACCTTTTTTTTCTTTATATTCAAATGGAACAAGGTAAGACTCGCCCACGCAGTAAGCTAAATTGTCTTTTTTAAATTCAGACGCAATATATTCTGCGGCTTTGTCGTTTTCCGGTGTACCGAATTTCCGACCTTTCATCTCGTCCGACGCAAGTGTGGAAATTATGTTTACAATTCTGTCTTTCGGAATGTCCTGAGCAGAAAGTGAGAAAGTCTGTGCAAAAAGTAGTGCGGTAATAATTTTCTTCATAAGATTATGAATTTTTTATAAAGATAATTTTTTATTGATAATAAAAAAAACAGCCTCCAAAAAGGAAGCTGTTCTTACTCAAAAAAATCGTCGTAAGATTATCGAAGTCTGTCTACAGATTTTACGAGCCTCTCATCTTTCTTGATGTATACATTTGCCAGGAGCAGACATATAATCGCGATCGCTGAAAAAACGGGCTCAATACCCTTCTCAGGAAAAGAAATTCCTCCGGGTAAGTTTTGCAGCCAATAAATCAAAAAACCAAGCAACAAAGCGTTTATAACAATGCTGATGTTATTCAGCAGAATTTGTCTTTTTCGGTTTTTGAAACTAAAGATACTTAGCAATCCTAATAATATTAATAGCACTGTTGATATATTGATGAGAAGATTTCCACCCAATACATCAAAGTCCTGTGCTGTAAGATTGAGGAACAAAGCGCCTAATACAGCTAAAAATATCCAGATTGTTTGTATTCTTTGTAACATTTTTTTCGATTGGTTCCGTTTTGAATGGGAACAAATTGTCTGCAAAAATAAAATAATTTTTGCTTAATTCAAAAATTAATGTAGATTTGCATTGTAATCACCTATTAAAAATGATAACCGCCTGGTTTTCATTCTTACTTTTACAAAATTAATTTACTTTTTTACGCATTATATGTTTAATATTGAAACGCTAAGGTCAAAATCCGATGAGGAATTGACCAAACTTTCTAAAGATTTAGGCGTCAATTTGGCAAAGAAAAGCTCTCCGGAAGACACAGTTTTCGCTATTCTGGACTATCAGGCTTCTAATCCAAAAATCATTAAAGATTATCTAAACGCCAATCAGGAAAATATGACTAAAAATACAGAAGATAACTCTGAGGAGAAACCTGCACCTGCAAAAAAACGAGGCCGGAAACCTGCAGAAAAACCGAAGCCGGAAGTTGAGATTCCTGCAGCAGAAGTTACAAAAGAAGAGGTTCCTGTAGCAGTAGAAACGCCGGTTGCAACGGAGGAAGTGAAAAAACCGAATCCGCCCAGGAAAAAACAACCAAGAGCCAGAGTTGCCGCCAACGAAAATCAGGAAGCAGTGGCAGAAGCTAAACCGGCAGAGCCAACTCAGCCCACTGAAACTGCTCCTAAATCTGACGAAAAACCGGAGGAAACAAAACAACCTCAGCAAAGACAGCCTCAACAGCAGAACAACCGTCAGCAACAGCAAAAGACCAACAGTAACAACAGAGGTCAGCAAAAAACACAAAATCCCAACGCTTCCCAGCACAACAATCAAAAAGAACAATCAGAAAATCAGCAGGACAATTCTCCTAAAAAAGAATTCAACTTTGACGGATTGATCACAATAGAAGGTGTTTTGGAAATACTTCCGGACAATTACGGATTCCTCCGTTCTTCAGATTTCAGTTATATTTCTTCTCCAGACGACGTTTACGTATCAACCAATCAAATCAGAAATTATGGTTTGAAAACGGGCGACACTGTAAAAGGATTCGTAAGATTGCCAAAAGAAGGCGAGAAATATTTCTCTCTTCTGAAACCGACAGAAGTTAACGGACGAGATTTAGCATTCATCAAAGACCGTGTGGCTTTCGAATATCTCACTCCACTTTTCCCTCAGGAAAAATTCAATCTTGCCGGCAAAGGTTCTACACTTTCTACAAGAATTGTTGACTTGTTCGCACCAATTGGTAAAGGACAAAGAGCAATGATCGTTGCACAGCCAAAAACTGGTAAAACGATTTTGCTTAAAGATATTGCCAACGCAATCTCAGCCAATCACCCAGAAGCTTATATGATGGTTCTTCTAATCGACGAACGTCCAGAGGAAGTAACTGATATGCAGAGAAGTGTGAACGCAGAAGTTATAGCTTCCACTTTTGATGAAGCAGCAGATAAGCACGTGAAAGTTGCGAATTTGGTCCTTTCAAAAGCGCAAAGAATGGTGGAATGTGGACACGATGTCGTGATTCTTCTTGACTCTATCACAAGATTGGCAAGAGCTTACAATACGGTGACGCCGGCTTCAGGAAAAATACTTTCTGGTGGTGTTGACGCAAACGCACTTCACAAACCAAAACGTTTCTTTGGAGCCGCAAGAAAAATCGAGAATGGAGGATCTTTGACCATCATTGCAACAGCATTGATCGATACAGGTTCCAAAATGGACGAGGTGATCTTCGAAGAGTTCAAAGGAACAGGTAATATGGAATTGCAGCTCGATAGAAAAATTGCTAATAAGCGTATCTATCCTGCAGTTGATTTGGTTTCATCCAGCACAAGAAGAGATGATCTCCTTCTGGACGAGGCTACGATGCAGCGTATGTGGATTATGAGAAAATACCTTGCCGATATGAATCCGATGGAAGCTATGGAATTTGTACAGAAACAAATGAAAGCAACCCTTAATAATGAGGAGTTCCTGATGTCTATGAACAGATAGATTTTCATTAATTAGATAAAAAAATTCCGTCTCAACTATTTGAGGCGGAATTTTTATTTATAATCGAAATTTGGTGCTACTTAAGAGACGAAAACATCTTCAACATCGTTTTTTCTGGCAAGTACGGCATGCGCGTAAGAACAATGCGCCTTGATCTTCCAGCCATTTTTTCTGGCGAAATCGACAGATTTTTCAACTAATTTTTTTCCTAATCCCTGTCCTTCAAATTTTGGAAAAACCATCACGTAACTTACAATCAGCTTTTTAAGTTCCGGAACAATGGTGTATGTTAATCTTCCCATATCTTCCGCACTGTTTTTCAATGTGATGTAACCGCCGTTTCCGGATTTGTTGTTTTCAAAGCTAAGTTCCATAATATTTTCTGTTTAATGTACTGTAGCCAAAAATATTCCAAAAGCGTTATGTATAAAAAGGATTTGGAAAAATTATCTCACAGGCGTCCGAAATTCGCCGTAACCAATCAGTCCGTCGAAGTTTCTGCCAAATGGCGTATAATACAAAAAGGCTTGGTACAGATTTTCTGTCTGCCAGAAGTTACCGTTGATTTCACCATAGTTCAGCTTTCCGTCAGCGCCTTTTGTGGCGAGGATATAACTGTAAAAACCTTGCTTGAGGTAGATTTTGGCTAAGTATTTCTGTGCCTTGTCATCATAGATCATTCGGCTTTTTTCATCAGCTTTATAATCATTGAACATCCCGAGAACGTAGAATTCTTTGTCGGATTTCTGACTGTCCAGTGCAAAGTAAACCCATGAATAGTCGCCTTCACGGTCGGGATCTCTCTCAATGCCCAGATCATTTCGTCTGAAATAAAAGGCTCCGTTGACGTCTGGCTGATATTGATAATCTCCCGGATAGGCCCAGACAGGATGCAGATAGGTGTAGTTCTTCCCATCGATATTTTCTGTGTTAGCCACCATATCCATCGCCTGGTTCATGACTTTGTTGTCAAAATAATAAAATTCATTATTGCCTGGAAATGCCAATCCCAACTGCTGAAAAAGCAGCTGATTTCCCATTGTAGAACTCGGGCGGATATTATTCAAAGCAATGCCCCAGTTGTTATTCTGAATGACACTAAGTGATAACGACGAAATATTATTGGTAATTCCGGGGCCGTTTCCTGTAGCCTGGATTTCAAGTCTTTGTTTGGCATTCGGATTTTTTGCGTCTATAAAACGCGTCACATTAATTCCAAGATTGGCACCGTTTTCATAGATCGAAAACCTTTTCCTGAACAATGGCTTGTCCTGAGAATCCTTGTAGACAATGATCTCGTAATTTCCGGAAATCTTAGGCTGGATTTTCTCGTTTGGGAATACCAGTTCGTAGTGCGTATATTTCTGATAAGTGTTGAAGGAATACTGGAACTGGTCAATCAGGGCATTCATACTGCCGTTGGCATATTCTGTAAAAAAGAGGCCGTCTTCTTCCCAATTTCTGTTGTAATGTTTGTAAGTATAACGGTAGATCTGGCTAGAGTTGGAAAGGTCGTCGAAGCGGAGAATCAACTGCTCGCCCTGCGCTATGACAGGCGTCTCATCATTGGTTTTCGGATTGAAAACCTGAACGCTTCTAATCTCCTGCGCCAGAGAAAATACACCGAGAAAAAGGAAAAATAGTCTGATAATGTTCATACCGCTAAGTTAATGTTTTATATTTTTACACTTAAATTAATACAATGTTACACGTAGAATCTTTCACTTTCAATCCGTTTTCCGAAAACACATACCTTATTTACAACGATGAAAAGGAGGCTTTTCTTATAGATCCCGGCAATATGCCTGATGCTGAGACCCAGGTTTTGGAAGATTTTATAAAATCACAAGGTCTGAAGATCCGGAATATCCTTTTGACGCACGCGCACATCGATCATGTTATTGGGCTGCAATGGGCTTTTGACGAATTCAAAGTTCCTGTTTTGGTTCATGCTGATGAATTGGAAATTCTTGAAAAGGCGCCTTTCACAGCCAAAAATTACGGTTTCTTTTTTCCGGCTTTCAAAGGTGAAATCAATCATATCAAAGGCGGTGACCAATTGATGTTGGGCCTGGATACTTTCAGCATTCTGGACGTTCCTGGACATTCGCCGGGAAGTATTGCTTTTTATAATAAGGACAATGGATTTGTGATTTCCGGTGATGCACTTTTTATGATGAGCATCGGCAGAACGGATTTGTATAAGGGCGACTATGACCAACTGATTACCAGTATCAAAACTCAGTTTCTGACGCTCCCGGAAACTACAAAAGTCTACAGTGGACACGGCGAATCTACAACCGTTGGTTTTGAAAAAGCACACAATTCTTTCTTAAAATAAAATTTTAAATTGATGAAATACAGAATCCTGATCCTTCTACTATTCGCTTTCAATTTTTCATTCTCACAAAATGATCTCGATCAAACTGAGATTGAAAATATTCAGAAGCTGATAAAATTATTTCAGACCAAAAATGTGGACGGTATTTCCAAGATTATTAAGTATCCTCTGAAAAGAGAATATCCGATTCCTGATGTTAAAAATGAAGTTGATTTTAAGAAAAGATTCAATCAGATTTTTGATCAAAAAATTATTAATGAAATCTCAAACTCCAAAATGGATCAATGGAGCGAAGTTGGCTGGCGTGGTATTATGCTCAATCATGGTGATCTCTGGATAGAATCTGACGGAAAAATACAGGCTCTCAATTACCAGAGTAATTTTGAAATCAATCAAAAGAAAACGCTCATTAATAATGATAAGAAAAAGTTACATTCAACCATAAAGGCTTTTAAATCTCCGACTTATAAAATTAAAACTAAAAGTTATCTCATTAGAATTGATGAACAGGAAAATGGAAAATACCGGTACGCATCCTGGAAAACTGGTAAATCGGAATCTTCTGAACCTGACTTAATTTTATCCAATGGTGAATTAAAATTTGACGGAAGCGGAGGCAATCACACCATTACTTTCAGAAAAGGCGAGTTCAGTTATAAATTATACCGAGGAATTATCGGCGAAAAAGATGCTGCAGAAATTTCCTTAACGGTTGAACAGGCCGGAAAGATCATCTTGCAACAGGACGGTCATCTGATTTACTAAAATGCGCTTCCGGACGGGAGCGTTTTTGGTTTTTATGTTAATCGTGGAACATTACATCGCGGACATTCAGGAAGTGCGAAACATTGCCCTTCCAGTGATTTTCCTCAATGGTGAAGGCCAGATCAAAGGTTTTTGTTCTGAAATCGTCTGCAAACTGACCAAAACGGAAGCCCACGCATTCTACATTTCTGCCCGTGGTAGGCTGTGCAATGTTGAATTTGAGATGTGTGCTTTCTTTGCCCATTAATTTGACATAACCACTGACTTTCTGGTTTTTAAGAACCAAAACAGGTTTCATATTGTGTGGTCCAAACGGTGCCAGTTTTCTGTGAAAGTTGATAAATTCACGGTTGAGATCCTCAGGTTTTACCACGCTGTCAACATAGATAGTAGGTTCTTTCTGATGCTCCTGAATATTAGTTTTCACGTAATCTTCAAATCTGATTTTAAATTCTTCAAACTTTTCTTTTTCCATAGAAAGTCCTGCTGCAGCCTGATGCCCGCCGAATTTCATAAAAAGATCGGAACAGAATTCCAATGCTTTGTGAATATCAAAATCAGAAACGGATCTTGCGGAAGCTACCATTTCGCCGTTATTTCCCTCCGTGAAAACCAAAGTGGGTTTGAAGTAATTTTCTATCAATCTGGAAGCTACAATTCCAATCACGCCTTTGTTCCAAAGGGGGTCGTATACAATCGTGGAATAGCGTTGGGTCTTGTGCATTTCCAAAGCCTGATTCATCGCAGATAGTGTGATGTTGATGTCCATCTCGCGGCGCTCGTCATTCAGATTGATGATGTTTTCAACGATTTGCTGAGCTTTTTTCAGGTTATCCGAAATCATTAGTTCAACCGAAGCTTTAGCATGGGAAATCCTTCCGGCAGCATTGATTTTCGGAGCAATGTCAAAGACAATATTCGAAATTTCGAAGTGCGCCAGTTTCTCTTCCGGAATCAAAAGCCTTAGCCCAAATTTCCGTGTTTTCCTGAGGAATTTCAATCCTTGCATTGCCAAAACACGATTTTCACCCGTCATCGCAACGATGTCGGAAGCAATACTGATGGCCAGAAGATCTGTGAGTTCAAACAGCTCACTTTCGGGGATTTTGTAAATGGTGTTGAGGCCCTGGCAAAGCTTGAAACCTACGCCGCAACCGCTCAATTCTTTATATGGATATCGGCAGTCTTTTCTCTTCGGATCCAGAACCGCAATGGCGTTTGGAAGTTTTTCGCCGGGAAGATGGTGATCACAAATAATGAAATCTACGCCTACAGAATTGGCGTAATCTATCTTGTCCACAGATTTTATACCGCAGTCCAAGGCTATTATTAATGAAAATCCGTTGTCCCTGGCAAAGTCAATGCCTTCGTCTGAAATACCATAACCTTCAACATTTCTGTCCGGGATGTAAAAATCGAGGTATTTCTTGTCGACTATCTTGCTGAGATACAGATACATCAAAGCTACTGAAGTGGTGCCGTCTACGTCGTAATCGCCGTAAACCAATATTTTTTCTCCATTTTCTATAGACGTTGCAATGCGTTCTACCGCTTTTTGCATATCGGCCATCAGGAAAGGATTGTGGATGTCTGTGCCGTTTGGTTTGAAGAATTCACGGGCTTTCTGATAATTATCGATGCCGCGCATGACCAGGATTTTGGACTCTAAAGTTCCAAAACCAATAGAAGAAATTAATCCATCAACAATTTCTTCGTCCGGCTCGGGTTTATAGATCCATTTTTGACTCATAGCTACAAAAGTACTGAAAAAATTATCGATAAGAAATTAAAAAAGCTACCAATTTGATTGATAGCTTATCCTGAAAAGTTTAAATTTTAAACTTAATTTTTGATGAATTTCTTTGATTCAACACCTGATTTTGTTTCGATGGAAATGATGTAATTTCCTTTTGGGAATGCTGAAATATCTATTTTCGAAGCGTTGTCAGATTTTATTAATGAACCTTTGATGTCGTAGATTTTGATTGATTTAACCTGCTCTTCAGATTTTATATTAATGAAGTCTGAACTTGGATTTGGGAAAATGCTGATCTCGGTTTTACTCATGTCATTCACAGCTAAATAATCCATATCCTTAATGATAATATTATCAACAATATAGCCGCTGTTGTAATTGTCAAATTCAAAATTGAGTTCGTTGGTTCTAACGATTTTATTGGATAATGGACTTGTGAAAACCAATTGATTATCAAGATAATATTTCACATTTTTCTCAGTCACGTGGTCTATTTCTATTTTCAGATTGTACCACTTTCCGGCTTCCCAATCCTGGATGTATTTCGCGGCTTCATCGCTGTCTGCATACAGTCCGCCTTCGTAATCAAAATTAAAACCGCCGGACCAGGAATAAGTGCCGTTGTTGTTATAATATAGAGACAGCATATAATAATCAGAATTATCAAGCTTTTCCAGTTTTACATCGGCGGAGATGGAAAGCCTGTTGTATTCGGGAATTTTTTTGAAGAGAAAAGTGAGGTTTTCGGTTGGCGTGCCGTTGCTGGTAACTTCTACAGAATTATTGCCGTCAGTTGCTTTTGCTGTAACAACTTTGAAATTATTATTTGGAACATTGTCCGTTTTTACCATCCATTCTTTTTGGCCGACAACACTTCCAGGTGTATAACCTTCGGAATTTTCAAAGGAGATTTTTTGCTGTTGCGCAGATAGACAAACGGATAATAAAGTTGCGAAAGAGAATAAAAATTTTGTCATAGATGATTTTAAAAGGGATGCGAATTTATCGATTTTTTATTAATTCATTTAAATCAATAAAAAACCTTCCGAAAATGATTCGGAAGGTTCTAAATTATAGTATATTTTCTATTCGTCTTAATATTAAGGTCTACTTAGTATGATTCATCGCATTGGCGTCGATATTCACATTCAGTCCTTGGGCGACTCTCATCCCAAGTTCTATATTCGCCCGGAAGAAATGACAGAGCTGACGGTTGATAATCTCGTCCCGTTTTGGTCCGTCTACACCGCCAAGATGGCCGATGATGTTGTTGACCAAAGCCGTTCTCGCTTCCTGATCTAAAGCTTTAGTATAAAATAATCCAGGTTGCGTGTAATGATCATCATCATTCTGATTTCTGTCGAAGTGGGCCACTCTGGAATTGTCCAGGTCATATTCCAGATTCTTGTAAGATTCCGTAGGTTCTACGTTGCTGAAACTGTTCGGGAAATAATTCGGTTCGTCACCATAATCTGTGTCGCTGGCCATAGAGCCGCTTCTCTGAAAGTTGTTGACTGCAAAAGGACATCTGTTTACTTCCAGCTGATGCGAGTTCACGCCCAATCTGTATCTGTGTGCATCGGCGTAAGAGAATAATCTGCCCTGCAACATTTTGTCCGGAGAAAAACTAATGCCGTCTACCAAATGACTTGGTGCAAAAGCAGCCTGTTCCACGTGGACGAAGTAATTTCTTGGCACTTCATTCAGTTCCATCACGCCAACTTCCTGAAGAGGAAATTCGTCCTGAAACCAGACTTTCGTGACATCAAAAGGGTTCCAGCGCCATTCCTTGGCCTGCTCCTCTGTCATTGTCTGGATGTAAAGTTTCCATTTTGGGAAATTTCCGGCTTCGATTTCATTTACCAAGTCTTCCTGTGAGAAATCGGGGTTTTCACCTTTCATTTTAGTGGCCTCATCATCTTTAAAGTTTTTGATGCCTTGCTGCGTTTTGAAGTGGAATTTGACCCAGGTTCTTTCATTGTTTTCATTAATCAAAGAAAAAGTGTGAGATCCAAATCCGTGCATATGTCTGTATCCGTGAGGTGTTCCCCTGTCCGACATCAATATTAAAACCTGGTGAAGCGATTCCGGATTCAAAGACCAAAAGTCCCAAACCATCGTCTTGCTTTTCAGATTAGTTTTCGGAACACGTTTTTGGGTATGGATAAAATCGGGGAATTTCTTAGCATCCTTAATAAAGAAAACAGGTGTGTTGTTCCCAACCAAATCCCAATTGCCGTCTTCGGTATAGAATTTCAACGCGAAACCTCGTGGATCTCTTTCTGTATCGGCACTTCCCATCTCTCCGCCCACTGTCGAGAATCTTGCAAACATTTTGCAGGAATTCCCTACTTGAGAGAAGATCTTTGCTCTCGTCAAGTGGCTGATATCATGCGTGACGGTAAAAGTCCCGTAAGCACCGGAACCTTTGGCGTGAACGATTCTTTCCGGGATTCGTTCTCGTACAAAGTGCGCAAGATTTTCCTGAAGTATAAAATCCTGTAGCAAAACAGGGCCGCGCGGGCCTACAGTCTGCGAATCCTGATGCTCAAAGTAAGGCGCACCGACGGAATTGGTTAATTTTTTCTTGTTTTCCATATTTTCAGATTTATTGATATAAATGTAATGCAAGCGAAATTCGATAAAAAAAGCTATTCATGAAACAAATTAATAATTATATTTGTCATAGATAAAATAAATTAGAACTCGTGAATATCCAACAGTTAGAATATTTGATTGCGGTAGATAAATATAAACATTTTGGCAAAGCTGCACAAGCGTGTTTCATCACACAGCCAACCTTGAGTGCGATGATCCAAAAGTTTGAAGATGAGCTGGATGTGAAAATTTTTGACAGAACCACGCATCCCATCAGAACAACGGATGCAGGCGGAGAACTGATCAAGGAAGCACAAAAAATCATCGATGCTGTGATGGAATTGCGGAACAAGGCCAATTTCCTTAATAATATTCTTGCAGGGAAACTCAATCTGGGCATCATTCCGACCGTCTCAACGTATATTCTTCCAAACGAAATTTTTAGTTTTCTGAATAAAAATCCTCAGATAGAACTTAATATCAAAGAGATGACGACGGAAAGCATTATCAAATCTCTGAAATCCGGAGAGCTGGATGCTGGAATCATTTCGACGCCATATTCTGCTGCCGACGAATTTTATCAGGATTTTTTATTTAATGAAGAACTGATGCTGTATTCCGGAGCAGAATCTGTTCAGAAAAAAGATTGCTTCGTAGTTCCCGAAGACATAGACGTCAATAAAGTCTGGCTTTTGGAAGAAGGGAACTGCCTCAGAACACAGTTCGAAAATATCTGTCATCTCAAAGAAAATTCTTTGAAACCGAAAAACCTGGAATTTTTGGCTTCTAACGTCAATACCCTGATTCAAATGGTAGACAAAGTGGGGGGAATTACAATTCTTTCTGAGATTGGAGTTCAGCAGCTTTCTGATGTGCAGAAGCAGAAAGTCTCCAGATTTATCAAGCCATTTCCTTACCGGGAGATAAGTCTGATCTATTACAAACCGACTTACAAACAGAAGATTATCGATGAGTTGATCTCGGAGGTACGGACATCGATGGAGCAAAAGCTCAACTTCTACAAAGACAGGGAAAATTATAAAAGTGTAAAACCTGAATAAATTCATACCCAACTGATAGGAATTGATTTTGAAATCTAAAAATTAGTTTGTAGATTTGCAACCGATTTTTGAATAAACGGAGGAGAACTTTGACTGATTGCAACCTCAATAAAAAATGCTAAAACAGATATTTTTCTCTTTTAGTTCCTTTTTTAAACAATCATTGTTTAGCCTCAAAAATTTAATATAAAAAGGAATATTTATGTCTTATTTATTTACGTCCGAATCAGTTTCTGAAGGACATCCTGATAAAGTAGCAGATCAAATCTCTGATGCGCTGATCGATCATTTTTTAGCTTACGACAAAAATTCAAAAGTAGCTTGCGAAACCCTTGTGACCACAGGTCAGGTAGTTTTAGCGGGTGAAGTGAAATCGCAAGCTTACCTAGATGTCCAGCAGATTGCAAGGAATGTCATCAATAAAATTGGCTACACCAAAAGCGAATATATGTTCAACGGAGATTCCTGCGGTGTGATCTCTGCGATCCACGAGCAGTCACCGGATATCAACCAAGGTGTGGACAGGACTTTGGACGAGACCGATTTCGAGACCAGAGCCAACGCTCAGGGCGCAGGTGATCAGGGAATGATGTTTGGCTATGCTACCAACGAGACTGAAAATTATATGCCTTTGGCGCTGGATCTGGCTCATCAGATTCTTAGAGAATTGGCAGATCTTAGAAGAGAAGGTTCAGCTATTCCTTACCTTCGTCCGGATGCGAAATCCCAGGTAACGATTGAATATTCTGATGATCACAAACCAGTGAGAATCGACAGTATTGTGGTTTCTACCCAGCATGACGACTTCGGAAGCGAAGAAGCGATGTTGGCGAAAATCAAAAGAGATATTATCGAGATTCTGATTCCGAAAATCAAGGCCAAACAAAAACCTGAAATCCAGCAGTTGTTCAACGGTGATATCAAATACCATATCAACCCGACCGGAAAGTTCGTCATCGGCGGTCCTCACGGAGATACAGGTCTTACAGGTAGAAAAATAATCGTGGATACTTACGGTGGGAAAGGTGCTCACGGTGGTGGTGCATTCTCCGGAAAAGATCCTTCCAAAGTAGACAGAAGTGCGGCTTACGCAACAAGACACATTGCTAAAAATCTTGTGGCAGCAGGCGTTGCAGATGAGGTTTTGGTTCAGGTTTCTTACGCTATCGGTGTGGCAGAGCCTTGTGGACTTTACATTAATACCTATGGAACTTCAAAACTGGATATCAACGACGGAGAGCTGGCGAAAAAAGTACAGCAATTGTTTGATCTTAGACCTTACGCGGTTGAGAAAAACCTAAAGCTGAGAAACCCGATTTATATCGAGACAGCAGCTTACGGCCATATGGGAAAAGATTATTACGTTGGCGATAAAACCTTCAACAAAGGGCTTAAAAATGAACTGACTTTGAAAGACCTGGAATTTTTCACCTGGGAGAAACTGGATCGTGTAGAAGATATCAAGAAAGAATTTGGAATCTAATCTGATTCTTATCAATATAAAAAAACTGTTTTGTCTTTGGATAAAGCAGTTTTTTTTCACCTCAATGTTACATATTATCAACAATAAGTAATACCACAAGAATCTCTTTTGTTATTTTTGTCGTAAATAATATTATCAAAATGAAATCAAAATTATACATCATTATAGTCTTGCTCGCTTTTTCCGGATTGGCAAAATCGCAGCTTACAATGCACAAATTTATAACGGCCGGTTACGTCTACCAAAACCAGAGCTTCGGCGAGGTAGGAGGCAAGCTTTTGTTCCTGAGTAATGATGATGTCCTTTTCCGCGTAGGCGCCTCTGCGCTGATGGGATCTGCGAACAGTAAATTTGCCATAATGCCGAAGGTGAATGCAGATTTCCTGTTAAATTTTCAAAAAAATGTAGACTTTTACCACGCCCATTATTTCATTTTAGGTGCAGAAGCCACCAATAAATACATCGCACCGAAGGCCGGTTTCAGTCTTTTCGGAATTCTGGACCTGACAGGAGGATACGGATTTTCGCTCGATCAAGAAGGCATTAACGGTAAAGAACTGAAAGGTCTTAATATCAATTTCACAATAAATATCCCATTAGTTTTACTTAATTGATTTAACTTTTTCATTTTATTTGAATCAAATTAAAGAAATATGAAAGTTTAACACTTCATTAACATTTTGTTTTGACTTTTTTATTACTTTTACAAACCAAAATTAAGGCGTATAGATAAAATTTACTTCATTAAAAATTAAAACAGTCGAGTCACTACAATTAATTATTTATGTAATTAATGATTTGCTGGGTTTTATATAAAATAGAAGTAAATAATATGAAAATGCAAACTGATAGCCTATTGATCCTGCAATACCAGGGTGGCGATGAGAAGTCACTCTCGGTACTCATCAACAGGCACAAGAAAGATCTTTACACATTCATCTACTACAAACTGATGGATGAAGATCTGGCCAACGATATCTTCCAGGATACTTTTATAAAAATCATAGTCACCCTGAAAGAAGGGCGCTATAAGGAAGAAAACAAATTCATCCTGTGGGCCAAACGCATCGCCCACAACCTGATCATCGATCATTTCCGTCTGCAGTCCAAGCACATCAAAGTTTCCGAAACTTCCTATGAAAACGAAGAATTTTCAATTTTTGATATTCTCAAAGAACCCGAAAATAATATTGAAGACCGATTGATAGATAAGCAAATAAATGATGATCTTTTAAAGATGTTGGTAATGCTCCCGGAAAATCAGCAAGAGGTGATTAAACTGAGATTCTTTGACGGTCTCAGCTTCAAAGAGATTGCAGATCATACAGATACAAGCATCAACACTACACTCGGAAGAGTGCGATACGCATTGATTAATCTCAGAAAGATCATGGAAGAACATCATATTATTTTGACAAAATAATAATTTATTAATAATAAAGATTTTCTTTTGGCGTTATTGTTGTAAAAGTCAGCCTATGAAAAAAAATGACACTTTAACAACGAAAGCTTTGATGCCTAAAAAAGAGATAATCGATTTTCTGATGAATTATTCCAAGAATATTCATCCAATAAAAACGAAGAACAGTAAGACCATATTAGTTTCCAAGAACTAAGCATTTTAGATTTTAAATAATTGATTTTTATGATTGAACTTTCCTACGTGGATCAAAAATGATTAGATTTGTGCCTTATGAAAAACATAAGGCACATTTTTTTTGACCTGGACAATACCCTTTGGGATCACCGCAAAAACGCATATCTTACCATCAGAGAACTATTTTCTCAACAGAAAATTGGCGAAAAATACAGCATCGATTTTGAACTGTTTCACGACGCTTATCATGAGATCAACGAAAAACTCTGGGAGCAGATCCGGGATGGAGAAATTGATAAAGAGTACCTGCGAAAATACAGATTTTACAATACTTTTCTGAGATTCGGAGTAGATGATCAGGTTCTATCCGACTACTTTGAACATCATTTCCTGGATGAGATTCTGAAATATAATGAGCTGGTTCCTGGCGCAGCAGATCTTTTGGATTACCTGGAGGGCAAGGATTATAAAATGCATATCATCTCCAACGGTTTTCAGGAAGTGACGGAACGTAAATGTATCCTTTCCGGGATTGCAGATTACTTTGAGACCATTACCAGCGCAGATTCTGTGGGAGTAAGAAAGCCTAGGCCAGAGATTTTTCAGCATTCTTTGGATCTCGCAAGAGCGGAAAAATCTGAAAGTATTTTAATCGGTGACGATTGGATTGCCGATGTCAAAGGCGCACAGAGATTCGGGATCGATGTGATTTTCTTCGATGTTTATAACGATGATCCTCAAGAGGCTGATCTGAAAGTGATTCAACATCTTTCACAGATAAAAGACTATTTATAAGAATTGAAAAAACCTTTCGAATTACGAAAGGTTTTATTTTTTCAGTGAAGTTTCTGCTTAGATACCAAGACTTTCCCGTACTCGGGTAATCGTCTCTGTTGCTATTTTTCTGGTCTTTTGTGCGCCTTCCTGCAGTTTCGCTTCCAGCTCGCCCAGATTATTCATATAATAGTTAAAAGTTTCTCTTTCCTTAGCAAATCGTGTCAAAATGAGATCCAGTAATTCTTTTTTTGCGTGACCGTAGCCATAATTTCCTGCCAGATATTTTGCCCGCAATTCTTCGGTCTGTTCAGGCGTTGCAACCAGTGCGTAGATTGCAAACACTTTGTCTGTATCAGGATCTTTCGGGTCTTCCAGCGGTGTGCTGTCTGTTTCGATAGACATAACCTGCTTTTTCAGCTCTTTTTCCGGCAGGAATATATTAATGATATTACCACGGGATTTTGACATTTTATGCCCGTCAGTTCCGGGAACATATTTCGTATCCTCTTGTAGTTCCGCTTGCGGCAGCACCAAAACTTCGCCCATCTGATTATTAAACCTGGAAGCTACGTCTCTCGCAATTTCCAAATGCTGAAGCTGATCTTTCCCAACCGGAACTACCTCCGCATCGTAAAGCAAAATATCTGCAGCCATCAGTATCGGATAGGTGAAAAGTCCGGCGTTGACATCGCTCAGCCTGTCTGCTTTGTCTTTGAAAGAATGCGCCAGTGTCAGTCTTTGATAAGGAAAAAAGCAGGACAAATGCCAGGATAATTCGCAAGTTTCTGGAATATCACTTTGTCTGTAGAAATACGTTTTCTCGGTGTCTAGTCCGCATGCAAGCCAGGCTGCAGCAATCTCATAGGTGTTTTCCTTCAGTTCAGCAGCGTTTTTGATCTGAGTCAAAGAATGGAGATTGGCGATAAAGAGAAAAGATTCGTTTTCCGCTTTTTTGGATAATTCTATCGCGGGAATAATGGCGCCCAAAAGATTGCCCAAATGGGGCGTTCCGGTGGCTTGGATTCCGGTCAGGATTCTAGACATTTTAATTTTTGATTTTAAAATTGAAGCTGTAAAAATAAGAAACATTGAAGGCTTTGACAATTTTTATTGTTCCAATATCTTCTTTGTTCTCAATTTTTTACATTGCAGAAGCAGGTTTTGAGTATATTAGTAAAAATATTTTTTGAGAATGGAGCAAAATGACTTTTTATCGCCAAAGATTCACAAATCAATCCAAAGCTTGTGGGTCTTACTTCTGATTTTTGTAGCAGTAGATTTCTCGTCCAACTATTTTTATCCGGAAGGCAAACATCTTACGCTCGCCATTGTTCTGGATTTCCTGTCCGGCGGTCTTGGCTGTCTGCTTTTTTCCTGGTATTTTGTGGTAAACAGGCGTTGGAAATCTCTGTTGATGGTGCTTCCATTGCTGATAATGTGTTTCTTTTTCATGAGAGAAATCAGAGATACAATAGATTATTACTTGCCATTCGAAAAAATAATCAACTCTGATACACTGCGTAAATATACTTATCTGCTTATAGAATTAGCAGCGGTTTTCGTGCTCGCAAAAAGATATATGGTGGAGGAAAATGTAGCCGGAAAAGGCACATTCGCAAAGCTGTTTTTTCTTAATCTTGGCTTTTTCTCACTGTACAACGCAGATATGGGAATGATAGAGCAATTTATCTCATCAGGATCTTTCAGCTCAAAAACGACAGAATTTTTCGTGACTTTATTTTATTACGTGCTCACCTCGGTGAAGACCATTTCGATGTTCGGTGCGTTTTTATTTTTAATCAACTGTATTGCGAAGCGGGAAAGCATTTATACATTTTCAGACAGCGTTTTGCAGTTTGCCAACCGTCATTTTGGTGTTGCGGTTCTTATTGTCATCAGTTGCGTCATCTTTTCTTTTGGTTATCTCCTGGAAAATGCAATCTCTCTGGAGATGGATTTTTTTGGTAAGAAACTGACGGTTTTTGGCTGGATCAACAATATTGCAGTCGTTACTTTATTTGTAATAAGCTGCCGGTTTACAGGACAGTTTTTGCAACTGCGCAGCCATCTGAAGCAGAAATATTATGGCGTCGTAGGAAGTTCTGTCTGGATTCCCGTTATCAATATTATTTCTTTGCTGATGATAAAATTTGATGACAAAATCAAATTCCTATCGCCCGGAAACCTCGAGAAGGCAAAGAAAATCCATTTGGTTGCAGCCTCACTGTTGATTCTCTTTTTCTACCGGAACGACATTCTTGATAATGATAAAAGGCTGGAAGGCCTTCTGATGAGTGCAATTTATATTGCTGCCTTTTGGATCGTTTCTTACCTTAAAAAATACAATTGGCTTTTCCCCGCTATTCTTGCTGCGATTGTTATGACTGTCAAGATTTTTCCTTTCTATAAAGATGCCTATGATACGGAATTCGTCTTCAAAGATTACGTTTTGGACCTTTTAGGACACACCTTTTCTATTGCAATGGTGCTTTCTGCAATCGTTTTCTACGGTATCTATTACATCGCTTTTCAAACGATGAACACCAGAAGGTAGATTTTATTTTTTTCTTAGAATCACAGACACTTTTGTGAATAAGCTTTCGGCTTTTTCATCGCTGCTTCCTGCTTTATAATCCAAAGTATATTTCCCGTCTTTTTTGATAGGGATTTTAATGATTTCCTGCTCAAAAATCCAGTCAGATTTTACGATTTTCTCAGGCGTTTCTTCGTTACTACCATTGGTTTCTTCAGTATTTTCTGTTAGTTCTGTTGAGTTTTGTTCCTCACTCTGGTCGTTTTCGTCTTCTTCCTCTTTTTGGATTTCGTAGCTAGAATTGATCAAATGCTCCTTATCAGAAAACATCGGAATAGTCTGATTCTCCACCGTTTTCCCGTCCAGACTGAGATTATAATGCAATTGGAAAACAGGAACTTTGTCATTTTCCAGAAAACCGGCATCTATTTTTCCCCATATCACGAGAACGTCTCCTTCTTTCAGATCTATATTCTCAGTAGTATTTACAAGCTGTTTATCCAGCGGTTTTTCTTCAGAAATAGTGTCTCCGACAGGACTGCAGGAGATTGCGGAGATAGAAATTAGCAAGGCAGGAAAAAATGCTTTCATCATTATATTTTTAAGTGTTTGCTGAAGTAAGTGTTAATCAGGGCAGTCACGTCATTGCCGTTTTCAGTGGTAGGACTTATGAGATAAAACCGGCCTTTGGGTGTTTTGATGGAACTGATGATGTAAAAACTGGTGTCGTCGCTGCTGTAGCCTGTTCGTGTTGCGCTCATCAAAATACTGTTGTCACTTATCTTCCTGATAAACTTAAAAGGATCATCAATCTCATATATTCCTTTGAAAAATCCCTGATAAAGACGGCTTTCAAAATACATCGTTTCGAAAGTTCCGGAATACTGAGAATCGGCAAGGACAGTCACCTGATCAAAGTTGTGTTTGCTGTGTTCATCGTCTCGGTAGAGGTAGAGCTGGATATGTTCCTTTTTGATATCAGCACTGTCATTATCCTTCATAAAATATTTCAGTTCTTTCTCCAGAGAGTTATAATAGACTTCATAATTTTTAAGTTCAATAGTGGAAAGAGTTGGTCTTACAGATTCCCAGGTCAGGTTTTGGGACTGGTTTTCTTTGTCAAAAGCCAGTAGATTCTGCGCCTTTTTGTAGATTGAAAACAATTCCGCGTACTGCAGTTTCTGATCGTTGTATTTCGGTACATCTGCAATGTAAAGGTAATAGGAGCTGTTGGCCGGATTGTATTGTCTGTAATACATTTTTTTGTGTCCAAAATCATCAACATAAAGCAGTGCATTTTTGGTTTCCAGCAATACCTTTTCTATCTCATTAAATTCTTTGATATCGGAAACCGGATAAATATCAGGATTGCTGGACTTTCCGATCTGTATTAATTCTGCCGTATCGCCATCGGAAAAATCATTTTTGATACTGATGGTGGCCGGTATTTCATCTTCACTCCGTTCCGCACTAGAGTTGGGGTCTGTGAGATTGATGTCGCCGGAGAAAGAATATTCTTTGGCATAATTGCTTATAGGGAGCATGAGATCTACAGAATTCGCAGAATCTATCTTGAAAGAAACTTTCTTCAGAACTACCTGTTTTTTTTCTTCTCTTTTACGGATAGAATCTATCTGAGCTTGCGGAATTCCCAAAACGAGACTCTCATACTCGGAGCTTTCTTTGATATCGCCGTTGGGATTGTCATCTTTGCAGGAGAACATCAGGAATAAAACTAAAAATAGGAGGTAAGTTTTTTTCATAACCAGTTTATAGATTCTAAAAATAGTGAAATTTATCAATTAAAAGCTTTACTGTTTTGAATTTCAGATAAATATTGACACTATCGGCATTTGCTGTCAAACTTCTAATTTCTGATCTGCGTTATTTTGTTTGAGTTTAATTTTATAATGAAATGTCAAAACCCTGATTTTCCAAAGTGTCAAAGTCTGCTCTGCTGTGATATGACCGTTCTCTGAACCGATGATCAGCCTGTCCCGGAAAGAACTGATAAATTGCGACCAATATTCACCTCTAGAGTCTTTCAGTAAAAAATAAAAACCGGCATCGCCAAATTTATTTCCAGAAGAATCTAAAATCAGTTCACCGTTTTTTCCTACACCTGGTGTCATCAGAACTGTTGCATTGCCGTTGGGCAAAGGGAAAACTGCTTTCACACACGTCTGTCCAGATGGTAGCGTCCCGATACCGTAAACACCGGAATAGATCACCTTGCCGCTGGATTCCACAGATCTGAGCCAGAATGTATATTTTATCTCACCGGTCTCAGCATCTTTGAGATTGATGATTTCGCTTTTTAAAATCTCAGAACTCGCAATATTTTCCGTTGGAATATTCAGCTGATTGATTCTGTTACTGAATAATTTATTGATCAAAACCCCAAAAAATTTGAAAAATGGATTCCAGCTGACGGAAAAATCCAAACTGTAATCAGACGTGTTTTCATAAAATCTGATCACATCGGGAGACAATTTTAAAAATAAGGTCTCTGACAGATTCAGTTTTTTCATTGAAGGTATAATTCCTCGCGGTGATGCTGTATTTTCAATAATTAGGTTTTCTCTGTCTGCAAATTGCTGGATGAAATCTTTGCCGATAGCATCCAAATTCCCGAATGGTCCTATGAGCCACGAGAATTCTTCCGGATCTATCTTTCTGCCCCGAAAAATCACCCACTGCTGAGTGATCCAGTCCTGAAATTTCTGCATAGGATAAGCGAATCTCATTTTAAATGCTTTTGAGATTAGGGATGATGTGGTGTCGGCCGTTCCATTCACCAGATTCAGACATCGGCTGAAACCGCAATGTGGTGAATTCGAAGTGAAAATCCTTCCTTTCCCGTTCTTTCATCGCATCTGCATGCCGCTCAGGCTTGGGAACGCTGCTGTGGCCGTGTACCATATCGGTCATTTCTTTCTGCGTTTTCCAGACCGAAAATGTGGAAACGGTATTCGGAAATTTGATCGAAGCTAAAGATAAAGTGGTTGCAGGATGATCTCTCACCAGTTTTTCGACAGGCCGTCCCCAGTTTATAAATCGCGGAATCTCCGGAAATTTCATTCTGGCAATAGTCACTGCAACGACAGCAGAATCCGGATTGTCGAGTTCCGGGGTTTCATCCGGAATTTCAAAATGACTGTATTTTCCCCATTTTCTCAAAAACCGTAAACGCGTGTGCCAGCCTTTTGCCAGCCTTTGCCCGAAATCATTATTCAGTAAAAAATGATCGATATCGCTTTCGTTTTCCCATTGTGCAAATACAGCGATCTGCCTGATCAGCATTCTGGAAAGTGAAAAAACCGGAGAGCCCAAAGTCATAGCGGTCATTACCTCAGAATGTATCAGTCCTGGAATATTTTTCGGCTTCAGCGGAAACAGATGGATCCTGAGCGCAGAAATATATGATGTTTTTACAAGATGGTAGGTGAATACGCTCATATTAAGTCATTTTATTTGATCTCAATCTTCTCTCCGCCAAATTTCGGATCTACATCAAACAAAAAATCCCAAAAGACTTTTACCCTAGCCAGTTTTTCGCGTGCGTTGGTCATAAATCCCGTTTCTTTGTCTACATCTTTTGCATTGAAACCATACGCCATGATACCGTTTTGTTGCGCAAGATAAATGGCGCGCTCGTTGTGAAAACGCTGAGAGATGACAATAAAAGAAGTCTGTCCAAAAATTTCTTTGGCCCGGACGACAGAATCCAATGTCCGGAAACCTGCAAAATCTTCGTAAATCCTGTCTGCTGGAATGCCTAACTTGATGAGCGCGTTCTTCATGTCCTCAGGCTCATTATAGTTCTCACGGGAGTTGTCTCCACTTGCGATAATATTCTTGACCCTACCCGAGTGGAACAGTTTGGCAGCCGCTTCTATCCTGTAGGTGAAATATGGATTCGGACTTCCGTCATCCAGGTTTTTGCTGGTTCCCAGGAGCAATCCTACTTTTTCGTTTGGCAGATTTCCAATGTCTGAGGTGACGTTGTCCTCCGCCGCACCGTCTATTGTAAAATTGGCCCAGAAAACAAAAAGAACCGATAATCCAAAGAAAATCAGTCCTGTTATTAATATTATTTTAAAAATTTTCATCTTTTAAAAATCAAGTCCGTTTGGAAACGCTTTTTTCCTGAAAATATAAAGGAATAATGCGCCGACAGTAATTGAGCTATCTGCCACATTGAAAATATATTTGAAGAATTCTATCTTGTTGCCTCCCAAAAGCGGAACCCAATCTGGCCAGACAGAATCTACGAGAGGGAAATGAAGCATATCTACCACGCATCCTTTCATCAGATCAGAATAGCCGTGTCCAAATTGTGTGAGTTTGGAAACGCCGCCATAATCGATCCAGCGTTCTGAAGCTGCATCGTAAAATGTGCCGCTGTCAAAAATAACACCATAGAAAATACCGTCAAACACATTTCCTATCGCGCCGGCAAAGATCATTGCCATTGGAATGATAAGGTAATTGGAAGCGCCTTCCTTGAGCCATTTTCTGAATAATACGACCATTCCTACTGCCAGGACAATTCGTAAAAGGATCAACGCATATTTACCCCACAATCCGCCGAAATGAAGACCGTAAGCCATTCCCGGATTCTCAACAAAAGTCAGTTTGAACCAGCTAAGACCAAAGACATTGATGCTTTCGCCAAGGTAAAAATGGGTTTTAACGTAGATTTTGGAAAACTGGTCCAGCAGCAGAATCAGAACTGTAATTGCAATTATCTTCTTCATTACAATCCTTTTGGTTTAGTTGGTCTGTTGATTTTTTTTTCCTTTCTGTCCGTTATTTTCTGGATGGTTTTCTGATTGTGGAAGTTGTTTTTTGTGTGGAATTTTTCAAATTCTATGTTCATATCTTTCAGTACACTTTTCAGTGCCGTCAGTTCCATTGCGTTTTTCGGATGTACAATTATGGATTCCATTTTGTCATTTTTAGTTTAAATTCAAGATCATATTAATTTTCTGTCAAAGAAAATTTTTGCAAATGTAGCTCAAATTACTTATTTCTTGGACAACTCGTCCAGTCTTTTGCGTTCTTTTTCGTTGAGATCATCCAGTCCGTTTTTCCCGATTTTGCTCAGGAGCTGGTCTATTTCGTCCTGCCGTTCTTTCCGTTTTGCGTTGAACTCATCATCGATGGTGTGGTATTTTGGTTCAGACTTGAAAATGCCGCTTCCGGGCTTATTCTTAAAAATAAAAAAGCCGATCACAATTACGATGAGTAAAATTAAAATCACTGTCATCTTTATAAAAAAAATACAAAGCAAAAGTGTCGCAACACTTTATACTTTGTATTAGAATTTATTACATTATTCTTTGTATTTCTACTACAGTCTATCGCTGCATATTTTTAGCTTCAATGCTGAGTGTTGCGTGTGGAACGGCCTTCAGCCTGTCTTTCGGGATTAATTTTCCTGTCACTCTGCAGATGCCGTAAGTTTTATTTTCTATGCGGATCAGTGCATGTTTCAGGTCTCGTACAAATTTTTCCTGTCTTCCTGCAAGAATAGAATTCTGCTCTTTGCTTAGTGTTTCTGCACCTTCTTCAAAAGCTTTGAAGGTAGGCGAAGTGTCGTCTGTGCCGTTGTTTTGATCATTAATAAAACTTTCTTTTATAAGAACAAGGTCGTGTTCTGCTTTTGCAATTTTGTCCTGAATCAGTTTTTTGAATTCCTGCAGATCGGCATCATTATATCGTAGTTTTTCGTCAGCCATTTTTTTGGGTTATTAATTATTTAACTTTTATTTTTTTAACAATATAGAAAAGTTGTAAATGAAAATAAGAGTACTTATGATTAACAATTTATTAATGATAATTAATTTTTCTTTACTTTTTCTCAACTTTTACCTTGAATTTTTCCTCATCTATCTCTATTTCGTCAAAATTCGAGAGTGAATTTACAAATTCTATTTTATCCGACAATACTTCTTCAGAAATATATACTTCATTGTTAGTAAGTTCTTTCTGGAACGGAGAATTGTCTTCCAACTGGATTGATATCCTGTCTGTTAAATCGAAATCTTTTTCTTTTCTAAGGCCTTGAATTCTGTTGATGAATTCTCTGGCTATTCCTTCGGATTTCAATTCCTCCGTGAGCGTCAAATCTAATGCCACAGTCATTTTCCCTTCGCTTGCAACTGTCCATCCCGGGATGTCTTTTGTGAAAATTTCTACATCTTCAGCTGTAATTTCGTATCCGGAAACTGTTGCTTTTCCTTCTTTTTCTAAAGAAGCAATCTGCTCAGAAGTGAAATTAGAAATCTCGCCGGCAACCGTTTTCATATCTTTTCCAAGTCTTGCACCCAGCGTTTTAAAATTCGGTTTGATCTGCTTTACAATTAAATGGGAAGCTTCTTCCGCGTTGATTAACTGCAATTCTTTAACGTTTACTTCCTGTTTAATCAATTCTGAAACCGCCAAAATTTGCGCCTCAGTTTTCTTATCCAAAACAGGAATTAACACTTTTTGAAGTGGCTGACGAACTTTTATATTTTCCTTTTTTCGCAGTGAGAAAACCATACTTGTAATGGTTTGAGCCAAATGTGTTTTCTCCACAAGATCAGTATCAATAAGACTTTCATCTGCAATAGGGAAGTCGGTGAGGTGAATAGAATCCGCCGAATCTTTCCCTGTAACCTTGTTTAAATCCTGGAACAACTGATCCATAAAAAACGGTGCAATTGGCGCAGAAAGTTTCGCTACAGTTTCCAGACAAGTGTATAAAGTTTGGTAAGCAGAAATCTTATCATCAGAATAATCGCCTTTCCAGAAACGTCTTCTGCAAAGCCTAACATACCAATTGCTTAAATTGTCATTTACAAAAGTGCTGATTTCTCTTGCAACTCTTGTTGGCTCGTAATCTTCGTAGAATGCTTTTACCTCTTTAATTAACAGATTGAGTTCAGATAGAATCCAACGGTCAATTTCGGGTCTGTTTTCAATGTTTTTTTCTGAATAATTAAATCCGTCAACATTCGCATAAAGAGCGAAGAACGAGTAGGTGTTGTAGAGTGTTCCGAAGAATTTTCTGCGCACTTCATCAATTCCTTCAATGTCAAATTTCAGGTTTTCCCAAGGATTTGCATTGGAAATCATGTACCAACGGGTGGCATCCGGGCCGTAAACCGAAAGTGTTTCGAATGGATCCACCGTATTGCCTTTGGATTTCGACATTTTGATGCCGTTTTTATCCAAAACAAGTCCGTTGCTCATTACGTTTTTGTACGCTACAGAATCGAAAACCGTTGTTGCAATGGCGTGCAAAGTATAAAACCAGCCACGCGTCTGGTCTACACCTTCTGCGATGAAATCTGCCGGAAATGCTTTGTTGTTATCAACTTGTTCTTTATTTTCAAACGGATAATGCAGCTGCGCATAAGGCATCGCTCCGGAATCAAACCAGACATCAATCAAATCGCTCTCACGCTTCATAGGCTGTCCTGAATCTGAAACCAAAGTAATCTGGTCTACAATATTTTTATGAAGGTCAACTTTTGCATAGTTTTCCTCAGACATATTCCCGATTTTAAAATCTTTGAAAGGATTTTCTTTCTGGAAACCAGCCTTTATAGACTTTTCGATCGCACTGTATAATTCTTCAACAGAACCGATAATGACTTCTTCTTTTTTATCCTCCGTTCTCCAGATTGGCAATGGAATTCCCCAGTATCTTGAGCGGGAAAGATTCCAGTCGTTCGCGTTTTTCAACCAGTTTCCAAAACGGCCTTCACCTGTAGATTTTGGTTTCCAGTTGATGGTTTCATTCAAATCGAACATTCTGTCTTTCACATCAGTCACTTTGATGAACCAGGAATCCAGCGGATAATACAGCAAAGGCTCATCAGTTCTCCAACTGTGCGGATAACTGTGAACATATTTTTCGACCTTGAAGGCTTTATTTTCTTTTCTTAATTTTAAGGCAATTCTCTCATCAACAGAAAGATACGCTTTCAAATCGGCGATGATTGATTTTAAATTTTCTTTCTGAATATTGAATTCTGTGGCTTTTTCCTCGTCATTTAAATATTCACCTTTTACATATTCATTTGCAAAACCGTATGTCTCATCTTTTACAACCGATAAAAATCTACCCTGCAAATCAACCAAAGGAACGGGATTACCATTATCATCCAAAACCAACATTGGCGGAACTTCAGGCGTTGCTTCTTTTGCGACTTTCGCATCATCTGCACCAAAAGTTGGCGCGGTGTGTACGATTCCAGTTCCGTCTTCAGTGGTTACGAAATCTCCAGAAATCACCCGGAAAGCGTTCTCAGGATTTTGGTACGGCGTTGCGTAATCTAATAATTGCTCATATTGAATCCCCACCAAATCAGCACCTTTGAATTCGGATAAGATTTTATATGGAATAACTTTCGTTTCAGAAGTATAATTGGCAAAATCTTCATCAGTTCCTTCTGCATATTTCTTCGCAAACTGTTTCCCAACCAAAGCTTTCGCCAAAATAATATGAATCGGCTCAAAAGTATATTGGTTGAAAGTTTTCACTAAAACATAATCGATTTTTGGTCCGACGGTCAAAGCGGTGTTGGAAGGCAAAGTCCAAGGTGTCGTTGTCCAGGCTAAGAAATATACAGAAGATTGCGGTTTTTCCTTATCAAATTCTGCCCAATGCAAAGCGCCACCGCAAGTTGCACCTGCAATTTCATCCGAATTGATTTCGTTATTCGGATAAGCGATTTTAGAAATGTCTTTCCAGGTTTCGCTCGCATTTTCTGGCGCTTTTTTGATTTTGAATTGTGCTACAACCGTTGTATCAGAAACATCACGGTAAGCGCCGGGTTGATTGACTTCGTGGGAAGACAGACCGGTTCCCGCTTTAGGAGAATACGGCTGAATGGTGTAGCCTTTATAAATTAAACCTTTGTTGTAAATCTGTTTCAAAAGCCACCAAACCGATTCCATATATTTTGGTTTGTAAGTGATATACGGATTTTCCATATCTACCCAATAACCAATTTTTTCGGTCATATCGTTCCAGACATCGGTGTAGCGCATCACGGCATTTTTACAAGCTTCGTTGTATTCTTCGATGCTGATTTTTTTGCCGATATCTTCTTTGGTGATGCCCAATTCTTTCTCAACGCCCAATTCTACAGGAAGTCCGTGTGTGTCCCAACCTGCTTTTCTGAAAACCTGTTTTCCGTTTTGCGTTTGGAAACGGCAAAAAATATCCTTAATTGCTCTTGCCATTACGTGGTGAATTCCCGGCATTCCGTTGGCCGAAGGCGGTCCTTCATAAAAAACAAATTCCGGATGTCCTTCGCGGATTTCTACGGATTTTTTGAAGGTATCGTTGGTTTTCCAAAATTCTGCAACGTTTTTTGCAGTTTCGGTAAGGCTAAGATTTTTATATTCGGTAAACTTGCTCATTTTCAATGTGTCAAATCTGTTTCTGATAGATTAAGTTTGCGAATTTAGTGATTTTTGGCGATTTTAAAGGTATCTTTTGCGTGGTTTCTGAATGTTAAAAACTTCAGATTCAGAATCATAAAATTTATAAATTTGCGACTTGTACTAAAGTCACAAAATGCACGGAACAAATTAGTTTATATCGGATTTGATATCTCGCAGATTCTTCAGATTTAGCAGGTGAAAAGAAATTTGCATAATTTGCAAAATCTGCGAGAGACGATAAACTAACTTTGTGTGCTTAATAACGCTTAAACTAAAAAAAAATATAATCCTTGGAACTGTACCCAACCATTGAAAAAACGGATTTAAAATCGATAAAAACCTTTCAGGAAAGTAAATTGAAAGCGCTTTTGGTTTATCTCAAATCTAATTCTCCTTTTTATCAGAAATTATTTATTGATAATGAAATTGATATTAATGAAATCAAAACGCTTGAAGATTTAGCCAAAATCCCGACGACTTCCAAGAATGATATTCAGCAAAATAATGATGATTTCTTCTGTATTCCTCAAACTGAAATCGTGGATTACAGCACAACGTCTGGCACTTTAGGCGATCCTGTAACTTTCGGGCTGTCGGATAAGGATTTGGAAAGATTGGCTTACAACGAGGCGATTTCTTTTGCCTGCGCCGGAATCCAAAAAGGTGATGTTGTGCAGATGATTACGACGATTGACAAAAGATTTATGGCTGGTCTGGCGTATTTTCTTGGCCTTAGAAAAATGGGCGCGAGCGTGGTGAGAATGGGACCCGGGATTCCGGAATTACAGTGGGATTCGATCTTCCGATATAAACCTAAATATCTGATAACCGTCCCATCGTTTCTGCTAAAGATGATTGATTACGCTGAAAGAAATAATATCGACTATAAAAACTGCAGCGTTTACGGCGCAATTTGCATTGGGGAAAGTCTTAAAAACCAGGATTTTAGTGATAATATTCTGTCTCAAAAAATAAAAGAGAAATGGGATATTCAATTGTATTCCACTTACGCTTCTACGGAGATGAGTACGGCTTTTACGGAGTGTGAATTCCAAATTGGCGGTCATCAACACCCGGAACTGATCATTACGGAAATCCTTGATGAAAATGAAAACCCGGTAAATGAAGGCGATAGCGGCGAATTGACTATTACAACTTTAGGCGTTGAAGCTCTTCCGCTTTTGCGATTTAAAACCGGCGATTTGGTGAAAGCGCATTATGAACCTTGCAAATGTGGAAGAAATACGATGCGTCTTGGTCCGGTTCTCGGCAGAAAACAGCAGATGATTAAATATAAGGGAACAACTTTGTATCCGCCGGCGATGAGTGATATTCTGAATGATTTCACCGGAATTTCCTGCTATCAAATCGTCATCAAATCAGACGAAATTGGTCTGGATGAAATTATCATTAAGATAAGCACAGACAATGAAACGGAAAATTTTGTGGGCGAAGTTCGGGATCATTTCCGCGCAAAACTGCGGGTAAGTCCGACAATTGAAGTGTTGGAGTATGAGGTCTTGTCTAAAACTGTTTTTAATCCAATCAGCCGGAAACCCATCAACTTTATAGATTTGAGAGATTAGCGACTAAGCTTGGGAGATTCCTGCTTTTTCCAATTTGATGAAGTCTGCAAGGTTTTTGACCGCTTTATCGTGGATTCTTACAAACGTGTTGTCCTTATCCCAAACATATCCTGCGAGAACCGCACAGATTTTCCTCTTTACATCAGGATTTTCCGGTTGGTGGAAAAATAATTCCTGAAGATTTCCGGTGTACCATTCTTTCACATAAGTGGTGAAAACATTGACGCCGTATAAAATGTAGTCAGAATATTCCTTTTGCCAGTCGATGGTTTCGCCGTTCAGTTGTTTTAATGCTAGTTTTGCAGCAAGCATTCCGGATTCCGTTGCAAATGCCATTCCTGATGAGAAAACAGGATCCAGAAACTCTGAAGCATTGCCAGTCAACGCAAATCCGTCTCCGAATAATTTTTTTACGGAGCAGGAATAATCTTTCAGATGCCTCGGTTCAAAAAGAAAATCAACTTCTCCAAAACGTCTGATGTAATAATCTGACAGCGAAATGGCTTTTCTCAAGGCTTCAGTTGTATCGCCATTTTCCGATAGTTTATCAATATAGTCAGTCGGTCCAACGATTCCTAAACTTGTTTTTCCATTTGAAAACGGAATCACCCAAAGCCATACTTCAGTTCCAATAATATCAAAAGAAATCAAAGTGCCTTCTTCGCCTTCCTCACGATTAATATCATCCACGTGCGCAAAAATTGCAGAATGTGGCGATAGTTTTGAAGGCTTTTCCAAATCTAGTAATCTGGGAAGAACTCGTCCGTAACCACTGGAATCAATGACGAATTTTGCATGGATTTCCTTGGTTTCGCCGCTTTTATTTTTAACAGTTGTAATAGAATCTGTACCGTTGAATTCAATCCCGATTACCTCGGTTTCAAATTCCAGATCTACACCTTTGTTAATCAATTCCTGAGCCAAAGTATTGTCGAAATCAGCTCTGGGAACCTGCCAGGTCCAGTCCCAGCCTTCACCAAATTTATTGCTGAAATCAAAAATGCAGACTTCATTTCCGCGCATAAAACGTGCTCCTAATTTTTTTTCAAAGCCCATCTTATCTAAAGCTGGAAACAATCCTGCTTCCTCAAAATGATCCATCACCCGGGGAATCAGACTCTCGCCAACGACCAGTCTTGGGAAGCGTGTTTTTTCAACAACTTTTACATTGATGTTATTCTTTTTCAGAAAAGCAGAGGAAACGCAGCCCGAAGGTCCGGCCCCAATTACTAGAACATCAACAATTTCTTTGCTCATTTGTTTAATAAAACTTTTATCTTTGCGCAAAATTAATGACAAATATTTAATTATATTACAATTTTATCTTTTATTACGATAATTAATGAAAATTAGCAACCATTTACATATTAGAGACTTTCAAAAAGTAATCATCGGAAACGAAAGCATAGAATTGGAGGATTCCCTTCAAGAAAGAGTGAATGCCAGTTTCCAGTTTTTGAAAGAGTTTTCAAAAAATAAGGTGATCTATGGCGTCAATACGGGTTTCGGACCTATGGCGCAATTCAAGATCAACGATCAGGATACGCATCAGCTTCAGTATAATCTTATCAGAAGCCACTCATCGGGTATCGGAAATCCACTGCCTGCAGATGAGGTGAAAGCCTGTATGTTGGCGAGACTTAATACTTTGTCATTAGGCCGTTCCGGTGTTCACGATTCGGTTATTCATTTGCTTAAAGAATTGATAAACAGAAACATTACCCCACTCATCTTCGAGCACGGCGGTGTAGGTGCAAGCGGCGATTTGGTACAGTTAGCACATTTAGCTTTAGTTCTTATTGGCGAAGGCGAAGTGTTCTTTGAAGGTGAAAGAAAGTTAACGAAAGAAGTTTTTGAAAGCGAAGGATTACAACCTATTAACGTCGAAATCCGTGAAGGACTTGCGTTGATGAACGGAACTTCTGTGATGTCCGGGATCGGGATCGTAAATGCTTACAAAGCCAGTCAGTTGACAGAGATTTCTATCAAATTATCGTGCGCGATCAATGAATTGGTTCAAGCTTATGATGATCATTTTTCCGAATCTCTGAATGCAACCAAAAAGCATCTTGGGCAACAAAAAGTGGCGGAGAAAATGCGCAATTATCTGTCTGATAGTAAATTAATTAGAAAAAGAGAAGACCATCTCTACACAAGTTTTGAAGAACAGGACAAAGTGTTCAAGGAAAAAGTTCAGGAATATTATTCTTTGAGATGTGTGCCTCAGATTTTGGGACCGGTTCTGGATACTTTGGAATATACGGAAGATGTTCTTGAAAATGAGATCAATTCTGCTAATGACAATCCAATCATTAACGTTGAGGATCAGCACGTTTACCACGGCGGAAACTTCCACGGCGATTATATTTCTCTGGAAATGGACAAGCTTAAAATTGTGGTGACAAAGTTGACAATGCTGGCAGAAAGGCAGCTGAATTATCTGCTGAATGCTAAAATTAATGAGATTTTCCCGCCGTTTGTGAATTTGGGGAAACTGGGATTCAATTTTGGGATGCAGGGCGTTCAGTTCACAGCGACTTCTACAACAGCAGAAAGCCAGATGCTGTCCAATCCAATGTATGTACACAGCATTCCTAACAACAATGATAATCAGGATATTGTGAGTATGGGAACCAATGCCGCGGTGATCTGCAGAAAGGTTATCGAAAATGCTTTTGAAGTACTGGCGATTGAAGCTATTACAATTGTTCAGGCGGTGGAATATCTTGGTTTTCAGGATCAGATCTCATCATCCACAAGAGAATTATACACGGATATCCGAAAAATTATTCCTGCATTTTCAGAAGATATGGTGATGTATCCATATTTACAAGGCGTAAAAAAATATCTGATGGAAACTGAGGTTTTGCATTCATAATTAATTAAATAAAAACTGAAACCGATGAAATGTGCCATTATAACAGGAGGATCCAGAGGAATTGGAAGGGCAATATGTCTGAAGCTGGCCGAGGAAAAAAATTATCATATCTTAATTAATTATACTTCAAACGAAGCTGCTGCGAAGGAAACTTTAGCCAAGGTTGAAGAATTGGGTGCTACAGGCGAGATTCTTAAATTTGATGTAGGAAATGCTGACGAAACTCAAAAAGTATTAAACGAATGGCAGGAAAACAATCCAAATTCTATCGTAGAAGTGATCGTCAACAACGCCGGAATCACCAGGGACGGATTATTTATGTGGATGCCCAGAGAAGACTGGAACGCTGTGATTAACACGAGTTTGAATGGTTTCTATAACGTCACCAACTTCTTTATTCAGAAATTACTGAGAAACAAATATGGCAGAATCATCAATATGGTTTCTGTTTCCGGAGTGAAGGGAACGGCGGGACAAACCAATTACTCAGCGGCAAAAGGCGCGGTAGTAGGTGCTACAAAGGCTTTGGCTCAGGAAGTTGCTAAAAGAAATATCACCGTAAATGCAGTTGCACCGGGTTTTATCAAAACAGATATGACGCAGGATTTCAATGAAGATGAACTGAAAGCTATGATTCCTGCCAACAGATTTGGCGAAGCAGAAGAAGTAGCAGATCTGGTTGCGTTTTTAGCATCCAGAAAATCATCTTACATTACCGGAGAAATTATTAATATTAACGGAGGAATTTATTCATAAATTAGTCTGGCAATGTAAAAGTCTAACGATTTCCCAAGATGATTGGCTTTCAATTGTTATACTGTTACATTGGTAAATTATTACATTTTTAAAATGGAAAATAGGGTAGTCATTACCGGAATGGGAATTTATTCCTGCATCGGCATTTCTTTGGAAGAGGTGAAGGAATCCCTGTATAAAGGTAAATCCGGGATTGTACTGGATCAAAACAGAAAAGAATTCGGATTCAGATCCGGGCTGACCGGCATAGTTCCCAAACCTGAGCTGAAAAATCTTCTCACCAGAAGGCAGCGCATCAGTATGGGTGAAGAAAGTGAATATGCTTACATCGCAACACTTGATGCTTTGAAACAGGCCAACATCAATCAGGATTTTTTAGACCAAAACGAAGTCGGAATCTTATATGGAAACGACAGCGTTTCTCAGGCCGTTGTAGAATCTATCGACATCGCAAGAGAAAAAAAAGATACCACACTGATGGGTTCTGGGGCGATATTCAAATCGATGAATTCCACGGTCACAATGAACTTATCCACGATTTTTAAATTAAGAGGAATCAATTTAACCATCAGCGCTGCATGTGCCAGTGGTTCCCATTCTTTGGGACTGGCGTATATGATGATCAAAAACGGATTTCAGGAGATGATTATTTGCGGTGGTGCGCAGGAAACCAACAAATACTCGATGGCGAGTTTTGACGGTTTGGGTGTTTTTTCGGTGAGAGAAGATGAACCACAAAAAGCATCCAGACCGTTCGATTCGGAAAGAGACGGCTTAATTCCCAGTGGAGGAGCGGCTACTTTGATGGTGGAAAGTTTGGAATCGGCCCAAAGAAGAGGCGCCAACATCATTGCAGAAATTGTAGGTTATGGATTTTCATCCAACGGCGGCCATATTTCAACGCCCAATGTCGATGGCCCCGCTTTAGCAATGAACCGCGCTTTAAAACAGTCCGGATTTGAAGCTAAAGATATCGATTATATCAATGCTCACGCCACTTCCACGCCAATTGGTGATGCCAATGAGGCAAAAGCCATTCACGAGATTTTCGGAAGCGAAGTTCCCGTAAGTTCCACAAAATCAATGACCGGCCACGAATGCTGGATGGCGGGAGCAAGCGAAGTGGTCTATTCAATTCTGATGATGCAGAATGATTTTGTGGCGCCCAACATCAATCTTGAAAATCCCGATGATGATGCCCAAAAGATAAATCTGGTGACCGAAACTAAAAATCAAAAAATTGACGTATTTTTGTCGAATTCTTTTGGATTCGGCGGAACAAATTCCGCATTGATTGTTAAAAAATTTGTTTAAATAAAGTTATGGAAAAAGAAAAAATTATTACAATTGCTAATGATTTTCTTGTCAACGAATTTGAAGTGGATCGCGACGATATCGCTTCTGATTCCCACTTCAAAACCACACTGGGCCTGGATAGTCTGGATTATATCGATATGGTGGTGGTTATAGAATCCAACTTCGGAGTAAAATTGGCCGAAGCCGACTTCAAAAACATCATCACTTTTGACGATTTTTATAACACGATTGAACAAAAAATCTCTCAAAAAACGGCCTAGTTACAGTTCTATCTGTCTAATTTCTAGCATATAAAGTCTAACTTTTTCATATGAACAAGTGGAAAGGCAAATCCAAAGGAACAATTTTAGGCTACCGGATCTTCGTCTGGTGCATCAGGAATATCGGAATCCGAAGCGCCTATTTCGTTCTCTATTTC